>TARA_R100000306_G_scaffold577_6_pt1 | contig 38533 bp, 35 predicted proteins | sample TARA_R100000306 | Tara Oceans TARA_R100000306 (sample SAMEA2620824) | marine metagenome | biome: marine biome (ENVO:00000447); feature: mesopelagic zone (ENVO:00000213); material: "saline water (ENVO:00002010), including plankton (ENVO:xxxxxxxx)" | depth 1000 m | reverse complement strand
CCAAACTAATACAATGGCTACGTTTAAAAGTGTAACATCATAATTTTTAGCAAAGTTTTCCCCCAATTGCGTGGCAGCAGATTGCACAGCGCCGAGGCGCGTCATCGGTTCTTTAATCAAGTTGCTCATCGCTTCCAGAGGAAAAAATTGAGCAATGTTTTCAGCAATATTCGTTCCTTTAAAAAATTGCCATTTTAAAAGTCCGTAGATAAGACTTTCTACAATCCACCAAACCACTAAAAAGCCAATAGCAAAAGCAGAGCGTTTTACTAGAATCCCTAAAAACATACAAAAGGCAAAAAAGCCTACCAATTTAATAAAATAGGCTATTAAGTACTCCATATCACTAAATATGATACCTATCTCATTATAATCTGAAAAACTAAGCCCTAAAACCATCGAAACGATAAAGACAAATAGTGTAGATATTAAAGCAAAACCTATAACTGTTATGAACTTTGAGAGCACAAATTCCTTTTTGCTTAAACCGTCAATTAAGTTTTGTTTTAACGTTCGGTAACTGTACTCATTACTCATCATCGAAACAATAACGATAGCTAAAAATATTTTAAGAATAGCAGCTATATAGGTGTTGAAATGCCAAATAAATGGAAAGTTAAAAATACCTTGATCTGCGACTCTAAAGTTTACGCTTCCGAAGCTAAATTCTATCGAAGCGATTAACGCAATAAATGTTATTAATACGAAATAAACAATTGAAATTACTTTCGCAGAGCGATTATATCTTAATTTTTGAAGTTCTATATTGAGAAGTCGTAACATACGGTTGGTTAGTTTAGGTTTTTAGTCAATTCAAGGAATTGTTCTTCTAGGCTTTCTTTTCGTTTCACTAAGTGTGATAGAATAATTCCTTTTTCCTGAAGCTGTTTGTTTAAGGTTGAAGCGTCCATAGGTTCTTCTAAATAAGCAACGAGCGTGTCACCTTCTTTCTTCAGTTTCCCAAAACCAGCATGATTTGTTAATTCATTTTCCAATAGCTGCATGTCATTTGCTTGTAGAATAAAGAAACCGTGGCTGGCATTCATTTCATCAACCGTACCGGTGTATAAACTTTCCCCTTTCCGAAGAATCACAACATGCGAACAAACCTTTTCAACTTCGTCCAGTAGGTGAGAGGCCAATAAAATTGTAGTTCCTTCCGAAGCAATTTTCTTTATAATTTCCCGTATTTGATGAATTCCTTGAGGGTCCAAGCCATTTGTGGGTTCGTCAAGTATTAGTATCTCAGGATCGTTCAATAATGCCGAAGCAATTGCCAAACGTTGTTTCATCCCTAAAGAAAAAGTTCTAAACTTGCTATTTTTCCTGTCCAGTAAACCAACAACTTCTAGTTTTTCTTCAATTTTTGAAGTAGGAACACCTTTAATTTTACAAACCAATGCTAAGTTTTGGACTGCTGTCATATACGGATAAAAGTTGGGGTGCTCAATAATGGCACCTACTTTTTTTAGCGCATTGTGGGTAGAATCGGTGCCGTCAAACCAATGGTAACTGCCATCGGTTTTATTGACCACATTTAGGACGATGCCCAACGTGGTTGATTTCCCACTTCCGTTTGGGCCTAAAATTCCGTACACATTTCCTTTTTCAATGGTGAAAGAAAGGTTTTTTACGGCGGTTATGGGACCAAATTTTTTGGTGAGATTGTCGATCGTAAGTATGGGTTCCAAAGAATTGTGTTTTTTTGGGTTAGCTATCTATACGACGAATGTACTGAAGATTTGTTACAATTAAGAAAAAATGAAAAGCAGTATCCAGGTTATGAATACTGCTTTGTATTTGTTGAACACTAGTGATTTTTACGACTTTTCCTCTTTATTAAAATATACTAAATAATAGTACATCTGTTTTTCTTCATCCCAGCCTTTTTCTACGAAACGTTCAGCACTATCTGGATTTATAAAATCCATTTTTATCTGAATGTTAGTATCTAGGTTAATTACATTTTTAATCTTTTTACGCGCAGCGCTAACAGCGGTATTTGCAATAGGAAAAGTAGTTAAGTCTTCAATTTTATATTTGGGAGCCTTTTCAGTTTTATAATGATTAAATTCTGGCACTAATGCTGGGTTATCAATCACTTCGTTTACAAAAGAACTTTCTTCAAAATTATCGTTTTTGGCAAAGTGGTTTACGGCACGGTTCATAAACATGACCTCTTGTTGTTTATCTTCGGCGGGAAGTACCACGTCTTTTGCAAAATCTTGGCAGAACTTTAAATACTTTTTGGTGAAGAAGTTTTCATCTTCAAACGCATCAACACCCAAAAAGCTTTCTACCCAATAACGTGCGTCATAGCGGTTACTATCTATAGAAAGTACTTTGTAGCCTTCTTCTTTCTTAACATTAAAAATAAGCGCGCCTTTATCCAGTTTTTTTAGATTTACACCTTGCTGAAGAATGGCGTCCAATTGATCACCTTGCTCGGCAAATTGAAGAAAATCTTGTTTGATTTCAGATTTGAAAATACCAATGCCATCTACCTTTTTATTATCAATCTGTAGGTTTTCCATATACGCAACATATACTTCCCCGTTTTTAATATGCGGATGCATGGATTGATCAAAAAGGTGCTTTGTTATTTTTTTGCTGTGTTCGTGAATGCTTTCTGGATTATCAAAAATTTCAGAAACAGTGTTATATAAATCGTGAAATTCAAGATCGGTTTCGTGACGAAACTGAAAATAGTTTTCTTCTTTATCACGAAATGGTTTCAGAAAAAACTCTTTTAACAAGGGTCTAATCTCATCATCCATTTTGTAAGGAGCCGATGAAAGAAAAATCCCTTCGTTACGGCTTTTGTTTCCTACTCTGTGAATTGAAAGAGATGCAATATGTGCAGCGTATAAGTTTATCATTTGAAATGTAAAAGGTTAAGTGTAAAATTAACTGAAAATTGTAACGGTTAAAGCTACTGTAAAAAGCTGAGAACTCTTGCTTTATTAATTCCAGTTTTCGTCAAAATCCAACGTATCATAATCTTCAGGGTCTAAGCCCATTTCGTCTTCCTCATCTTCAGGAAATGCATCATCAAGATCTTCGATGATAAATTCACGTTCTGGAGCTACGGCTGGTATTTGGCCTTCAACATACATAAGGTTTGGGTAGCTCATTCCGTCTTCTGGCTCGACGATATCTGCCAATTCTACCATAAATGTCCACATATTTAGGTAATCGTAAATGTAAAGCAACCGGGTTTGTTCTCGCCAAACGGTATCTTCCAAACGGTTTTCACTCATTACCCTGACAGCACCAGGTTTGTCGCCCATATCAAACAGAGCGATTTCTTCCCCTTGTTCCCATTTCTCATTGCTTACATAAAATGAGGCCATTTCTTGCCCTTCAAAACCAAAGGATTGCAATATTACATTATGAAGATCTTCTAAGTTGTCTGAAGCTTCAATTTCAATATCTCTAAAAACATCTTCATGTGTGTCAAGAATGACTCTAAACCGGTACACCATAATTGAAAAATTTAGGGGACAAAGGTACGAACTATTCCACTTTTCAGAAGAAGAAAAGAGGGTTAAATATTACCAGTTAATTTAGTTTAAATCTGCCGAGTGATAAAATCTGGCCGGTGTCTTTTCCAAGCCTGAAGCACAACATAAAATTGATACCCAAAAAGTAGGGAAGCAATAACCAAATGTAGTGGTTGAGACAGGAAAGGAAAATCAAGATAGTACATAGCAATACCTGTTGCTGCTTCAGCAATGACCAAAAAGAACACCATGTTTATTTTTTTTAGTCCATAGCTATGTTTTTTATTGAAAAACCATAGAGCAAGATTGACCAAAAATATTAGTATTGAAAAGGAACGGTGTACATAAAAGTATAAATCTGGATTGTCAAGCCAAAGCGATCTCGCTTGATATCCTACGATATCTACTTGCTCATCTACAAATTGACGTACCTGCGTGCCTGTTACAACTTGTATTATTGTAAGTATAAGAGCAAATATTAAAAGATTTGTGTACCCTCTCGAAATAGAAAATGTACGTAATTTAGGTCTGGAATAATATAATAAATACAGTAATACGGCTAAAATAACCAATGCCATTACCATATGGACGGTAATGCGTACGGGCGATAAAACGGAGTACACCACAGTGGCTCCAAGCCAAGCTTGAAACCCGAGTAAAAAGACACTTAACCAAGAGAGTAAGGTAATTCGCTTGCTGTGCCTCCATTGACCGAAAGAAAATAGCGCCATAATTAATACAGCTATTCCAGAAAGTGCGCCAAAAAGCCTATTTACATATTCTATCCAGGTGTGCCAAACATTGAAAGTGGCATAATCGTGTTTTGTATAAAGGTTCCAGTTGTTTCTTGAAAAGGTATTGCCTGTTGTAAAGTCTTTAGCAGCTACTTGTAAAGCTTCATCCTTTATAATTACTTGTCCTTTTTTAAAACTGCGTTCTGGTTGCCATTGTAGTTCTGTAACATCTGTAGGTGGAATATAATACCCAAAACATTTAGGCCAATCTGGGCAGCCCATTCCAGAGCCTGTCATTCGTACCATAGCGCCTGCAATTATAACTAGGTACACCAAAACCAACGCTATTTTAACCCATTTTCTGTACATTATTCCACAGGTGTTAAATTTAAATTTTTGCCTTTTTGAAGCATAAAATTTCTTGCTGCTTCATATTCATTTGGGATTTCCCCTTCCAAAATGGCTTCTTTTATCGCGTCTTTAATAATACCAATTTCCCGAGAAGGTTTTAAACCAAAGGTATTCATAATTTCTTCGCCACTAATGGGTGGTTGAAAATTTCTAATATGGTCACGTTCTTCAACTTCTTGAATTTTATCACGAACTTTTTGAAAATTATTATGGTACTTTTTAAATTTCTTTGGGTTTTTAGTAGTAATATCTGCTTCACAAAGCGTCATTAAGTCTTCTACATAATCCCCGGCATCAAAAATTAACCTTCGTACAGCACTATCGGTCACATCGGTAGCTAAAACGATGGGGCGAGAACTCATTAAAACCATTTTCTGAACAAATTTCATTTTATCATTCAGTGGCATTTTCATACGCTTAAAAAGTTTATAGACCATTTTTGAGCCTACAAATTCGTGCGCATGGAATGTCCAGCCAATTTTTTTATCAAACTTTTTTGTGGGTGCTTTTCCAATATCGTGTAATAAGGCTGCCCAGCGTAACCAAAGATTGTCTGTTGTTTTGGCAATGTTATCGACCACTTCAAGCGTGTGCCAAAAATTGTCTTTATGCCGTTGTCCTTCCTTTTCATCAATTCCTTCTAATGCAACTAATTCAGGAAATATAAATGGGAGAAGACCTGTTTTATGAAGCAACGCAAAACCTTTGGATGGCTTATCGGCCAACAAAATTTTATTAATCTCGTCAATAATTCGCTCTTTTGAAATGATTTTAATTCGTTTTGCATTTTTGGTAATGGACTGCAACGATTCTTTTTCAATAAAAAAGTCAAGTTGTGTGGCAAAACGAATGGCCCGTAACATACGCAATGGATCGTCGCTGTAGGTAACATCTGGATTTAAAGGCGTTTTGATAATCTTTTTTTCAAGATCTTCTATGCCATTGAACGGGTCTAATAACTCACCAAAGTTCTTGTCGTTTAAACTTAATGCTAATGCATTAATGGTAAAATCACGACGATTTTGGTCATCTTGTAGCGTTCCGTCTTCTACGGCTGGGTTTCGGCTTTCTTCAGAATACGATTCTTTACGTGCACCAACAAATTCCAGTTCAATTCCGCCGGTTTTAAGCATGGCGGTACCATAGGTTTTAAAAATAGAAACTTTGGGTTTTCCCGGGAGAAGTTTAGAAACTTCTTTTGCTAATTCAATACCACTACCAACCGCAACAATATCTATGTCTTTTGCTTCGCCACGATCTAAAATATAATCGCGCACATATCCGCCAATTACATAGCTTTCCGTATTTATGTTGCTAGCAGCTTTCGATACGGTTTTAAATATAGGATGTTGTAATGCGTTAGGGTATGTTGGCATAGCTTTTTAATAGCTTTTAAATAAAACCTTTTATAGGTGATATTTAGTCTACATTTTTGAAAATTAAGGTATTACTGTCATTTTTTAAAATAAGCTTTCCTTCAGAAAAAGAAAAATTAAGTGTTTTTTCTGAAATGGCATCAAGAAACAACTTTTCTGTGTCAAGATTTGGACAGGCCATCTTTGTGGAAATAACAGAACCTATTTCGATTGAATCGTTTATAGTTTCTATATTACTGTTAATTCGGTTGCAACCACCAAAACCGTACATTTTGTTTTCAACTAGATTAAATTCAAGGTTAGGGGCTTTAGATTTGCTGTCCATTGGTTTTCCGTCCAGACTTTCTAATACCCATAGGTTATGAAGACGGTAATCTCCTTTATAATCTCCGCAACCCATGTAGTCTTTCATTTCACCATCACCCATCTGTACGCTTGCACGAACTTTATAGCCCGATTTTTCACCGGACATGCTATCGGTGCATTCGTCCCTGATAATCATAATATTAAGGGCTCCACTTTCAGTTTGTGCACGATAGGAAACTGCATCTATATCCTGTGGTTTTACAGGGTTGTTTAATGGAGTGACGATTGAATCGCCTTCCATGGTCTTGAATTTCATCTTTTTATTGGCAAAATCAATTTCAAAACTCCAAAAAGGTTCATTCCCTGTAGCTTTAAAACCTATGGCTTTGTTTTCTTCTATAGCTTTCTTGCTAAAATTTTCCGGCTTATTTTTGGTAAGCAAATACATATCAGATAAATCACCTTTAACACGTTTACCTGAAAGATCTAGCATTTGTAAGGTGTCATTTTTTAGGTTAAATTGGCGCATTCCTTCAGTATCTTTTTTATCTGTCAGAGTAATAGTGCCGTCTTCTGAAACCGTAAAACTCCCGGAATGTTTTAATGGATCAATATTTCTGTCTTGGTAAAACTGTGTTTCAGAATACGTTGAATCTTTTTCAAAAGTTATTGTATAATTAATACCCGGACAATCTGCACACGGCAAAGTACCGTAATAAGTGCCGTTTGGGCTTTCCATTTTAGATTGGTTACAAGAAATTATGAATATAGATACTAATAAAATAAAGATTGGATGTTTCATAATTTTAATTTCGAATCACTTTTACAGTACCATCATTTTTTAACTTAATAATAGCCGATGGTTGCGCCATTTTTTTAGTTTGATGCAAATTTACCACATAGTCAACGCCCTCCAAAATCTCGGGTGCAATGGATTTAAAATTTAACGGGGTTTTAACACCACTAATATTGGCTGAAGTAGACACAATAGGCCTTCTGAATTTCCGGATTAGTTGCTTACAAAAATCATCTTGCACCACGCGAATAGCCAATGAATTGTCTTCAGCGATTAAATTTTCAGCTACTCTAATAGGGTCGTCGTAGATTATTGTCGTAGGTTTTGCAGCATATTTTAAGATATCGTAGGCTACTTCTGGTACGTTTTCTACAAATTCATTTAGCATTTTAAAATCATGAACCAAACAGATTAGCGATTTACTTTCATCGCGTTGTTTCAGTTTAAAAACTTTTTCAATAGCTTCAGGATTGGTAGCATCACATCCAATTCCCCAAACCGTATCGGTAGGGTAGAGAATGAGACCGCCACGTTTTAAAACGGCTATAGCATTGTTTATTTCTTCTCGCATATTGATTTATAAGTTAAGATAATTAGCTGTTTTTTCATAAAAATTAGTATTGATTTCACGACATTCTTCCAGTACGCCAGAATACGTATGAGCTTTTTTTACATCTATAAGACAATCTTTAAAATTTGTAAATATGGGTTTATATTTAAAATCATAAAACTTTGAAGAGTTTGGCACTACAGTTACTTTTTTACCTAATAGCATGGTCCAATACATAGCGTGGTAGCTATCTGTAATTATAGCGTTACATTTTCCAATAAATGATATTAACTCTTCTAAATTAGTTGTGTTTGATGTTGTCGGTAGCTCGCTAAAGGCATTGGTTATTTGTTCTTTTTTTACAGTGTCTTTGTGAAAAATAACACCTACCTCTTCTGTTTCAGTAAAAGGTTTGTCAAAAACCTCGTGTAGACAACTTACACACGGAACATACTCACCGGGCATTGTTAAATCACGGGTTCCGGCTAATCCAAATTTTGAAACATCAATATTGTAATTTGTGATATTTCCATAATATTTAGGAGATTTTGCGTTATGGCCAACTCCCCATAAAACGGTTTTTTTAGATTGGGATGCTAGTTTTTCAAAAAGGTTCATTTGCAGCTTAAAGCCACCTCTGTTTAGTAAACCACCGCCACCAATAATTAAAGCATTGTCACTAATTTGTTTTGTAAAGTTGTCTGTTACACTTTTATCTTGACTTTTATAATCAAAAATATCTAAATGCTTTCCCTTTAATTTTTCGAAGTAATGATGGGGTGCACAGTAATAGTCACCAATATTTTTGGTGTCCAATCTATGAATATTTACCACATCGTTGTTATGCTGTTCTCTAGAAAGAATCGCCTTAACGGTTCTTCTACGTGTTTTTTTTCGTTGTAACGAAGCAATTAGTTTATTGATTACCATAGTGTTATTTTGAAATAATAGATTGGTACACTTTTGCGTATTGCTTAGCAGCTGTATCCCAATTAAATGATTTTGCTCTCTCTACCAACTTTTGTTGAAGCATATTTTTATTATCTGAAAAATGGCTCAATCCTCTTTCAAGCTCGCTAGCCATATAGTCAGGTTCGTAATGCTCCCAATAATAGGCAAGATCACCACCAATTTCGGGCAATGATGTGTTGTTTGAAGTAAATACTGGTTTGCCAAACAACATAGCTTCAATTACAGGTAAACCAAAACCTTCACGTAATGACGGAAATACAAACGCTTCACAGTTGGTATAATAATATTTTTTTTGTTCTTCTGAAATATTTCCGATTAAAAAAACACGGTCTTTAACACCTAATTTTTCAGCTTCTTCCAATAACTCTTTAGCTGTTTCGGTAGTGTTTTTTCCTCCTATTACTAACTGTAAATCTTTCAGTTTTGAAAGCATTCTCACTAACGAAATAAAGTTTTTACGAGCCGTTATTTGACCAATGGAAAACAAGAACGGTTTTTTAGGAACAAATTCTGGCTTATAAGCAGTTGGTAAATTAGTATTGGTTAAAGGGTTTCCGTTGTAAATAACATATTCTGGAACATTAGGAACATTAAAAAACTGATGCGTAGATTGCTTGGCAAATTCTGAAATATAAGTAATTGCAGTACTTCTATTCAGCTTTTCTTGAAACCGTTGATGTACTTTCTCGTGCAAATAACTGTCTGGATTTTTAATGTGGGTTATGTTATGTACCGTTAACAAATACGGAATGTCGTGATACGGTTCAATTTTTATATTCTGGTTGAGAGCGTGCCAGAGATCATATTTTTTTCTAATCCTAAACGGAGCATACCGACGCAGCGAGTAGCTTTTTTTATAATCAAACGCATCACCAAATTCTTTTCGAAGCCAACCTGTGTCTTTTCCGTGCAATGTAATACGGTAATCTGGGTGCTCTAATTTTGATAGGGCAATGATTAAGTGGTAGTTAAATTGCCCAAAACCAAAATAAAGGTTTTTAATATTGTGAGATTCTAAAAAAACAGATTTCATATAAAATTGTGAATACCAAAGGTACTTGAATTATGCGTGCGAGGCAAAATCAAGCTGATAGATAAATTATGGTTTTCTTATCAACCAAATTGTATCTTTGGCAAATGAAGATGTTATTTTCTGAAAAATACAGACCTCAAAAAGAGGAAATATTAAAACTGATTGATTCCTTTGATAAAGAAGGTGAAAATCTAGGTAGAGGTGATCGAAATGTTATTAAAATTTTTCAATTAGGTGATGAGAAGATTAACATAAAATCGTTTAAAGTACCCAACTTTATAAACAAAGTGGTATATAATTTTTTCAGAAAATCGAAAGCCGCTCGCTCTTTTGAACATGCTACTTACTTAATTAACCATGGAATAGGCACACCCTATCCAATTGCCTACTTAGAAGAAAACAACCCTTTGTTTTTCGGTAAGAGTTATTACATAAGTCAACAATTAGAAGCAGATTGCACGTTTAGAGCGTTAATTGAAAATCCTGATTATCCTAATAGAGAACAAATATTACGTGAGTTTACAGCTTTTACCCATAAGCTTCACGAAAATAACATTCTGTTTAAAGACCATTCCCCTGGTAATACGTTAATTAAAAAGAACGGAAACCAGTTTGATTTTTATCTAGTTGATCTTAATAGAATGGACTTTAAAAATTTATCTTTTGAAGAGCGAATCAAAAACTACTCTAGGCTTACTTCAAAAAAAGAAATGGTTGAAATTATGAGTGATGAGTACGCAAAGATTACTGGAAAATCCTACGATAAAGTTTTTGATTTGATGTGGGGCTTAACAGCTGAATTTCAGAGAAAATTCTACAGGAAAAAGCACTTAAAGCAAAAGTTGAAGCTGAAATAACTACGACTTTCTATCAAAAATCTTGTTGATTTTATACTTTCTGAAAAGAGACAATTTTCTTTTTTCTGGTACTCCGTGTTTTTCAATATACTGTTCAATAGTTTTCACCATTCTTTCTGAAGATTTCCCGTCGTTGTATGGGTGGTATTCAGCAATCACTTTTGCGCGTTTTTCAGCAAATGGGTCAGTTGTAAGGTTTTCTGAAACGGCATTTGGTAATTCACCTTTTTCGGTAAGGTTGTTCCACTGTATGTTTTCATTAATATTTCCGAAGGTAATAACGGGTTTATTCAGCAATAAAAATTCATAAATAACCGATGATGTATCACTAATTAGCAAATCTGCCATTATAAATTGCTTGATAATGTCACGTCCTTCTTTAAAATAAACTGTCTCATATTTAGCAGCTAGATTTTTATAGGCTTCAATATATTTTGAGTCCATTAAATCGTGAAATTTAATGTTGATAATATAATCGCCGTGTTGTGCCAATTGCTCAATTTCAGGTTTTAAAACTTCAGCAGAAGTAAGAGAAGGCGAGAAGGTAGGGGCATATAATAAAACGTGCTTGGCATTGTGTTTTTTGAGCAAATTCTCTTTTTCTGAAAGAATTTCCTCTTTGTTTTGTGCATATGCATCAAGCTTGGACCACCCGGTTTCTATCACATCAAAATTTTTGAAACGTGCTTTTAGCTTGTTGAAGCCTCTCGTAAAATAAGGGCCTTGTGTTAAATACAAATCGAAATAATGCCGAATATGGAAATGTCCCTTTTTTTCGCCCGCCAACCCGTGAAAAATTTGAACTTTTAATCCTCGTAAATAATGTGGAACTTCATTTCCTGGGGCAATGATAGCATCGCTCTTAAAAGCTTCTAATTCAGCAATACTTTGTGTTACAGGTTCGTCGGCAAACGGGAAAAGCGTTGAAAGTTTTGGGGTGATAAACCAAAGATATTCATGACCTCGTTGTAGTAAAACCTGTTTGATAGGTTTCATAATCTCAAAAGCATAGGCATTTTGACAGAACAAAATCACTTTCATAGGTTACAGAAATTTATTCACGTTATCCAAATCTTCCTGAAAATCGATTTCCATACAGTTAAAAGCTGAAATATCAACGGCTTTCACCTTTGCATTATCTTTTTCGATAAGCAGTTCGAGTCCACGTTCAAAATAATCATTGTTATCACATTCTTCTAGCCGTTCAATGTATTCTGAAAGGTCGTTTTTTGAAATATAATTAACACCAACCGCTTCGCCTAAACCATTTTTCACTTCTTTTGAAAGTTGATCCACAAAGCCGTTATTCAAAGTGTATTTTACTTCTTCATCACCAACAAAATTGGTGTTTACCGCAACAAATGAGGTGTCTTCTTCTATATGTGCTTGTAAGTTTTCCAGTAATTTTTCATCAAAAACAACATCACCATTAAACCAAAGTACACTTTCCCCTTTACACTTCTTTAATGCTCGTACAAGACTCTTAGCTGTATTGGTTTGGTCAAAATATGGATTGTAAACATAAGCCAACTGAGGAAAGTTTTCCATAATGCTGTTTTTTTTAAAACCTACTACAACATAGACGTCATGTTCTGAAAAGTACTTATCAATGTTTTCAATCATCATTTGCATGATGCTTTTTCCGTTTTTTAGTGGTGTAAGCGGTTTTGGAAAGGGGTTGCCCAATCTTGAGCCAATTCCGGCAGCAAGGATTACAATTTTCATGAATGGTTAGGATTATTTTTAATAAGTTGTTTTAATTTTAAATACTTTAAAAAAGTAGTGTAGGCACTAAAGGTACAAATTATTAATCCGTTGAAACCGTCTAAGAAACCGAGGCGTAAAACATATGCCTTAAAAAAGGTCCATGTCGGTTTTACTAAGATATCGAACAGACCAGATTTTCTGCCCAACTTATAATATTCCCTTGCAGCAATAGAAGAGAATTTATGCACTTTAAGGCTGTGTTCCTGATAACTGGTATGTACCCAGTGTAAAATGCTTCCGTTTAACTTGCCCGTTTTAGAGCCAGGTTTCATTTGTATGGTATCGTGCGGGTTAATTCCGCCCCATCGAGCTTTATTTCGGTCAAAAACACGAAGTTTTCTATCTGGATACCAGTCTGAATGGTAGATCCATTGGCCGCAATAATTATTAAACCGTTTTGCAAAGTAACCATCTTTTTTCCAATTGTCTTTTAACCTTAAAATAGCCGATTGCAGTTCTTTGCTTAAAGCCTCATCAGCATCAAGCGAAATAATCTTATCATATTTTGCAGCATCGATTGCAGAATTTTTCTGCTGAATATGTCCTTCAAATTTTTGCTGAATAAAACGCACAGGATACTGTTTACAAATTTCCTCAGTAGCATCAGTACTAAATGAGTCTAATATTACAATATCATCTGCGACAGGAAGTAATGATTCAATACATCGTGCTATTTTTTGTTCTTCGTTCAGTGTGATTACTGTTGCTGAAAAACGTTTAGTTTCGGGATAGATATTTTCACCGGTTAAAAACTCATGCAACTTTGGAATAATGAGCTCTGGTTTGAAGGCTTCATATTTCAATTTACCTTTAGAACGGGCTCCTTTTTTGTTTGAAAAATGAGGGTTGTAATCTAAATAGTCAAATAAATGTACCGAAGCGTGGTTGTTTCGGTCTTCAAAAATATTCCAAGCTTCTTTTTTAATCCAAGGACAGAATATAGAGAACGTTTTTACATTCAGCGCTTTTGCCATGTTTATGGCACCACCTTCATTTCCTATTAAGGCATCACAGTGATACGTAAGTGCCATAAACTCCCGAAGGCTTTTGCCGTATAGCTCTAAATAAATATGTTTTTGTGTTTTTGAGCTACATAGACTATATAATTTTTCTACCTCGGGCTTTTGACTCGGAATATAATTGAAAAGCAGTTGACCATTGGTTTTGTCTACTATATAGTCTAATAGTTCTGCCAAAAATGGTAACGGGTACGTTTTAAACTCATTGCTCCCCAAAGCACTGACCATAAACAGTTTTTTTGAAGTATCTATTTTGTGATCTTCTAATACTTCTTTTGCTGTCGTTATTTCATCATCAGTAAGATAGATTTTTGGTTTGCAGGTTTGCTCAATTTCTTTAATAATGGGGGAGAGCAACATTAACCTGTTTTCAATGGCTAGCCCTGCTTGGGTTAATGATATAGTATGCCGAGAAAACGTATGGGTATAGGCAAACTGCGTGTACCATTTTTTATATGAAATACGATACTTAGCTCCTGAACTTTTAGTAATCCAGGCACTGCTTATCTTAGCGTATGCATCGATCACTACATCATAATCTTCATTTTTTATCTGTTCCCGTAATGCTTTAAACTTGCTTTTGGAAGATTCCATTTCATTGGTAAACGGAATTATTTTATCAATGACTGGATTGTTTTCAATTACGGGAATAGTGTGCGAATTAACCAAATAATGTAGTTCAGCTTTAGGAAAATGGTTTCGCAATACTTCAAATAGCACAGTGGACGTTAACACGTCACCAATCATTTTTTGTTGTATTACGAGTACTTTCATGTAATTAAACCGCTACGTTATACTCGCGAAGTGCGTCGTTTAATGATGTTTTTTTATTGGTGCTTTCCTTACGTTTACCAATGATTAAGGCACAAGGAACTTGAAATTCACCGGCAGGAAATTTTTTAGTGTAACTTCCAGGAATTACTACTGACCGCGATGGAATTAAACCTTTCGTTTCAACAGGTTCATCACCTGTAACATCGATTATTTTAGTGGAAGCTGTCAATACAACGTTTGCGCCTAAAACCGCTTCCTTTTCAACACGTACACCTTCTACAACGATACATCGTGAACCAATAAAGGCATTGTCTTCTATAATTACTGGGGCTGCTTGTAATGGTTCTAAAACTCCGCCAATGCCAACGCCACCGCTAAGGTGAACATTTTTACCAATTTGAGCGCAACTACCTACCGTTGCCCATGTGTCAACCATGGTCCCTTCATCTACATAGGCACCAATATTTACATAACTTGGCATCATAATCACCCCTTTTGAAACATATGCACCGTGACGGGCAACCGCGTGAGGTACGACACGTACCCCTTTTTCTTTATAGCCTTTTTTCAATGGAATTTTATCATGGTATTCAAAAATACCGGCTTCCATCGTTTCCATTTTCTGAATTGGGAAGTATAAAACCACCGCTTTCTTTACCCATTCATTTACTTGCCATCCATCATCAGTAGGCTCTGCACAACGAAGTTTTCCTTCATCGCAAAGTTTCACTACTTCTCTAATAGCATTTATGGTTTCGGTATCTTGTAATAAGGAACGGTCGTCCCAAGCTTTCTCTATTATTTGTTGTAATTGGCTCATATTTCAATCATAATTTAAGCACAAAGATAAAAGTCCAATGCAATTAACTTCCCTTTTTTGGCATACTATTTTACAAACCCGTATTTTTGCAGCCGAATGGGACGAATTTTAGCCATAGATTACGGTACAAAACGCACTGGAATAGCAATTACTGACGAACTACAGTTGATAGCTTCTGGATTAACGACTGTGCCAACAAATGAATTGCTAGATTTTTTGAAAAAATACATCGCTTCAGAAAAAGTTGAATTGATTTTGGTGGGAGAGCCAAAGCAAAAAGATGGAACTGCGAGTGATGTAGAGGTTCATATAAAAGAATTTATTCTGAAATTTTCCGAAGCATTTCCAGAATTGGAACTAAAACGGGTAGATGAACGATACTCAAGTAAAATGGCGTTCCAAACGATGATAGATAGTGGTTTAAAGAAAAAACAACGCAGAAACAAAGCGTTGATTGATGAAATTAGTGCCACTATCATTTTACAAGAATATTTATACAACAAATAGATTTAAATAGATACGAATGATTTTACCAATTGTAGCATACGGCGATCCCGTTTTACGAAAAGAAGCCAAAGAGATTGATGCAGATTATCCAAAGTTGGACGAACTTATCGAGAATATGTACGAAACCATGTATGCTGCAAGAGGAGTAGGTTTAGCGGCGCCACAGATTGGGCTTCCCATTCGTATATTTTTAGTCGATGCAAGTCCTTTTGCAGACGATGAAGATTTAACTGAAGAAGAGCGCAAACAACTTGAAGGTTTCAAAAAGACATTTATCAATGCTCGTATTTTGGAAGAATCTGGTGATGAATGGGCATTTAATGAAGGCTGTTTAAGTATTCCGGAAGTTAGGGAAGATGTTTTCCGTCAGCCGGAAATCGTTATTGAATATGAAGACGAAAATTTCAAAACTCATAAGGAAACACTTTCAGGAATTGCGGCTCGTATTGTACAACACGAATACGATCACATTGAAGGAATTTTATTTACTGATAAACTGTCGCCACTTAAAAAACGACTGATTAAAAGTAAGTTAAGTAAAATTTCAGCAGGGAAAATCAGTATAGATTACAGAATGCGTTTTCCAAAAGCCAAAAAGAAACGTTAATAGCATTGCAAAGAAGATTGAAACCGTGCATATTTGCACCTTTCAAAAATTGAAAAAGATAGTTTATGAGCTTAGAAAAGATTTTATCAATTTCCGGTAAGCCCGGACTCTACAAGTTAAAAACACAAACTCGAAGTGGTTTTTTAGCCGAATCTCTAATTGATGGCAAAAAAATTAATGTAAGCGGACGTCATAACGTGAGTTTATTGAGTGAGATAGCGATATACACATTAACCGAAGAAGTCCCTATTAGAGAAGTGTTTTCAAAAATTTCTGAAAAAGAAAATGGGGGAGCGGCCATTAGCCACAAAGAACCTAAAATAAAATTGGAAGAATACTTTTTTGAAGTATTACCAGATTATGATGAGGATCGTGTGTATGCCAGCGACATTAAAAAAGTAATACAATGGTATAATTTACTTGTTAAAAATGGCTTCACAGATTTTTCTGAATCTGAAGAATCTAAAAAAGAAGCTGTTTCGGAAGAAGAATAAGCTTACTAAATATTTAATGAAGAGCGATGTTTTAAAAAACATCGCTCTTTTTTGTTGCTGTTAATCCTTTTTAATAACTCTTCTCAGTTTCAAAAATGATTTCCAGTAGCTTTGTTATAACCTTTTGAAATAATACGCCATGAATTCCAGAAAAGACCAATTACAAGCTTTTGACCGCCTGCTAACTATAATGGACGAGTTGCGCGAAAAATGCCCGTGGGATAAAAAGCAGACGATGCAAACGTTGCGACATCTTACTATTGAAGAAACCTACGAACTGGGAGACGCGATATTAGACAACGACTTGGACGAAGTAAAAGGCGAGTTAGGTGATCTTTTGCTTCACATTGTGTTTTACGCAAAAATTGGTAGTGAAACCAATGATTTTGACATTGCCGATGTGCTGAATCAAATTTGTGAAAAATTGATATCCCGTCATCCACATATTTATGGTGATGTTGATGTGGCTGATGAAGAAGAAGTAAAAAGAAACTGGGAGAATTTAAAACTGAAAGAAGGTAAAAAAAGCGTATTGCAGGGTGTTCCTAAATCATTGCCGGCATTGGTAAAAGCGAATAGAATTCAAGATAAAGTAGCGGGAGTAGGTTTTGATTGGGAAGAACCACAACAAGTTTTTGAAAAGCTAAAAGAAGAATTAGAAGAATTACAGCACGAAGTAACAGAGAATAATTCAGATAAAATAGAAGCCGAATTTGGCGATGTGTTGTTTTCTATGATTAACTACGCTCGATTTTTAAACGTAAATCCTGAAAACGCTTTAGAACGGACAAATAAAAAATTCATCAATCGGTTTCAATATTTGGAAAGAAAAGCAAAAGAAAAGGGCATTGCTTTAAAAGATATGACCTTAGGCGAAATGGACGTTTTTTGGGAAGAGGCTAAGCTTTTATGATTGTCAAGCAGAGAAAATAATCAATCTTCCATCCATTTTTACTTCAGAAAAATTAAAAGTTTGTTGTATCCATTTAATTGTTTTTTCAGAATAAAAAACAACGTGGGTTTCATCATTCTTATAGTACCATTCTTTAAAGTTTATTTCTGAAGAAAAAAGTTCTGTCATACAATACAGTTTACCTTTAGGTTTTAATAGCTTTTTCAGAAGTATAAATTCTTCGTCTGGATGATGAAAATGTTCCATCACTTCACAACAAACAATAAAATCATACGATTGCTGTAGCGCTTTTTTATTCGAATGAAAAAAAGTATCGTATAAGGTTAATGAATATCCTTTTTCAGAAAGCATTTCGGTAATTACTGGGCCTGTGCCCGCGCCAAAATCTAAACCCTCGGCAGTAACAGGGAAATCCTGATCTACAGCTTTTACAATGGGTGATACAAAGCCCTGATAGCCTTTGTCGTCCACATCGTTATTATGATTTAGATAGCGGTTTTTTTCTTCTTTTTCTGTTAGAAATTGATTTGGGGTTTTATAAAGTAGCGAACAATAATTGCACTGAAAAACCTCAAAGTTTTCATCGTTATAAAAAATGTGATTGTTAGTAGTATGACATAACGGACAAGAAGCCATTTTAAGCGTCTCTAACAGATTTTATTTTGGAAAGTTTTGCCTTCCAAACCTCTAGTTGTTCTTTATGCTTAGCAATATTATTATGAACTTCTTTTACCAATGGATTGTCGTCTTCAACATGTTTAAAGAAGCTTAAGTTATTCTCTAATTGGCGAATTTCATCTTTAGTTTCGTTTATCTTTTTTGAAATAAAGAAGTGCTCATTTTTAAGTTTTCGCTCATCATCGCGATTGCTAAGGGTGTTAAGTTTATTCTCAAATTTAATTAGTTCAGCATCTTTTTTACTTACATCTAATTTATTGAATAGACTATCTAAGGTATTATTGAACTTTTGTTCTATATTTCGCTTTTTATAGGGAACACGACCAATTTTTTTCCATTCACTAATATTCGCTTTTATGGTTTTTAAGTCTTCTTTGTGTTCGCCCGAAAGCTCAAGGTTGTTCATTTTTTCAAGTAGCGCCTCTTTAGCTTCAAAGTGTTCTTTCTCTTCTTCTTTCTCTTCGTCGCGTTGGGCGTGTAACCTATCAAAATAATGATTACAAGCACCTTTAAATTGTTTCCAGATTTTGTCACTATATTTTCGCGGTACGTGACCAATTTTTTTCCAGTCTGCTTGGATTTTTTTCATTAATGGCGTCGTGGCTTCCAAGTCTTCACTGTCTTTGTTATCCTCGGCAATTTTTACCAATTCTCGCTTTTTCTCTAGATTAGCGTATTGTTCTTTTTTCTGGTCTTTATAATAGGCATTTTTAGTTCTGTTAAACGTACGCGTTGCATCTTTAAAAGCATTCCAAATACCTTTGTTTAAGGCTCTTGGTACTTTTCCTGCCGCAAAATAAGCATCGCGTAATTCTTGAACCTTTTTTATAGAATTTTGCCAAGCTTGATGGCTGGGCTTTGTGTTTTCGGTAATTTGTTTTATCTGATTTATGAGGTCTTTTTTAACCTCATAATTGGCTTCATATTCTTTTTCTTGCTCTTCTAAGTGAGCGTGACGTTTGTCATGAATTACTTTTGTAGCTTCGCTGAATTTATCCCAAACATCATCCCGATATTCTTTAGCCACGGGCCCTACATCTTCTTTCCACATTTTGTGAAGCATCTGTAATTCCCTAAATGCCTTGTTTATGTTTTTTTCTTGGGCAAGTTCTTCTGCTCGGCCAATTAATTTAAGCTTCTGCTCTAAATTGTGCTTAAAGTCCATATCACGGAACTCACGATTTAAATGTAGGAAATCGTAGAAGTTTTCAACGTGGTGATGGTAATTATTCCAAACAAGGTTGTATTTGTCACGCGGAATTGGCCCCGCTTCGTGCCAACGCTTTTGTATGTCTTTAAAGTGATTGTAGGTTTTACCCATGCTCTCTTCGGCATTCAACAATCCTTTTAACTCTTCAATAAGCTCTTGTCTTCTTTCAAGATTAGCGTGAAGGTCTCGCTTTAAATTTTTGTAATATTTATTGCGCTTTTCCTTATAATCAAAGTAGAGTGAGTTGAACTCTTTTTTTAATGGGGTGGTAAATTGAAAGTCGATAATATTTCCGCCATCTGCCAAAAACTCTTCCTTTTTCTGCTCTAAAAGGTCATTGAATTTTGAGTTGAATTCTGAGCGGATTTCATCAACTTCATTTTTTATTTTCTGTACGGGATTATCTTTTAAAAGCGATTTGAATTCGCTAATTAACTCTTTTTTTGAAAGCTCGCTGTAATCTTTTCCATCATCCTCTTCCTCTTCTTCTTTTTCCTCTTCATCTGAAGAAGCAATTTCATCCTCTTCCTCTTCATCCTCCTCAGATTCTTCCTTTTCAGTTGAACTGGAAGCGGTTTCCTTTTCCTCAACTTCTTTTTGGGGATCGATCTTTGTTTGCTCTTCAGTTTCGGTAGATTCCTCTTCTGCTGTAACTTTTTCTGTTGGCGCTTTAGTTTTAGTAGATTCATCAACTAATGCATTTTCCAATACTTCATTGTTTTCATCAGAAGTAGTCACTTCTTCTTTAGATGTATTGTTTGTATTATCAACAGTTTTCTTTTCTTCTTCTTTTGCCGTTTTTTCGTCAGACATATCTTTCAATGTTTAGGTTCGTCTTCTTAGGTTGTCAAGATACTAACAACTAAGCAAACGACAAAGACAGGTTCTTTATTTTGAAGATTTATTGGCCGTTTTTTATGTACGCCAAATTTTCCAAGCCTTTTTTGCTTGGTATTCTAACATTTTTAAGCCATTGGAAGTCCGTGCCCCTTGTGCATGCCCTAATTTTAAAAATTCGGTTTGAGGTGGGTTATAGATTAAATCGAAGAGAACGTGGTCGGCAGTTATATATTGATAAGGAATATTGGGACATTCTGTAACATTGGGCGATGTACCAAGAGGGGTGCAATTAATTATCAAATAATGATTTGCTACAATATCTTTGGTTAAATCTTTATACGTTATGGTGTTTTCTGTTTTTGTACGCGAAACTATTTTATAGGTAAAGTCCATGGTGTCTAAAACATATTTAATAGCTTTTGAAGCACCACCAGTACCAAGTATTAAAGCTGTTTTTTCTTTAATTGGCAGAAAATTAGCAAGTGATTTTGCAAAGCCATAATGGTCTGTATTATATCCTTTTAGACTTCCGTCGTTTTGAAATTTCACAGTGTTTACCGCTCCAATTTCTGCAGCTTCATTATCTATTCTGTCTAATAGTGGAATAATGGCTTCTTTATATGGAATGGTAACATTAAGCCCTCTCAAATTGTCAGTCTTAGAAACAATTTTGGAAAACTCATCAATGCTTTCTATATCAAAATTATGGTAGGTGTCTTGTCGGTTTTCCTGCTCAAATTTTACAGAAAAAAATGTTTTTGAAAAGGAGTAGGAAATGTTTTTTCCTATTAGCCCGTATTTAGCCATCGTATTTAAGTCTTGCTTTTTGATACCAATCTAAACTTAGCACGATTAGTATGCCCACGAAAATAAAGAAAATTGCCCAAAAGGTATCGAAAGAAAATTCTGATGGCCAGTACCGGTCATAGCCCGTTATAATTTCGCGGTCATTGGCATCATATTTAATATTTCCGAAGGCATCTAAGGCATAAATTTTTTCTTTCCAAGGCCAAACGACACCAAGCGAACCTGAGATAAAGCCTATGATAACCGCGTAAGTAGCCTTTTTAAATCGTTTCAAGACATAAGCCAAAAGATGTGAAAGCGACACTAAACCAACCAAAGAGCCAAGTGCAAAAGAGCTTAATACCTTTAGCAGTTTAATGCGCTCTGTGTTATGTGTAAAACTGAAGTCAAGCTGTACAATCTCTATAAAGGTGTCATAAAGAGCATTTACCGAATCTACCAGTAATAGAACATAATTGCCCAAAAGTATTAAAATAAAAGATCCGGAAAGCCCAGGCAAGGTCATTCCGGAAACACCAATAATTCCACAAAAGAATACAAATATTAAGTTACTGTTTTCTTTTGCAGGCTCTAAAAAACTAATGCTGACTCCAGCAATAATGCCGCAAAGGAGATAGGCTACATATTTCCGATTCCAATCTCCAAAATCTTTCGCTATATAGTAAATAGAACCGATAATCATTCCGAAGAATGCACTCCAAACAGACAACTCATAGTTAAGCAATAAAAAGTCCAGTATTTTTGAAACGCTAAAATAGCTTATAATCATCCCTAAAATGAGAAGCCCTAAAAAACGTCCGTTTATATATTGATAAAAACTCCTAAAACGACCGTCGAACAATAGCCCGATTGCTTTTCGATTGATTTTTTGAAGGGAATAAATAAACTCTTCGTAAAAGCCAGCAACAAATGCAACTACTCCGCCAGAAACCCCCGGAACCTTATTAGCAGCTCCCATAGCCAGCCCTTTTAAGACTAACCACATTTTATCGCTAAACGACCTTTCTTCGTACATTTATTGCCTGTTTTTTGAAACGGCTACACGCTCTAAAATAAAGATACTTAAAAAGCCTAGAATCATAAAAATAAGAGCGTATAGTATTTGTGGATCATTTGGGTATTGCGTAGGCATAATGCTTTGTTCAATAAAAGGTATTTCTTCACCGTGAGAGTTTACGCGGTATTTTAATACTTCTTTCCAAGGCCATATTTTATTGAGCGCCCCTACCATAAAACCTGTTAAAACCGCTAAAATCAAATTTTTATGGTTCTTGAACATCCAGTTCAATACACGCGAAAATACTTTTAAGCCAAAAATGGCACCTACAGCGAATATTCCAATCTTTATTAAGGCTTGCGATATAAGTTGCCAATTCATATTTGCTATGCCTTCACCCAATTGTGAAATGGTGCCAATAATTGCTGTATAGGCTCCAAGTAGTAATAGTATAAAAGCACCGCTAATTCCGGGCAAGATCATTGCTATAATAGCTACAAAGCCGGCAAAGAATAAAAACCAAGTGCTGTCTGCTGTTCCCAAAGGTTCGGCTAGCGTAATACCATAGGCTACAGCTGCAGCAATTATTAATGCTATACCCGTAATTATACTCCATTTAGTAACTTGTTTGCCAACATATAGAATACTGGCAATTACTAATCCGAAAAAGAAAGACCAAACTAAAATAGGGTGGTTGGCCAATAACCAAGTAATTATTTTGGCAAGCGATAAAATGCTAATTGCGACTCCTGAAAATAAAGCAACTAAAAAGGAAATATTATAGGCTTTCCAAGCATTTGAAAAACTTTCTTTTTTCCAGGTTTTAAAAAAACCGATATCAAGTTTATGAATGGTTTCAATTAGCTCTTCATAAATTCCTGATATGAAAGCTATGGTTCCACCAGAAACCCCAGGTACTACATCGGCAGCACCCATAGCTAAACCTTTTGCAGTAATTACAAGGTATTGGGTAAAAGTACGTTTTGGCATAAGTTTTATTTACTGAAAGCCAAAAATACGCAAATTACAAGGAAGGGTTTTTGTGTTTTTCAATTATTTGTTTAACCGAAGGGCGTGCGTAAAAATTAGGAAACAGTTCTTCAATAATAATTACAAATTCCCGATTAAATTTTAAACCATTTTTTAGGTGAAAAATAGCTTTTCTTTCTTCGGATAAAATATTGTAGAGTCCTGCAAACCTAAATTCTATTTCAGCATTTTCTGGATAAAATTCTGATGCTTGCAATAAATTTTTAATAGCAGCTTCAAATTCACCTAATTGCAACAATAAATCACAACGGCTTAACCAAGTGTTAAGCTCGTAATTTCCTAACTCTAGAGTTCTTCGGTAGCCGTGCTCTGCTTCTTCAAACAATTGCAGACTAAAGTTTATACGTGCATAGCGTTTCCAATACCGAACATTTTCACTATCAATATTAATGGCTTTTTCAATAAAATATAGGGCTTTTTTGTAGTCTTTTTTCTTTAAATAATAGTCAGTAATCGCAATCCAGCCTTTGTCTAAAAGTCCATCTTCTTCAACACATTTTGTGTAAAACTGAAGTGCCAACTCGCTATCACCTATTTTTTCATAACACTTGCCAATTCGTAATAAAGCAAAAGAGGTAGGGTCATCGAGGCCTAAAGTAATACTATAGCTTTCAATAGCTTCTTCGTATTGCTTTAATTTTTCTTGCACTTTTCCTTTTTCTAAATAAGCACCAATGAAACGGTCATCACTTATAATGGCAAAATCGAAAGCTGCCAAAGCTTTTTTGTAGTCTTTTAAAATATAATATTGTTTTCCTACTTGATGCCACGCGACTTCGCTGTATGGATTTTTATTAAGGAAGTCGTTTAAATAATCTATGGCTTCTTCGTGTTGCTCTAAAAATTCAAAACAGTATATTATATTATATAAGGCGGAATAATCTTCTTCGTCATTCTCTAGACATTTCATAAAAAAACGTTTAGCGTTCTCAAAATCCTCTAAAAACAAATACTCCATACCAATTAGGGACATCACATCATTTTCATCGTTGGTGATTTCAAGCGCTTTTTCTAATAATTGAATCGCTTTTTTATGATTATCACGTCGAGAAAGAATGTTCGCTTTTTGTATATAAACCTCTTGATTGGATTGCTCCAGTGAATATAAATCGTTTAGCAAAGAATCTGCAACGTCGAGCTCATTTTCAAAAATGTGCATTTCAATCTGAAACAACTTTAAATTAGTAGAGGAGGGGTGTTGTTCCAATCCTAACTTGGTTGCCTTTTTGGCAAGGGCAATTTTACCGTTTTCAAGATAATATTGAATAATGTCTTCAAACTCTTCCGAATCGAAAAAATAGACATCGTTTGTCTTCAACATAGATTCAAAGCGGGAAAGGGAGAAGTTGTCATGCTCGTTTGGAGGTAATTGCATACGGAACGTTTTACGGTTTCTTCTAATTTAAAGATACTAATGTAATGGGGTATTCAATAGTTATGCCGCGTTTGTTGTTAACAGCCTTATTAACAGAAGTTTTTAAATTTAAAACACTGATTAACAATTGTTTATATTGGTTTTATTCTTCGGTAATCTCATTGAGTACTGCTGTTATAATGTCACACCCTTCCTTTATTTCTGCATCTGAAATGGTCAGCGGTGGGGTAATTCGGACAGCTTTGGGTTCAAAAAGAAGCCAAAAAAGAATCAAATTCTTGTCTTTGCAACGTAAAATTACTTTGGAAACAATTTCTGAAGAATCCATAATTAGTGCCAACATCAACCCTTTACCACGAATTTCCTTTATTAAGGAGTGTTTCAGCAATTTTCTGAACAATTGCTCTTTCTGAAGGGTTTGCGAAATTAAATCGGTTTCGGTTATTTCCTGTAAAGTAGCCAAAGCGGCAGATGCAATAACGGGATTACCGCCAAATGTTGTAATGTGGCCCAATTTAGGATTATCTTTCAGTAAGGACATATGTTCTTGTGAAGCGGTGAAAGCACCAATAGGTAGACCACCTCCCATACCTTTTCCCATTACTAAAATATCGGGTACAATATCAAAGTGCTCGAATCCAAAAAGCTTTCCAGTCCTGCCAAAACCTGGTTGAACTTCATCTAAAATTAATAAGGTTCCAGTCTCATTACAACGCTCACGAACTTTTTTCAAATAACCATTCTTCGGAAAAATAAATCCAGCACCTCCTTGTACGGTTTCTAAAATAACCGCCGCTGTTCTGGTAGTTATTTTATCTAAATCGCCTAAATCATTAAACTGAATGGGGTGGCAATTAGGGACTAAAGGGCCGAAAGGCGTTTTTCGCTCTTCGTAGCCCATTACGCTTAAAGCACCAAATGTATTTCCGTGATAGGCGTTATGAGCATATAAAATTTCAGATCGTCCAGTTACTCGGCGTGCTAATTTTAAGGAAGCATCAATAGCTTCGGCGCCACTATTCACCAAATACGTGGTTTCTAAAGTATCAGGTAGTTTATTGGCTAAAAGTTTGGTCAATTCCACAGCTGGCTGTTGAATATATTCACCATAAACCATAACGTGCAAATACTTATCCAGCTGATTTTTTATGGCTTTTACCACTCGAGGATGGCGATGGCCTAAACTACAAGCCGAAACTCCAGCTATAAAGTCAAGGTGCTTATTTCCATTTGTATCGTAAATGTAACTTCCCTCGGCGTGAGAAATCTCTAAAGCCAATGGATGCGGCGTGGTTTGTGTTTGGTATTTAAAAAAGTCTTCTCTCATCATCTTTCCAAAATCTGTTACTGCTCTTCTTTTTCTTCGGAAGAATTGGCTTGTTGCCTCTTTTTAGGATCTGGAGGTTTACGCAATGAGTCGTTGGAAATACTGTCCATTTCCCGAGTCATAGGTTTTGGATCATCCTCACGATTTTGAAGGTCTTTTGCTTTCAATTTGGATTGTTCGGGTATTTCTAGTTCATCTTCAGGAACATCTTCAAAAAATTCACCTTCGTCTTCTGGTAACCGAATACCTTTAATCTTTGGCAGTATAGGCGTGGGCTTTCCACTAAATAAATCTTCAACTCTTTGCAATCGTTCTTCGCCCCGCCAATTAAAACCAGGTAGAATACGAGCGTTTTCAGGAAATTGAGAAGGCGGATACAGTTTTCCGTCAACTTTCTTTAAAAAGCGAATTCCGGTAATTTCTTGGCTTTCCAAATACATTTGTATATCACTGGAAAGGGTGTTGTTGATGCCGACTAATTCATCTTCTTCATTTCTGGAAAAATAAATTACTTCAGCATTTTTATGGATGTTGACCGTGTCCAGTTCATTATCAGTGAACAAGCCAATAAGTCGTTCCCCTTTTACTTGGTTATAACCTGCGCTATCCTTTTGAATTAGAAATGCGTTGTTAAAGACTTTTAGCGTATCTAATTTTTCTGTTGTAGTATCAGAGAGAATATGAATGGTATCACCTGTCATTTGGTTTTCACCACTCCATAGCACAGGATTTCGCAATAGTTTAGTAATCCCTGCTTTTTGATTTACAAAAATAGAATCACACTTACCACTTGTAGGTTGCTCGCCTTCTAAACCTCGTTTAAACATACGCGCACGGTAAAATCCTTTTATAACACGGTTTTCTGGTTTCCCAGTCACTTGTAGGGTATCAGCATGAACGTAAATGGAGTCTTGGTCTCTCAATGTAACCGCTACGGCACGTTTAGTAATAAAAACAGAATCTTTTTCACGGAACACTTCAGCATAATGCCCACGAATAATACTTTTATTTACGGTATCTAGTACTTTAATATTGTTGGTTGCAGAAGCAAAGCTTTTGTTTTGGTCAAAGTAAATGCTATCACCATATAGAATTCGGTTTTCATAGTCAACACGGGAATTTTTAACAAAATGTCCGGTTTTTGCCCGAGTATCATAATACCCCCGATCACAATATATAGTACTGTTTTCAGTCGTTATAGTTGAAGAACCGTACAAATAGGCTCCTCCGGTTTCAGAATAAAAGTCTAATTGAGGTGAGTTTACTGTATAATCTGGGTTGTTGATTACTACATCGGAAAGGAACTGGTATTTTTTTGTTTCAGCATAATAACGTCCAATCCGGCTGGTTAAGGTACTTGCAGTATCTCTAACGGTTCCGCCGGTCCTGTAATACGCCTGTTGTTTTATGCGGTCAAAATAGAGCGTATCGGTTTTTAAGGTTGTTTTTGGATCTTTAAACAAGACATCGCCACTGGCAAAAGCAAACTGAGTGTTACCGTTGTATTCGGCGTATTTACTGTTTAAAGTAACGGTGTCTGCTTGGTTTATCTTTACACTTCCGTAGGCTTTGACAAAGTTCTCTTTTAAATAGACATAGGCTTGGTCACACCACATTTCAACCCCTTCATGTACAATGTACACTTGACCGGAGTCGTCTTTTGTATAGATAGCAGCGTCGGGCAACTCTGGTCTAATTTCAAGATAGCCAGATTCTATATTTACTTTGGCTTTCTCGGGCTCATCTTGGGCGTGCAACGTTATTCCGAAGAAAAAAAAACAAAGTAGTATGTTGAAAGGTATTTTCAATAAAATCTTTTTATAAACTTCTAACGGATTTTTTACTGTAATAGTGCGAAATTTCTTTTTATGAATATATTATTTTTTTATAATCCATAAATCTTGAGGAGTCCAATTTTTTTGAGGCTTTCTTTCGATATGGTCTAAAATTACTGAATTAGAAAATAAATTTTTCATAAATCTTTTTGGTTGAAAAGCTGAGTATGTTCTATGCCCTTCTTTTACATTTCCTCTCACTATTAACTTACCTTGATTGTATTTTTTTAATTCAGGTTTACTGAGTTTTACTTTATAATTATCACCTTGGGTAGTAAGAAGCATTACACCTTTTGGTTTTAATATTCGGTAAAGTTCATTATACCAATCATGATGAAGCTGTTCAGATAGGTGAGTAAGCACAGAATTCCCATAAATTACATTAAAATAATCATTTGGATAGGGTAGAGAGGCGTCTAGATCATTTTTATTAAACTTAACTTCCGGAATATTTTCTTTACACCACTCTATTGTTTTTTTATTATAATCGGTTCCGTAGAAACTACAATTATTATTAATAATTTCTGGGAGGTGTCTAACAATTCGAGCTGGTCCACAACCCCAATCTAAAATTTTCTTTTCTTTTAAATCTATATGTTTTTCTATGTAGCTAAATAAATCTTTTGCACTATTATAACCTTCAGAATAATATTTATGATAATTCATCTGAAATGACTCATAAATCAAATAATCAGGCGGAAGTTTTACGGATGGATTTTTAGCTTTAAACTCTTTATTAATCTTCTGATTTTTATTCCTCTGAACATAAAACCTAAGTTTATCAACAATATAAATAAGTTTTAATTTTCTTAGAATATTTGAAACTTTGGTTCGATTCATTTTAAAAAAATATATTATTTAGAGCTCATCTCAATGGTTTGCGTTCTATCAGGCCCTACGGAAACAATTTTAATTGGGGTTTCCAGTTCTTTTTCTAAAAATTTGATGTAGTTATTAAGTTCCTTTGGAAGCTGTGACGCATCGTTCATTTTAGTTAAATCTTCTTTCCAACCTTTCATTTCGGTATAAACCGGGGTTACGTTTTCGGCTTCTATATTGTACGGTAAATGTTCAATGGTTTCACCTTTATACTTATAAGCGGTACACACTTTTAGTTTTTTGAAACCACTTAGCACATCGCCTTTCATCATCATTAATTGCGTCACACCGTTTACTTGAACTGCGTATTTTAAGGCAACTAAATCTAACCAACCACAACGTCTTGGGCGGCCCGTTGTTGCCCCAAATTCGTTTCCTACCTTGGCCATTCGCTTACCGTCTTCGTCAAAAAGTTCGGTAGGGAAGGGGCCACTACCTACACGAGTGGTATATGCTTTAAAAATTCCATACACTTCTTTAATTTTACCTGGTGCTACCCCTAAGCCGGTACAAGCTCCAGCTGCTGTTGTATTTGAGGATGTTACAAATGGATACGTTCCAAAGTCAATGTCTAATAGCGAACCTTGAGCTCCTTCGGCTAAAATTGTTTTATTTTCTTTCTGCGCCTTGTGCAAATATTCTTCGCTGTCAATGAAAGTTAATGATTTTAAAACTTCGATTGCTTCAAAAAATTCAGATTCCAATTCAGCTAGATTGTATTGAATGTCTACGTTGTAGAATTCAATCATCGCCTCGTGCTTATTGGCAAGTTTGCGATACCTTTCTTTCCAGTCGCTTAGTTCAAGATCGCCTACGCGTATTCCATTACGACCGGTTTTGTCCATATACGTTGGGCCAATACCTTTAAGGGTCGAGCCAATTTTAGCTTTACCTTTTGAAGTTTCACTAGCAGCATCTAATAATCTGTGTGTAGGTAAAATTAAATGTGCCTTACGCGAAATAAGCAGCTTTTTATTGATGTCAAGGTTAAACTGCGAAAGGTTGTCCAATTCTTTTTTGAAAATAACAGGGTCGATAACAACACCATTACCAACAAGGTTTACAGCGTTTTCGTGAAAAATTCCACTGGGAATGGTATGTAATACGTGCTTTATACCATCAAACTCAAGGGTGTGCCCTGCGTTTGGTCCGCCTTGAAAACGGGCAATTATATCATAGTTTTTGGTAAGGACATCGACGATTTTTCCTTTTCCTTCGTCGCCCCATTGTAATCCAAGTAGTAAGTCTACTGCCATAATGTATTATTGATTGGTCTGTTTTCGGTTTCCGTAGAAATAAAGAGAATGTTTTGTAATCTCAATATCGAAAACCTCTTCGATTGTTTTTTTAATAGATTGGATGCGTGGATCGCAAAACTCAATTACTTCACCATCTGATAAAATTACGTGATCGTGTTGTTTATCAAAATATGATTTTTCGTAATGTGCCTGATTTTGTCCAAACTGGTGTTTACGCACCAAACCGCACTCTAGCAACAACTCAATAGTATTATAGAGCGTTGCACGACTCACGCGGTAGTTTTTGTTTTTCATATTGATATAAAGTGATTCTATATCAAAATGCTCCTTGTGATCGTAAATTTCTTGAAGTATGGCATAGCGTTCGGGTGTTTTACGATGACCCTTTTCTTCAAGGTAGGCCGTAAACACATTTTTAACTATTGCCTGGTTGTTTTTTTCAGTTTTGGTGCTCATAATAAAGATGCAAAGTTACTCATTTTAAACTCGTGTAACTTTATCTATTCCGTTTATTTTTTTCAATTTATCAACGAGATTATCCAATACATTTTTATTTTTAACAACAACCGTTACTTTCCCGTTGAAAACCCCATCATCACTATCAAAATGGACACCTTTCATGTCAATATTTAAGTTGTTTGAAATAAGTCTCGTTACATTATTTACCAAACCAACAGCATCAATACCTGTAATGATCAATTTAGCTTTAAACTCGCGTTGGGTGGAATCGATCCATTTGGCTTTCATAATACGGTAACTGAAGTTACTCTGCAGCTGCAACGCGTTGGGACAGTTTTGTTTATGCACTTTTATGCCTTCGTTGACCGTAACGAAACCAAATACATCATCACCAGGAATGGGATTACAGCAATTTGCCATTTTATAATCCAATTTTTCTTCTTCTTTTCCAAAAACGAGCTGGTCATATTTTTCAGTGATTTCCTCTTTGTTTACATCTTGAGGCTTATCAGGTTTCCGAATTTTATTTTTAAAGAAATTTACAAAAGCATTGCTTCGCGAAGCGGCAAATTCTTTCAGTTTTTGGTTATCAATAATACCGGCACCTACGCGATAAAATAGGTCTAAACTGGTTTTTACCTTAAAGAAAACAACCAATTGGTTTATGGTTTTTTCGTCTAAAGTGATTTTTAAAGATTTTAATTTTCGGGCTAAAACCACTTTTCCTTCTTCAGCTATTTGTTTTTTCTCATCTTTAAGGGACGATTTTATTTTTGAACGTGCTCTTCCTGTGTTTACGTAATCTAACCAGTTGGCCGAAGGTTTACTTTTTTCTGAAGTGATTATTTCTACCTGGTCGCCACTTTTAAGAACATGGCTAAGAGGAACTAATTTACCATTAACCTTTGTCCCTCTTGTGTGCATTCCCACTTCGGTGTGCACTTGGAAAGCAAAATCTAAAGCCGTTGAGCCTTTGGGAAGCGAAAACAAATCTCCTTTTGGAGTAAAGACAAAAATTTCTTTTGCGTATAAGTTCAGTTTAAATTCTTCTACAAAATCTACAGCGCTAATTTCTGAATTTTCCAGCGTATCTTGCAATTTGTTCAACCAGTCATCAAGGCCACCATCTTCTTTTTCATTGTTTTTGTATTTGTAATGGGCAGCATATCCTTTTTCGGCAATTTCGTTCATTCGCTCACTACGAATCTGTACTTCTACCCATCTGCCTTTTGGTCCCATTACGGTAATATGAAGTGCTTCATAACCCGTAGATTTAGGGGAAGAAATCCAATCCCGTAATCGCATGGGGTTAGGCCTAAAGTGATCTGTTACAATGGAATATATTTTCCAAGCTAAGAATTTTTCATTCTCTAAATCACTTTTGTAGATAATACGTACAGCAAACTTATCATACACTTCATCAAAGCTTACGTTTTGGGCAATCATTTTTCTACGGATTGAAAAAATAGATTTTGGGCGCCCTTTTATTTCATAATTTAACCCTTCGGAATCAAAGGAATCTTTCAGTGTTTTTGAAAAAGCTTCAATATAGGCATCTTGTTCTTCCTTACTGTCCCTTATTTTACTATGGATGTCATTATAAACTTCGGGCTCTGTATATTTTAAGCCCAAGTCTTCCAGTTCGGTTTTAATATTATATAACCCAATGCGATGTGCCATTGGGGCATAAATGTATAAGGTTTCAGAAGCAATTTTCACCTGTTTATGCGCCGGCATGCTTTCCATTGTTTGCATATTGTGCAAACGGTCGGCAATTTTAATGATGATCACCCGGATATCCTCATTAAGGGTGAGCAACATTTTCCTAAAATTTTCTGCTTGTAACGACACATCTTTGTCGTAGGGCATATTGGAGATTTTGGTTAGACCATCTACAATACGAGCTACGGTTTCTCCAAATAATTGCTCAAGGTCGGTTAAAGTGTAGTCGGTGTCTTCCACGACATCATGTAGTAGGGCAGCGGCAATAGAGGTTGCGTCCAGTCCAATCTCAGCAGCTACAATTTTCGCTACGGCAATTGGATGGAATACATACGCCTCGCCACTTTTGCGTCGTTGATCTTTGTGGGCGTCAACGGCTACATCAAAAGCACTTCTAATTAATTTTTTATCTTCCGCAGAAAGCGTTCGATAACTAATTTTAAGAAGCTTTTTATATTCTTTGGCAAGTTGTTTTTTTTCGGCTTCTAAAACAGCTTCTGTCATAAATTAAATGTACAATTTCAATATGTATTAAACAACAAAAACCTCGCCATTTCTTTTTATTTTGGCTGTTTTGCTATTGTTTAATATGTTAGTGTTAATTTTCTTCGGAAGAAGAGTTTTGACGGTTTTTTATATTTTCTGAACGGTTTGAAATATCAACGCGAGTTCTGGAAAGATACATTCCATCTTCTAATTGGCAAATGTATGAAACCAATTTCTCTCGTAAGGCACAATGAAGCTTCCAAGTAGTTTTGGCGTCCTTGGCACTACACAGCGCTCTTATTTTTACAGATTCTTCGGTCATATCGACCACTTCAACAACCGCCGGATTGTCTTCGTCCCAATCTTCTTCGGCTTCCAGCATTTTTTCAAATTCCGAACGTATTTTTGAAACATCAACCCGATAATCTGTATATAGTATAATAGGGCGTATTTGATGCGAACTCGTCATGGACCAATTTTCGAAAATATTTGATATTACAAATTTTAAAGGGACTACTAATCGTCTTAAATCCCAGGTGCGAACCACCATATATGTAAAGCCAATTTCCTCTACATTTCCCCAATCGTCTTTAATAATAACAGTGTCACCAACCCGAACCGGCTTTGTGATGGCTATTTGTAGGCCCGCAAAAATATTTCCTAAAGTATTTTGCGCTGCAATACCTAAAATTACCGTTGCTACACCTGCTGAAGCCAATAACGATATACCAACTTTTTCTAATGCCCTGAATTGTGAAATGATTATATATCCGCCAACTACCACCACTAAAAAAGTTACTATGCGTCGTGCTACCGATATGTAGGTGAGCATTTTACGGGCTTCTTCATTTTCTTCTTCTGAAACATCACCAATTTTATTTTCGGCAATATAGGTCATTAAATAATCTACAAAGCGGGTTATAAACCAAGTGATTGAGCCTATGATTAAAATAATGAGACTAGTATAAACAATGCTTGCAAACCCTCCGGAAAGCGATATTAAATTATCTAATAATATGTAAAAAAACAGTGTTCCAAATAATATTCCTGCTGGTTTAGCCAATTTATTGGCTATATTTTTAATCCAGACTCTCTTAGATTTTCGAAGAATTTTTCTAATTAAATAGGTGATGAACTTTCCAAAAAACCACGCTATAACTAGCAAGACGATAATGCCAAATAGTTTCCATACCTGAAACCCTAAAAAATGGATACGAGACCATTCTGGCATCATTTTATCTAGTTTTCGGGGACCGTATTCTTCATACAGCGATTCAATGTTTTCAACTGTATTGGCCGAAATAAGCCAAAGCGCACCATAATCATCATATCGAATACGCTGCACACGCATAACAATGTCACGTTCGCCTAATTCTACTTCACCAAAAACCACGCTTCTTCTCGGTTTTCCCGCAATCGCTTGGTTGGTAGTAGTGCTTATATCAATTTGACCGTCTGGGCGGTCAGAAAGCCCATCCCAATCAATACTTACTCGTTGGTTAATAACAAAATAGAGTTTTTCGGCCAGGATTGCAGCTTCTTCTTTTGTGGTATTTTGTGGAAGTAAATTTAAATTTAAAGCATACAAAGCTTCCTCATATTTCCCACTTCTGGATTTTAAAATAAAATGTTCTAAGGTTGCTTGAGGAGTTCTTAAATTAAATTGTTTGGGAGGTAAACCTACCTGCTCATTAAGTCTATTTACACGATAATAAGCTTCGTTATAATCGGTGTACGGATTTGAAGAATAGTAAGTGCTATCGTCAATAACCCTTTTTTTACTCGGTAATTTACTCTCATTTACAGGTTGTACAGAATCTTGTTCAGATTGCGCAGAAACGTGTGGAATTCCAAAAAGAAGGAAACTTAAAAATAACGTGAGGAAGGGTAAAAGTCTTTTCATTACCTTAAAAATAATGAAAAAGAACCATACCTAAAATCATTTAACCTTTTTTAAATTTCTGAAACGCTCTAATAACGTTGGGTGTGAATAGTGCATAAAAACATATGCCGGATGTGGCGTAAGGTTGCTCAAACTGTTTTTAGATAACTTTTTTAATGCTGAAATAAGCGGTGATGGACTAAATGTGTTTTTTGCATAATTATCCGCTTGATATTCAAATTTTCGGGAAAGGTAATTCATCAATAAGCCAGTAATTTCTGAAACAGGAGTATATAAAACCCCAAAAGCAATTAAACCAATATGAAAAGAAGGCTGTGAAACGTTCAATGCTTCGGAAAGTAATGGACTGCCAATAAAAAGAGATAATATCCAGAGTGTAAAACCCGTAGTTAGAATAGAAGCAAAGAGGTTAATAATAATATGGTTCTTTTTATAGTGACCTACTTCGTGTGCTAGTACAGCGACGATTTCGTCGTCTTCTAAATCATTTATAAGCGTATCGTATAAAGTAATTCGCTTTTCTTTTCCGAAGCCAGAAAAATAGGCGTTTGCTTTCGTGCTACGTTTAGAACCATCGATAACAAAAATTTTATCCAAAGTAAACCCAACGGTATTGGCGTACGTTTCAATTTTTGAGCGAAGAGAACCTTCTTCTAATGGGGTTTGTTTATTGAATAACGGGACAATTAAACGTGCATAAAACAGATTCATAAATAGAGCGAAAACAGTGATAATGCCCCAGGCCCATAACCAAAAATAACTGCCAGTAGATTGATAAAACCAAATAATGGCACTTAACAAGGCGCCACCAATAATAGCCATCATAAACCAGCCTTTTAGCTTATCTAAAAAGAAAGTTGTTTTAGTTGTTTTATTAAAACCGAACTTTTCTTCAATTACAAAAGTGTTGTAATAGCTAAACGGTGTCATTATAATATCGCTCGCAAATAGAATGATTCCGAAGAAAAGCAAGGCAACCAAAATCTCATTATCTGAAACAGAACGAGCAATCCCATCTACATATGCAAAGCCATCTAAAAAGAAAAATAACAAAGTACCCACAATTGAAACAAAACCTGTTATAAGCCCGAAACGATATTTTTCCTTTTTATAAGCTTGCGATTTTTTGTACTCTGTTTCATCATATACATCATCAATTTCAGCAGGTAAATCATCATTAAAGTGCTTGGCGTTTAAAGCATCAAGGACTTGATCAATTATAAAATTGATAACCAAAATAGCGATGATGATGTAAAATAAAGTTTGTGGAGTCATACGTAAGAGGATGGAAAAGAAAGAGGTGATTATTTAAACTGTCTTTGCCTTTTAGCTTCAAAGATAAGTATTCCCGCAGCTACCGAAACGTTCATACTATCTATTTCGCCCTGCATGGGAATAATGATGTTTTGTGTACTGTGTTGTAACCACTCTTTAGAAAGTCCAGTGTCTTCAGTTCCTACTACTATTGCCGAAGCCTGAGTGTAATCTTGACTGTGGTACATTTCAGAAGATTGCAGTGCTGCACAATAGATTGAAATGTTATTGGCTTTTAAAAATGAAATAATCTCTGTAGTACTTCCTGTCGCGATATTATTGGTGAACACACAACCAACGCTACTTCTAATAATATTGGGGTTGTATAAATCTGTTTTCATATCGGCAATGATAACACCGTCTAAATTGGCTGCATCTGCAGTGCGCAACAAAGCACCAATATTGCCTGGCTTTTCGGTCGCTTCGGCAACTAAAATTAAGGGGTTTTGCGATGTAAGTGTGAAGTTTTCTAAAGAATGTTCTTTTGTTTCGGCAATAGCGAGAATTCCTTCGGTGGAATTTCGGTAGGCGAGCTTATCATATATCTCAGTTGAAATTTCAATAAAATCCGTTTCGCTGTTGCTCAGGTCTTTAATTACGTACAAATCTTCCTCTGCTATTATTTCAGAAGAAAAAAGCACAGTTTTTATTCGGCATCCGCCTTTTATGGCCAATGAAATTTCCCGTTGTCCTTCAATGGTAAACAGCCCTCTTTTTTTACGTTCACGTGACTTTGACTGAAGTAAAGTAAACTCTTTAATTAGAGGGTTTTGAAGGCTTGAAATATATTTTTCCATAGTACAAAGATACGATGTGAACTATTCAATTTATTTATAAAACTAAAAATTTCATAAAGGTTTCTCAATTTATCTCGACTATAAAGAAGCTTTATTATATTTAATAGAAATAAATACAAACCAATTATGAAAAAACTACTTTCAACCGCAATGCTACTTATTCTATTTCTATTTGTTGCTTGTAAAGACACGGTAAAAGAAACCAGTGAAGAGGTTCATGGAAAAGAAAATACTTCTGAAATGGAAACAGATGCTAAAATGAATTCTTCTGAAGAAAACAAGGCTATGACCTATCCTGCAGAACTTACAAATATTTTTAAAGCCCACGGCGGAATGAATGTCTGGAACAAGATGAATAATCTTTGTTTTGAAATGGAAGGAAAAAGTGGCAAAGAAGTGCATACAATTTCATTGAAAGACCGTCAATCGAAAATTGAAACAGATGATTGGTCTATAGGATATGACGGAACAGATGTTTGGTTACTTGAAAATGAAGAAGACACGTATGAAGGGAATGCACATTTTTACCACAACTTAATGTTCTACTTTTATGCCATGCCTTTTGTGTTAGGTGATGAAGGAATAAATTATGAAATAATGGAACCTGCTGAATTGGACGGTACTACATATAATGCGATTAAAATTTCATACAATGCTGGAGTAGGGGATTCACCAGAAGATGAATATATATTATACTCAAACCCCGAAACGGATGCTATGGAATGGTTAGGGTATACCGTAACCTACAGGGACAATAAAAAAAGCGATAAATGGAGTTACATTAAATATGATAAATGGGAACAGGTAAATGGCTTATCATTGCCTAAAAAGTTAACTTGGTATAATGTAAAGGAAGGTAAACCCACCGATGAGCGTAACGACCTTCGCTTTAATAAAATAACGGTTACTGAAACACGATTGGAAAATTCAGTTTTTGCAAAACCCGAGGGAGCGACTGTTGTTACTAAATAAACCTAACTATAAAACAAATTAAAAAGTAGCTTGAAAAAGCTACTTTTTTAGTATTTGAACTTTAAATAATTTATCCCAATATTTCCCAGTAATATATAAAATGTCTTTTTCACCTTTATAGGCAATTCCGTTTAAAACGTTTAAGTCTGTGTGTTGCGTTACTTTTTCTTGAAGTCCGTTGAGGTCAATTACACCTTCTACCGCTCCGTTATCAGGGTTTACAATCGCGATGGAAGATTGTTCCCACACGTTGGCATAGATTTTACCTTCTACCCATTCCAACTCATTAACTTTAGGGATTCTACTTGTATGTGTATACAATTCGATATAGTCTGTCTCAGCTAAGGTTTCTGGGTTGAGCATCCATATTCTTTCGGTACCATCACTCTTGTAAATTTTAGAGTCGCTGTGGCACAGTCCCCAACCTTCTTTGCTGTTTTCATAAACAAAACTACCTGTGCGTTCTAGAGTGGTTTCATCATAAATAAAACCTTTGTTGGCTTGCCATGTAAGTTGGTATATTTTGTTGTTTAAAATAGTAAGCCCTTCGCCAAAGTATTGATTGTCCAGTTTTACTTGTTGCAACACTTCGCCTGTTTTGTAATTGGTTTTTCTTAAAGTGGATTCTCCTCGTTTGCCAGTACTTTCATATAAAGTATCGCCTTCAAACTCCAATCCTTGTGTAAATGCATTAACATCGTGCGGATACGTTTCTAGAACTTTGTATGTGTATAATTCTGGTTTTTTTGAAGCAAGCAGCGTAAATTCCGTATTGGCTTCATACCGTTCGCCGTCTACATAAATTGTTGCTTTCAATTCGTCTTTACCTAACTTTTGGTTTTGTAACGGAATGATTTGTGGGTTGTTTTTAACTGAAATCGCTACTTTTTTATTCCGAAGCGAATAGACAACAGAATCTATTGCAAGGCTTTCTTTATTTGTTATAGAAACCGATAGTTCATCAGAGGGTTTATATGTTTTCTTTGCATTCTTTATTTGAAGGGAAAAAGGATTTTTTTCTGCTTCAGATTTATTTCCGCAGGAGGTTATAATTAACGCTAAAATAATAGCTGCGAATACCTTATGTGTTTTCATTGTGTGTGTTAAAATTAATTGTAAAGTAAATGTAAAAAATCATCGTTAAAAACCATTGTTAAATATGTAAAACTACGTATCTTTGCAGT
>TARA_R100000306_G_scaffold62394_1_pt1 | contig 38710 bp, 37 predicted proteins | sample TARA_R100000306 | Tara Oceans TARA_R100000306 (sample SAMEA2620824) | marine metagenome | biome: marine biome (ENVO:00000447); feature: mesopelagic zone (ENVO:00000213); material: "saline water (ENVO:00002010), including plankton (ENVO:xxxxxxxx)" | depth 1000 m | reverse complement strand
AGAGCCAGAGCCAGAGCCAGAGCCAGAGCCAGAGCCAGAGCCAGAAGTGGAAGAAGTAGATGAGGACGATGATATGCCGAAGAACTTTGACTCAGAGTATGAGGCAGATCCAGAACCGCAACCCACCGACGACGACACCTTTGCTGCCATGAAGCCAGAGGACGATATTGACATTCTCTTCGATGACGAAGACAACGCACGTCGCCTGGAAGCACTGGAAGAAAAAGAAGAGCCTGCCTCCAGGCGGTTCTTTGGCTGGGCCGGCGACACCTTCAGAAATCTGACGGCCGGTGTGGCTGCCAGTCGCGCCAAAGCCGCGGCCAATGCAGAAGCCAAAGCGGAAGCCGAGCGTCAGGTCAAAGCCGAGCGTGCCCGCCAGTTGCAGCAGGAGAAAGAAGAAGCCGAGCGCGCCGAAATAGAAGAGCAACTGCGCCGCCGCGAAGAGTCTGAGCGTCGCGCCGCAGCAGAACTGGCCCGGCAGCAGGAGCAGGGCTACGACCAGGATCAGTTCGCAGACGACGACTTTGCTGAGCAGTCATTTAATGCAGATGAGCAGCCTGATGATGAGTTCTATGACGAACCACCCCGCGCCGCGCCGACACCTGAGCCTCGCAGTGCGTCCAAACGCAGTGCCAAAGAAAACCAGCTGGCTTTTGATATGAGCAGCGACGAAGACGACGATCAGGAAGATCCAGGCTACAGCGAAGTGCTGGTCATCAATGTGATGGCGCGCCCCGGCACTGAGATTGCGGGTGATGAGCTGCTGCAGGTATTGCTGGGCGCGGGTCTGCGCTTTGGCAACATGTCCATTTTCCATCGCCATGCCGATCGTCGCGGCGGCCCGGTGCTGTTCAGCGTGGCAAACGCCCTGAACCCTGGCACCTTCGATCTCAACGAGATTCATGAGTTCACCACCAAGGGTGTCTGCTTCTTCATGACGCTGCCCAATGTCGCCAATAACATGCTGGCCTTTGAGCAGATGCTGGCCACCGCCAAACATGTGCAGTCGACGCTGGATGCGGATCTGAAAGATGACAACCGCTCCGTGATGACGGCGCAGACAATTGAACACTACCGTCAGCGCATCCGTGATTTTGAGCTGCAGCAACTGAAACATGGCAAGCGATAATCAAAAGAGCGAGTTGAATCGGGACAAGGCTCAGCAGGAGCTTGCCGAGCTCCGGCAGCTGATCAATCACCACAACTCGCTTTATCACCAGTATGACGCGCCGGAAATTCCTGACGCGGACTATGACAAACTGTTCGACCGTCTGTTGCTGCTGGAAGAACAGTTCCCGGAGCTGGTGACACCTGACTCGCCATCGCAACGTGTTGGTGATGCCCCGCTGGACTCATTCAAACAGGTGACACATGACACGCCCATGATGTCCCTGTCTAAAGTTTTCAATGACCAGGATCTCGCCGACTTTGAGGCGCGCATTCTTAAACGCCTGGACTCGGAAGAGGTGCCACGTTACAGCTGTGAGCCCAAAGTGGACGGCGTGGCCGTCAGTCTGCTGTATGAGCACGGCCTGCTGGTGCGAGGCGCTACCCGTGGCGATGGAGTAACCGGCGAAGACATCACGCACAACGTCAAAACAATCCGCAATATCCCGCTGCGCCTGAACGACAACAAAAAGCACCCCGTGCCGGATCGCCTGGAAGTTCGCGGCGAAATAGTCATGACCCGGTCAGGTTTTGCCGCGACGAACGAAAAGGCCAGCAACACCGAAGGCGGTCGTACCTTTGTTAATCCACGCAACGCCGCTGCTGGCACTCTGCGCCAGCTGGATCCACGCATCGCGGCAGAGCGGCCGCTGCATTTCTTCTGTTACAGCGCGCATGTCAGCACGAGTGCGGACGAGGGCGTCGATAAAGCAGCCGATAGCAACTGGCCGGACTCTCACAGCGGCAGTCTGGAACTGCTCGGCCAGTGGGGGCTGCCACTGAATCCAGAGCGTGATGTGGTCACTGGCTACCAGGCCTGCCTGGATTATGCCAACGAACTGCTGGCCAAACGCGACTCCCTGGACTACGAAATCGACGGGGCCGTGATCAAGGTCGACAACATTCGTTTGCAACAGGAACTGGGCAGCAATGCGCGCACACCGCGCTGGGCCATGGCCTACAAGTTCCCAGCCGAAGAGGCGTCCACGACGGTTAACGATGTTGAATTCCAAGTCGGCCGAACCGGCACCATCACACCAGTGGCGCGACTGGAGCCCGTGTTTGTTGGTGGAGTCACGGTCAGCAACGCCACGCTGCACAATATGGATGAAATCGCCCGACTGGGCCTGCGTATTGGCGATCGGGTCATCCTGCGCCGCGCCGGTGACGTCATCCCAAAGATTGTCAAAGTGATGGAAATGACTGCGCAGGCCGACACAGAGGCACTGCCCGGTAAATCGGATCAGCTCGAACGCCGCGAAGTCGTCATGCCGTCAATCTGCCCGGCCTGCGACTCGCCCGTCGAAAAAGACGGCGAGGTACTTTACCGCTGCACCGGTGGCCTGGTCTGTCCGGCCCAGCGAAAAGAGTCATTGAGGCATTTCTGTTCGCGCGCCGCCATGGATATCGAAGGGTTGGGCGAAAAACTGGTGGAGCAGCTGGTCGATGCCAACCTGGTTCACACCGTGGCGGATGTGTTCACGCTCAGTAAAGAACAGCTGCTCTCGCTGGAACGCATGGGCGACAAATCAGCTGACAATCTGCTTAATGCCATCAATAAAGCCAAAGCAACAACATTGCCCCGGCTGTTGTTTGCTCTGGGTATACGTGAAGTAGGGGAGGCCACGGCACTGGCCCTGGCCACTCACTTTGGCAGCCTCGAAAAGTTGATGCAGGCCAGCGAAGAAGAACTGGTGCAGGTCGAAGACGTCGGTCCGATCATGGCAGCCCATATCGCGCATTTCTTTGCCAATGAAGAAAACGACAAGGTCATCGCTGATTTGCGGGAGCGTGGTGTCACATGGCCGGAGCACGAATCGCAGACCGTGTCTGACGAGCTGGCCGGCCAGACCTGGGTGCTGACTGGCACCCTGGAAACCCTGACCCGCGATGAAGCAAAGGCCCGTCTGCAGGCACTGGGTGCCAAAGTCTCCGGCAGCGTCTCCAAAAAAACCAGCGTTGTCGTGGCCGGCCCCGGCGCTGGCTCCAAACTCGACAAAGCCACCGAGCTTGGCGTCAAAGTCATCGACGAGCAGGAACTGCTGGCCATGCTGGGTGAACAGGCTGGCTAGCTGGGCCTAAAGGGGACGGAGGGATTTACAATCGTAAATCCCTCCGTCCCTTTAGGCCCTGTTGGGTCCTTTACCTTTAGATCTTCACAGACTTCAGATAAACAAATTCAGGGTCAAGATCCACGCCGCAGGGCCACTCGACTGTGTCAAACGATAATCTGGCTTTCTCGAATTCGTCTTTGTTTTTCAGGCGAGTGAATACACCAAAGTTCAGATACGGCATCATGTCCAGTTCGCCGCGTTCGCCGCTGTCGAAAGCTATCTGTAACACATAGTTGTCGGCAATTTTTAACTGGGTAACTGTTGGGTACATGGTTCAATCCTATCGGGTCCCTTCAGGCCCCACTGGGTCCTTTATCACCTACTACCGGCACGACAATGCTCTTAGCACTGCAGCGGGTTCTCTATCCATAACATTCAGGAGAACCAGCGCTGGTCCGGCTGGATTCCGATCTCCGCGCTCCCAATGGCGCAGGGTACTAACGCTTATGCCGAAAGCCAGCGCAAATTCAGTTTGAGTCATACCTGCTTTCACGCGGATATTCTTTATATCCATCGCATCCAGACTGTGGACAACCGCTTGAGATGGTTTTCCTTCCGCAAACTCGATGGCCTCTTTCAGACCATGTCTGACGCTCTCGAATGCTTTGTTCATTGCCGTTTACCTGCATAGTGCGAACGAAGAATCTGTACTAATTTTGCGAGCTCATTACGTTCAAGTTTTGATAAATTGGCTTTTTCGCCTTTGGCAAACAATGTCAAAAGAAATAGGGGTATGGTTTGGTCGTGATAGAAATAAATTACTCGCACTCCTCCACGCTTGCCAGTCCCTGGTCTCGACCATCTCAACTTGCGAATTCCGCCAGTCCCAGAAATAACAATTCCGACGGTTGGTTTTCTGGCTAAGGTATTGATGATAGCTGACCTTTCATCCTCGCCAAGTAGTATAGCCGCCCGGCGCTGATACTCCTGGAGTTCGACTACAGTCTGCACTATCAGATGCTAATCCAATGGATTAGATTGATCAAGGATGAACTTTTGATGTAAAGAAAGGATATTGTCGGCATAAACACTCCTTGTCGTTGCCGGGTCATGCTTCAGTATTATGTTTGTAGCACATAGTTAATAGTTAAAGGACCCAACTGGGCCTAAAGGGGACGGAGGGATTTAGCGAGCTAAATCCCTCCGTCCCCTTTAGCTAAACAGCCTCCAGAACCAGTTCTTGCTCAGCTCCTCACGGCAGCTGGCGTACTGCAAACGGTAGCGCTCGGCATTGCCCTGCACGGCATTAGCGGTATCCAGCAGCCAGCGTTTATCCCAATAGGTCCCCCGGTTATAACCCGTATGTCCCTCGTGATAGGCCAGATACAGGCTGCGTGCATCGTCCAGTGCAATATCGCTGCGCTGCGGTGAGAAGTGGTTGTACCAGCCGATAAAATCCACGGCATCCTCAAAATTACTGCGGCGGGCAAAACGATTGCCCGATTCTCTCTGGTACTCGGCCCAGGTGGAGTCCAGGGCCTGGGCGTAACCTCTGGCCGTGGAAGGGCGCGTCCAGGGGATAAAGCCTAGCAGCCGCGTGCGCTGCGGGCGGGCGCGGGCGTGAAATGACGACTCCTGGTAGATAAAAGCCATTGTCACATGCACAGGCACACCCCAGCGCCGTTCCGTGCGCTCGGCAGCTTTGTACCAGTCCCGCCGTTCTTCAAACATGTCGCAGACATTGGACACATTGCTGGGTCGCGTGGCGACGCAGGCGGTCAGCAGGAGCAACATTGCGGATGTCAGTAGCAGTCTCATAAAGGTAGTATAGCTAGTATATCGGAGGAGCGAGTGTGGACAGGGAATTCAGACACGACATCAATGCATTGCGGGCGCTGGCGGTCGTGGCAGTGCTGCTGTTCCATTTTCGGGTACCCGGTTTCGCCGGTGGCTTTGTTGGCGTTGATGTGTTTTTTGTCATCTCCGGCTACCTGATGGCCTCCATTATCCTTACCCGACTCCAGCAGAACACATTCAGTATTGGCCGCTTTTATCTGGCCCGGCTACGGCGCATTGTTCCGGCGCTGGCCATCATGATTTTGACGTTGCTGGCAGGTGGGTGGTTTGTCCTGCCGCCGAATGATTATCGCGAGCTGGCCGCCAATGGCATTTACGCGTTGATGTTTATTGCCAATATCCGCTTTGCCCGCGATGCCGGTTATTTCGAGGCCGACTCCCACGACAACTGGCTGTTGCACACCTGGTCGCTGGCCGTCGAAGCCCAGTTTTATCTATTGCTGCCAGTGCTGCTGTTAATACTTTGGCGTCTGAAACTCAAAAATAGTTTGCTGCCAATACTGGCAATCCTGATGCTGGTGTCACTCGCGCGCTCCTGCTGGCTTGCCCAGCACAGTCCCGACAGCGCTTTTTTTCTGTTGCAAAGTCGTGCCTGGCAACTGCTGGCTGGGGCAATCGTTTTCCTGATTGCCGGGCAATCTGTCAGCCTCAAGCTGCAAAACTTCCCGCGATCAGCCACAGCGACAGGCTTGCTGCTGATTGTCGCACGCATTTTCAGTGTCGATGCCAATACGGTCTGGCCAGGGCTTGCTGTCATGGCGCCAGTTGCCGGTACTGCAATTATCCTGTTGGCAGGCCATCAGGCCGCCTGGATGCGTCTGGCGCCGGTGCGATACCTCGGCCTCAGTTCCTACTCCGTGTATCTGTGGCACTGGCCGGTTGTGGTTGCCCTGGTTTTTCTGGGTTTTACCGACAGCCCGCTGGCAGTGGCGTCTGGCATAGTGCTGGCATTGATACTGGGTTTTCTGTCGTGGCGTCTGGTCGAAAATCCTGGTCGACAGGCGTCAAAGCCAGCGCTGCGGCTCGTTGCCATCTTGACTCTTGCACTTGTTCCCGCCGGGTTTGTCTATCTGCAGGATGGTATCAATGGCCGGTTGCCGGCCGCTGCTGAGCGCGCTGCGGCCGAAGCCTGGAATATCGACCCCAGGCGTGATGAATGTATGGCCGGCGCGGGTGACGAATTTCCCTGGTGCCGATATGGTGGCTCTGACATACGGGCCATGGTGGTTGGCGACAGTCACGCCAGCAGCCTATTTACTGCAGTCGCTGCCGCCGTGCAGAAGGACGAACCTGACAACCCGGACGCCGGCATACTTGCCAGTGCCTATAACGGCTGTCCGACGCTGCTGGAGGGCAGTAGCCGCGACAGCACGGAAGAATGCCGCGCCTTCAATGACTATCTAATGGCGAAGACGCAAACCGTCGCCAGTGATGTACCGCTGATCATCGTCAATCGCAGCAGTGTCTATCATCTGGGCAGCAGCATTCCCGGTGATAAAGACTATCAACGACCGCTGCTGAGCTATGGACAGCCTCACGCTCGTCCTCACGACAGACTCACAAATCAATACTTCGATGACCTGGTCGCCACCGCCTGCCATTTTGCAGGTCAACGTCCCGTGTATCTGGTCCGCCCGATTCCTGAAATGCGTGTCGACGTGCCGCGCAGCATGGCGCGGCGGCATGTGCTGAATCAAACAGGAGAGGTTCGCCTCCGGCGTGAGATCTATGACAGACGCCAAGCCGCCGTCTGGCAGGCGCAGGATAGAGCTGTGCGGCAGTGTGGTGTGCAGGTACTGGATCCGACTGAGGTTTTGTGCGATCAGGAATACTGTTATGGCAGCCAAAATGGCCGACCGCTGTACTACGATGAGGATCACCTGTCTGAGTTTGGCAACAAAACAATAATTCGTCCCCTTTTAGTCCCCCAGCATACCCAAATGGACTAGCCAGAAACTACAGCATATGCTTAAAAAATGGGCTACAATGCCGAGGTTTTTCAGAAAAAAGCTTTTAAAAATAAATCAGTACGCTAGAGCCACAGAATGATTAGAACCGTACGCCGTATTACTTCGCTGTTAGTCATCCTGACCGCCCTGACTGGTTGTGTGCTGGTTCCCGGCAGCAACATCGACCCCGACCAATACCGTACCGAAACTCAGGCCGACTGGTTTGAAGTCAATCGGGGTGTCTGGTTCCCCGGGCTGCGGGGCATCGGTCAGGCCGATACCGAAGAAGACGTCGCAGCTGTTGAACGCACCGTCGATGTCGTCGCCATCACCTCCGATCTGATCGCCGAGCAGAATCGCCAACAGATGCTCAACAATGCGGTTGCCGCCGCAATGCCAGCGCGTCTTCAGCAGGAGCTGGCCGAGTATCAATACCATGTGGGTAGCGGCGATGTGCTGCAGATTACCGTATATGACCACCCCGAGCTGACCAATCCCAGCGGTTCCAACAATAATAATGCCGAGTTCTCCGGCATCATTGTCGAGAACGACGGCAGCATCTATTACCCTTATATCGGCAAGGTTCAGGTCGCCGGGCGTACTGTCGATGAGATTCGTGAAGCCATCGCCACGCCGCTGGCCGAATTTATTACTGCCCCCCAAGTGGCAGTTAGAGTGCTCAACTACAACTCCAAACGTGCTTACGTAACAGGGCAGGTCGGAGACCCAGGGCCCCTGTCTATTACCAATGTGCCGATGACCGTGCTGGATGCCATCGCCCGTGCTGGCGGCCTGGCGGAGAACGCAAACTGGCATGATGTGTTGCTGTCACGCAATGGCGAAGAAATCCGCCTGTCCGTATACGAGATGCTTAACAACGGCCGCCTCGGCCAGAATATGCTGCTGCAGCATGGTGACGTGCTGCATGTGCCAGTGACCGGTCAAAGGCTGATATTTGTATTGGGCGAGCTCAACCGCGTTAACACCTTGCCGGTCGGCAATATGAGCATGTCACTGACCGAGGCACTGACCCGCAGCGGCGGCTTGAACCAGGTCACCTCCAATGCAGAGGGCATTTTTGTCATCCGCCCCAATGAGGCCGAGAACCCCAAACTGGCAACGGTCTTTCAGCTGGATGTTAAGAACGCCGTGTCATTCGCCGTGGGTGCACAATTTATGCTGGAGCCGTCAGACATTGTGTACGTAACCACCGCGCCGGTGACGCGCTGGAACCGGGTCATCAGCCAGATTATCCCCAGCCTGAACGCGCTGATCACCGCCGACCGGGTGGGCACACTGTGATAAATGGGGCGGAGCGGTTAAAGGGGAAGCTCATGAGCCCTTACAACAACATACTTGTCATCTGCCAGGGCAACATCTGCCGCAGCCCGGTTGCCGAAGCGCTGCTGAAGCGGGCACTCCCTGGCAAACAGGTACAGTCCGCCGGCCTGCAAGCCATGGTCGGCCACGGCGTCGAGCCCACGGCGGCAGAAATTGCCACGCAGGCCGGTCTTGATGTCAGTGCGCATCAGGCCCGTCAATTTAGTGCCGAGCACGCGCAATGGGCTGACCTTATCCTGGTGATGAGCCAGAATCAGCGCCGAATGCTGGAGCATGTTGCACCGTCGGCAATGGGCAAGTCGCTGCTGCTGGGGCACTGGATACGGGCGGCCGGGACGCGTGCCAATAACGGCCAGGATATTCCCGATCCATACAAAAAGAGCCGGGATGTGTTTGAGCACGTACACAGGTTAATGGACGAAGCGATCGAGTTATGGGCGCAGAAAATATAGCGGTAAAGGGGACGGAGGGATTTACCACCGTAAATCCCTCCGTCCCCTTTACCGCCCTTACCGCCCTTACCGCCGCCGCCGTCCCCTTTAACCCAGACCACACAACAGACGTAGATAAGGTGTTATGACAGAAGCCGTTCAGCAGTCCCGCGCCGCCAGTGCCACCCGTAGCAGTCAATCCGGGCCCGCCGATGACGAAATCGATCTGGGCTATTTGCTGGCCATCTGTTTGGACAACAAATGGCTGATTATCACCATCACCGTGCTGGTAACACTGGCCGGTGCTGCCTACGCCTGGCTGGCCACCCCCGAATACCGTGCCGACGCCCTGTTGCAGGTTGAGCAGCGTGCCAACAACCTGGGGTCGCTGGACATGGCGCTATTGGGGCAGGAGACCACCCAGTCCACCACCCAAAGCGAAATTCTTCGTTCACGCATGATCATGGGCCAGGCTGCGCAGCAGGCGGGACTGGATCTCGTGGTTCGGCCCAACTACTTCCCAATTGTTGGTGAGGCACTGGTCCGTCGCGGCACCGAACGACCTGGCTGGGCGCAGGGCAGTGCACATGCCTGGGCAGGTGACAGCATCAACGTGGGTGAGCTGCTGGTCGAACAAGCGCTGCAAGGGCGCCCTCTGACGCTGAAGGTCACCGGCCAGACCAGTTACACCCTCAACAATGACGATGGCGGTGTACTGGGCACTGGCCAGGTCGGCCAGTGGTTGCGACTGGACCAGCCTTATTTGGAGCTGCTTGTGGAGCGCATCACGGCACCCGCTAATGTCGAATTCACCCTGATCAAACGCAGCGAAACGCAGATGATCCGCTATCTGCAGGGCCGCTTTGAAGTGGCTCAGCGCGGCCGTGACACCGGCATTCTGGAGCTGGCACTGACCGGGCCTAATCCCCAGGAAATCCAGCGCTCACTGGATGCCATTGCAGATGTCTACCTGGTGCAGAACATCAACCGTCAGGCTGCCGAGGCCGAGAGCCGCCTGGAGTTCCTGGAGCAGCAGACACCCCTTATTCAGGACAACCTGAACTCCGCCGAAAGTCGCCTTAACGACTACCGGGCGGCCCAGGACAGTGTGGATCTGAGTTTTGAAACCCGCAGCATGCTGGAGCGCATGGTTGAACTGGAAGGGGAGCTGAACAGTCTACAGATCCAGGAGTCGGAACTGGCGCAGCGCTTCACCCCAAGCCATCCCAGCTATCAGGCGCTGCTGGAAAAGCGTCGCCAACTGGCGGGCGAGCGGGACCGGCTGGAGCAGCAGGTGGACACGCTGCCCGAGACACAGCGCCAGGTACTGCGCCTTAACCGCGATGTGGAAGTCAGCCAGCAGATTTACATGCAGATGCTTAACGCCACCCAGGAGCTGCGCATCGCAAGAGCCGGCACGGTCGGTAATGTGCGCATTCTGGACAATGCGCTGGTCGGCAATAACCCCATCGCCCCACGCACCAACCTGATTATCGTCATCTCGCTGATGGCTGGCCTGATGCTGGGTCTGATGGTGGTACTGGTGCGCCACATGCTGCACCGCGGTGTGACCTCAGTGGAAGAGCTGCAGGCGCTGGGGCTGCAGGTTTATGCCACCGTACCGCTGTCCGAAAGACAGCAGAAGCTGTTTGATCGTTTTACCAGCAAGAAAACCCGGCGCCGGTTCAGCAAATTTCTGGGCAAACATATCGGTGATCGTGTCAGCAAACCGCTGACGCGCCGGCATCGCGGTCAGGAAAGTGGCGTACTGGCCATGATCGACCCCAGCGATCTGGCCATCGAAGCACTGCGCAGCCTGCGCACCAGTTTGCACTTTGCCATGCTGGAGGCCAACAACAACCGGCTGATGCTGACCGGTCCCAGCCCGGCAGTGGGCAAGAGTTTTATCTCCACCAACCTGGCAGCCATCTGCGCACAAAGCGGTCAGCGCGTACTGCTGGTCGACGCCGATATGCGCAAGGGGCATATCCACCGATCGTTCGAAGGCGGCAGCGAACAAGGTTTAAGCGATTATCTGGTAGGCAACACACCGCGCGAGCAGCTGATCCGTCACACCGAACTCGAAGGACTGGATTATGTCGCCCGCGGCACGGCGCCACCCAACCCATCAGAGCTGTTGATGACGCGCCGTTTCAGTGAATTTCTGGAAGAGGTGGGCCAGGAGTACGATCTGGTCATCATCGATACACCGCCTGCACTGGCCGTGACCGATGCCGCCGTCGTCGGCAAACAGGTCGGGGCCGCATTGCTGATTACGCGTTTCCGCGAGAACAATCCCAAAGAGATTGAGCGCTCCCTGCAGCAGCTGGAAAGTGCCGGCGTGGTGGTCAAGGGCAGCATACTCAACGCCATCGAGCGCAGTGCGTCTGCGTATTACGGGTACGGCTATGGCTATGGTTACTACCACTACGCCTACAAATCCGACGAAGACTGAAGTGGCGACGGCAACACGCCTTAGCCATTTGTCCTATTGCATCTGAAGCCCGGCAGCGCTAGCATGTTCAACTAATGAACAATAAGCGAGACAGGAAGCCGGGCCAATGAGCTGGTACGTGCTGCAATGCAAACCCAACCAGGTGCGACGCGCCCAGGAGCATCTGGACAATCAGGACTTTGCCACCTGGTGCCCCACTCATACTGTCAAACGCATCGTGCGCCGCCAGGCCACCATCTGCGACGAAGTCGTGTTCCCCGGCTACCTGTTTATTGCGCTGGACCCCCAGCACACCAACTGGCGGGCTCTCAACAGCACCCGTGGCGTCGCCCGCGTGGTCAGCTTTAATGGCGCGCCATTCCCGGTACCCGAAGATCTGATGGCCGCGCTGCATCGCCAGTATGACTTCCGCCATGAACCGGCCCCGCTGTACAAGGCTGGCGAACGTGTGCGCATTACCGACGGCTGCTTCCGCGATATCGAAGCCATCGTCAAGGCCGTCACCGCCGATGACCGTGTCATCGTGCTGATGCGACTGCTCAACAAGGAGCATGCCCTGACGCTGGAGGCTGGCCATCTAGCTCTGGCCTACTGACAAACATGCTCACAGACGACGCCCGCTACAGAATACTCAAAAAGCTGGAAGCCAACCCAGCCATCAGCCAGCGCCAACTGGCCGAGGAACTGGGCATGAGCCTGGGAAAAATCAACTACTGCCTGCAGGCCCTGATCGACAAAGGCCTGGTCAAGGCCAAAAATTTCAGTAAAAGCCAGCACAAACGACGCTACCTCTACCTGCTTACCCCGCAAGGCATCGACAGCAAGGCTCGGCTCACCCGCCGCTTTCTGAAGCGCAAGCTGGCGGAGTATGAGGCCCTGCGCCAGGAGATTGAGCAGATACAGGCAGAACTGAAGGCAGGGGACTGAGCTTTAGCTCCGCCCCCCGGTTATAAGTAAGCGACAACGCCAAATTTGGGCCTGGTCGATAAAATCAGATGCTGCAGCAATGCACGGGCAGGGCGGTAGCGTGTTTGGGGATTGGGTTGCACGCTGACCGCCATCGAACGCAGCGCCTTCGCCTACTACGGCTATGGGTATTACCACTACGCGTATAAGTCGGAGGATTGACGAGGCATCAGCCTCCGGGGACGGAGACCCCGCTCTCCGTCCCCCGTGTAGAATTCAAGTAACCGGAGTCGCTGTCTGACACCATGCTATACTCCTGATAATTGTCAGACTTTGACGTTACACGACAGAGGTGCGTGATGGGCAACAAAGCGGAGAAGCGTCCTGCAGTGCGCAAGATACCAAAACAGGCTAATCAGGCAAAAAAACGTGACGCTCAGACAGTATGGACGCCTGCTATGGACAATAAAGCAAAAAGCATTGCGGCTGATAAACAGAAGTCTGTGGCGTTCCTGAAACGCGCAGGCATACTGAATGAGCAAGGTCAGCTGGCTAAAGAGTACGCCGACTAAAGCAGTTTCTTAAAGAGGTCAACGGAATGACCATAACACGCAAACTTTCTCCCATTATCGGTTTTCACGGCTGTGACCGCTCAGTTGCTGAAAACGTATTGGCAGGCAATTCTCACTTAAGTGCCAGCGAAAATACCTATGACTGGCTGGGTTCCGGCATTTATTTCTGGGTCGACAGCTTCGCACGCGCATACGATTGGGCAAAATCCAGAAAAAACAGCATTTCTGAACCCTATGTGATAGGTGCTGTTCTGGACCCCGGGCATTGTCTTGATTTGACTGACTATGGCGTTGCGCCGTTATTAACTTTCTTCACCAAATGCAGGCTGAGGATGAGAAGCCGCCATTTGATACAGCTTATGGGGTCTTTGAAGAAGGAGAGCCGATTTTTCCCGAGGCCGCACTCAAGGAAAAGACTCATATCCAGATTGCTGTTAGAAACATTGAGATGATTCGCGGTTATTTCAGGCCGCCGGAGCTATGTCACTACACCAATCTCGACGTATGACGCAACAAAAGGCAACGGATATGCCAAAAACCCAAACCACGACCACCCAGCACCCAAGAATAGACCACCACGGCGCGCGCACCGGCGTCACCGGATCGTGCCACCAGCTACACCTGGATGAACACCACAGCCTGCTGATTGACTGCGGGCTGTTTCAGGGCAAGGAGGCGGGCAACCGCCCCGGCGGCGACGCCAGCCAGCCCATCGACTTTGATATCAGCACCGTGCAGGCGCTGATTGCCACCCACGTGCATATTGACCACGTGGGCCGCATCCCCTGGCTGCTGGCCGCCGGGTACCGCGGGCCCATCCTGTGCTCGGAGCCGTCGGCCAAACTGCTGCCGCTGGTGCTGGAAGACGCGTTTCAACTCGGCATCAGCCGCGACCAAAAACTGGTAAACCAATACATCAACATGATCGAACAACGCATCGTCGCGCTGCCCTACGGCAAGTGGTTTTGCATAAAGGGGACGGAGACCCGCACTCCGTCCCCTTTATGCAAAACCACCGGCACTGTCGCTAAAGTCAGGCTGCAAAGAGCAGGTCATATATTAGGCTCCGCCTACGTAGAAATAGACCACAACAACCACCGCACCGTGTTCAGCGGCGATCTGGGCGCCTGCCACACCCCGCTGCTGCGGGCACCGCGCTCCCCATACCGCGCCGACACCCTGGTGCTGGAAAGCACCTACGGCGACAGAAACCATGAAAACCGCGCCACGCGCAAACAGCGCCTGCAGGCTGCCATCAACAAAGCGCTGCAGAACCAGGGCACCGTGCTGATCCCCGCCTTCAGCATTGGCCGCACCCAGGAGCTGCTGTACGAGCTCGAAGAGCTCATCAACGGGGACGGATACCAAAGGTGTCCGTCCCCTGGCATTGATGCTACAGAGCCAAACACACCCACTAACTTCAACAACCTCCCAATAATCCTGGACTCACCGCTGGCCGCCCGCATCACCGCCGCCTACCGCGACTTACAACCGTTCTGGAACAACGAGGCCCACGCCCGGCTGCAACAAGGCCGCAAACCGCTGGCCTTTGACAACCTGCTCACCGTCAACAGCCACGCCGAGCACCAGAAAATGGTTAACCACCTGGCCCACAGCGCCCGCCCCGCCATTGTGATTGCCGGCAGCGGCATGTGTACCGCCGGGCGCATCGTCAACTACCTAAAAGCTATGCTGGGCGACGTTAGCCAAACCGAAGGCACCCCCGGCAGAGAGATTCAGCGCAACGGCCCGCAGCAGGGCACGGTGCTGCTGGATGGCGAGCGCTACCGCATCCGCGCGGGTGTGCAGAGCATTGGTGGCTACTCGGCGCATGCCGATCAGCAGGGGCTGCTGCGGTTTGTGAAGGGGATTAAACGCAGGCCAAGGGATATCCGGCTGGTGCATGGGGAAGAGGGAGCGAAAAGGGCGTTGATGGGGGAGTTGGGGAAGTTGTGCAATTGGACTATTGTCAGGTGAATACCTGATAGGCTAGGATGTTCAGTCATTGAACATTGGCCAATAACAACAAGACCATGCTAACCGACGACGCAAGATACAAAATTCTGCGCACCCCCCGCCGGTATCGACAGCCGCGCCCGGCTGACCAAGCGCTTTCTCAAGCGCAAAATGGCCGAATACGAAGCCCTGAAAGCCGAAATCGAAGACATCCGGAAGGATCTGGAGATGATATGAAGCTCGAACGCATCGTGCGCCGCCAGCGCATCGTAACCGACGGCTGCTTCAAAGACATCGAAGCCATCGTCAAAGCCGTGACACCGGACGAGCGAGTCATCGTGCTGCTGCACATCCTGCACAGCCCCCAAACCCTCGCCTTCCCCGTCACCCAACTGGCCAGGGCCGGTTGACTTTGGGGACGGGGGCCCGACCCCCGTCCCCGGCGCATTCCACTGTTGTCAAAATTTCGACAAGTGTAATGCAAGACTGGACAACCACGGGAGCTGCTTTCTGCCAAAGCCCCAACCAAGATGCCGCAAGAAATGCACGGGTAGGGCGGTAGCGTGTCCAAAGTCCGCACAACGCTTCTCGATTTCAATCGAACACAAAAACAGTAGTTCATGTATAAACAACTAAAAAAACTATACCAACTCCTAAGCGCCGACCAGCGCAAAAAACTCCTACGACTGCAAATTCTCGTAGTCCTAATGGCATTTGCAGAGGTTGGCGGAGTATTCGCGATCGGGCCCTTTATGGCCCTTGTTGCCGACATGAGCGTCCTGCACAGCGGCGGCGTCGTCACTGACCTATTCCAAAAAAGCGGCCTAACAGAAAGCAGCTTCATATTCTGGGTCGGCGTGTCAGTTCTGCTAGCATTAACGGTAGCAGCCTGCATCTCAATGCTCACAACCTGGCGATTAGCAACATACAGCTTCCGCCTAGGTGCAGAACTGGGCGTTCGCCTATTCAAACATTATATGCAACAGCCCTGGTTGTTCCACGCCAACGGCAGCAGCTCTACATTAATTAACAAAATCGCTGCGGAATCCAACAGGTTAACTGCCCAAATAATAAATCCACTTCTTCAGATGGTAGCCAGATTAGTTCTGATTGTAACTATGGCTATCGCCATATTCATTTATGATCCCAAGGTCGCGTTATCTGGGTTATTAATATTCTCTATGGGGTATTTCGTACTCTACAGAACCGCACGGCGAAAGTTGCAATCTAACGGAAAGATTATTACCGATGCAAACCGCCTGCGCATGAGTTTGATGCAGGAGGGATTCGGAGGAATCAAGGATACCTTGCTGCTTGGTCGTCAGGCCGATTTTAATGAACGATTTGAGAAATCGAGCGCGGAATTTGGCCGTGCGCAAGGCAATAACGCGGTGCTCGCACAGGTCCCTCGGTATGCCATGGAGCTGCTTGCTTTTGGCTCTATCATTTTGTTGGTTTTGTACTTACTTTCGTTCTATAGCGGAAACTTATCTCAAATTTTGCCAACGTTGGCAGTATATAGCCTTGCGGGTTTTCGACTATTACCCGCGTTCCAGCAAGTCTATGTGGCAACGACTAATATTCGCGGAAATATTTCTGCATTCGAAAACCTGCTTGAAGACTTTGAGAATAGTCAAGGTGCAATAACGGGCAAACCTGCGGAGTCCTATGGGCGCCTATTGTTTACTAACGAAATTACTCTTTCAGGCGTAAATTTTTGTTACCCGGGTAAACAGCAGGGAGCACTGAACGGAATAAACATTCGTATTCCGGCCAACAAAGTTGTCGGTGTGGTGGGACCCTCCGGATCCGGTAAATCAACGGCCATAGACATTTTGCTGGGTCTTATCGAGCCTGATTCAGGTCAGTTGCTTGTTGATGATAAACCAGTAAATACTGATAATCGACGAGCTTGGCAAAACAGCCTGGGATATGTCTCGCAGGCTATATTCCTCTCAGACTCATCAATTAGAGAAAACATAGCGTTTGGCCTTCCCGCGACAAAAATTGATGTAGATCGAGTCAAACAGGCCACCCGACTGGCTCATCTAGATGAGTTAGTCGATAGTTTGCCGGAGGGTCTTGATACAAGGGTTGGGGAGCGTGGGATTCAGCTCTCTGGCGGTCAACGACAACGTATAGGCATTGCCAGAGCTCTATACAGCGATGCAGATGTGCTGGTATTCGATGAGGCGACCAGCGCGCTAGACGGTATCACCGAACGCCTTGTGATGGATGCAATACACGATTTTACCGGTAAAAAGACGATAGTCCTGATCGCCCACCGTTTGGCAACAGTTAAAGCATGTGACTGCATTTATTTGATGAGTGCAGGCCGAGTAGTTGATAGTGGAACTTATGAGGACTTGATTCAGCGAAACAAGATGTTCAGAAAAATGGCAGCACAGGCTTAGGACAATAATAGATAAAGGAATAATTTAATGCTTGCTAATAGCACAATTCTCATCACCGGCGGCACAGGCTCCTTCGGTCACAAATTCATTCCGATGACACTGGCCAAATACAACCCAAAAAAAATCATCGTGTTTTCCCGAGACGAAATGAAACAATGGGAAATGGCCAAGTTATTCCCCAACGACCAGCGCCTGCGATTCTTCATTGGCGATGTCCGCGACAAAGACCGCCTATACCGAGCATTAGACGGCGTTGACTACGTAGTACACGCTGCGGCAACTAAGATTGTGCCAACGGCCGAATACAACCCCTTCGAGTGCGTAAAAACAAACATCAGCGGTGCCATGAATCTTATAGACGCCGCAATCGATAAAAAAGTAAAAGGTGTCGTTGCACTCTCTACTGATAAAGCCAGCAGCCCAATCAACCTATACGGTGCCACCAAACTGGCGTCCGACAAATTATTCGTGGCAGGGAACTCTTATGCGGGCGGTCACGAAACCAAATTTTCTGTTGTTCGCTACGGCAATGTGATGGGATCACGCGGTTCAGTGATCCCATTTTTCATGTCCATCAAAGATAAAGGTGTACTACCGATCACAGACCCCCGCATGACCCGCTTTATGATTAGCTTGGAGCAGGGTGTTGAGCTGGTTTGGCATGCATTCGACGATATGGTGGGTGGTGAGATCTACGTGAAAAAAATCCCCTCCATGAAAGTGACTGATTTGGCGCGTGTGGTCGCACCGGAAGCTAAACAGGAAATTGTGGGTATCCGTCCGGGCGAAAAGCTGCACGAGCAAATGATTGGGGCAGAAGACTCTCACTACACTTATGAGTATGACGAACACTTCAAGATTCTGCCCAATATAAATGATTGGGGCTGCTGCCCGGAGCGCATTAAAGATGGCAAACGGGTAGAAGAAGGCTTCGTGTATGCCAGTGACAATAACGCGGAGTGGATGTCGGATGCGGAACTGGAGGACTGGATCAGTAGAAACTACAGCGAGATAGGCAAGATATAAAATGATTCCCTACGGTCGCCAGGATATCAGCCAGGCAGATATTGATGCAGTGCTTGAGGTGCTGCAGTCGGACTTCCTCACTCAGGGCCCCAAAGTCCCTGAGTTTGAGGTCAAGGTGGCTAACCATGTGGGGGCCAAGCACGCGCTGGCGGTTAACAGTGCCACCTCGGCGTTGCATATAGCCTGTCTTGCTCTGGGCCTGGGCGAGGGCGACTGGTTATGGACGACGCCCATCACCTTTGTGGCCTCTGCCAACTGCGGGCTGTATTGCGGCGCAAAAGTAGATTTTGTGGATATTGACCCGCAAACCTACAACCTGTGCACGAACAAGCTGGCGGAAAAGCTGGAGCAGGCCAAGCAGGAAAATCGCCTACCAAAAGTACTGGTAGCGGTCCACCTCTGCGGCCAGCCCTGCGACATGGAAGCCATCCACAAGCTGAGCCAGCAATACGGCGTCTGCATTATTGAAGACGCGTCCCACGCCATCGGCGGTAAGTACCGGGGCGAGTTTATCGGTAACGGCCGGTACAGCGACATTACAGTGTTCAGCTTCCACCCGGTGAAAATAGTCACCACCGCCGAAGGCGGCATGGCCCTGACCAACAGCGATGAGCTGGCCAGCCGAATGAACCTGCTGCGCAGCCATGGTGTCACCCGGGACCAGAGCCTGATGACCCACGAACCGGATGGCCCCTGGTATTACCAGCAGGTGGATCTCGGGTTCAATTACCGCATGACAGAACTGCAGGGCGCAATGGGCGTCAGCCAAATGAACCGGCTGGACGCTTTCGTTGCTCGCCGTCACGAACTGGCGAAACGTTATGACCAGCTGTTGGCCGACTTGCCAGTGACCACACCCTGGCAGCACCCGGACAGCTACTCCGGCCTGCACCTGTACGTGATTCGCCTGCAGCTGGAAAACATCAGCAAAAATCACCGGCAGGTGTTTGAATCCCTGCGGGAACAGGGTATTGGCGTAAACCTGCACTACATCCCGGTGCATACCCAGCCCTATTATCAGGCCATGGGATTCACCGCCGAGGACTTCCCGGAGGCGATGGCGTATTACCGTGAAGCGATCAGCTTGCCGATGTTCCAGAGCCTGACGGATGAGCAACAGGATGAGGTAGTGCGCGTGTTGGAGTCGGTTCTGAAATGACGGCTACGCTATTGCTTCAGGCGAGAACCAACTCCTCGCGCCTGCCAGGCAAGGTGCTTCTCCCTGTGGGTGGGACACCTCTGGTGGTTTTGGCAGCGCTGCGAGCAGGCAATACAGGCCATCGCGTAATCGTTGTCACGTCACGTGAAGCATCAGACGACGCTCTTTGCGACGTCCTCAAGCATTGGAATATCGATTACTATCGCGGCGAGTTAGAGAATACTCTGAAGCGCTTTGTTGATGCACTGTATGGCGTACCAGACGATCACATAGTCGTTCGGCTAACGGGCGACAATGTTTTTCCAGATGGCTCGTTTATTGACGAGTTGCTTGAAGATTTTGCTGCTCGTGATCTGTCATACCTGGGCTGTGGTGGAGAGGCCTCAGGGCTTCCTTACGGTGTTAGTGCCGAAGTCACCCGAGCAGGATATTTGCGGGAGGCTCACGGACAGGCTGAGACTGCGTTCGATCGCGAACATGTAACCCCCAGAGTTATAGAAAGGTTCGGTCGGACGTTATTCGAGGGCTATCGCGCGTTGGATATGTCACAGTACCGTTGCACTGTTGATACTTTGGATGACTACCTGCGGGTGTGCCGCTTGTTTTCTGCTACTGAGCATCCAGAGCAGGTTCCACTATCCACACTTCTTGAGCGTTTGAAAATAGCCTCATCGGAAATTGTTACACCCATATCTGCCCGTCGAATGGTTTTAGGTACTGCGCAATTTGGGCTCACCTATGGGATCACGAATACCAGCGGGCGCCCCCTTCAGGAACAAGTTGACGCGTTGGTGCGTACCGCGATTGCCAATGGCGTTCAATATATTGATACAGCCAGAGCTTATGGTGAGAGTGAGCCGGTTGTAGGCAAAGCACTTTCTGGTGGTTGGGACTCCAGAGCAACGATCATCACTAAATTGTCTCCTCTGGATGATTGTCCAGCTGATGCTAGTCCGCACGTGGTTCAAGCCTTCGTCGAGCGAAGTGTTTATCAGTCCTGTCGTGCGCTGAACAAGCCTTGTCTCGATGTGCTGATGCTTCATCGAGCAGATCATCTGACAGCTTGGGGCGGATCGGTGTGGGAAGCGCTTTCTGATCTTAAGCTTCGAAAAGTGATAGGTAGGCTTGGGGTTTCTGTTCAATCCCCGGAAGAGGCTTTTTCAGCTTTGGACGTTGAAACGGTTCAGTTCATCCAGCTACCGTTCAACATACTCGATTATCGGTGGGATGCTGTAATCGACAAGATTTCACAGGTTCGCCAACGCCGCCCGCTGGTTATCCTCGCTCGCAGCGCGTTATTGCAGGGTTTGTTGACTTCCAGTCAAGTGGACTTGTGGCTGAGGGCCTGTTGTTCGAATGCCGCTGATGTTATTGACTGGCTCCATGCGAAAGCGGCGAAATATGCCAACGGCGATATTGTTGAATTGGCGGTTCGGTACGTGCTCTCTCAAAGCTGGATCGATGGCGTGGTTATTGGTGTGGAAGCCACGGATCAGTTGGTCGATAACCTCAGAAAGTCCGGCCTTGAGAGTTGGACTGATAACCGTATCGGAAGCATTATCGCAGACCGCCCCCGAGTACCTCTCGAAACTTTGAACCCGGCTACCTGGAAGAAATCCAATGACTAGTCTGCCACAGCGTTTTTCGCTGGCGTCCAAGAGTGTTCTGGTAACCGGTGCAACGGGTTATCTCGGTCGCGCGATGGTTCGAGGTTTGGCGGAACTTGGCGCGAATGTACTCGTGAATGGGCGAAACCCCGAGCGAGTGGAAGCTTGTGTGGCCGAATTGCGTGATAGCGGGCTGGTGGCGACATCTGCAATTTTTGATATTAATGATGAACCTGCAGTTCACCAGTGGTTCTCACAGTACGGCGATCTGCCGCTGCATGGTTTGGTCAATAACGCCTACGCAGGTGGTGCAGGTTCAATTGAGACCGCCGCCGAAGAGGATTACAGAAATAGCTATGAGGTTTCACTGGTATCGGCACACAGGCTGCTGAAATACGCGCTTCCAGCGTTGCGAACCGCGTATCAACAATGTGGCAATGCGTCGGTGGTAAATATTGGTTCAATGTATGGATTGGTTAGTCCAGATCAGCGAGTTTATGAGAATAAATGCGTTGCTAATCCCCCATTTTATGGAGCGGCGAAAGCGGCTTTAATCCAATGGACTCGATATGCGGCCTGCGAGTTTGGACGGGAAGGCATTCGTGTAAACGCAATTTCACCAGGGCCTTTTCCGTCTGAAAACGTACAGATGGATAACCCTGCATTCGTTTCGACATTAGCAGACAAGGTGCCGATGGGGAGAATAGGTCGGGCTGATGAGCTTCAGGGGCCTCTGTCTTTTTTGATTTCAGATGCATCCAGTTTCGTTAGCGGCACAAACTTAGTCGTCGATGGTGGCTGGACGTGTTGGTAGTCTTTCGAGCAGATGCCTCCGTACAGATCGGCACCGGCCACGTGATGCGCTGCCTGACACTGGCCGATGAGCTTACTCGCCAGGGCCACGAATGCCGGTTTGTTTGTCGTGAACATGAAGGCCATCTGGGTGATCTGATTGCGAGCAAAGGCTACGGCTTAACTCTGCTGCCTTCCCGTAGCGATAACGACCTGCACACGACAGACAGCGGCTCTGACAACTACGCGCTGTGGCTGGGTGGGCCCTGGCAAGAAGACGCCCGCCAAACACTCGATGCTCTGACACCCTGGCAACCAGATTGGCTGGTGGTTGATCACTACGCGCTGGACGCCGATTGGGAGCGGGCTCTCGCTAACGCTGTCGGTAGCATTATGGTCATTGACGATCTGGCGAATCGGCCACATGAGTGTTTGCTTCTTTTAGACCAGAATGTTCTGGATAGCAGGATTGCAAAACGTTATGAACGCTTAACGAGTGAGAATTGCACCCTACTTCTTGGGCCTAAATACGCGTTGTTACGTCCTGAGTATGCAGAACTGGCAAAATCTCTGCCGAAGCGTGATGGCGTTATATCACGGGTTATGATTTTCGTGGGAGGTAGCGACCCTTACCACCTCACCGAGCGCTACCTCAGAGCGTTGACAGCTCCAGAATTTAAGCATCTGTTCGTGGATGTTGTGATTGGAAAGAATCATCCGGCACCGGCGAATGTCGAAAGCCTGGTTGAAGCGCGCGCTAGAACGCGACTATATTCAGGGCTGCCAAGCCTAGCGGCTTTGATGGTTCGTGCAGACCTTATGTTAGGTGCAGGAGGGGCGACCAACTGGGAGAGGATGTGTTTAGGGTTGTATTCTGTAGTTACAAGTGTTGCGAGTAACCAGAATGAGATTAATCGAACGCTGGCGGATAAAGGTTTGATTGAGTTCCTTGGAACCGAAAATAAGCTTACAGATATGGCTGTGGCACATGCGATTGAAAGCGTTCTTCAGAATCCGGATGTTAATGCAAGACGTTCAGCGTTGATGAAAAACATTATGGATGGGCGTGGCACAGAGTATGTCGTCAGAAAGCTTTTGGAAAAAACAAGATAATGGCTTTGCGTCAAATTGGAGAAGATGACTTAGAGCTGATGCTGCGGTGGAGAAATCATCCTTCGGTTCGGTCAAGCATGTTCTCCCAATCAATTATAGAGCTCGAACAACATAGGCTTTGGTTTGAGCGCGAGTCCAAGAAGAGCGACTCTGTTTGGCTATTGTTTATAGATGAGAGCAATACTCCGCGCGGAGTGGTGTATTTCACAGAAATGAACAGAGTTTCTCGTAATGCATTTTGGGGCTTCTACGCCGCCCCTGATGCCCCAACAGGAACTGGCACTAAGATGGGGCGGGAAGCCCTCGCCCACTTCTTTAATGATTTGGGGTTTCATAAGCTCAATGCAGAGGTTCTGGAGAGTAATGAGCGTAGTTACTATTTCCACTTAAAACTTGGATTTCACGTTGAAGGTGTTTTTCGTGATCAGCACAGAGGGGAAAACGGGTACGAAAGCGTAATTCGCTTTGCACTGATAGAGCAAGGCTAGCTCTGCTTCGTGTTCAATAGGCCTCAAGTTCGCGTCGTTGTACGCGTCTCTCGCACCGGCCAAGGAAACTGTTGGGCAATCATGGTTCAAGCGTCGCAGGCCTGTCGACAGTGAGCTCAAAATCCGAAAAAGTCGCTCAAAAGTCAGTTCAACTTACCAAGAATTGTGGATAACGAGCGATATTCGGAATTTTTCGAAATTGCAGGCAGAAAAATTATTCTTGAAGTCAGTTATGAGGAACAAAATGAATTTTCGTAAAAAAATACTGGAATTGTTTTTTGAAGCGCTTGAATCCACAGACAGTGAACTGAACTGTGAGCTCACCGATGACACAGTTTTGTTGGACAGTGGCCTTGACTCGCTGGGCTTTGCCATTCTCGTGGCAAGGCTGGAGGAAGAGCTCGAATTTGACCCCTTTGTAGAGATGGAAGACGCTGTTTACCCCACAACGTTTGGCGAATTTGTTGCCATTTATGAAAACCGGGCTAAATAGGTTTAATTGTGATTCTGGAAGAGCTACTAACCAAAACCAGTGACGGGCAAGTGCTGTGGGTTTCACCTCAAAAACAGATGACGGCTGGGGCCCTTCGGCAGGATATCGCTGTTTGCCGGGGGCTATTGCGAGGCAAAGACACTTCCCGGGTTGCCCTTGAACCATCAGACAGCGTGCGAGCCTTAACATGGATGATGGCGCTTGATGGAATAGCTGGAAGTGTCTTTCTGGTGCCTGATTCGCTGAGACGCTCTGACGACTATTCTGACCTGAAAACACGTTTTCAGCCGACCCTCAATATCGGTGATGTGTTTACAGAGAAAGTTCCTGAAAAAAGTGGCGACCTTTCAGGTGGCCACAGAGCAGATGCCAGCACCCGTTGGGTTCTGGCAACGTCCGGAACGACCGGGACACCTAAGCTAATAGAGCATTCCACCGGCAGCCTGACCAAAACCTGTAAGCTCGATACGGAACGGGGAAGAGAGTTCACCTGGGGATTGGTATATGATCCGTTCAGATTTGCGGGTCTCCAGGTGGTGCTGCAGGCACTGGCGAGCGGGTCCGAGCTTGTTCTATGTAACCACATTGGCAACGTTAAAGATCAGGCTGCCTTCCTCCTCGAAACCAATGCCAACGCACTTTCGGCAACGCCAACCTACTGGCGAAAACTGCTTATGAGTGGCGTTTTGGGCAACCACCGTTTCAAACAGATCACGCTCGGCGGTGAACCCGCAGATCAATCGGTCCTGAATGCGCTAAAAGCAGCATTTCCAGAAGCCAGAATTGCGCATATCTACGCCTCTACAGAGGCAGGGGTTGGTTTCTCGGTTACAGATGGTTTGATGGGCTTTCCCAAGCAATATCTTGAACGCGGGGTCGCAGGGAACCAACTACGAATCGGCGAATCTGGAACATTACTGATAAAACCTGAGAAACATGTTCCTACTGCGGCTGGAGCCTCACTGGCGAAAACCGATGGGTTCATCGATTCAGGAGACCTTGTTGCTGTGCGAGATGAGCGGGTACTGTTTTTGGGCCGTGATTCGGGGGCCATCAATGTTGGCGGTAATAAGGTGATTCCTGAGGAAGTGGAAGCAGTGATTCGTGAATTAGAAGGTGTGGCTGAAGTGCTCGTGAAGCCCAAAGGCAGTGGGATGATGGGGCAACTGGTTACTGCTGACATTCAGCCCAGGAAGGCCGATGCAGACACGGCTTCCCTCAAGAAGCAAATCATGGCTCATTGCAGGGCACGGTTGGAGAAGTACAAAGTGCCGGCCCTAATTCGCTTTGTTACCGAGATTGAGCATAATCCGACTGGCAAGATTAGTAGGGCATAAAGTAATGGATACAGTATTGGTTACCGGGGGTACCCGGGGTCTGGGCCTCGCAATTTCAAAACGTTTGGCCGCAACGGGTTATAAAGTCATTGTAGTAGGCAGGAAATGTTCGCCCGAGTGCGAGGAGTGGTTGGCGGTTACCGATAATGCCGTCTTCGAGCCTTTTGATTTTTCAGATACCTCGGGCATTCATGAATTCAGTCAGCAAGTGACCAAAAAATACGGTCGTCTTTATGGACTGGTAAATAATGCAGCCTTGGGTCTGGACGGCGTTCTCGCAACCATGCACGAGAGTGACATATCCAGAGTTCTACGTGTGAATGTTGAAGCTCCAATTTTGCTCACCAAATACCTCCTTCGTCCGATGCTAATTAACAGGAAGGGCAGGGTGGTCAACATTTCCTCTATTATTGGTAGTACTGGGTTTAAGGGGCTTGCAGTCTATGGAGCCACCAAATCCGCCATAAACGGATTTACCAAATCACTCTCCCGAGAGGTGGGTAAAGCCGGAATCACCGTTAACAGTGTTGCCCCAGGTTACATGGCTACTGATATGACTCAGGGGCTGGAGGGCGAAAAACTTGAATCCATAAAACGCCGCAGCCCCATGGGAGCATTAGCTCACGTTGATGATGTAGCTGGTATGGTTAATTACCTAATGTCTGATGAAGCTCGGATGATCACTGGTACAGTCATCACGGTGGATGCAGGTAGTACAGCATGAAATTTCAGATCCGTCGGGCCACCGTAGCAGATAAAGCAGGAATCGTTACCCTATTTCAGGAGGGGGGCAACCCGCATAATTGGTCTTCTGCTAAATGGGAGTACTACTATAGAGACTACCCTGAGGGGCCGGCAATCAGCTTTGTGGCAGAGTCAGAGCATGGAATCATCGGGCACTATGGCCTTTTCCCGGTCACCATCGGAAGCTACCGGGTATACATGGGCGCACATGCTTATGTGTCCGATTCTGTGAGAGGGCTGGCGGTCATTTCCAGTTTGATGAAATCACTTGACGAATTTTGCGTTGCTGAACAGCTTCCGTTTATCGTAGGGTTCGCAAACCAGCGCTTTACGACTGTCAAAACCAAGCTTTTCAAATGGAAAACCCCACTTTACGCGAGTTTTGTTTCTACCGAAAAGTTTGATCCGGGCATGTTCCAGGACCGACCTTTCCAGTTTCATTACTGCGATGATTGGGTGACTTGGCGCTTTGGCACATCCGACACTCCAATTATCAGTAAGTACCAAAAGCAGGTCGGTGAAGAACCTGTATACCAACTCTTGTTTACAGGGCAGAAGGTGGAGGCCAGAGAGTTCGGAATTACCGAATTTGAATGCTGGAACCCTGAGGGCTATCGTTCAGAGCCGGGTGAAGCCTTTACTCAGCCTTTCTCCGTCAAAATATACGATAAACAGTGGTCAGGCCCAGATCTTCTGGATCCAGAAAACTGGTTCATCCAGATGGCCGATTCAGACACGTTTGTTTTTAAGGCGATCTAGAAATGAAAGAAATCATCATAGGTAAACGTCCAGTCGGGCCGGACCATGCTCCTTTTATCATCGCAGAGATGTCAGGTAACCATAACCAGTCGCTTGACCGCGCAATGGAGCTGGTTGAAGCAGCGGCCAATTCTGGTGTTCATGCACTAAAACTTCAAACTGCTAGTCCCAATGGGCTTACACTTGACGTTGATAGTCCCGAGTTTCTGATTGATGATCCCGCCAGTCCCTGGCATGGGCGTAACCTTTATCAGCTATACAAAGAGGCGGTCACACCGTGGGAATGGCACAAGCCGATTTTTGACCGCTGTAATGAGTTGGGGCTAACGGTTTTTAGCTCCCCTTTTGAGCTTTCCGCTATCGACTTGCTTGAGGAGCTGGATGCTCCCTGTTACAAAATTGCTTCGTTTGAGTTGGTTGACCTACCTCTTGTCCGGAAGGCAGCGGCCACAGGTAAGCCGCTTATAATGTCAACGGGAATGGCGGCGGTATCAGACATTCACGACGCGGTACAGGCAGCTAAAGGTGAAGGGAATGACAATATAATCCTGCTTAAGTGTACCTCCAGTTATCCTGCAACGGCAGCAGATGCCAATATTGCGACGATTCCTCACCTACGTGAGATGTTTGGTTTCCAGGTTGGCCTATCGGACCACACTCTCGGAATTGGCGTTGCGTGTGCTGCTGCGGCACTGGGTGCTACTGTGATTGAAAAGCACTTTACACTTAGGCGAGAAGATGGCGGTGTTGACTCCACTTTTTCATTGGAGCCGCAAGAATTCGCAGCACTTGTAGAAGAAAGTGAGCGCGCTTGGGCGAGTGTCGGACAGATTGTTTATGGCGGCGCGGCTGTGGAGAAAAAATCTCTGAAGTTTCGTCGCTCACTTTATATTGCCGAAGCTATGAGTGAAGGTGATGTTTTGACAGAGCGAAACTTACGAATCGTTCGCCCCGGATACGGTTTGGCTCCAAAGTATATCGATGTTCTGCTTGGCCGGAGAGTCAATCAGAATTTGAAAGCCGGCACTGCTATGAAATGGGAGTACATCGGATGAGCAAATCTGTCTTGGTGGTCGCAGCTCATACCGACGACGAAGCACTGGGCTGTGGGGGAACTATAGCCAAGCACGTCGCGCAGGGAGATACGGTCTATGCGGTTTTTCTTGCGGATGGCGTCACCTCACGAACAGATGCCTCAGAGCTGGAGCTGTCGGAACGAAATTCAGCTGCCCAAAAAGCTCATAAGATTCTGGGAATCAAAAAAAGCTTTATGCTCGGCTTTCCGGATAATCGTATGGACACTGTTCCACTACTGGATATCGTGCAAAAGCTGGAGCAGGTGATAGATGATGTGCAACCTCAGATTGTTTACACACATCACAACGGCGACCTCAATATTGATCATCGAATTACCCATCAGGTAACATTAACAGCGTGTCGGCCAGTTCCTAGTTCGCCTGTCAGGGAGATATATGCATTTGAAGTGCTATCCTCGACGGAGTGGAATGCCCCGAGTGTTGACCCTTTCCTTCCAAATGTTTTCGTGGATATCTCAGACCAGCTGGAAACTAAAATAAAGGCCTTGGCTGAGTATGAGTTGGAGATGCGAGATCCGCCCCATTCTCGATCCATGGTAAATACCACGCGGCTTGCTGAACTTCGTGGAAGCTCTGTTGGTGTAGGTGCCGCGGAAGCAATGATGGCGGTTAGGGTGATACGTTAAGTGACACAGCTTTCTCATAATCCGGGTTTTTAAACAGCTTCCTTGGGGTGTTTTTCTCCTATTACTTACGGTATGCGTATTAATTCACTACGATTCCTGCGTGGCCATTTAATATGAAAGTGATTTTTTTCGAAACAACCAATGCTACACCCCATATCGAAACATCTTTGGAGCTAGCGAAACTTCATATTGAAAAAGGAGATTATGTTGAGTTCCACTTTCTAGGGCACTCAGTACCTTTCACTGAATTTTTGATTAGAAAGGTTGGTCTTTTTTTACCGGGTTGCTTGCCTGAAAGAAAAGGGGCTGAGCTAATTCGATCGAATCGTTTTAGATTCATCGAAGTACATACTGATTCAATAAAAGCTAACTTAGCTCTCCCTGTTTTGAATACCGCAGACGATCTGCGTGCGTATAAGTATAAATCTTATAATGCAGGGCTTTCGGCGTTGTCGTCTCTAGTCTCTCATACAAAGAGTTCAAGCCCTGATTTTCTTTATAATAAAAAATTACTTAGAAAAATATTGATAAGTGGTATCTCTATTTACGAATATGTTGGTAGCATATTGCGTTTAAGCAATCCTGATTTAGTCTATTTTTTTAATGGACGGTTTGCCAACAATCGTGCAATTTTGGACGCGGCGCAAGAGCAAAATGTCAATCTAATGATTCATGAAAGAGGAGCTAATAAAAATAAGTATGTTACGCGCCCTTTCATGCCCCACGATTTCGAGAAAATTAGAACCGAGATTTCGCAAGCTTGGTCACATATTCATAATGCTGAGAAATACGGGATTTCAAAAGATTTTTTTGAAGGGAAACGAAAGGGACTAGAGCAAGGATGGAAAAGTTTTACTAAAGGTCAGAAGCAGGGAGTAACCCTTTCAAATTTTGGTATGTCTCGCAAGCTAATAACTTACTATAGCTCCAGTGACGATGAGTTTGTAGCAGTCGGAGAAATTGTTAAGTGGGATAGATGGCCAGATCAACTGTCAGCAGTAAGAGATCTGATAGACATCGTTCGCAATAATAAATCGTTGGCGCTAGTCATAAGAATTCATCCGCATATGGCAGAAAAGCATGAAGATGATCTAAAGCCATGGCTAGACTTAGATTTACCTGAGAATGCCCGCATAGTATTGCCAACAGATGAATTGGATACATACTCCCAAATCGAAGAGTCCGATGTGGTAGTAACCTGTGGATCTACCGTTGGTATTGAGAGTGTCTATTGGGGAACTCCCTCTGTTTGTTTAGGGCCAAGCTTGTACTCACAGCTTGACGCTGTATATCTACCCACCAATAAAGCAGAGCTTCATTCAATGTTGCTGATAGATTCTTTGAATGCACAGTGCGATAGGGCATTGCCGTACGGCTATTATATGGCGACGTTTGGCATTGATTATAAATTCTACAAGGCTGAAACCCTACATTCCGGAACATTTATGGGCGTCAATTTGCAGTCGTTTGGAGTATGTGGATTAATTCGCAAGTTTAGGCGCAGTGCCTATATTGCTGGAAAAAAATTGAAACTAATTTGAATGGGTATCAGTAAAAATAATGAAAAACTACAACTCGAAAAGTCGAATACTTATTACAGGAGGTGCTGGTTTTTTGGGATCTCATCTCTGTGAGAGGTTGTTGAAGGAAGGCAACGATATACTATGTCTTGATAATTTTTTCACTGGCACTAAGGACAATATTTCTCACTTGATGGGGCATCCAAATTTTGAGATTTTACGCCACGATGTAACTTTTCCATTGTATGTCGAGGTCGATCAGATTTATAACCTTGCTTGCCCAGCTTCGCCGATACACTATCAGCATGACCCGGTGCAAACTACCAAAACGAGTGTGCACGGGGCTATTAATATGTTGGGTCTTGCAAAACGTACTGGCGCTAAGATATTTCAAGCTTCCACAAGTGAGGTGTATGGCGATCCTCAGATTCATCCTCAGCCAGAGAGCTATGTTGGTCACGTGAACCCAATTGGGCCAAGGTCTTGCTATGATGAAGGTAAACGCTGTGCCGAAACGTTATTTTTCGACTACCAACGTCAGCATAAGTTGTTGATCAAAGTTGCTAGGATATTTAATACCTACGGGCCCAGGATGCACCCAAATGATGGGCGCGTTGTTTCAAACTTTATCGTGCAGGCGTTACGAAATGAGCCGATAACTCTGTATGGCGATGGCTCTCAAACCAGGTCATTCTGCTATGTGGATGATCTCATCGAAGGATTTGTACTATTAATGGAATCGACTGATGAAGTTACCGGGCCAATTAATCTAGGTAATCCGACCGAGTTCAGTATGATCGAGCTGGCTGAAAGAGTAAAAGAGATAACTGGGTCACGTTCGACGTTTGTATTTAAAGCGCTGCCTGCGGATGATCCGAAACAGCGTAAGCCGGATATTTCTCAGGCAAGGCATGTTCTAAATTGGGAGCCTAGAATTCAGCTTGGTGATGGGCTAGAAAGGACTATTGAGTACTTTGATACTATAATTAAATGATATGAGAATAATTGGTTTTGGATGTGCAGAGCGTCTTAAACTTATGATATTTAGGTAACTTTGATGACTGATTCTGCAAAAAAAATTAATGGTCTTAATAAGGCTGTTTTATTCTTGGTCTTTAACAGACCTGATGTTACTGAAAAAGTATTTTCCGCAATTCGTAGAGTTAAGCCCCCGCGATTATATGTCGCAGCTGATGGGCCCCGCCTAAATAGGTTCGGAGAGTCTGATATTGTTTCAAAGGTTCGCAGTATTGCGACAGCGGTTGATTGGCCTTGTGAGGTTAAGACTCTTTTTCGTGATGAAAATGTGGGCTGTAGGATTGCAGTGAGTGGGGCGATATCTTGGTTTTTCGAGCACGAACAAGATGGGATTATATTGGAAGATGATTGCTTGCCTAGTGAAAGTTTTTTCTTCTTTTGTGAGGAGTTATTAGACCAGTATCATAGTGATGATAGAATCATGTCAATTTGCGGGACGAACATTGTTCCTGGGTTAAGGATAAAAGAAGATTACTTTTTTTCGAATTATGCATTGATGTGGGGCTGGGCTACTTGGGCCAGAGCTTGGAGGAAATATGATGCCGATCTTGCTATATGGAATTTAATTGATAAACGTGAATTTCTTGAGAACATAAATCTTGGGGGTGTTTTTTTTAGTTTTGTCTGGATGGATTTGCTCGAAAGAACTAGAAAGAACGAGATCGATACTTGGGATTATCAATGGATATTCTCTTGTTGGAGCAACAACGGATTAACGATTTTGCCTAAGAAGAATTTAATATCTAATATAGGATTTGCACCAGATGCAACACACACAAGTGGCTTTGACCCCTACCGTGATCAGCTAAATATACATGAAATATCTTGGCCATTAGCGGCTCCATTGCATTTTGTGGCAAATAAAAAAGTTGACAATTTTCTCGGTAGATTTTGGTTTCATTCAACTTTCGGGAATGCTGTTAAGGTCTTCCTTCTTAGATTCAAAATTGTTAATTTGCTCAATAATTTTAAAAGAAGTATGTTGCAAGGTCGCCACAGAAATTAAAAGATAGGCAAATCTGGTTGTTCCAGCTGAAGGTTTTATAATCGAAGAGTTCATTATAAATTATTATTGCATTGAGGGATCAACAATGAAAAAAGCTCTGATTACCGGTATTACTGGGCAAGATGGATCTTATTTAGCTGAATTCCTGTTGGGTAAAAATTACCAAGTCCATGGTATCAAGCGACGTGCCTCTTCCTTCAATTCTCAACGTATTGATCACATCTATCAGGATCCTCATGTTGACAACCAGGATTTTATATTGCACTACGGCGATTTAACTGATACTTCCAATCTGACAAGAATTTTGCAGGATGTGAAGCCTGACGAGGTATACAACTTGGGGGCCCAATCCCATGTGGCTGTTTCATTTGAATCTCCTGAGTACACTGCTGATGTTGATGCTATTGGCACACTTCGTCTGCTTGAAGCCATTCGTTTGCTGGGTTTGGAAAAATCAACTCGCTTTTATCAGGCTTCTACATCTGAACTTTATGGCTTGGTGCAGGATACCCCTCAAAAGGAAACTACGCCGTTTTATCCCCGATCTCCTTATGCTGTTGCTAAGTTGTACGCTTACTGGATTACCGTTAACTATCGTGAGGCGTACGGCATGTATGCATGCAATGGTATTTTGTTTAATCACGAGTCTCCAAGACGTGGAGAAACTTTTGTTACTCGAAAGATTACTCGTGGCCTAGCAAATATTGCTCAAGGCCTCGAGAGCTGCTTGTATATGGGTAACTTAGATTCTTTGCGGGATTGGGGGCACGCCAAAGATTACGTACGTATGCAATGGATGATGCTTCAGCGGGATGTTCCTGAGGATTTTGTGATAGCCACTGGTGTTCAGTATTCTGTGCGTGATTTTTTACGATGGAGTGCAAACGAGCTAGGAGTCGAACTACGCTTTGAGGGTGCTGGTGATCAGGAAGTAGCTATTGTAGATTCCGTGCAAGGAAATAAGGCTCCTTCCCTTAATGTGGGCGATGTTATAGTACGGATTGATCCGCGGTATTTTAGACCTACAGAAGTAGAGACTTTATTGGGTGATCCTACCAAGGCAAAATTAAAGCTTGGCTGGACACCAGAAATATCTGTGCGTGAGATGTGCAGTGACATGGTTGCAGAAGATCTTAAATTAGCACAGAGCCATGCGTTGTTGAAGAAACATGGTTACGAATTGCCCATATCCATTGAGAATTAGATCTATGCACCATGTAAAAAGAATTTACGTTGCGGGCCATCGTGGCATGGTGGGCTCTGCTTTGGTGCGATTACTAGAAACGCAACAGCACTTCGAGTTGATTACTGCATCTAGAACTGAACTAGATTTGACAAACCAGGCGGCCGTCCAACAATTCTTCAGGGATAATAAGATTGATGAGGTTTACTTAGCGGCGGCTAGAGTTGGTGGTATACATGCGAACAATACTTATCCTGCCGAATTTATTTACGAAAATTTAATGATTGAGACCAATATTATTCATGCTGCACACACGAATAACGTGCAAAAGCTGCTATTTCTGGGTTCTTCATGTATATATCCGAAATTCTCCGAGCAGCCTATGAAAGAAAGCGCATTGCTAACTGGACCTTTAGAGCCCACCAATGAACCCTATGCAATTGCGAAAATTACAGGAATCAAGTTATGTGAGAGTTTCAACCGCCAATTCGGTCGTGACTATCGTAGTGTAATGCCAACAAATCTCTATGGTCCAAATGATAACTTTCATCCTGAAGATAGCCACGTTATACCAGCGATGATGCGCCGTTTTCATGAAGCCATGATTTCAGGCGCCAGCCAGGTGGTGGTTTGGGGTACCGGAAAACCCAGGCGTGAATTCATGCATGTTGACGATATGGCTGCCGCTTGCTTGTATGTAATGCACTTAAACTATGAAACGTATAGATCTAGCACTGACCCAATGCTTTCGCATATTAACATAGGTACTGGGGATGACTGCTCCATAGATGAGCTCGCTCGGGTTATGGCAGATGTGGTTGGGTTTAAAGGCAGGGTGGTTTTTGATTCAAGTCGACCTGATGGATCGTTACGTAAATTGATGGATGTGCGTCGACTAGAACAGCTTGGATGGAGCCCTAGTATCAGTTTGAGCGATGGGTTAGAAGAGCTATATTCTTGGTTTATTAAAAATATTGATAGTGTTAGAACTTAATGCTGCAATGGATTAAATTGAATGTAAGTTCACAAATTGATAGTGAATGACTTGTTCTATTGATTCTGTCGTAACGAAGCGACTTAAATTTATGAAAATCCTTTAACTTTTCAACGGCCAGCTAATGTCAACAAAAATTGATAATGTCGGATATCCCAAGCTAAGCGTTGTGATCGCCACCTATAACGCTGGTGACACTTTGCGACCCACTTTGGAATCCTTGCTTGCCCAGACCTATAATAACTTTGAAATTATTTTAGTTGATGGGGGGTCCGTAGACGAAACTGTAGATTTTGCTAAAAAATATTCTGCAAACATTTCAACAATTATATCAGAGCCTGATGAAGGAATAGCGGATGCTTGGAACAAAGCTCTAGCTTACGTAAATGGTGATTGGGTGACGTTTCTGAACTCCGGTGATTTGCTTCACCGCGATCACTTCTTGCGCGTTTCAGAGGTCACAGGTAATTACGAATACTCTCGGCCTACGATATTGTTTTGTGATGTATTAAAGTTTAATAACAAGAATCAACCGACTACTGTCATATCAGGGCGGCCCCCTAAACTGTCAAAAATTAAATTAGGAAGTGTTGGATTCTCTCACCCGGGTAGTTTTTCTGCGTTGTCTTGTTTTAGAGATGTCGGTCTATTTGATAAAAATCTAAAAATAGCTATTGATAGCGAGTGGATTCTACGTTGTTTCACGGCAGGTCACCATTTCGCTAAGTTCCAAAGTATTGCATATATGGCTGAAGGAGGGGTAAGCGATCGATATTTCTACAAAGCTATTCGTGAATATTACGATGCAACGCTTCGACTTGATTTGACAACGATATTCGAATCTAGGGTTCGTAGTATTATATTGCCTGTGTTAAGAAGCATACTACATTTATATAGAAGAACATTTAAACAACTACTGCGTACGTTAAAGCATATTCTTATCCGGTTAGCTAATTTATTTGCGCAGCTTTTGCCGTTTTACTCGATGCGAAATTTATATTTTAGGCTTTTAGGATTCAAACTGGCGGCCAGTGCAACTATTTCAATGGGTTTCCAGTTCTACGTGCCTGGAAGAATTGAATTAGGTGCTGGATCTGTAGTTAATAGAGATTGCCTCTTTGATAATCGTAGCAATATAGTTATAGGAAAAAATGTCTCCATTGCGCGCAATGTAAAAATATTCACTGCTGGACATGATATAGAGTCTCCGTTTTTTGAAATGATCTCATCCCCAGTCTATATCGATGATCATTCAGTGTTATTTGCTGGCGTTACAGTAATGCCTGGTGTTCGGATAGGTAGAGGTGCGGTTGTTTTAGGCTGCTCAGTTGTAACAAAAGATGTGCAACCCATGTCAATTGTTGGGGGTGTGCCTGCGCGCTTTATATCGGATAGACATACGACACCCAGATACAATTTGAGTTACCCGTTTCCGCTGGCAATGTGAGATGTCTTCTTTTATCTACATTTCGCCACTATTTCTTTATTTTCCGGTCATCTTTCCGGGTGTTGATACACAGCCTTTTCTTATTTTGGGCCTCTCTTTATATGGATTATTAGCGGGTCGAAATAGGAAGTTGCCTATCCCTATTCTCTTATTGATTTTGCTTATATTGTTACTAATTTTTTTGAGAGCCGGTGCAGAAGGAAATGTTTGGGGGGCATTTAGATCTATACAAGCTCTAGTTGGGCCAATAATATTTTTGGGTATTGTTGCTTTGTGGGCGGCCCCTCCGTCCCGTAGAGTAATGTCTTGTGTTGCTCTCTATTTTATATTGGTGGCTATGCTTGAGTGGTTTTTCCCGGATATATATAGAGTGATTGCAAGCGACCTATTAACCAGAGCTAGTGTTTCGGACGGACATAGAGGTGTCTCGCTTTTAACCACTGAGCCTACATATGCGGCCATCTCTATTTTGTATTTTTTGTTTTTAGCTATTTGGTCTGGAGAATACTGGGGATATAGTCATCGGTGGATAGAGCCTGTTCTGGCGATTTGTATGATGGCAACTGGTTCCACATATTTGATACTTTTTTTACTTGCTTTGGCTTTTTTGCGCTGGCCGTTAGTTACCGGTATGGCTGTGACAACTTTGCTTGTTTTTATTTCAATTTTTGGAGTGTATGCTCTAGACAATGATCAGTCTGTCCGTCTGATAGTTGCTGCTTCAAGAGTGCTCGCAGTAGATCTTGATAATATACTATCCTCAATATCAATGCTTGATAGCAGCATCGGAAGTCGACTTGTAACAAATGTGGCCAGCTACATCACGCCTTTTCATTCTCCATTCGGAATGGGACTGAACTGTGAGTCCCTTCCCAACGCACTTTATGCAGCAAGATTTGATTTTGCATATGACAATCCAGTTATCAGTTTTGCTATGTACAATGGTTGCTTGAAGCCGCAATCCTACTTTGCAGCCATCACCCTTGGTTTTGGGATGTTCTCGGTAATATTTTTCTTTTTGATCCTTCTAACATGTCGTCATATTGCTCGACTTAGCAAACAAAAGATTTGGTCATCAGCGTTTGTTGTGGCTGTTATAGTATTAGCTGTTCAGGGACAAATTACTAATCCTATTCCTTGGATAATGCTTTTTATTGCATTTAACTTGAAATATAGGAACTTAGTTCAACATAGAGGCCAATGTAGTGGTCTAATAAAACCGGACACCATTTAAGGTGGTAACATTACCACATTGACAGAGGTGTTCGATGGTTAGAAAACGACGCACATTTACAACAGAATTCAAATTGGAAGCCGCCCAGCTGGCCCGCTCTGGCAGGATAGTTGACACCATCTACTTTTCACCAGATGGGCGGATTGAGAATATGAGTGGCACGATTTTCACAGGAGCGTAAGGAAGCAGTTTTGAGCCGGTTACTGCCGCCGTACAACATGACGGTATCAGAGCTGGCAAAAATGGAAGGCATCAGCGAGGCAACCCTTTATAATTGGCGCAAGCAAGTCAGATTAAGAGGACGTGCAGCCCGCCATGTCAGGATAGTTGTCCGGTCGTCTGAATCAGTGAAACGTAGATGGCGGGCGCAGGAAGATACAGATGGCTCGATACTCAATGGAGCGCAAAGAGGCTGTTTTGAAAAAGTTACTGCCGCCCAATAATCGTGCAGTAACACAAGTCGCACAGGAGGAAGGCATAAGCGATCAAACCCTTTATAATTGGCTGAAAGTCAAACGTCATGAAGGGGCGCCAGTGCCAGGAAAAAACAGACCAGACAATGATTGGTCAGCAGATGCCAAGTTCGCCGCCGTGGTGGAAACCGCTGGCATGACTGCCGAGGAGTTAAGCCAGTATTGCCGTGAGAAGGGGCTGTACCCAGCCCAGATCGAACAATGGCGCCAGGCCTGCCTGAATGGGCCGGAGAATAGCGAAAAACAAAGTAAGCAGGAGAAGCGCCAGGGCATGGCGGATCGTAAAAAAATAAAACAGTTACAGGCTGAAATTCGACGCAAGGACAAGGCGCTGGCAGAAGCCGCTGCGTTACTGGTGTTGTCAAAAAAGCTCGACGCCTTGTACGGGATAGATCAGGACGAGGACAATTGACGTCCTTGGCTGAGCGCACACAGCAACTGGCTTGGTTTGAACAGGCTGTTGATGCAGGTGCCCGCCGTGACAAGGCAGCCGAAGTGTTGGATATCAGCGAGCGAACGTTGCGACGTTGGCGCACTGAGAGTGGGTTTGTGCGTGAAGATGGCAGAATGCACGCAGTGCGTCCTGAGCCTCGCAATAAGCTGAGTGAGGAAGAGGAGATAGCGATCCTTTGTCTGTGCAATCTGGAAGAATATGCGAATCTGCCGCCGTCGCAGATCGTGCCACGGTTGGCCGATGCTGGTTTGTATCTGGCATCGGAGGCCACGTTCTACCGGATACTGAGAAAGCACGGCCAATTGGGTCGACGAGGCCGAGCGGCACATCCCAAAGCGCGGCCGGGACCGACCAGCCACACCGCCAATGCTCCGAATCAGCTCTGGAGCTGGGATATAAGCTATCTACCCTCGCGTGTGCGAGGCCGGTTCTGGTATCTGTATTTGGTGCTCGATGTCTACAGTCGCAAGATCGTTGCCTGGGAAGTGCACGAAGTAGAATCTGGTGAGCTGGCTTCAAAGCTGATTGAACGGGCAGTGATCAGAGAGAGGTGTTTGAAAAAACCGTTGGTGCTGCACGCCGATAATGGCGCACCAATGACCTCAAGCACATTACAGGCAAAGATGGCGGATCTGGGGATCGTGCCATCGCACAGCCGACCTCGGGTGAGCAATGACAACGCGTTCTCTGAGTCGCTGTTCCGAACGGTGAAGTATTGCCCGCAGTGGCCTTCGCAGGGCTTTTTAGAGTTGTGCGAAGCGCGTCGGTGGATGCTGCAGTTCGAGCGTTTTTATAACGAAGAACACCGCCACAGTGCGATCAAGTTTGTCACCCCGGCGCAGCGACATCGTGGCGAGGACAAGACGATATTACTCAAACGTCGTGCTGTGTATGAACAGGCTAAACGACAACGTCCAGAGCGCTGGTCACGGGACATAAAAGACATGACGCCTGTCGGTTCAGTGAGCTTGAATCCGAGTTATTGTCAAATCTGGTGTATGCCCATCAGGCAGCGTTC
>TARA_R100000306_G_scaffold62589_1_pt1 | contig 38834 bp, 29 predicted proteins | sample TARA_R100000306 | Tara Oceans TARA_R100000306 (sample SAMEA2620824) | marine metagenome | biome: marine biome (ENVO:00000447); feature: mesopelagic zone (ENVO:00000213); material: "saline water (ENVO:00002010), including plankton (ENVO:xxxxxxxx)" | depth 1000 m | reverse complement strand
CAGCAAGCCTATACGGTGCTGTCGGCTGGCCGCGGCAGCGACCTTGATTGCAGGCACAACGCCGACGAAAGGCAGCGGGAACTGAGCGCGGAGTGCATCCAGCACCACGGTGCTGGCAGTGTTGCAGGCAATGACAACGATCTTTGGCTGCCACATCTCGACACAACGCCCTACGAGGTAGCGTAGGCGGTCTATCAACGCTGCTTCGGTCTGCTCACCGTAGGGGTAATGATTGAAATCAGCGAGGTAGAACGTCTCCAGTGCCGGCATGGTGGCAGTCAGTGCCTGCCAGATGCTCAGCCCGCCGCTACCTGAATCCATCACCAGGACATCACAGGTCGACATTGGCACTCAATAGCCTCTTTGAGCGCGAAGCTCGTCGACGGCCAGACGTATCAAGCGGCCGGATATGGTCAGCTTGGGTGGAATTGGTGGCAGATCATCGATGCTGAACCACTGCGCATCCTCTATCTCACCTGGCTCCGGGACAATGTCGCCCGATTCGTACTCTGCCAGAAACCCGAGCATCAACTGATGTGGAAAAGGCCAGGCCTCGGATTCGATGTAGCGTATTGATCTGAGCAGAACGCCGGTTTCTTCACGAACCTCACGATGCACGGTCATTTCCACAGACTCGCCCGGATCGACGAAGCCTGCCACGCAGCTATAGAGGCCACGGCTTTTCAAGGCCACGTTCTGCGCCAGTAACAACTCGCCAGGCCGATGAACGGCGGCGATCATGCAAGGCGCCACCCGAGGATAGACAGGCTTGACGCAGTTGCTGCAGAACAGCGCCAACTCGGTGGCTGAGGTCTCGAGACGGCCACCGCACTGTTCACAGTACCGCGTCTGCAGCACCCAGTGACTCCACTGAACCAGACGGTTGAATAGCCTGTGTTCGGAGCGGTCGAGCTGGAACAGCGCAGTTCTCAGGGGCACAAGAGCATGGCCATCTGGCAGGTCGAGCGCCTCAAGCTGCACTTGGTCTACTGCAAGCACCGGCAAGGTCCCGAACTCTGGCGAGCTGGCGTTCAACAGCGGCGGGGCGGCCAACGCTGGGTCAGGATAGACCTCGAAGTGCCCCACCTCGACGCCATCCAGGACCAAGAGCGCATTGGCAAAGTCATCCATCGGTAACTGAAGCGCGGAGTGCCTGTAGTCAGACGGATCCAGGATTGTGCTTTCGGACAGGACGATGTGCGAGTTCGACAGTAGCATGAACCGAGCACCGGCACTTCGTGGCAGGAGTGAGGCGGTATATGGCACTCGACCATAAAATCCGGAGCGGCCGGCAACTGCACCTGGTGGCGTAAGCAGGGCGTCAAATTTTGGCAAGGCAGACTCCTCTTTTACTGCGAGCGGCCCGCCAGACTGGCGAGCAGAAAAAAGCCGGTTAAAGAGTAGGAAGACTTTGCTACACTTGCCGCCCAAGATGCTCTGATAAGGTGATTGAGTACCGGATGATAGCGCGCCGGCTCGCATACTTCATCATTGCCAGAACACGCGCTGAGCTACCGGGCCTGATAACAGAAACATGCATATCATAAGTTCCTACTTCTTTACCCTGCTACGCAAGATCCTTTTCCTCTGGGTGCGTACCGATGTTATTGGCAATGACGCCAGTAAACTGGGCCTCGATCCAGCCAGACCAGTGGTATACGTGCTACAACACAAGTCGCTCAGCAGCCGACTGGTCCTCGAGCAGGAGATTTTGAAGGCTGGCATGCCCAGTTCACAGGCTGCGCTGCATCTGGGCAGTGAAACGCTGCGCAGAAGCCATTTCTTTCTCTACCAGAAGCGCGGTCGAACCTTCCGCAAGCGCCCCTCGCCGACCATAAGCGATCGATTACGGAGGCTCATCGAAGCCAGTCATACCAACGAACTCGATGTTCAGGTGGTGCCGGTCACGCTGTACTGGGGTCGGGCGCCCGAGAAAGAAAAGTCACTGTTCAAATTGCTGTTGACGGATGCCTGGTCAGTCGGTGGCCGTCTCAAACAGCTTTTCGTCATACTGGTTCATGGCAAGAACGTCTTCCTGCAGTTCAGCAAGCCAGTCTCCCTGAGTCATATCCTGGAAGGCAGCCCTGATACGGCACGCGCCACTCGTAAGACTGCCAGACTGCTGCGGGTCCATTTCCGGCTTATGCGTCAGGCTGTGGTCGGGCCGGATCTGTCGCACCGCAGAACACTGGTTTCACGTCTGATCCGCATGCCGGAAGTCGAACTCGCCATCGAACGGGAGATGCGCACGGCCAAGATCGATCGTGAAAAAGCCACACTACGCGCGAAGAAATACGCGGAGGAAATTGCCTCTAACGTCTCGATTGGCGCCGTACAGTTCCTCGACATTGTATTGTCATGGGTCTGGAACAAGATCTACAACGGTGTGGCTGTCAACAACATCGAAGCTGTGAAGGATGTGGCACAGAAAGGCAGCGTTATCTATGTGCCGTGTCATCGAAGCCATATCGATTATTTGCTGCTGAGCTATGTGCTCTACAACAATGGATTGATGGTTCCGCACATTGCCGCCGGTATCAACCTCAATATGCCGGTGCTCGGCTCTCTGCTCCGTCGCGGCGGGGCATTCTTCATGCGTCGTACCTTCAAGAGCAACCAGCTGTACGCGGCAGTGTTTACCGAATATATGCATTCCATGTTTGTGAAGGGCTTCCCGGTCGAATATTTCGTCGAAGGTGGCCGCAGTCGCACAGGCAGAACACTGGCTCCTAAGGCCGGCATGGTGGCGATGACGGTTCGCTCCTATCTGCGGGAGCCAAAGAAGGAACTGATTTTCGTACCGGTGTACGTCGGCTATGAAAAGATTCTGGAAGCGGGCTCCTATCTCGGCGAACTTCGTGGCAAGAAGAAACAGCAGGAGTCGCTGTTCTCGGTATTCAAGTCCATCAAGAATCTGCGTAACACCTTCGGCCAGGTCAGCGTCAACTTCGGTCAGCCGATGTATCTGTCTCAAATTCTGAACGAGCATCGGCCAGACTGGCGAGAGCAGCCATTGCAAGCCACTGACCGTCCAAACTGGCTCAAGCCCGTGGTCGACGACGTAGCCGATCGCATAGTTGTCGGCATCAACGCGGCTGCAGCACTCAACCCGGTCAACATTCTTTCGACCTTCCTGCTCGCCACGCCCAGGCAGTCAATCGATGCCACCATTCTGGTCCGGCAAAGTGAGCTGTTGGTGGGCCTGTTGCGAGCCTGTCCGTATAGCGCTGAGATGACCTGCCCAGACGTAGATGGCCCGCGCTGGATCGACTATCTGGTCGAAATGGGGCTGGTCGAGATACGGCCGCAGAAGCTCGGCGATATCGTTCAGCTGGATGCACGCAACGCAATCCTGCTCACTTATTATCGCAACAACATTCTGCACCTGCTGGCGCTGCCAGGGCTGATTGCCACCTTCTTCCAGCATGAGAACGAACTGAAGTCAGAGCGTCTGCACTGGATGATGTCTTCGATCTATCCCTACATCAGATCGGAGCTGTTCCTGCGCTGGTCTGAAGATGAACTGTCTGCGCGCGTGGACGCGTGGCTGGCGGCGCTTATCGATGCTGGCATGCTTTCGAGTAGCGGAGATGTCTATCACGCACCGCCGCCGGGCTCGCTGCAGGCGGTGTGTCTGCAGAGCCTGGCCAGAAGCATTCTGCCAACGCTCGAACGCTATTACACAGTGATTGCCATATTGCGACGCCATGGCTCTGGTCGACTCACCGACCTCGAACTTGAAGAGCGTAGTACGGCCATGGCCGAGCGTATGTCGATCCTTTACGGCCTCAACGCGCCGGAGTTCTTCGACAAGACACTGTTCCGGAATTTCATCCACACGCTTCGCTCACAGCGGGTGGTTAGCCACAATGAAGAAGGTTTTATCGTATACAATCGGAAACTGGACCGCATAGCAGACGAGGCGCGATTTGTGCTCGATTCAGATCTCCGACAAAGCATCATCGAAGTCGCTGAAGACCAGGTGACACATCGCTCAGGCTCCGCTTCGGGAGCCGGAGCGGCGGCCTGATGTCAGCAAGCGTGGAGGCCGATATGAGACCAGTGCTGAGCGTTCTGTCAGTCGATGACCATCCGATCTACAGCCAGGGTCTGGCGCTGGCTCTCCATGCCATGAAAAACAGTCGGGTCCGAAACGATCACGGTCCCCTGCGTTTCGAATACGCCGATTCGCTACATGCCGCATCAGCGCGGCTCCAGCGAGAGCCAGGCTTTGATCTCCTGTTGCTGGACATGATGTTACCCGATGGCAATGGCCATGAACTGCTCGCACATCTGCAGCGAAATCAGCCGGATTTGCCTGTGGTCATTCTGTCGGCCAATGATTCACCCAGTGACGTCACGATGGCCATCAGTGCGGGGGCGAACGGCTTCATCAGTAAATCCGCACCACTGGCAGAGGTCGACCAGGCACTGAGTGATGTGCTGTCGAGGAAGATCGTCACGCCTTCGAATTATTCACGCTCCGCCACTACGGAAGCAACGCTGCAACTGGATGAAGCTGTGCCGAATCTGACGCCCAGGCAGATCGAGGTACTCGGGCTATTGGCCAGAGGTCTGCCCAACAAGAGGATAGCGAGCATTCTCCAGTGTCAGGAAGATACCGTGAAAAGTCATCTCAAGGCGCTTTTCAACAAGCTGGAAGCGCACAATCGCACCGAGTGTGTGCGACGAGGCTTCCAGCTCGGCTTTCTTGGGCATAATGACAGCTGAACGTCTGTCCAGTGCATTAGAGCTGCAGTTCGTCCAGCATCTCTGACGGCACCTCGATCACCAGCTCAGTACCCCCTCGACGCTCACCGGTATTCGAAGCTGTATCTTCAGAACCGCTTATCCTGCTGGCGCGAATCTGTATGCCAAGCAGCCTTGCAAGTTCTGTAGCCGTCACCAATCCCAAGCCGGTGCCCTTGGCATTGGCAAAAAACTCGCTGCGATCTTCAGGTGGGTCATTGATATGCGCAATGAGCTCCTTGCTGAGCCCGGTGCCGTTATCGCAGATTGCGAGGATGAGCTTATCGCCACGCGTCCTGGGCAGTCGCACCTTCAGCTCGTGTCTGGTCGCACGGGCGTGCTTGACTGCATTATCCATCAGGTTGCTGCAGATACGCTCGAACAGACCGCGATCGGAGGCCAGCATGACGTCTGCCGCGCCGTCTCCTGGACTCTCGAGACTGAAAATGAAGCTGGGGAACTCTGCGCGTAAGCCCTCGAGCACTTCGCTCAGCTGGAAGCGCTGCAGCGCCGGACTGATAACGCCCAGTTCCAGACTGCTGAGATCCAGAAACGAGCGAAGTTGACGCTGCAGCAGATCGCTCGACAACTTCAGGTGTTGAACGATCATGAGCAGCTCGTCAGTCCTCGGGCTACTCATTGTGTCGGCAGCACCGTTTTGCTGCTGTGGCGAAGGCTGTGTTTCCGGGAGCGCGCGGACCTGGTCGCCCAGCCCACTGAGCAGCAACTGTATCGCGCCGAGCGGTTGACGAAGGTCATGACTGGCCGACGCGAGAAACCTGGTCTTGCTGCGATTATCCTGTACGGCTCGTTTCCGCGCCGACTCGATGTAGCACAGCTGACGGAAGTTCTGCCGCGCCGAGCGCTCCAGCAGAACAGCACCGATCACGCCCAGCACATTGGCACTGAGCAGAAAGTACGCTTCGAGTAGCCACGAAATATGCGCAAAATCGTAGGCCCAGGCCAGGGCCAGGTAGACGAGCGTATAGGTGAAGGAGATCAGCGAGGTCAGTAACACCGGAAGCGCGATCAGGTAATAACCGAAGGCCAGTGCGAGAAAGAGCCCGTCGTAAGGTACCGGAACCTCTTTCATGTGACTGATCGTAATAACAGCGACCACGCTCAGTCCAGCGGCCAGATAGCTTCCGGCATAGACCGTCATGAATCGTTCATAAGGCCAGTCACGGTGCTGTGCCCAGAGCACCAGTAGCATGCAGGGTGTGACAACGAGCAGACGCAGGGACACCGTGAGTGCCGCTACGCGAGCCGGGAAGATGAGATAGTCCAGCACGCTGTAGATGATGAAAAACATCAATGCGGTGGCATAGACCAGGTTAAGCCTGCGCTTGATCTGCGCAAGTCTGTACTCGCGCCAATCGAGGACGGCAGCGGTATCCTTCACACATGTACTCTCTTATTGTTAGTTTATGCAGATACCGGTCTTGCGGCACCCGATGTCCGGTCTTCCTAGTGCGCCCCGGCTCTTATCAGACCGCCGAGCCCATGCTGTTCAAGCACCTCGGTCAATCGCTGACGGATGGCAGACTCCGTCTTCATCATCTGGACTTCATTCCACACCGACACGGCTACTGACTGCGGAATGCTTCTGATAACCCACTTTGTTTTCGGCAAGGTGTAGGCCGACATGCTCAACTGATCGATCCCCATTCCCATCAGCAAAATAACGGCAGCTGGATCGGCGGCCATTTCGCCACAGAGGCTCGTCGGCAAGCCGAGCGCCTTCGCCTGCGATACGACAGATTTCAGCCCCCGCAACACCGACGGCTGGAACCAGCTGTAAAGCTGGGACACCTTGACGTTGTTGCGATCAACGGCCAGCAGATACTGGGTAAAATCATTACTGCCAATAGATATGAAGTCGATATGCTCGGCAAGCTGATCGAGAATCAGCATCGCGGACGGCACCTCGATCATGATACCCAACTTCGGCAGGCTGACTTCATAGCCCTCACTCTCGAGCTGCAGTACTGCCTCGGTCAGCAGCTGCCTGAACTCGAGCACTTCATCTAGCCGGCTGATCATTGGCAAGAGCAGACTGAGGTTATCCAGCCCGATATTCGCTCGCAGCATTGCCCTGATCTGCGAGAGAAAGATGCTCGAGTTATCGAGCGTGAAACGTATGCCCCGCCACCCAAGGAAAGGATTGTCTTCAGTGAAGACGAAGTAAGGCAGATTTTTGTCCCCACCGATATCCAGCGTTCGCATGCAAACGGGTTTGGGATGATAAGCCTCGAGAACCGGCCGATAGATTTCAACCTGCTCGCCTTCAGATGGAAACGACTCATGCATCATGAAGGGTATTTCGGAGCGATACAGCCCTATACCTTGCGCGCCTCGGGAGAGCCCAGGCGTGATGTCAGCCAGCAAGCCCGTATTGGCCATGAGCGTTACGGCCGTACCATCCGGGGTCTCTGCCGGAAGGTCGCGAAGCGCATCCAGCCCCTTGAGGAGCGCGGATTCCTGGGTGAGGAGCTTGCGGTACTCACGCTGCAACTGCTCGACCGGCTTGAAAATGACGATGGCGCGGTAGCCGTCGAGGATAGTTTCTGCCTTGTCTATGCGGTTTGGATCCAGCTCACCAACGCCGAGCACGGCCGGTACGCCCAGCGCATTGGCCAATATCGCCAGATGGGACAGCGCAGAGCCCTTGGTACAGACGATGCCTGCCAGCTGCTCCGTCGGAAACTCTGCGATGTCACTGATACTGAGATCAGAGCCGACCAGTATCGTCGGCCCCGCTACTCCCGCGATATCATCCTCTTCGCCACGAAGCTGGGCATAGACGCGCTGGCCAATGTGGAGGATATCTTCAGCCTTTGCCTTGAGATAATCATCCTCCATGGTCTCAAAGGCCCGCGCATGATTCTTTACGGTCTTGCGCAGAGCCGTCGCCGCAGTCCAACCAGCCTTGATATAGGTCTCTATTTCGTCGGCAAGGCTGCGATCTTCCAGAATCATGCGGTACATGCCGTAGAGTGCGAGCACATCCTTCGGCAGATTGCCGCGCATGCGCTCCTTCTGTTCCCTCAGGTCTTCCTTGGCGGCTGCCAGCGCCACCCTGAAACGTTCGACCTCTGCATCCCGATCTGCATCCCTGTCGGACGAGACATCGGCCAGCCTGGTGTCGACGATCCCAGCCAGCGTGTGCTTGCGCTTCAACCACAGCGCCTTACCCATGGCAAGACCACTGGCGCCTTTGACGCCACGAAAGCGTATGTTGACGTCCGGCACACGCTCATCACGCAGATGCAGGTCACCGTTATCCAGCGACTGGTCGAGCGGTCCGGCCAGCTGAGCAGCGATGGTAATCGCAAACGCTTCCTGCTCGAGGGTGAATTTCTCGGCAGCGTGCTTCTGGATGGTCAGCACGCCGATCAGTTTGCGGAAATGGACGATGGGCGTGCCGAGGAATGACTCGAACGCCTGCTCGCCGGTCTGGGGAAAAAATACGAAACTCGGATGCTTCGATGCGCGCTCGACGTTCAGCAGCGCCTGATGTTCAGCAATGTAGCCAACCAGGCCCTCACCACGTGGCAGACGCACCTGGTTGATGGCACTCTTGTCCAGGCCCTCAGTAGCCTTGAGCACAAAACAATCTTCAACTGCATCAAGTAGATAGATACTGCAGACCTCAGCCTTCAGGGCCAGGCGGACACGCGAGACGATCAATTCGAGGAGCTGACCCGGCTCGTCCAGATCGGCTGCCACCTGGAATATTTCTCTGAGGGTATTCAACGGCTCTAGCATAAAACGGGTATTCCGGATCTAGACGGCGGCGAGGACCCTAGACTAGCAAGAAATGCCTTGCCTGAATACTTATCGGCGGCATCCGCGCCCGCCAGAGGCGAATTTAGCGGATTAGCGATGCATCGGCGATTGCCATAAGTTTGAAGTCTGTTACAATCCACGCTGCCCAAGAGGGTGTGCTACCCGGAAGCGTTCACAAGAAGCTGGTGGTAGTGCCTTTTAAGGGTCTGTAGCTCAATTGGATAGAGTAGTGGCCTTCGAAGCCATTGGTTGCAGGTTCGAGTCCTGCCAGGCCCACCATTATTGCCCTTCCTGATTATTCTTGTTGTTCCTGAGTCTGCCAGCGCATGATGAAGCGCCCTTCGGGATCATAACGCTCAGCCTGCTCATGCAGGTTGAAACGCCGTTGCCCGTGCGGGTCTGTGCCGACGCCAGCCAGATACTGCCAATTACCCCAGTTATTCGCCACGTCGTAATCGACAAGCCATTGCTCGAACCAGGCAGCGCCATAACGCCAGTCCACCTGTAATTCATTGACCAGGCAACTCGCGACAAGTTGCCGCGCGCGGTTCGACATCCAGCCAGTGAACTTCAGTTGCCGCATGGCGGCGTTGACGATCGGCCACTCTGTGCTGCCCTCGCACCAGGATTTGAAGGCCTGCGGGTAGAACGTGGTCAGCTTGCGCTTCTGCTGGATACCCTTCTTCAGAAAAAGTCTTCGGCCGTATTTGTAGAGCAACCACTGGTAGTATTCACGCCACAGTAGCTCGAAGTAGAGCCAGTCAGTGGAATCGTTATTACCGTGAGCCAACTCAAATCTGCTTATGGCTTCGGCGACCTGTACCGGCGATAGACATCCAGCGGCCAGCCATGGCGAGAGCTTCGACGAGAAGTTCCAGCCATCGAGCCCGTTTCTCGTTGCCTTGTAGCGGCTGATCAGCCTGCTCTGTACCGTATAATAATCAAGCTGGGTCTTGGCAGCTCCGACGCCGCCCTTGAGACGATCGGTCAATTCAGCAACGGGCTCTTCAAGCCCCGCTGGTATGGCTGGTTTGGACAGCTGGGGAATATCTGGCGGGCTGCCGTCTGATATGCGTCTTCGGAGTAGCAGGCTGCCGTCGTCGATCTTGACGACGCACAGAGGCATCAGGCTCTCGAGCACCGCGGCCCGGCCGGCCGAAGGTAGTTTTCCGAGCGTGCTCTGGTTTCGAGCCTTGCGACCTTCCACCGCTGTTTTGAAGCGCGTGAATTCATCAGGCATTTCAGCCAGCTCGAAGGGCAACTGTTCCGGTTCAAACAGGGTGCTGCCGAACTCCTCGATTAATCCGAGATCTGGAAAATAGGCGCGGGTTGCTTCTATCGTGGCATTTTCATACGGTCCCGGGTGAGCGCTGAGGCCAAGCGTCGTGGCTCCTGTGGCTGCAAGCAGCTGCGGCAGCAGGCGCCGGGGCTGACCGTAGAACACATGGAGCACCTGCCCTACCCGACGCAGCTCCGTATCGAGCGCGAACAGTGTCTCAAGCAGAAAGCGCCAGCGATGACAGCCGATGCGACGCAACTGCAACTCTGCGTGCGTAAAGAGTGCTGCATCGATGAAATAAACGCAGTAGAGGTGATCGACCTGGCGAGCTGTGCGCTGCAGTGCCGGATTGTCGTCAAGCCGCAGGTCGTTCTGGAACAGAAAGAGCCCGGTGATCACAGCGGCCGCCCGTTGGGCGAGTGGTCGTAGTGGCGCATCAGGCGAGGAGACAGATGCGTTCGGACAGCTCGTTGGTAAACACGCGGGTGTTCTCGGAGTAGTCGATTGGCACGTCGAGGATGTGCACGCCGCCCACCTTGAAGCAGTGCTCGAGCAAGGGCACGATATCTGCCGCGGCTTCGACTCTATGCCCTTCAGCGCCATAGGCTTCGGCATACTTCACGAAATCGGGGTTGCCAAAGCTCAAGCCAAAATCTTCGAAGCCTTCCTGAGATTGCTTCCATTTGATCATGCCGTAGGCTGAATCGTTGACGATGAGCACCACGAGATTGAGCTTCAGACGCACAGCGGTCTCCATTTCCTGGCTATTCATCATGAAGCCGCCATCGCCGCAGATCGCGAGCACAGGGGTCGTCGGATTGAGGTAGGCCGCCATCATGGCGCTGGGCAGACCGGCGCCCATACTGGCGAGCGCGTTGTCCAGCAGAACCGTGTTGGCCTTGTGAGCCTTGTAGTTCCTTGCGAACCAGATCTTGTACATGCCATTGTCCAGCGCAATCACACCGTCGTCCGGTATGACCTTGCGAACATCGGCGACCAGGCGCTGAGGCAGCACCGGGAAGGCGTCGGAGTCGCAGCGCTCCCTGATCTGGCGCTCGACCTCCACCTTCACCTTCTCGAAATAGCTCAGGTCATGCTCGATAGCATGAGACTGGTTGACGCGTGCAGCCGCCAGACTCCGCTCCAGATCCTGCAATGAGTTCGCAATGTCCCCGACAACCTCGACCTGCGGAAAATATACACGGTGGACATCGGCAGGACTGAAATTGATGTGGATGACTTTCTTGCCGCCCGGCTCCATGAAGAAAGGTGGCTTCTCGACGACGTCATGCCCCACATTGATGATGAGATCGGCATAGTCGATGGCGCAGTGCACGTAATCTCCACTGGAAAGCGCGGCTGTACCAAGGAAGCGCTGGTGACGTTCGTCCACCACGCCCTTCCCCATCTGGGTATCGAAGAAGTACAGACCTGAGGACTCGATGAAGCTCAGCAGCGCATCCGAGACCCGCTTGCGGTTGGCGCCAGCACCGATGAGCACCAGCGGATGGCGACTCTCGGCGATGAGTCTGACGGCTTCTTCGATACTGGCGCTACTGGCCGACGGTCGCCGCACAAAGCTGCGCTCGAAGATGTGTACATCACGGTCCGGCAGCTCTTTGGCGATATCTTCCGGCAGTTCCAGGTGAACCGGGCCAGGTCGCTCGTCTTCGGCCAGGCGAAAAGCCTCCCTGATACGCGCCGGAATATTATTCGCGTTGATCAACTGATGCGTGAACTTGGTCAGGGGCATCATCATGCCCACTGTGTCGATGATCTGAAACAGGCCCTGCTTGGATTTCTTCACCGGCTTCTGCCCGGTGATCATCAGCATCGGCATAGCGCCAAGTTTGGCGTAAGCCGCACCGGTAACCAGGTTAGTCGCGCCCGGGCCAAGCGTCGAAAGACAGACACCTACCTGGCCGGTCAAGCGCCCGTAAGTTGCAGCCATGAAAGCCGCTGCCTGCTCATGACGAACGAGAATCAGCTCGATACTGGATTTTCGAATCGACTCGAGCAGGTCGAGGTTTTCTTCGCCCGGCACACCGAGAATGAAGCATACACCTTCTTTCTCAAGCGCCTGAACGAAAAGGTCCGATGCCTTGATCTGCTGAACATCATTGGCTGAAACCGATATTTTCTCGCTCACTTGGCCCTCCGGTACAGGTAAAACGCTTTGATCCTGAAGGTACAGCAAATATTTACGAGCGTCATCTGTGTCAAATATCGGGCGAGACGCTTTGTAAAAATGGCTTATCGTCAGCCGCCGGGGTGGACTGTATTTACGATTTTACAATTGTTACAGCTTGAGATTCGCTCGCGCCATCATCGCCTGACAATGCACCGCGTCTTCGACAGGGAACCGCGAGCGTGCAAAAGCGTATACCTCCAAAGGGGCCAGCGGGGAGCAGATACTCTCAGGCAAGGAAAACGGCCCCGAATTCATAATTTACCTGGAGAATGGCACGCAACATGCTGATATTCCGCGCGAATACCACTTCAACCTCAGGGAGAGTATGGTTATGAAAGTATTAGATCCGAAAGTTCATGGAGTTCTCGATTATCTGCTCGCGATCGCATTTCTGATTGCACCAAGCGTCTTCAACTTCGTGGAAGTCGCCGCGACATTATCCTATGTGATTGGTGTCGTGTATCTGTTGACTTCCATTATCACGAAATATCCGCTCGGCCTGGTCAAGCTTCTGCCGTTCCCGGTTCACGGTGTATTGGAAGGCCTCATGGCTGCAGCCTGGATCGTATTCCCCTGGCTGTTTGGCTTTGCAGATGATGAGGCAGCGAGGAACTTTTTCATCATCGCTGGTGTAGGCTTGCTGATTGTCGTCGCGCTGACCGACTACAAAGGCATTCACGTCGAGCGCAGCCACGGCACACATGCGCGAGTTTAGAACTGACAGACCGTAAGACCAAGGGCCCTCGAAGGGCCCTTTTTTATAGAGATGAGACTCAGGACGCCGCGTTACCGGTCAGGCTTTCTGAGCGTAGTGAGGCGAAATCGAACAGCTGCGTATCGCACAACTGCGAAGGTGCAATGTTCTGCAACGCAGCGAACATGTTGTCCAGCCTTCCAGGCGTTTCACGCTCCCAACCCTGCAACATGTCCTTGATATTCTGGCGCTGGAGATTTTCCTGACTACCGCAGAGGTTACAGGGAATGATCGGGAAGGCTTTCAGATCGGCAAACTTGCTCAGATCCTTCTCCGCGCAATAGGCGAGCGGCCTAATGACGACATTGCGACCATCATCACTCTTCAGTTTGGGCGGCATCGCACTCAGCTTGGCGCCGAAGAACATGTTGAGGAACAGTGTTTCGAGTATATCGTCACGGTGATGCCCCAACGCAATCTTGTTGCAGCCGTTTTCCTGGGCAAAGTTATACAGGATACCCCTGCGCAGCCTGGAACAGAGACCGCAGGTGGTTTTGCCTTCAGGAATACGATCTTTGACGATGCTATAGGTATCACGTTCGACAATACGATAATCGACACCAAGCCTTTCCAGATACGCCGGCAGCACGTGCTCGGGGAATCCTGGCTGCTTCTGGTCCAGATTGACAGCCAAGAGGGAGAATTCGACCGGCGCGCTTCGCTGCAGGGCCATCAAGATGTCCAGCATGGCATAGCTGTCCTTGCCGCCACTGAGGCACACCATGATCCTGTCACCGGCTTCGATCATATTGAAATCAGCGATGGCCTTGCCGACGTTGCGACGAATGCGTTTCTCAAGCTTGTTGGCATTGACCGAACCAGGCCGCAGTCCCGGTTGCTGATCGTCGGCTTCATCCACTGCCCGTAACGGGATGCGGCCGCCCGCTGCAGCTGCAAAGGCATCAGTGTACTGGACGGTAGGCCCTAGCGGGCGTCCAGCGGCATCTGTATTGATTGACATGGGCGTGCGTAAACCTCGAAGCGGCAAAATGTCTATGATACTACATGAGGCGAATCGGCCACAGTCTGCTCAGCGGCTGATATCGTTCAAGCGCCAATCATACTGCTCAGCGGCTGATGTCGTTCAAGCGCCAATCATAGTCGTAGTCGATGTCTTCAGGCCTATTGCCACCGGCGAGCAGCTGGCTCGCGTGATAAGTCTGCAAGTGTTGGAAGAGCTCAGCCTCAGTGCCAAAGTCCGCAGCATACCAGTCATAGATCGAAGACAACCGAAAATGCCCTTCTCCCAGCACCGCCACGCCTTTACTCTGATTGATAAAGGTCTTTGCTGCCTCGTCCAGCTGTTGCTCGAGTGCATCGGCCGAATAAGCCTTGGGAGCCAGGTTCGGACAACCAATGCTCGCGCAGTTCACCGCATAGTGAATGCGCTTGTCCTGCCAGATCGGTCGCAGGATTCGATGCTCGATATCGTTGAGCGTGAGCTTCTTGCCCGCGACCGTAGTGACTTTCTCATCCCACGGGCCGGTGTTGAAGAAGCCGCCCTTGATCTTCTTGATGCTGTCCACAGGATACGCGTCGATGACCAATTGAACGGTCAAGGCGTTATACAGATTTATCCAGTACGCCATTTGCTCAGCTCTGTTTAGAGCTCTCGGGTCGATGGCTGTTAAACCGTCGATGTAGGCGCGCAAGCGCTCGGCGTCATCTGCTTTCAGCGCGGCATAATCCACGAGCGCGTTGCCCTGTTCGTCATGACTCCAATGACTATTGAGAATGCTGGTCCAGCGCTCGTGGCCAATCTCATGTTGCGACTGTTCGTCGGATTTGTCCCAGAACGGCCAAAGGTCCGACTTCGGCGCCGCCATCAGATGCGGGCTGGCCAAAAGGAGGCAAAGTGACAACACAAGGCCTAGACTAGGCATTCGAGATCGTATGGTTTTGGTCCAATTCGGCCGGAGCTTCATGATCAGACTGCCTTCTCCTGACAAGTGGTTTATCGAATGGGAAAGTCGCTATTGCAGCAAAATCCGCTTCACTGTGATGAGGATTCAAGATCGGCGCCAACATTGCCGTGTCGAACCGACGATATGGTGTCAATGAGAGCAGCGCTGTCTCAGCGGATCGAAGCGCTGCAACTGGCAATCGGCGAGCTACTGCGCACGAATCGCGGACCCACTACCGAGCAGCAGTTGATCCAGACGCTTTCCAGCCCACCCTATGCCCTCATCGACTCAGCTGGTCTTCGTTCGCCGCTTGGCCTCTTTCAACTGCACTTTCTGATATTTCACTCACTGTACAGTCTGCGTCGACGGGACGCACGGATCCTCATACACACACTCCACATCGGCTACATCAAACCCAGTGCTTCAGACCTCGACGGCAGAGACCTGACAAGTGAAGATTTGGCTCCGACGCCCATGAGCCAGGCCGACTGCATCGAACATATGCAGGCCACTGCCGAACCGCTGGCGCAATACTACCTGGACCTCGACAACCTGTTCACGACCTCATCGGGCGACGTGCAGGCGCTGCTGGGCAACTTCTGGAATGCCTTTGGGAGGCATGTGACTGCTTCTTCTTCGACGCACCGGGAGGTGGTCAGGGAACACCGACAAGACTGAGCTGAACGGTCCCGTGGCGCACATGGTTCAATACATCGGGGCCATATTCGTCGGGATATACCACACTCTTGCGTGACTGATCCCGCTGGCGAGACAAAATCACGGCATAGGCCTCGCGTTCGGGATCCAATTCGAGAAATCCCTCCAGATAGGCGCGCCGAAACCAGGACTCTGCTTCGTAGCTGTAAACGATGTCGTTGAACAGGCGAACCGGCTTCCAGTCCTTGTCGAGCGTCAGGACCGCCGGATAGTAAAGATCTGACTTGTTGGCGTTGACGAAGGAGCGAAGACGGACGCGTCTGGTGCGCTCCAGTTCATCGAGGCTGACTACCCGGAACAGGCTACGTCCCGTTCCAAAGCCATAGTCGGCCTCGTCCGCGGCGATGTTGAGGACGATGCCATCCTCACCATCGAGCTCATCTACCGGGTACTCAAGCTTGCGCATGTAGTCCAGCAGCTCGGCACAACAACTGTTGGCCAGACGGTCAATGTCACGCGTCTCCTGAGCCTGGTTCAGCCCCAAAATTCTGCTTGCTTCAGCGTCTGCTCCCTCCGGCACAGGCCTCCCCGACAGCCACTGCTCCTCCGCAAGAATCTGCTGGCCATCAGGCAGGCTAGCCTCGGGCTTCTGCGTCTGCCCTACGTCCTGATAGGGCCGACTATGAAACTGGCCTGACTCATCGATATAGGTGTAGAACTTCTGCCGGCCGTCGCGCTGAAAGCCGGATTTCTCCAGTTCAGCCGCATCGATATAACTTTCATCCGGCTCGAACCGCCCGCCATTTGCCTCGGCACCGGCTGCCGCTTCAGCTTCAGCTTCGCGAACTTCAGCTTCGAGCGACACGCCGCTTTTGGCTGCTGGGTCCTGCGCATCGGCACTCGGCGCAGCAGGACCTGCATGGTCATCACCTGCATCAGCCTCCTGCAGACCCTGCTCTTCCCCTGCATCATCTGAAGCTGCTGTCGACTCGACACGTCGCACTTCCACGCTGCCATCTTCACGTGTAATGGTCTCGTAGCGTTCAGCACTGATCGGATAGGCAAATCCGAGGAAAAGCAGCCCAAGGCCTAGTACGATTGACCGTTGCGAGCAGTCAGTAATCAACGAGAGTGCCATACAGTTGTCTGGTCCAGCTCTAGAATTTCGTGGTGAACGAGATGGCCGCCTGCACAATCTTTGTTGTCGTTCTCACGTCCAGGCCCGCATACGGGTTCAGAATAATATTGTTGATGGCTGTCGAGTTGACGTTCAAGCTCGAGTTGGCGGGAATGCTGACAGCTGAGCGCAGATAGCCAATCGCCACGTCAACGTTCGAGTCCCGATCCCACTTGTAGCCCAGGCCGAGTCCATATAATGTCGCGTCACCCAGTGGGGCGGCGGTATCTCGTCTGTTTCTCGGAATTGGGGAGTCGCGGAATTCGACACCTGCCCGTAGATCCAGACGACTGGTCGCATGAAACTCCACCCCTAAAGCGAGGTTCCAGACGTCCTGATACTCAAGTGGCAGCGTCAGCGTCGTTTCCGTGGCATTCGGCGACAGCAGGCGTGCGGCACCCAGAAATTCGAGCGGGCGGTCAAATGTGAAGTCGAAGGCATCCCACGAGCTATAGTCGGTCCAGCCCAGGTCTGCGTTTACAGTAAAGGCGTGATTGAGCTTGACGCTGACGCCGGTCTGGAAATGCGCTGGATGCGTGAAGTCCATTGAGACGTTGCCGGACTCCTTGGGAACGCCGCTTGGCAAGCCGAAGATGGCCCCGCCTATTGCCCCGAATAGCGAGCCCGTAAAGCGCTGCCAGAAGGCCTGCCAATCTTCGGTATACTGGACCTCGAATTGACCCTTGAGCTTCATCTTGGCTTCACTGGTATAACTTGCCCCCCAGCTGAACCAGTCAGTTGGTGTCCACGTCAGACCAAGGACATATTTGGGTGACAGCGTTTCCTGGGTTTCAATGGTGATACCACCGATGTCATCCCACGGTCCGATATCACCGCCGCATAGTCCGAGAAAGGGTGCGAGCGGTTCGTTACCGGTTTCACAGTTGAAGGCAGTCTGCAGTTCCTCCGCTACACCAACCAGCAGGTTGGGTGCACGTGCGAAGGTATCGATACCGATGGCCTGCTGCGAGAAATGAATGCCCAGGCCAACGGACCAGTGATCATCGATCTCGTAGGCTACGGTCGGTGACAGGTAGGTAAAGCGCTGAAGCACGGCTGTCTTGGCAAGATAGCGACCAGGATCATTGTGCGAACGGTAATAGCCGACGAGATCAGGCGCGTAGGTCATGTTGCCGAAGGTGAATTTCGAGCCCGGCGGATTGTACGAAAACCCCGTTGAAGGGAGCACACCAGGCCCTTTAGGCAGGCGGATGATACCGAAGCCTGGCAAATAGGCTGCCAGCGTAATCGTTCGACCGTTGCCACTTTTAGACAGGATCGGGTCGTTTTCCACGCCGTCGATGCCGAAGATGTTGTATCCCGGCGGTGCATCGAACTTTGTCTGGATACTCGCTCTGACGTTCAAGAGCGTAACATTGAGATTGCGCCCTTCAAGTTGGGTCAGACCAGCTGGATTGAAATGAATGGCCGCGATTCCGGGCGTGTCTGCCGTCACGGCATTGCCAAGCGCCAAGGCTTTAGGCGAAGTGATCAGGTTGGTCGCAAGCTGGGCCTGTGCCGTTGGCGTCGAGAGCGCCAGCGCAAGCAGTGGATAAGCCAAGCGTTCCCTGAAGCCCTTTTCTCTGATGCGAGCAGGATATTTCGCTGGCCGACCGGCGATTATAGGTTTCATAGCATGAGCCCCGGCTTATTCAGCGTCTTTCAAGCCGTCGATGTTGATGGGTACTGAAACACCCAACAGCACGTCCGGTGATTCTTCTGTGAGACCGAAGCCAACGCTCGTGTTGATGATCTTCGTCTCAGAGACACGAATACCAAGGGCAAAGCTCATCAGGCCACTGACCTGATCCTCGGCAGTGATGGTCGCCTCAGCGCCGCCAGTGCCTGATAGCTTAAGTCTGGTCTCATCTGAGTAGGACAGCTGTGACGAGACGCTCAGAGAGACATCGTATGAAAGCGCGTAGGAGAAGCCGGTGGAAAGCGACAGTGAGTTAGCTGGTTCCACTTCACGCAGAATAAGACTACCCCGCACCTGATTAAGATCGGTTTGATTCACCCCGTAGCTTAACGACAGGCTGCTGAAAACAACAACCGGATCCAGCACCTTGGACCAGCTAGCGCCGCCGCTGAAGCTGTAATAACCGCTGCCCGTCGAGATCTGACGGTTCAGGTCGATCTCATAGGGGCTGGTGCCCGTCTTCGTCTTGAAGCCACCAAACAGGGTATAGGACGCTTCACCCGGCACATAGGCGAAGGGCTGCCATCGGGCGGTCAGTGTGACGTCGCCCCAGTCCGTGTTAGCGCGCTCTTCCTGGGTATCGTATTTTGCTACGAGTGGAATCCGGGCCGAAAGGGTCAGGTTATCCAGCAAGCCAAAGTCGATGCTGAAGCTATTGGTGAATGTGTGCTGGGCCGAAGGCACGACGTCGAAGTTACGGGGAGTGCCGTTGACGATGTCAATGTCGAGGCGCTGATCGCCAAAATAGCTGTAGTCAAAGGCATAGGTCAGTGACTTCTTGCCCTTCTTCAAGAGCGAGTAATTTTTCTCGGCAGCCTGAAAAACTTCTTCCAGCTGCTGTGCAGAATCCGTATCCCCTTCACCCTGAGTCAAGGCTTCACGAGCTTTGTCTACCGAAGAAGACTCCTCCTCGGCCTGCAGGTGCTGACTACCTACGATCATAGTCGTCACAACGCCAAGACGTACTACCCAGTGTCTCATTTAAATTCCTTTCTAGTTATTGTTTCTCTGCACTGCAGACTGGTGTCCCCCGGAATGAACCGCACCAGCCAGCGCTTAATTGCGTTTGAAGTGTAGAAACTTATTAGTATTTTCAACCGTTCCGTCGGGTTTATTCTTAGCTCGCTCGAAAGCATTCTGTAACTTGAACTCGGTCGCCTCGTGGAACTCCGGAAAGTGGCGATAGGCGTTCAGCGTAAATGTCTGCTCATCAATGAAGCGCATATCTTCCTCCCTCAGCTCCAGCCCATCGATAGGCTTTGCTGTCCCCGGAAACACGATGAAAAGCACGTTCTGGTCCCAATGTTCCTTGAACAGCTCCTCGGTGAAGGTCATGTTGCCCAGCGAAGGATCTGCGATGAAGACACGGCCGTTTCTGACAGCTCTGACCACGACGAAGTGTTTGAAACCACCGTATTCGATCGGAACGATGGCCGGATGATCCAGCGCCTTGAGATCTTCCATTTCAGCCTTGAAACCACCTGATGGATAGCCCAGGGCTGTAACCAGACGCTTGAAGTCGAGCATTGAAAAGCCACGGCGCTCGACAATGCGATCTGCATCCCCGTAGTGCAGCAGACCTTCCATGATTTGCCGTTCCTCAAAGGTACGGCCGAGATAATGCTCGAGAACGGTGGTCAAGGCAGCCGACCCGCAACTGTAGTCGTAGGCCTGCTTGGTGATATTGCGGAACTTTTGGACCTTCGCCGGCTCAACTTCGTAGTTATAGCGAACGAAGGCCAAGTCGGCGTTACTCACGTTGATGCCGTATTGATGCACATACTGGCCGTCTTCGTAGGGCGGGGAGAGTACAAACTCATCCACCGTCTTGAACGCCAGTATCGAACCTGTGAGTATCAGAAACATAACTCTGCGCCGGGCGGTATGGTTTTCGATGATCGGTTGCAGCGGCGTAGAGATGGCTCCACGACCCGCTGATACCGATAACATTTGCTTACACAAAACTTTGGCAACAGTACCCGATTATCACTTTGTTTAAAGATAACCAGTTAGCAAACTGCCCCCGCAGCGGCCTGCGCTGCTAGGGTTTTTCGACTTCTGCCGTCTCCCGAAGACGCTCGAAATACAGACCGAGCTCCTGCTGCGCGATCCTGTTTTGCAGCAGCGCTTTGAGCGTACCGCGTTCAGCAGCTGAGAGCGTCTCTTCAGGGTGACTTACACCCTTGAGCGCAATGACAAATATGGCATTGCCTTCGGTGAAGGTCTGCACAGGCATTGCAGCAGCACCTTCGCCATCAGCAGGCCTCTGCATGGTGAACGCAAGACGAGCAGCATCGGCATGCTGAGTATTTTGCCTGGGGCTGTTCTCGACCTCTGTCCACTCAGCGCCTTCTATATCCGGCAAAGTCGAAGCGTCAGATGAACTGGCTGCACGGAATGACTCAAGTTCTTTCTCAACCCGCGCCTCGAGCTGTTTGAGCGCCTTCTCTCTGGTGAGTTTCTTGCGAATAGCGGCTGAAACTTCGGACAATGGTTGCACTGAGGCGTCCTGCCTATCGGACACTCGCAGCACGACACTATTCTCCTCATCGACCTCTATCAGCTCACTGTTGTTACCATCTTTGAGAACATCGTCTGAGAAGGCCTGAGCCCGGACGGTCGGATTACGAACGAGACGCCTCTCGAACTCGTCCAGCTGCTTCGACGAGCCTGATTCAGGATAGACTTTGCCCTTGCGATCAATGAGAGGTGTCTGCAGCACCTCCAGCCCCAGCTCTTCCGCAGGGCCCTTGAGGTCGCCAGCGCTATAGCTCAGGTCTGCCAGCTTTTCGCTTTGCTCCAGAAGACGGCTCTCCGCCTGACGCTTGCGAAGTGAATCGAGCAACCTCGGCTTCGCTTCATCGAAGGTGGGCACGTCGGCCTTTTCGATGGCATCGACCTTGACGACATGAACACCGTAGTCAGATACCACCGGATCACTGATCGCACCTTCCTCCAGAGAGAAAATCGTCTCGTCCAGCTCTGGCAGGGTGCCCTTCGCGATCAAGCCGAGACTGCCACCTTCGTCCTTCGTACCAAGGTCATCCGACCGCTCTGCTGCCAGTGCAGCAAAATCAGCGCCGCCTCGAAGCTGCTTCACAAGCTCAGCTGCTGCTGCAAGCGCTTCCTTCTCATCACGATCGTCGTTGAGCTCTAGCAGGATGTGGCGAACACGTCGCTCCTCGCTAGCTGCAAATGTGGCCTTCTCTTCTTCATACAGCGACTTCAGTTCCCCCTCGGCAGGCTCGATGCCAGCCGCGACGGAATCATGATCCAGACGCACATAATTGAGCTTTACACGCTCCGGTAGCGCATAGTCGGACTGATTGGCCTCGTAGTATTCCTCGACATCTTCTTCGGTAACGGTAACGTCATCGGACAGTGCTGCAGCATCGAGGCGGGCGTAAGCGAACGAGCGCTGCTCTCTGTCGATGCGAAGAATATTATCGAGCTCGGCCTGAGTGACGACAGCTGTCTGGCTAAGACCGTTGGACAGCTGATTGAGCATGAGATCCTTTCTCAACTCTTCCCGGAATGCCGTAGGCGACAGACCGATGCTACTGACAACCGAGAGGAAACGGTCCTGATTGAATTTGCCGTCAACCTGAGCCTGTGGCCAGGTAAGGATGAACTGGTTGATTACCTGATCCGAAACAGTCAGCCCCAGATCTTCGGCGGCTTGCAGTCGCACACGCTTGGTTATTTCATCTTCAAGCACACTGCGACGCAGCGCGTTTTCATCGATCAGCGAGGGATTGAAGCCCTCACCCATCTGATTGTAGAGCTGTCGGGTTCTGAGCTCGACCGCTCTCTGGAATTCGGTGTCGGTGATGGGGTCACCATTGACCACAGCCACTTCAGGCTCCCCGCTTATACTGCCGATAATCGATTCGACACCGAAAAGTGCGAAGGTGACGATGATGAGGCCAACGATGATCTTGGCAACGGTGCCTTGGGCGTTATCGCGAATATTCTGTAGCATAAAGGGTACGGTAGCTTAACGAAGGGTGGACGAGTGTAGCGCAGAACCTGGCACTGGTCAGCAGCACAGTTGCCAGACAAAAAAAAAGGCGCTATGACACGCCTTCTTCCGCAGTAGATATGCTTAGTTCACAGCATCCTTCAGCGCCTTGCCGGGCTTGAATGAAGGCACCTTTGATGCAGCAATGTCGATAGCCTTGCCTGTCTGCGGATTGCGGCCTGTACGCGCTGATCTTTCCTTGACGGCAAATGTTCCAAAACCGATCAGCGTTACCTGATCGCCCTTGGCGAGTGTATCTGTCACAGAATCCAGAATTGCGTCCAATGCTCTGCCGGCGGCTGCCTTGGAAAGATCGGCAGATTCGGCGACGGCATCAATAAGTTCGGATTTATTCACAAAGAACCCCTTGTCTTAGAACTGAAGGTTAGAATTGTTAAAATTTAGCTGGCAATGGGCAAAGCCGGAAGTGTCTTGACGAAGCGCCTACAAACCGACATCGGTCTGAAGCCCTTGATACACAACGCTTCACAGAGCGCAAGTTATACCAACTCGCCAAAATAGGGTCAACCGATTTCACCGACCCAACGCCCTTTTTTCCCGGGCGCCAGGCCAGATTCACACGGTCCGCAGACGATTAATGGTGAGCCCGATGGTCGGTATCACCCTCATCATCCTTCTTCTTGTCGGGCTTCTCGGCATCTACTTTTGCGACACCGTCCTCGCTGGCAGACTCGGCAGACGCCTTGGTGAACGGCGTGCTTTCAAGCGCAATCGCGAGCAATTCATCGATCCAGCGCGCCGGAATGATTTCCAGCTCATCCTTGATATTGTCCGGTATCTCCTTGAGATCCTTGACGTTATCGTGTGGAATAACGACTTTGGTAATACCACCGCGGTGTGCTGCAAGCAATTTTTCCTTGAGTCCACCTATCGCGAGCACCTCGCCGCGCAGCGTGATTTCGCCGGTCATGGCGACATTCGCATTAACCGGAATGCTCTTGAGACTGGACACTAGCGCGGTGCACATCGCGATGCCGGCACTTGGTCCGTCCTTGGGTGTGGCGCCTTCAGGCACGTGGACATGAATGTCGAACTTTTCATGAAAATCGTCGGCGATTCCCAATAACTGGCTGCGTCCACGAACCACGGTAAGCGCTGCCTGAATCGATTCCTGCATCACATCGCCCAACGAACCGGTCTTGATGACCTTGCCCTTGCCCTTCACGGCGCTGCACTCAATGCTCAGAAGCTCGCCACCCACCGAAGTCCACGCCAGGCCAGTGACCTGCCCTATGCGGTTCTCAGAGGCTGCCCTGCCGTAGTTGAACTTCTGTACGCCGAGGTAGTCGCCCAGCTTTCCACCAGCCACCGTAATAGGCTTGCGCTTCTTGCCAGCACTCTTCTGCTTAGCGGCTTTGCCTGGAGCGCTCTTGGTCGACTTCTTATCGCCAGCTTCGGCCTGAATCTGCTTCATGACCACCTTACGGCAAAGCTTGGCGAGCTCGCGCTCCAGCCCGCGCACACCCGCTTCCCGCGTGTAGTAGCGAATGACTTCACGAATCGCCTCCTCTTCAACGGTGAGCTCATCAGTTGCCAGGCCGTTATTCTTCATCTGTTTCGGCAAGAGATAGCGTTGCGCGATCTTGACCTTTTCATCTTCGGTGTAGCCCGGTATGCGAATGATTTCCATACGATCCAGGAGGGCTGACGGAATATTCAGCGTGTTCGACGTACAGATGAACAACACTTCCGAAAGATCGAAATCGACCTCGAGATAATGGTCATTGAAAGTATGGTTCTGCTCCGGGTCGAGCACCTCCAGTAAGGCCGACGCAGGATCGCCACGCTGGTCCATGCCCATCTTATCAACTTCATCAAGCAGGAAGAGCGGGTTGCGTGAGCCGGCCTTCGCCATCTTCTGTATCAGTTTTCCAGGCAAGGAACCGATGTACGTGCGTCTGTGACCACGGATTTCGGCTTCGTCACGAACACCACCAAGCGCCATTCTGACGAACTTTCTATTGGTGGCCTCAGCAATGGACTGCCCCAGGGAAGTTTTGCCGACACCAGGGGGACCCACCAGGCACAGTACAGGCCCCTTGAGCTGACGCACGCGGCTTTGCACGGCGAGATATTCGAGTATCCGTTCCTTAACCTCATCAAGACCGTAATGATCGTCATTGAGCACTTCGGTTGCGCGGGCAATATCGTGCTTGACCCGCGTGCGCTTCTTCCACGGCACCTGCGTCAGCCAGTCTATATAGCTGCGGACCACGTTGGCCTCAGCAGACATCGGTGACATCATTCTCAGCTTGCCAAGCTCCGCAGTTGCCTTTTTAAGCGCCTCTTCCGGCATGCCCGCCGCACGTATCCGCTCTTCGATATCATCGAACTCATTACCCGCCTCATTGAGGTCACCGATCTCCTTCTGAATAGCCTTCATCTGCTCGTTCAGATAGTACTCACGCTGACTCTTTTCCATCTGCTTCTTGACGCGACCGCGTACCCGGCGATCGACCTGGATAAGATCGACTTCGCCAGACAGATACTGGATCAACTTTTCGATACGGGCTGAAAGCTGACGCGTCTCCAGGAGGTCCTGCTTCGACTCGAGCTTCAGTTCCAGATGCGCGGAAATGGTGTCAACCAATCGGGATGGCTCGTCAATCGTCTTTAGCGAATCCGCAAGTTCCTGGGGGATCTTCTTGCTGAGCTTGACGTACTCCTCGAACTTCCCACTCATGACATCCAGCAGCTCGCTCAGATCGCCTCTGGCAACATCCGGAGCGAATTGCCTGACTGTCGCGGCGGTGTAGTCGTCCTGATCAAAATGAACGAGCTCTGCGCGATTACTACCCTCGACCAGCACCTTGACCGTGCCATCTGGCAGTTTCAGCATTTGCAGGATGGTGGCTACTGTGCCGATCGAATGCAGACCTTTACGGCCAGGATTTTCGTCTGCAGGGTTTTTCTGTGCGACCAGCATGATTTCCTTGCTGGTTTCCGTTGCCGCCTTGAGCGCAACTATAGACTTGTCTCTACCAACGAAGAGAGGCACCACCATCTGGGGGAAGACAACGACATCTCTCAATGGCAGAACCGACATGCTGACCACTGACGCAGAATCACTCATAAATAACCTCGAACTGACTTGAGAGAATTGGCCCTTGTAGACTACACCAGAACCAAACGAGGTTCAGCACTACGACTCAGGCTTAATCTGAAGAGAATATGATGGTTATCTGGGGGCGTAAAAGTGAATTACAAGTTAAAGGCCGCCAGTCGGATCTCGATCCGGGAGCCTGGCGCAGGCCAGAAACGCATCGAGCGCCGGGAGGGCGCTCGATGGTTAGAGATGGTACTGAGCAGGCAGACCGACTCAGTCCTCTGCGGACGCGGCTTTCTGTTCGGAGTTCTTGTAAATCAGAATCGGATCTGACTCACCAGATATCACACCATTGTCGACAACGACCTTGCAGACATCTTTCTGCGACGGTATGTCATACATGGTATGCATTAATACACCTTCCAGAATAGAACGAAGTCCTCGAGCACCGGTCTTGCGATCCATGGCCTTGCGAGCCACTGCTCGAAGCGCGTCGTCACGGAAGTCGATATCGACGCCCTCCATTTCAAACAACTTCGCATACTGCTTGGTGAGCGCATTCTTAGGCTCAGTCAGAATCTGCACCAGGGCTTCTTCATCAAGTTCAGTCAGCGTGGCAATTACCGGCAATCGACCGACGAATTCGGGGATGAGACCGAATTTCACCAGATCCTCAGTCTCGACATCCTTCAGGAGCGCACCCACGGCCTTGGAATCAGACTTGCTCTTGACCACTGCACTAAAGCCGATACTGCTCTTTTCCGATCGATCACTGATGATGCGATCCAGGCCCGCAAATGCGCCGCCACAGATAAAGAGGATATTCGAAGTATCCACCTGCAGGAACTCCTGCTGCGGATGCTTTCGGCCACCCTGAGGCGGAACGCTGGCAACAGTACCTTCGATCAACTTGAGCAGGGCCTGCTGGACACCTTCACCAGACACATCACGGGTGATGGATGGATTGTCTGACTTTCGCGAAATCTTGTCGATTTCGTCGATATAGACAATACCACGCTGCGCCTTCTCGACGTCGTAATCACATTTCTGCAGAAGTTTCTGAATGATATTTTCAACGTCTTCACCAACATAACCAGCCTCAGTAAGGGTGGTCGCATCTGCTATGGTGAATGGGACGTTGAGAAGACGAGCAAGAGTCTCTGCAAGCAGGGTCTTACCGCTACCAGTCGGGCCGATGAGCAGAATATTACTCTTACCCAGCTCTACCTCGCCCTTCTTGTCTTCGTACTTCAGACGCTTGTAATGATTGTATACAGCGACCGCCAGCGCGAGTTTCGCACGCTGCTGCCCGATGACATACTCATCGAGCGTCTCCTTGATTTCCTTCGGCGTAGGCAGACGATCTGAATCGTCCTGCGAGCCGGATTCCTGTATCTCTTCACGGATGATGTCGTTACACAGGTCGACACATTCATCACATATAAAAACTGAAGGTCCCGCAATCAGCTTGCGAACCTCGTGCTGGCTTTTACCGCAGAAGGAGCAATACAGCAGCTTGCCGCTATCTTCGCCTTTGCCGTTTTTGTCATCAGCCATCATATCACCTCATAAACACCGAATCCGCGCCCGCCCGACGATCTGCCGGCTACTGGCCGGCAGGACGAACACCATTCATGCGCGGCCTACTACCAAACCGCTTCCCATTTCGCTCAGACGGGCTGACTGCGCTCATCCAGAACCTGGTCGATCAAGCCATATTCTACCGCAGCGTCAGCACTCATAAAGCGGTCACGGTCGGTATCTTTGGCAATTTGCTCAATACTCTGGCCCGTATGCTTAGCAAGAATACCATTCAACTTATCCCGTAGACTCAGGATTTCCTTGGTATGGATTTCAATATCAGAGGCCTGCCCCTGAAAGCCACCAAGCGGCTGGTGAATCATCATTCTGGAGTTCGGCAGTGCGAAACGCTTACCTTTGGCACCACCAGCCAGAAGAAATGCTCCCATACTGGCCGCCTGACCCATGCACATGGTCGACACATCGGGCTTGATGAACTGCATGGTGTCGTAAATTGACATACCCGCGGTGACGACGCCGCCTGGAGAATTGATATACAGGTGAATATCCTTGTCCGGATTTTCACTTTCGAGAAAAAGTAGTTGGGCCACGATAAGATTTGCCATGTGGTCTTCAACCTGACCGACAAGAAAGATGATTCTCTCTTTCAGGAGTCTTGAAAAGATATCGTACGAACGCTCACCACGAGCACTTTGCTCAACAACGATAGGTACGAGGGCGTTCATTGGATCTGACATAGTCATTCAACAGGTTCCGATTGAAGGTGAAAGCGGAGTCAGCTAGTTCGACGATTTAAGATACGTCGGCGTTGGCCGATACGGCTTTTTCAAAGACTAGATAAAAATGCCACGAAGCGCAATCAAAGTCAGGGCCGTCAGGCCCTGTAGAGAAGCATAACTATAATACACTAGATGCCCTGAAACGGGCCGGCGAGACGCCTGACAGCCGGGAGCAGACCGAATGGTTTACCCCCAGCCGTAACGGAAGCTTAATCTTCTGAAGCGGCTTCAGTCGGGCTATCAGCCGACTCATCGGCCTTGCCACGTGCAGGCTCATCCTTGCGGATCGCTTCCTGATAGCTCACCTGGGCATCTTCTACCTTGGCGTTATCCATGATGTGTTTCACCACGAGATCTTCCATCACCACAGATTCGACCTGAGCACGCTGCTCTGCATTCGACTTGTAGTACTTGATGAACTCTTCTGGCTCCTGATAAGAGGCAGCCATATTTGTAATCTTCTCATCAACCAGATCGTCGCTAGCCTTGATACCCTGATCCTTGACGATCTGGGCGAAGATAAGACCAGTCTTCACACGCTTCTCTGCCTGATCTTTGAATAGCTCGGCCGGCAGTTGACTGGCCTGGATCTGCCCGCCACCACCGAAGCGCTGTACGGCATCTTCACGCAGGCGATCGATCTCCTGGTTGACCAGAGCGCTCGGCACCGCAAACTCGTTATGTTCAATCAGCTGATGAACAATACTGTTCTTCAATCTGTTTTCGATCGCCTGATCGCCTTCGCGCTGCATGTTGCGCTTGACCTCGGCACGGAAAGCTTCTTCCCCACCTTCGGAAACGCCGTACTGCGCAAAGAATTCGTCGTTGACTTCAGCCAGCTGCTGCGATTCAACCGTGTGTACCTTTACTTCGAACTGGGCAGCTTTGCCTTTAAGGTTTTCAGCGTGATAGGCCTCGGGGAACTGGAGCTCCAGTGTTTTCTCATCGCCTTCCGACAGGCCAATGAGACCTTCCTCAAAACCAGGAATCATGCGCTTGGCGCCTAAGATGATCTCCTGCTTCTCGGCTGTACCGCCTTCAAAAGCTTCGCCGTCGACTATGCCTTTGTAGTCGATGATTACACGGTCACCGTCTTCGGCAGGGCCCTTTTTGGTTTCCCAATTCGCGCTCTGCTTGCGCAGTGTCTCGATCATGGTGTCGATGTCGGCATCAGACACTTCTGTGGTTTCACGCTGTAGCGAAATCTTGTCGAGGTTCTTGATCTCGATTTCCGGATACACTTCGAACACAGCCACGAACTTGAGGTCTTCTCCGGACTTCAGGTTCAGGGGTTCAAACTTTGGACGACCAGCAGGATTGATGGACTCTTTCTGCAGCGCAGCAATATAAGAGTCGCGCATAACTTCGCCGACCACTTCCTGTCTCACAGACGGCTCAAAACGTCCCTTGATCACGGACATAGGCACCTTGCCAGGACGGAAGCCATTGATTTTAGCTGATCCGGCGGCTTTCTGGAGTCGCTTGTTGACTTCAGACTCGACAGTGGCCGAGGGCACGTCGATGGTCATGCGGCGTTCGATTGGGGAAGTTGATTCTACTGAGATCTGCATGAATGTCCTCTAAGCCTGGTCAGTACTGATTGGCTTCGGACAGCTCGCCAGGCGCGTTGTTGTAGCAATATGATCGGATATCGGGGAAATCCCCGTTTGCGGTAGTTAGTACGGTAACTGTTCAGCACGCCATCAGTATCGATGACGCTTCAGACAAGCACATGTCTGACAAAATTCGGTCTGGCAATTATCTGGCAAATAACTCGCCGGGTATTGCGGCGATTGCACTCCGACATTGGTGCGAAAGGAGAGACTCGAACTCTCACGCCTCGCGGCACTGGAACCTAAATCCAGCGCGTCTACCAGTTCCGCCACTTTCGCATGTCGTCAATTCGCAATCGAATTGGGGTGGACGAAGGGTTTCGAACCCTCGACCGCAGGAATCACAATCCTGAGCTCTACCAGCTGAGCTACGCCCACCATCTCCAGCATGCTGCGCCTTCCAGCCTTGACGGCCTTGCAGACTACAACCCCTTTTGCCAAGGGTGCCGAACCTTTTTTACTCGACTTTCGTTTATCTCACTCTGTCACAACAGATCTGCCGTGTGGAGCTACTTCAACTTGATTCGAGCAATATTCAGGGCCGAGATATTAATAATGCCCTGCCGTGATGTCAAACATTTGTTGTCATTCAATGCAACGAAACCCCGATTGAGTGGCGCGCCCGAGAGGATTCGAACCTCTGACCCACGGCTTAGAAGGCCGTTGCTCTATCCGACTGAGCTACGGGCGCTCATGCAATATGGTAGTACCTTTACATTGAAGCGCGGATAATACGGGCTGGGGACGGCAGAATCAATACAAGCGTGCTCTGCATCACAGAGACCGAGGCGCTCGCGAACCAGGCCATGCTTACCAGCACGAGCAAATTTCGCTACACTTGTGCCGCCAACACAGCCTCGAAACGCCGCCAGCCAACGCGCCGCCTTCGACAACGGATTCCCAGCCAGAGACCATTCATGCCGACCGAGAACAAGTCTACTATCAGCCACGACCACCGCCCCGCAACCGAGCTCACGTTTGAGGAAGCTGTGAAGGGTGGCGCAAGACTCATACCGGGCAAGGCGATTGCAGCCGGAATTCGAGCCGAAGTGAAGCGGGCCGTGGATGAAAGATCGAAGAACGGCCTGCGCGCACCGGGGCTCGCTGTCATTCTCGTAGGTGAAGATCCTGCATCGGCCGTATATGTAAGTCACAAGACCAAAGCCTGTGAAGAAGTCGGTGTGATGTCCCGCCGCTGCGTCCTGCCGTCAGATGCATCACAAGCCGCACTCGAATCGCTGATCGACGAACTCAACGCTGATAGCGAAATCGATGGCATCCTGCTGCAACTCCCTCTGCCTGGGCATCTGGAAGCCCCACCACTGCTCGAACGCATCAACCCTGCGAAAGACGTGGACGGTTTCCACCCCTATAACATCGGACGGCTGGCACAGCGCATGCCGGCCCTCAGACCTTGCACGCCCAAGGGCATCATTACCTTGCTACAAAAAAGTGGAATCGATCCCAAGGGCAAGGATACCGTAATAGTCGGCGCATCGAATATCGTCGGTCGCCCCATGGCACTGGAGATGCTGCTGGTCGGCAGCACGGTGACGGTCACCCACAAGTTCACCAGCAATCTGGCTCACAAGGTGGCGATGGCGGATATTCTTATTGTGGCGGTTGGCATCCCGGGACTGGTAAAGGGCGAGTGGATCAAGCCAGGCGCTGTAGTCATTGATGTAGGCATCAACCGACTGGAGTGCGGCAGACTATGCGGCGATGTGGAATTCGACGCCGCCGCACAGCGTGCTTCGCTTATCACGCCTGTGCCGGGCGGCGTGGGCCCCATGACGGTAGCTACACTGCTCGAGAATACCCTACTCGCGGCGACGCTTAATCCTTAATAGGACCGGACGGCTCGACGCGCTGCCAGCTGGTACCATCGCGGGTGTCTCTGAGTTTGACACCACGCGCCAACAGGTGATCCCGCACCCTGTCCGACTCGGCATAATCACCGGCTAGCTTCGCCTGCTTCCGTTGCTCGATGAGCTGCTCTATCTCATCCTCGCCCAGCGCCGAATCAGCCGTTTTTGGCGACCAGAGGAAATAGGCTTCCGGATCCTGTTCGAGCAAACCAAGTCGCGAGCCAAGCGCTTTCAAGGTCGCCAGCTGTTCGCCTGGCGGCTCTGCTGTGCGAATGCGCTTGTTGAGCTCTTTAGCAGCAGTGAAAAGCACGGCTACCGCTCCGGCAGTATTGAAATCATCGTTCATGGCTGCATCGAAGGCCGCTACAAGATCCTCGTCCAGCACCTCGGCTTTCGCCCCCTCCTGGCCAGACGCATCACGTAAAGCCTGATATAGTCGATCGAGCCCCTGTCGCGCCTCTGCAAGCCCCTGCTCCGAATAATCGATAGCACTTCTATAGTGGCTCGAAACCAGAAAGAAGCGCAGCACTTCGGGCTGATACTTTTCGAGTATTTCGCGGATGGTGAAGAAGTTACCCAATGACTTGGACATCTTCTCCTTGTTCACCCGGACGGCTCCGGCATGCATCCAGAAATTGGCGAATTGCTTGCCGGATGCACACTCTGACTGTGCGATTTCATTTTCGTGGTGCGGGAACTTGAGATCCGGACCACCGCCATGGATGTCGAAAGATTCTCCAAGCTCGTCGAAAGACATTGCCGAACATTCGATGTGCCATCCAGGCCTGCCCTGCCCCCACGGCGATTCCCAGCTCAGTGGCGGCGCTCCGCTACTGCCCGCATCAGACTCTGATACCGCCTTCCAGAGCACGAAGTCTGCAGGATGACGCTTGGCCTCGTTGACCTCGACCCTTGCGCCCGCGACTGACTCCTCGATTTTACGCCGGTTCAGCTTACCGTATTCCGGGAAGGCCTCGATGGAGAAATACACATCGCCATTATCGGCATGATAGGCAGCATGCTGTGAAATCAGGCGCTGAATCAGCTTGATGATTCCGCCGATATGACTAGTGGCCCGTGGTTCGGCATCGGGAGGCAGAACTCCCAATGCGCGCTCATCCTGATGCATGGCATCGATGAACCGATCAGTCAGGGCCACGGGGTCTTCGCCGTTCTCCGCCGCACGCTTCAGAATCTTGTCGTCGACGTCGGTGATATTGCGCACGTACTTGAGCTGGTAGCCTAGCGCCCGCAGATGACGGGTTATGACATCGAAAGCCACCATGACGCGTCCGTGGCCGATGTGGCAGTAGTCATAGACGGTCATCCCGCAGACATACATGCCTACGGTGGCGCCGTCGCCGCTATCCGCAGCATGCAGAGGTTCGAACAGCCGCTTCTGACCACTCATTGTGTCGTGAATGAACAGTCTTCCCGGCGCCGGCCCGACGCTTGTGTTAGCCGTTGTCATCCGCACCTCCAGCCCAGGTGTCACGGAGTGCGACTGTTCTGTAGTAAACACCGGGCGCCTGCGGCCCCGCTGCTATGAAATAGCCGGTACGCTCGAACTGAAGTGGAAAACCACCACCATCCTGCGCCAGTGAGGCTTCACCCAGCGCGCCCTCGACGATTTGCAGCGAGTTAGGGTTGAGACCTTCCAGGAAGTCGACATCCTTATTGGCTTCAGGCAAGGGCTCACTGAACAATCTATCGTACAGATGCAGGGTCAGCGGCACCGCATGGGCGGCCGACACCCAGTGGATGACCCCTTTCACTTTCCGATCTTCGGGATCACGGCCCAGCGTTTTGTCGTCATATTCGCAGTGGAGCTCAGTTATTTTCCCAGCAGCATCTTTCACACAATCCACGCAGCGAATGACATAGGCGTTGCGTAAGCGCACTTCCTTGCCAAGAACAAGACGTTTGAACTTCTTGTTGGCTTCTTCGCGGAAATCGTCTGCCTCGATATAGATTTCTCTGGAGAACGGCACTGTCCGTGTACCAAAATCCGGATTTTGCGGATGCCTTGCCGCATCGAGCGTCTCAGTTTGACCCTCAGGGTAATTGGTGATGATCACCTTGAGCGGATCCTGCACACACATGGCCCTTGGCGCGCGCTCGTTGAGATCTTCACGCACAGCGAATTCCAGAGTGGACACATCGACCACTGCGTCGCTACGTGTCACCCCAATCATGCGACAGAAGTGATTGAGTGCTTTCGCGGTGAAACCTCGGGCGCGCATGCCAGCGATCGTCGGCATGCGTGGATCAGCCCAGCCGTTCACAATGTTCTCGTCAACCAGTCGCTTGAGCTTTCGCTTGCTGAGCACCGTGTAATTGAGATTCAGGCGGGCGAACTCGATTTGCACCGGCAGTGCTGGCACATCCGGGGCGCCGAGCGTCGCGAAGTCGACTTCCCGCATTACCCAGTCATACAGCGGCCGATGATCTTCGAACTCCAGAGTGCACAGACTATGGCTGATACCTTCGAGCGCATCGCTGATGGGGTGCGTGAAATCGTACATCGGGAAAATAGGCCAGATCGCGCCGGTCTGATGATGCTCGGTTCTGCGAATCCGATACAGGATGGGGTCGCGCATATTGATATTCGGCGACGCCATATCGATCTTTGCTCGCAGCGTATGCTGACCATCTTCGAATTCGCCGTTTCGCATGGCCTCGAACAGCTTGACGTTCTCCTCAACGGAGCGGTCGCGATATGGGCTATTCTGACCAGGCGAGGTCAGGGTGCCGCGAGTCTGAGTCATCTCCTCAGGCGTCAGACTGCAAACAAAGGCGAGGCCCTTGTTGATCAGCTGTCGCGCTGCCTGATAAATCTCTTCGAAATAACTTGAAGCGAAACGCTCCACACCGAAACTGGGCAGATCGGCGAGCTGCTTGGCCTTGCCGTCCTCATTCAGCAACCAGAGCACGTCTTCGCGGATCGCGTCAATGTAGGTCTGCTCTTCCTTCTCGGGATTGGTATCATCGAAGCGCAGATTCATGGCGGCACCGTCGCCCCGCTCCGCCACACTGTAGTTCAGGCAAATGGACTTGGCATGACCCAGGTGGAGAAAACCGTTGGGCTCGGGCGGAAAGCGTGTGCGCAGGGCGGATGGATCCAGCCCCTCGGAAAGCGCCTTGTCCACTCTGGCAAGGATGAAATTATGCACATCAGCGTGCCGCTTTTCGGTATTGGACTCGCTATCTGCCGCGCCTGTGGGCGTGCCGCTAGCACTGGAATCTGCCATGATGCTCTCTGTCAATGCTGAATGAGGATACAGAGGTGAACTCTGTGATCAAACCTGCTATTTTCCAGCAAGTTGCCTAGCTAAGCAATGGCAGACGCGTTATCCAACCCAAAGCCACACAGGAAGACTCATCAATGGTCAAACTCGAAACCTCCATGGGCGATATCTACATCGAACTCAACCATGAGAAAGCGCCAAAGACAGCAGCCAATTTCGAGAAGTATGTAAAGGACGGATTTTACGACGGCACAATCTTCCACCGTGTCATCTCCAACTTCATGGTTCAGGGCGGCGGCTTCGAGCCAGGCATGAAGACCAAGAAGACTAAAGAACCTATCCAGAACGAAGCCGACAATGGTCTGGGCAACAAGAAAGGTACGGTCGCCATGGCTCGAACCATGGACCCACATTCCGCGAGCGCCCAGTTCTTCATCAACGTAGCCGACAATGGCTTCCTCGATCACAGCGCCAAGACTACCGAAGGCTGGGGCTATGCGGTGTTCGGTGAAGTCGTCAAGGGCATGGATGTTGTCGAGAAGATCAAGTCAGTCGAGACGACAGTCAAGGGCATGCATCAGGATGTACCTGCCGAAGACGTGATCATCAAGAAAGCCACAATCGTCGACTCAGCCAAGTAAAAGGACGCCCCTCCCGTTGGCGATGAAACAGCACACCTATTTTATAAGTGACCTGCACCTGGACGAATCACGACCAGGTGTACTCCTGTTTTTCCACAGGTTCCTGGATGCGATCGAGCCGAGCGCAAGTGCACTCTATATACTGGGTGACTTTTTCGAGGCCTGGATTGGCGACGATGCGGCAGCACCATGGCAGAACGAGATTGCGGAGCGGCTCGAGCGGCTGAGCCAGTCGGGCTGCGACATCTTCCTCATGCATGGAAACAGGGACTTCCTACTGGGCGATGACTTTGCGAAGCGATGTGGCGGTACACTGCTGCCCGATCCATACGTCACCGACATCTATGGCCGGAAGGTCGTGCTCCTGCATGGCGACAGTCTCTGCACCGACGACGTGCGTTACCAGAAGTTTCGCAGCCTGACACGCGATCAGGCCTGGCAGCGGACGGTACTCGCGCGTCCCGTCGAGGACAGGCTCAAACTGGCGGCGCAACTCCGAACGATGAGCCAGGCAGACAATTCGACCAAGGCCCAGGACATCATGGATGTGAATGCGGCTGCAGTGGCTGGCTGCTTCGACAGGACTGACTGCGACGTGATGATTCATGGTCACACGCACCGTCCGGCCTTGCACGCAACGCCTGGCGACGGCGCTACGCCCCGGTTACGCTATGTCCTGGGTGATTGGCATGAGCATATGCATTACATACGTGCAAACGAAGATGGCATCAGGCTGCTGCGTTTGTCTCCAGACCATCTGGCCAAGTCGGCGGGCGATCTTTGACAGCTGTCGAATCAGCCTGCCAGCAGCAGAGGTGGCCCGCTATGGAAGCGGAAAGTCTCGTCTGGCGCGATGACCAGCGTATTTTCGACTGCTCGCAGTTCGGCCAGCCGCGCCTCTAGTGAATAGCCAGCACGCGCTTCAGCCAGTTCGATGTAGTGCTTGAAATGTCGTCCCTCCGAAGCCAGCAAGCCTCGATAGAAGTCAGCCAGTTCAAGATCTGCTGGCCGACCGGTGTCGACTAGCCATGGCACGAGTGCTGCGAAGCGCTCACAGGAGCGTGCTTCAATAAAGGCGCCGACCAGCAGGGCATCGATCAGACGATGCGGTTCATCCTTGCGAATATGAGTCTTCAGAGAACTTGCGTAGCGCGAGGCCGTCTGCTGACGATCGACGATCTGCCTGGCCTGCATATGTGCAGCAACCTGCTCGAAATGACGCAGCTCTTCCCGCGCCAGCTTTGACATCCGCCGACACAACTCTGCGTCCTGCGGGTAGCGAAACATGAGCTGCATGGCCGCCGATGCCGCCTTCTTCTCGCACTGGGCATGGTCTACAAGCAGAGCTTCCAGATTATTCACCGCCGTCTGCAGCCAGAGCGTCGGCGTAGACACGCCCAAAAAAACCTTGATATCGGCAAGCATGCTTAAGAGCTGGGCAGACAGCGCTTGATCCTGTGGAGCGTGGTATGACACGGGCAAATTCCTGCTATTTCCTGATTCATTAGAACCTTAAAGTCTATCCGAATTCAGATTCTGGCGCCCGTGCTATCCTCAAAGCAGCCGGTTGTTGTCTCCAGGAATGGCCCTCCCCTCCCCGCCACCGGTAAAGATTAACTTACGCGCACATTTCGCGTAGAATATGCGCCCGAACTGCGCGACCACCTGCGCCAGCCGAACTATCGACGTTCGTACTTTGTCCCGACACGAGGAAAGATCTGTGCTAGAAGCCTATCGCAAACATGTAGAAGAGAGACAAGCTGAGGGCGTCGTTCCAAAGCCCCTGGACGCCGATCAGGTCGCCGGGCTCGTAGAACTGTTGAAGAATCCACCTGCTGGTGAAGAGGATTTCCTTCTCGACCTGCTCGAAAATCGCGTACCACCTGGCGTGGACGAGGCTGCCTACGTCAAGGCTGGCTTCCTGTCTGCCATCGCCAAGGGCGAGACCACTTCCCCGCTGATCGATCGTGCGCGTGCCATCAAGATACTGGGCAACATGCTCGGTGGCTACAACATCGCCACACTGGTCGAACTGCTTGATGACAGCGAGTATGCTGCAATGGCAGCAACCGAGCTCAAGCACACCCTGCTGATGTTCGATATGTTTCACGATGTCGAAGAAAAAGCACAGGCTGGTAACGAGCATGCCAAGGCTGTTATGCAATCATGGGCTGATGCTGAGTGGTTTACCAAGCGTGAGAAAGTGCCTGAGAGCATCCGCGTGGCCGTGTTCAAGGTCACTGGCGAAACCAATACTGATGACCTCTCACCAGCACCTGATGCCTGGTCGCGCCCTGACATCCCACTGCACGCCCGTGCCATGTACAAGATGGCCCGTGAAGGTCTGACACCTGACGAACCGGGCAAGGTCGGCCCGATGAAGCAGCTCGATGATCTGCTCAGCCGCGGTATCAAGGTCGCCTTCGTTGGCGATGTAGTTGGAACAGGTTCGTCACGAAAGTCAGCCACCAACTCGGTATTGTGGTTTTTCGGTGAAGACATCCCAGGCGTTCCCAACAAAAAGTCTGGCGGTATCTGTATCGGTAACAAGGTAGCCCCTATCTTCTACAACACCATGGAAGATGCTGGCGCCCTCGTTTTCGAAGCACCTGTCGATGAGCTGAACATGGGCGACGTGGTCGAGATTCGCCCGTACGACGGCAAGATCCTGTCCGAATCCGGCGACGTGCTGTCGGAGTTCGAACTGAAGTCCGATGTACTGCTCGACGAAGTCCAGGCTGGTGGCCGTATCAACCTGATCATCGGTCGTGGTCTGACTGACAAGGCTCGCGAATCACTGGGCATGTCCCACTCCAAGGTATTCCGTCGCCCACAGGCACCGGCTGATTCCAACAAGGGTTACACCCTGGCGCAGAAGATGGTTGGCAAGGCTTGCGGCGTTGAAGGCGTACGGCCTGGCCTGTACTGCGAACCAAAGCTGACCACAGTCGGTTCACAGGACACCACTGGCCCGATGACCCGTGACGAGCTGAAAGACCTGGCTTGCTTGGGCTTCTCTGCCGACCTGGTCATGCAGTCCTTCTGTCACACGGCAGCCTATCCGAAGCCGATCGACGTCGAAATGCAGCACACCATGCCTGATTTCATCATGAACCGCGGCGGTGTCTCACTTCGTCCTGGCGACGGCATCATCCACAGCTGGCTCAACCGCATGCTGCTGCCTGACACCGTCGGCACCGGCGGCGATTCGCACACCCGTTTCCCGATGGGCATTTCCTTTCCGGCCGGTTCTGGCCTGGTAGCCTTCGGTGCCGCGACTGGCGTCATGCCGCTGGACATGCCTGAGTCGGTTCTGGTGCGATTCAAGGGCAAGAAGCAGCCGGGCATCACCCTGCGTGACCTCGTGCACGCGATCCCGTATTACGGCATTCAGAAGGGTCTGCTGACTGTAGACAAGAAGGGCAAGAAGAACGCCTTCTCTGGTCGCGTACTCGAGATCGAAGGCCTGGAAGACCTGACCGTCGAGCAGGCGTTCGAATTGAGCGATGCCTCTGCCGAGCGCTCTGCTGCAGGTTGCACCATCACACTGTCAGAAGCCTCTGTTGCAGAGTACCTGAAGTCGAACATCATCATGCTGCGCTGGATGATCGCGGAAGGCTACGGCGATATCCGTACCCTTGAGCGTCGTGCCAAGGCTATGGAAGACTGGCTGGCCAAGCCTTCCCTGATGCGGGCTGATGCCGATGCTGAATATGCTGAAGTGCTGGAAATCGACCTGAGTGAAATCAAGGAGCCGATCGTTTGCGCACCTAACGACCCGGACGATGCCCGTCTGCTTTCAAGCGTCGCTGGCGACAAGGTCGACGAAGTGTTCATCGGTTCGTGCATGACCAAC
>TARA_R100000306_G_scaffold53756_2_pt1 | contig 39850 bp, 37 predicted proteins | sample TARA_R100000306 | Tara Oceans TARA_R100000306 (sample SAMEA2620824) | marine metagenome | biome: marine biome (ENVO:00000447); feature: mesopelagic zone (ENVO:00000213); material: "saline water (ENVO:00002010), including plankton (ENVO:xxxxxxxx)" | depth 1000 m | reverse complement strand
CCACCGCCTCCGCAAGGCCCGGGTTCTGCTTCACCAGCTCACTCATTTCGATGAATCCGAGTGATGAGCTGATTAGCACCAGCACGATATCGCGAGTGCCCAGGTTGAGACTGCTGTAAGCAGCCACCGCTGTATCGGCGCCGGAGCCCACTCCCAGAAGCACCTGATTGTCGACCTTCTGCTGACCCAGCCAGGCCAGGCCCAGCGCCACTCGCTCAATATCGGAAAACTGTTTCAGCCTGGGTGCTGCCGCCGGTTGCGCCTCAGCGGGATCGGCCGCTGGCACCGTGTCGGACGGCACGGGCGCTGCCGCCGCAGTGCCAGCATCCGCAGCTGCAGTATTGCCCTCAGCCGCCGCTGGTAGCCCGCCACCGGCCAACCGAGGTGGCAGACTGCGCGATGGTCGGGTATCGGATCGTACGGGCGTAAGCGCAATGGATAGGGTGTGCCAGCCATCGCCGGCGAGTGCCTGACGGGCCGGGCCGGGAAACGCGGGCCAATCAGGATGCTGACCACTATCGTGCAGCAATAGCACGCCACCCCGTACCACCTTCCCCTGCGGCACAAGCGCCAATCCAAGCACAGGCGCGAAGCCGGTTTGATCGCTGCCAAGCTGTTCGATTCGCGTGAGTGAGCCCGGCGCGGCCGTCAGCTGGCGCTCCAGCGCCGCAAGTGCCGCCTGGTCTGCAGCAAGCAGGCGCTCGTACTGCTCGGCAGCACTGATCTCAGCGTCGGCAGCGTGGGCCGACATGGCTCCGCCCGTCAAAAGCGGGCCGAACAGCGCCACGCCGCTCAAAATCAGGCCGCCGCACGAGACACGACGAATCAAGTGCAATAAACTAACGCGTTTTGGTGAAGCACAACCTGTGACCATCGAGCTTGAGCCTGTGAGCCGTTCCAGTAAGATGTGGTGTTCTTCAAGTATGGACGGAGTTTGCACATGTCGAAACAAAGCGCGTCGAATCAATCTGCGAACGCCCTGATCGCCCCATCGATCCTGTCTGCCGATTTTGCCCGTCTGGGCGAGGAAATCCGCCACGTCATCGAAGCTGGTGCAGACGTCGTCCATTTCGATGTCATGGACAATCACTATGTCCCCAATCTCACCATCGGTCCGATGGTCTGCGAAGCCGTTGCGCGCTCGCTGAAGAAGGACGGTCTGGATGCGGCCATCGATGTGCATCTGATGGTCAAGCCAGTCGATCCACTCATCGAGTTGTTCGCCAAGGCTGGTGCCACGTGGATTACCTTTCACCCTGAAGCCTCCGACCATGTCGACCGCTCCATAGCCTTGATCAAGCAGCATGGCTGCAAGGCCGGTCTCGTGCTGAATCCGGCCACGCCGCTGAGCGTGCTGGACTACACCCTCGAACAGCTCGACGTCGTGTTGCTGATGTCGGTAAACCCGGGCTTCGGTGGTCAATCCTTCATTCCGTCCACACTGCGCAAGCTGAAGGAAGTTCGTCAGCGCATCGATGCCACTGGCCGCAATATCCGGCTGGAAATAGACGGCGGCGTGAAGATCGACAACATTCGTGAGATTGCACAGGCCGGCGCGGACATGTTCGTCGCTGGTTCTGCCATATTCAACAGCGAAGACTACGCCAGTACCATCAGCCGCATGCGCGAAGAAATCGCCCTGGCCAGGAGCATATGAGCATACCGACCATCGACCAGGCCCGACTGGACCAGTTCGGACGCGAAGATTTCAACCGGGTGCCGGTCGTGCGTGAAGTCATGGCCGACCTGGATACCCCGTTGTCCACCTATCTGAAACTCGGCAAGCAACCACTCTCCTACCTCCTGGAGTCTGTGCAGGGCGGTGAAAAATGGGGACGGTATTCGATTATCGGGCTGCCATGTCGCCACTTTCTGCGGATAACGGGCTACGAAGTGGAAATCGGCTGTGACGGCAAAGTCACTGAATCCTTCACCTGTGAAGATCCGCTGGCCATCGTTGCGGACTATCAGGCGCGCTTCCGCTGTCCGGAACTTGAAGACATGCCACGTTTCCATGGCGGCCTCGTCGGCTACTTCGGTTACGACACTGTTCGCTATGTCGAAAAACGCCTGCAGCTTACCCAGCCTCAGGACGATTCGATTGGCACACCCGATATCTACCTCATGGTGTCGGATGAGCTGGTCGTGTTCGACAATCTGAGCGGTAAGCTGCTCCTGATGCATCACTGCGATCCGGCCGATCCGGAAGCGCTGGCAAAGGCCGAAGCGCGGCTGAACGAACTCGAGCGCCGGCTTCGTGCACCGCTGGCAGATCACTCGCTGCATGTGGGTCAGGATACGCAGGCTGCAGAAGATGATTTCAAGAGCGCCTCTACGCGAGAAGGCTATGAGGCGAGTGTCGAAAAGATCCGTGAATACATCAAGGCCGGCGACATCATGCAGGCGGTGCTCTCGCAGCGGATGTCAGTGGAGTTCAAGGCCGAGCCGATCAATCTGTACCGTGCGCTGCGCTGTCTGAATCCTTCACCCTACATGTACTACCTGGACTTCGGCGACTTCCATATCGTAGGTTCGTCGCCCGAAATTCTAACGCGCCTCGAAGACGGCATTGTGACAGTCCGGCCGATTGCCGGCACCCGCCCTCGTGGCGCCAACGAAGCCGAAGATCAGACGCTCGAAAAAGAGCTGCTGGCCGATCCCAAGGAGCTGGCAGAACATCTCATGCTCATCGATCTAGGCCGCAACGATGTGGGTCGCGTCGCGGACATCAGTAGCGTGAAGCTCACCGAGAAGATGGTGATCGAACGGTACTCGCACGTGATGCATATCGTCTCCAATGTCATCGGCAAACTGAAGCAGGGCATGTCAGCACTCGACGTGCTTGCAGCCACGCTGCCCGCCGGTACGCTGAGCGGCGCACCCAAGGTTCGTGCCATGGAGATTATCGACGAGCTGGAGCCAGTGAAACGCGGCATCTATGGGGGCGCGATAGGCTACCTATCCTGGCAGGGCAATATGGACACGGCTATCGCCATCCGCACAGCCGTTATAAAGAACGAGATGCTTTACGTTCAGGCAGGAGCCGGCATTGTCGCCGATTCCGTGCCCGCCAATGAATGGGAAGAAACGCTCAACAAGGGTCGCGCGGTGATACGCGCGGTCGCACTCGCCCAGCGGGGGCTGTGATCGAATGCTGCTGATGATCGATAACTACGATTCGTTTACCTATAACATCGTGCAATACCTCGGTGAGCTCGGCGCCGATGTGCGTGTGGTGAGAAACGATGAACTGACCGTGGACGATATCGAAAAGATGGCGCCCGAGAAGATCGTTCTGTCACCGGGCCCATGCACGCCGAATGAAGCAGGCATTTCGATGGATGTCATTCGCAGATTTGCTGGCAAGATCCCTTTGCTGGGTGTCTGTCTGGGTCACCAGGCCATTGGTCAGGTGTATGGTGCAGAGGTGGTGCGCGGCGGACGAATCATGCATGGCAAGACTTCACCAATCTACCATACTGGCGTCGGTGTTTTCGCAGGGCTGCCTTCGCCCTACACAGCGACCCGATATCACTCGCTGGTGCTGCAGAAGGATAGCCTTCCGGACTGCCTCGAGATGACCGCGTGGACCCAATACGATAATGGTGAGATAGAAGAGATCATGGGCGTGCGCCACAAGACGCTCAATATCGAAGGGGTGCAGTTCCATCCCGAGTCGATACTCACGGAGCACGGACATGCCCTGCTCGATAACTTTCTGAAAAGCCCTGCGCGCTAACACGGTATCTGAAGCCACTTATGGAAATACAAGCAGCACTGAAGCAACTCATCGATCGGCAGGATCTGTCGACTGAGGACATGACCGACGTCATGCAACAGATCATGACCGGCCAGACCACACCTGCCCAGATCGGTGGCTTTCTGATAGCGCTGCGCATGAAGGGCGAGACTATTGACGAAATCACCGGTGCAGCGCGTGTCATGCGCGCCCTCGCGACACCCGTTACCGTGAAGGGCGACCTGAAGCATCTGGTCGACACCTGCGGCACTGGTGGTGACGGCAGCGGTCTTTTCAATGTGAGCACGGCAGCAGCCTTCGTCGCTGCCGCAGCCGGCGCCAAGGTGGCCAAGCACGGCAATCGCAGTGTGTCGAGCAAGACTGGCAGTGCCGATCTACTGGAAACCGCCGGGGTCAATCTGGCCATCCCACCTGACGCGACGGCCCGTGCCATCGAGGACATCGGCGTCGGATTTCTCTTTGCACCTTCGCACCACAGCGCCATGAAGCATGCCATAGGACCACGCAAGGAGATGGGCGTTCGAACCATCTTCAATGTGCTCGGCCCCATTACCAATCCTGCTGGCGTGAAGAAGCAGGTCATCGGTGTGTTCGACCGCAATCTGTGTCGACCCATCTGCGAGGCACTTCAGCGCCTTGGCAGCGAGCATGTGCTGGTGGTGCATTCGGATGACGGTCTGGATGAATTCAGCCTTTCCGAGCCGACGCTGGTCGTTGAGCTATTCAAGGGCGAGATCAGCGAATACCGGGTGAAACCAGAGGACGTGGGTTTGGAAACCCAGTCGATGGACAGCCTGAAGGTCAGTAATTCAGAAGAGAGCCTCGCCCTGATCAAGCAGGCCTTGGACAATCATGCACTGGATCGCACCCAGGGCCGAACTGAACGTCGCAAGGGCTTCAACAATAACGGCAGGAATACAGATGCCGATGCGGAGGCACATTTCGCTCAAATCGATGCCGCAGTGCAGTTGATCGCTTTCAATGCGGGTGCAGCCATTTACGCCGCGGACCTGGCACAGTCGCTGTCGGAAGGCGTCGTGCTGGCGCAGGATGCCATCGGCTCAGGTCTGGCGCTGGCAAAACTGCAGGAGCTGGCAAGCTTCACTCACCTGCTCATGGAGGACGAGTCGTGAGCCATCTCGATACCACCTCCAGCAGTGAAACACCGACCATCCTCAAGACCATCGTCAATCGCAAGCGTGAGGAAGTCGAGGAACGTAGCCTCCGTAACCCTCAGTCCAACATGATGGAAGCCCTGGCCACCGTACCGCCGCCGCGCGGATTCCTCAGGGCGATCCAACACAAGCTCGATCGAGGCATGCCCGCCGTCATCGCCGAAATCAAGAAGGCCTCTCCCAGCAAGGGCGTGATCCGCGAAGATTTCGACCCCGCGCGCATTGCGCAGCAGTACGAGAAAGCCGGCGCTGCGTGTCTGTCGGTGCTGACGGATATCGATTACTTCCAGGGCAGCGACAGTTACCTGCAGCAGGCTCGTGCAGCGTGCTCCTTACCTGTATTGCGTAAGGACTTCATTATTGATCCTTACCAGATCTATGAAGCCAGGCTGATAGGCGCCGATTGTATTCTGCTGATTGCCGCATGCCTCGAAGTGGAGCAGATGCATAGCCTTCACGACCTGGCCCGCAGTCTTCAGCTCGATGTGCTGGTCGAAGTGCATAACGAGTCCGAGTTGAGTGCCGCGCTTACACTGGGCACGCCGCTGCTCGGCATCAACAATCGTAATTTGCACACTTTTGAGGTTTCGCTCGACACCACGACCAGACTGCTGCACAAGATCCCGGCGGGCAAGATCGTGGTCACCGAAAGCGGTATCACCAGCCGGGAAGATGTCGACCATATGCAGCGGAACGGCGTGTTCAGTTTTCTGGTCGGCGAGTCGTTCATGCGTGCAGATGATCCTGGTGCCGCGCTGGAAGCCCTTTTCAACTAGCCGCCGCTAGTCTCGTTTCGCCACATCCTCGATGAGCTCGTAGAGCGCCAGCTCGAGACGGTCCAGGGCTGCCTTGAAGGCATCGGGATCGATGCCGCTGCGGGCACTCTCGGTGATCTGAGGCAGTGCCGACGTAGGCTCAAGCGCGTTTACCGGCACGCGCCCCTCTGTGAGCGCCCCAGCCAATTCCTCCATTTGTAGCACTATTCTGCGCCGCTGCACCTCGTCTTCGGCGCGGGTGGCAAACGGCGCTGTAGTCTCTGATGTTGTCGTATCTGCATCGCCGGTGGTGGACTCCTCCAAATCTGCTGCAGCCAGGTGACGGAGATAATCGTAGAGCTCCACGTAATGCACCACTGCCATGAGTTGGCCGGTACGCCTGGTAATCGCATGTCTGACCTGCGGCATGAATCCCAGGCGCCCTGGCGCAATCGCCAGCCTGAACAGGTTGAGCTTTTCGTGCATGGACCGCTGCTCGCCCGCCGCTGAATGCTCAAGCAGCCGGCACATACTCAGCAACAGAGCGGCTACTGAACGACGGACGTGCGTTCGCGCCTGCAGCGGTGAAACGATATAAGCCACCAGCACACCTACACCGGCACCAATAATGACCTCTATGAAGCGTAGCTCGAGTATTGATGGCACTTCACCTCCGCTCATGCCCTGCAGCAGGCCGAGCGTCGCGGTAAGGCCGGCGGCAAAGAAGGCATAGTTGACCGGCGTGGCATAGATACCGATGAACAGAAAGCAGAATATGGCTGTCAGCTCGACCGCCATATTGCCCTGCACCAGACTGGTCACGAGCAGGCCGATGCCCACGCCTATGATACTGCCAATCACATTGCTCCAGCCTCGAGTCAGAATCTGACCAGCTGATTCATTACCCACATACATAAAGAGTGCAGCGAGAAACGCCCACAGCCAACGGTCGGCCGACAGCATACTGCCGAATAGCACCGCCAAAGAGACGGCTAGCGTTACCTGTAGTGCCTTTGGCAAGACACGCGGCAGACGCTCGCGCCAGGTGGTGGTATCGATGACTGGCTGACTGCGGGCACTAATTCTGGCAAGTCCCGAACTGCTCTTTCCCGACAGCACACCGATTCGCAACATCCGCAAACGCAATCGTTTCATCAATGGATGCGCTTCGGCTGGAAGCGGGGCGCCCTCCTCTGCCCGCGCTGAACGCTCGGCGGCATTTTCGCTACGTGCGATCTCGGGCGGAAAGAGAGCGAGATCTTCCCGCAACTGCTCCAGATCCCCTCGCGAAAACTCCTTGATCCTCAAGCCCACGCCTTCGATGCCCAGACGAAACCGAAGCAGGGTTTCATACAGTCGGTCTGGAATATCAGAGCGGCGAAGCAACGCGCTTTCGATAGGGAAAACACGGTTGTGCATGCGGTTGAAAGCGTATGTGCGCCGCCGCGCGTTGCTACGAGCCATCAGGGCATCGATGAAGTCGTACATCGCCATGCCGTAAATTCTTAGCAGACGCTTACGCTCGAGCGAGCGATCGTCGCGCCATAGCAGGAAGCGGATCAGCATGGTGATCGCGCAGGCAAAGGCTACCGCCAGAAGATAAGTCAGCGTATGACCGGGCGGCGGCTGAAAGTAGAGGCTGAATCCGTACATCCACGTTCCGGCCAGGCCAACTGTAGTGGCTCGGGTGCTAACCGCAGCCATCGTGAACGACACCAGCACGAGCGTACAGAGCAGCGGTGCCGCCGCAATGCCATACGGTGCGAACAGTACGCCGGGCACAACGGCAGCCAGGATTGCCAGGGTTGACAGCGCAGTGGTCCGAATACGGTCTGCCCTGAGTTCATCACGCACGAAGAGACTGAGATAAGCCGCAGCACTGGTGGCCAGCAGCATGCTCTGGATAGGCAGCTCAAACTGTTCCGTCAGATAGATAAGCGCAACGATGACCGTCGACAAGGTAGCCATGATGCGGCCCGTGGCCTGGAGCCGCAGCAGCCCAGGATCCTGCTGAACGAAAGCGGCACGTAGACGATATAACCGCTTTCGGAAGGAAACCCTGCGCTGCTTGCTGTCGGAAGCCATGTCGCCTACCTGAAGGGAACTGCGGTGATCAGCCCCTCAGGATATCAGAGTTTCAGGGGAGGACCAGTGCTTCGCTCCCCAGGTTGAGACCTTCAGTTGATATCCACCGGCTTGAGCGGCGTAAGGTCTGGATTCGACAGGTAGTGCGGCCGTGGAGCCTGGCCTCCGAAGGGTTCGACTGGCCGGTTTTCCACACTGTTGTAGACGAACATCAGAATCGATCGCGGGTCACCAGAGATATTGTCAGGCGAGCCGTGGAGCAGATTGCACTCGTGGAATACCAGCGTTCCCGGCTGACCATAGAGACCCTTGATCTCGGAATTCGCCAATACCTCCTTCATCGTCTCTGGCTTTGGTACACCGAGCGTCTGTTTTTTCAGCGAGGTCTCGTAGTTCTTCTCGACCGTCTTGCCACTGCACGCCACGTATTTTTTGTGCGAACCTGGCACAACGAAAAGCGGACCATTGTATTCGGTGTTCTCACTAAGCATCAGCCAAACCGTAACGGCTCGCATACGTGGCATGCCATCCTCCACATGCCAGGTCTCGAAGTCAGAGTGCCACGGAAAGGATCGGCCCTTGAAGGCTGGTTTGACGTTGATGCGCGACTGCATGAGGTAGACTTCGGAGCCGAGCAGCTGTCTGACCTTGTTGAGGATGCGCGGATCGCGGGAGAGGCGGTCGACAACTTCGCTGTAGGCGAAAGGTTTGAAGATGGTTCTGATTTCGCCGCTATCAGGCTCGGTGATGAGCGTCTCTTCACCAGAGAGATCCTGTTTCATGCGCTCCATCTCTGCAAGCAGATCTGGCACTACCTCTGGCATGAAATCCGGTACGGTGAGATAGCCATTCTCTTCGTAAAATTTGATTTGATCTGTCTCCAACCCAAACTCGGGGGGCTGGCTGCTGTCTCCATACACAACGGGATCCATGCGATTCAGTACTTGCTCACATTCCCCTGTTCTGGATGGATAAATATCCCTCACAGGTTCCATAACAATGTCCTCCAGTTTCGATTCATGTCCAAAAATCAGAACGCTACACGAACACAATTCGCGCAAGCGCACGCTATACCTAAAGGTCTAGGTCACTTCGTTGCCGGTGGGTACGAAAGTTAACCTATTAGGTTCACTGTTACCTTAAACGGCTTATAAAAGTGGCGCGGGCATTCCTGAACTGGAGGGCCTGTTTACCTGTCATGGGCGGGGATTGCAAGTTTACGTGGAGGTGGGACCGTAGATCCTGTCGAGGATTTCTGTTTTGTACTTGCGACTCAAATCGTGAGCAGGGCCTTCGAAAATACGCTTGTGGCACCATGACTGGGGAAAGATCGTTTCGCCCTTCCAGTGAAAGGGATAGCTGTCATCGCCCAGATCCTGGTGATCACGCTCGAGTTGCCCCTCTCCAGTCTGCTTCTGGATCACCGTGGCGATGTAGCAGCCAAACATTTCTGCCCAGTCCACCAGATTATCGGTGTCTTTCGCGTCGCCCATCAGGGTGTAGTCATGCGCCCCGCCGAGAATGGCTTCGACATCAGCGATCGAGCGATGTGAATAATCGAGCGTTCGCCCAAACTTTTCATTGGCGACTCGCACAGCGAGTTCAGTCTCCTCCTTCTGGTACTCACCGAGATTTCCGGAATACATGGCACCCAACCGACGCTTGTCAGCATCGGGTTCGCGTTCCACCTCATCGCTAACCTGCCTGGGGGGCCTGCCATTCTGGCTGGGCGCCGAATCATCTTCGAGCTGCTGCTTCGATCGACCTGCGGATCGGCGTATCGCGTAAAAGCCCAGGACCGCGAGGGCGATAAGTATGATCAAGGTGAAAATCGGCATCGTCAGAGGTCTCCGGAGCTGGCAAGAAAGGCGGTGTAGTCACCTGATGGTATCGACAAGAGTTCTCCGACATCACGATTGTACAGATAGATCCAGGCCTGGACGACGGCGCCATCGATCAGCGAAACGGGTCTTCGACAGCGGATATATTCGTGGGGCTGCGGAAAATGATCTGAACATTCTTCGTAGTCGTCCAGTGCGGCCAGCACACTGAGCCTGCCGCCCACATGATATAGCTCGCCCAGCACCCGATCTGACGGGCAAGCAGAGTCCACCAGACCAGGATAGCCAGCAACTTCGTATAGCCTGCCCTGAACCCAGGCCTCGGCATGATAGTCACAATACTGTGAAAGCAGCGCCAGCGCCTGCGGCGAACCTGCCTTGCGCAGCGTGCCGTAGACGAACAGGTAGTCTTCTTCCGCGGCCACGCGTGCTCCACCAGGGTCAACCATGATTTGACCAGATTAGATAGCCGCCAGAACAAGCGCAAGTCTGGTCGAGAAGATGCCTGGCGGGACGGCCTGAACGCGCGTATTTTTTACATGAATTGTTGTAGTTATTGGTTTGAAGTCTAGCCCCAGGCTCACGGTGACTTGGCTCGCAGGCGCCTGCGCACCAGGACTGGCGGCCAACATCACGAGTTGGCGCATCGCTTGCTTATATCCTTCTGGCAATTCAGGTCCCAGGACCATAAGGAGAAACACATGTCAGACAAAGCAGTCATAAAAGCTCTGAAGGAACTCGTCGCACTCGATTATGACGCCATCGAAGCATACGATGCCGCCATCGATCGACTCGACGATAAGGAGGCCGCCAAGAAGCTGGAGAGTTTCAAGCAGGATCATGTTCGCCATACCGCGAACATTGGCGACCTCGTGAGGAAAAGGGGTGAGACGCCGCCTGATGGGCCGGATTTCAAGCGAATTCTGACCAAGGGAAAGGTCGTTCTCGCAGATCTCATTGGCGACAAAACCATACTTATGGCCATGAGTGCGAATGAGAAAATCACCAACGTAGCCTATGACAAGGCACGCGGACTGGATGATCTGCAGCCCAATGAGCTGAGTGTAATCAATGCCAATTATGCTGATGAGCAGCGCCACAAGGCCTGGATCGATCAGCATATCAAGGACAAGGCAACTGCGTAGTATCGGGTGTTTGATTTCGTCATAAGCCTGGTGGAGCGCACAGGCTATTTTGGCATCGCGCTACTGATGTTCGCGGAGAATGTTTTTCCGCCCATACCCTCCGAGCTGATCATGCCACTCGGCGGGTATGTGGCTGCCAAAGGCGAGCTGAATGTGATCGTTGTTGTTATTGCTGGCAGCTTTGGCTCCCTGCTTGGTGCCATGTTCTGGTACTACATCGGCCGCATGGTTGGTGCAGACAGGCTCAAGCGATGGGCATCCCGCCACGGAAGGTGGCTTGCACTCTCCCCACATGAAATAGATGCCGCTCGAAACTGGTTCCAGCGTCATGGCTGGGCTGCGGTCTTCTTCGGGCGCATGGTCCCTGGCATCCGCACGCTTATTTCGGTTCCGGCGGGCATGGCCGAAATGAAGCTTCTGCCTTTTCTACTCTACTCAGCCGCGGGCACGATCTTGTTCACGGCGCTTCTGACCGGTGCAGGCTTTCTGCTCGAAAACAATTTCGAACTTATCGGCAAATACATGAACCCGGTTTCCAATGTTGTGGTCATCGGACTTGTCCTCGGGTATATCTATCGGGTCCTTACTTTCGACCGACGCAACGCTGCTCGGGCGGGCTGAACGGAACCTGAAATCACCCGACTCAAACATTGATGCTTCAAGGAGCCTCCATGGAATGGTACAAAAAGGCGCTTCAGAATTACGCTGTATTTACTGGTCGTGCCCATCGGACCGAGTACTGGATGTTCATACTCATCCACTTCGTGATTCTGATTGCGATAAGCTTTATTGAATCCACCCTCGGTATCGGCAGCTTTATCAGCGGCCTGTACAGCATTGTGCTCTTCATTCCGCTCATTTCCGCTGCCGTCAGGCGACTCCACGATACTGGACGAAGTGGCTGGTGGTATCTGCTCATGCTGATCCCGTTTATCGGCACCATCATTGTCATCGTACTGCTGGCGCTGGATAGTGAACCGGGTAGCAACGACTACGGGCCCAATCCCAAAGGCATTGATCCGCCTGCCTGAGTCTTCACCAGCATGACTCGTACACGGCGAGCGCTCTCCTCACTGATTGTGGTCGCTATACTGGCGACCGCACTTTCGTTCGCCTCGCGAGCGCTACTGGGGTTCTACCCCTGGCACATCGGCTCGGTTGTCAGCGTGGCCAGTGCCTTCGGAGCCAAGGTGGGCTGTTCGGGCTTCTTCGTCACTGGTCTCGATAAACAGCAGATCATGGATGATCTCGCCAACTACTCCCCGGTCAACAGACTGCTGACACTGGAAATCGATACGCGCTTGCCTGCGGTGTCTGCAGAACTGCTCGGCATGGGGCGAACCTCGGCCAGCTATCGGCCCGGGCTCGGCTGCACACTCAATATCGGCGATACCTCCCACCTTGATCAGCTGAACGTACCGTCCTCGCCTGCGATTGTTGGGGACCAGCTGCCTTGGCCTGCTGGACCGGTGATCGACACCATTCTGCTACCGCGCCAGGTTCAGCTCGATGTCATTCTGGAACAGGACAATATTGAGGGCTTCGATACGCGCGCGCTGCTGCTGGTGGAGAATGGGGTGGTGACCGCCGAATCCTATGCTGAGGGTTTCAGTGCAGAAACGAAGCTGCTTGGCTGGTCGATGGCCAAGAGTCTTTCGGCTGTCATGATCGGCCGCGCTGAAGCACTGGGTATCATCAGCCGGAGCGATGCGGGACTGTTTCCGAACTGGGCCGAGGATGAGAGGAACGAGATCAACGTCGAACATATGCTGCAGATGGCCTCTGGACTCGAATTGGAGGAGATCTATGCACCAGGCGGAGATACTACACGGATGTTGTTCGGCTCGCACAATGCGGCCTCGGTAGGCCTGAACAAGCCGCTCGCTCATAGGCCGGGAGAGCACTCCGTCTACACGTCGGCCACCACCAACATGCTGGTGCACTGGCTACAACAGCAACTGGGCGGCACCCCGCAGCACAGCCTGAACTTCCTCTACAATGAACTACTCCAGCCAATGGCCATGGGCCATACCATTTTCGAGATGGACCCCAGTGGCGCGCTCGTTGGCAGCTCCTTCGCCTATGCGTCAGCACGCGATTGGGCGAGGCTGGGCCAGCTGATGCTGGACGACGGCGTCATCAACCAAGGCAGCCCGCAAGAACGTCGCCTGCTACCCGCCGGGTGGGTCAAGGCTGCCTCCACACCTAACAGGAGTAGCAATGAGTCACGTTATGGCTATCACTTCTGGCTCAATCAGGGCGCTGCAACTTCGGACGAGCGTCGCTATCCGCTATTGCCGTCCGACGCGTATTACATGAGCGGCAGTCGACAACAGTTCGTCCTCATGGTGCCATCGCAGAACCTGGTACTGGTGAGACTGGGCTGGAGCAAGAACAAGTATCCGCTGGACAAGCGCTACAGGGCGCTCGTGCCTCAGGCTCAGATCACAGAATCCTAGCGCGGCGAGACTTCGACAGGAATGTTCGGTCTAGTCCGCCGTCGGCTCGACTGATGCCATCTGCCGATTACGAGGCAGTACAGCGAGGAAGTTATCGCGGGCAACCGCCTGTGCCACAGACTTCGGCAGCGCGTCGAGGAAAGGATCGAAGCCGGTCAGGAACTTGCCCATGCTGTCGAAGCTACCTACCACATCCGAGCCGATCATGAAGCGGTCGGGGAACGCTTCTACAAGCGCCAGCCAGTCCTTGTCAGGGGAGCCGTCGGTATTCAGCAGGTACGGTTCGAGCATGCTCCACGACAGATCGATATACAGATTAGGGTACTCTTTCAGCAGCGACTTCAGACGAGGATGAAGAAAGTTCAGGCGCTCCTGTATGCGATGCAATGTCTTGCTAGTACCTGCATGGGCCCAGATGAAACGCACTTTCGGATGTTTCTTCAACGCGGTCTCGACTTCGTCGACATACAGAGGATTGCGTTCGCGCTGAGACGTGATATTCGCATGCACCATGACCGGCAGATCATACTCTGCCGCCAGCCTGTAAACCCGCTCCATAGCCTTGTGGTCTGGCCGCGGTGTCTCGCCCTCGGTCATCGCGGTGATATCGTCGTGACGGGTAAAGACTTCCCCGATACCTTGCCATAAGCCGGGATAACGATCCAGTAAGCGGCGAATGTGAGCGTCCGCATTCTTGTCGGTCGGGTTGAACCCGCACAGGAATGGATGGAAACGATCCCGCTGCTCTGGCGGAAGCTGCATGACGGCATCCGCGACGATGTCATCGGTGGCGCTATACCAGTAGGTACTACCGTAATCGCCGGCATAGTAGCGAGGCCGCTTCGGCTCATTCTCATCCCACTTCTTCGTGAGCGGAATACCGGAAATCATCACGTGTTCGACTTCAGCTTTGTCCATGGCCTCGAGCAGCTTCATTATGCCTTCGGAGTTCTGGAAAAAATCGACGTAATGCATGTGCGAGTCGCTATAGCGATAGTCGCGTGCGTGAACAAGACTGGGGTGTAGAAGAACTGGGAACAGCAAAAAGCAGAAGATCCGGTACAGCAAGATATCAACTCCGTAAAAACATCGTGTGCCCGTCCTGGGTCACATACTGCACATTCTACGTCAGAACCCTGACCGCCGTATCAGCGGCGATATACCAGATTATCCTTAGGCAGTTCAGCTCATGACGAACGCAGCCAGGCAAGTTGCCAGGTCGACTCCTGCAGCAAGAGCGTAGTGACGGCATCTATGAAGGGTGATGGCGAGGGGAGCAGGCGCCAGAGTCCAACACTGCCAAGGCCGAACAGCAGGCTCGCCCACCAGACCTGGAGGCTGAAGGGCTTGATCGCAGTGCCGAACGAACGCTTTAATCGGACGCCACTGATATCGATGGCATAGCATTCATCCAGCAGCAGATGTGTTACGAACCCCAGGAGGACGAAACCGCCTATGGCCCAGGCAAACGCTTCGCTGTGGCTGAGATAGCGCCAGCTGACAAAAGTGACGCAGAGCGCTGTGAAGATGCCAGCAAGACAGGAATGATAGGCGCCGCGATGACGGGTAAGGCGGAAAAAGAGCTGCATGATACCGAAGCGCACGACAGCAAAAACCCCAAGCATCAATATCCAGATCGTGAGCAGGGATTGCCCCGGTGCGGCCTGTAACACCACAAGGGCCGCCACGAAAGCCAGCAAGGTAAATATCCAGGAAAGCGCCACAGACGAATCGGCATCGATGTCAGGCAGCAAGCCCCCTATCGTACCAGCGACCCATAGTACGACAGCCTGATTTAGCGAGTATACCGAGGTATATGCCATTGCGGAGGCGGCGAATCCACTGACGACTGCACCGCCTACGAGATGCGCGTTGAAATTTGCCATAATCCCTGGCCAAGCCTTTAGTCCATTTATTTCAGGCTCTTATACCTCGCCCTCAGTGTCAGGGCAAGCCTCCGCATGGCTTCGGTCAGGCGTTCGAGTCCTCCGGCTCAGCCAAGCGACGGTGCATCTTTGCCAGAATCGAGTCTGGAATGATTCCGGCAAAGGTTGTCTGCAGCTTATTCATGAAGCCACTGACGACTGAACCTTCACCCTTCTTCATCGCCTCATACCCCACCTTGGCTACTTTTGCAGGGTCCTCCTTCGGAGCATCGTACGCAGGCGTATCCTGCATACCCGCCCGGTCGAAGAAGGGTGTGTCGGTCAAGCCAGGCATGAGACAGGTTACCGTCACATCCGTTTCCTTCAGCTCATTGCGCAGCGCCTCGGCGAAGCTGTCGAGAAAGGCTTTGGTGCCATTGTATACCGCATGAAAAGCCCCCGGCACAAAACCGGCGATGGATCCGGTTATCAGTATCTTGCCGCTGTTCCGGTCGCGCATCTGGCGCCCGACCTTCTGTACCAGAGAAATCGTGCCGCTCACATTCACATCCACGACGTTCTTCGCTTCAGCAAAATCCTGGTCGAGGAACGCGCCGCCGAGACCCCGCCCTGCGTTGGCCAGCAAGGCGTCAACCTGACGTCCACGAATGGCCGACCACAGTTTGTCGACCCCCTCTTTCGACCCGAGATCCGCCTGCACAGCCTCCACAGTTGCACCGTGTCGACTGACTTCTTCAGCGGCAGACTCGATCTCTGCTTCATTCGCGCAGATGATCAGGTCGTATCCGTCCTGCGCACAACAGATAGCCAATTCGAGACCGATGCCTGTCGAGGCACCGGTCACTACAGCAAGTGGTTTGGAGTTCATGATGATTTCCTCCTTCGATCTAGGCCGGCTCAAGCTCCGGCTTCAGGACCACCTTGGTCCACTCATTCTGATTTTCCTTGAAGTTCTTGTAGCCGGTTGGCGCATCTTCAAGCGACAGCCGATGGCTGATCATATAGGTCGTATCGATCTTGTCTTCCCGGATCAGATCAAGCAGTTCAGCGGTGTAACGCTGAACGTGGGTCTGCCCGGTTTTGACCTGCAGCCCTTTTTCCATGAGCGCACCGAGCGGGAACTTGTCCAGATAGCCCCCATAAACACCTGGCATTGATAGTCGGCCGCCCTTTCGGCAGGCAAAGATGGCTTCGCGTAGCGCGCCGCCGCGATCTGCGCCAATGCCAACTTTCTGCTTGATGGTATCGGCCACATTCATCATGTTGGCCTGACTGTCGAAGGCAAAACCGTGAGACTCCATGCCGACTGCGTCTATGACAGCATCTGGTCCTATTCCACCGGTCATCTCCAACAGGGCCTCCATGACGTTGGTCCGTTTGAAGTCAATAATCTCCGCACCTTTGGACAGCGCCAGCTCCAGCCGGTGTGGATGGTGATCGATAGCAATAACGCGGTGCGCGCCCATGTGTAGGGCGCTCTGCACTGCAAACAAGCCAACTGGACCACAACCCCAGACCGCAACGGTGTCGCCGTCCTCAATTTCAGCATTCTCCGCAGCCATCCAGCCTGTAGGCAAAATGTCGGAGAGGAACAGCACCTTGTCATCCTCCAGCTCATCAGGAATGACAACAGGCCCTACGTCGGAGAATGGAACCCGCACATACTCTGCCTGACCTCCGGAATAGCCACCGGTCAGGTGCGAATAGCCAAATAGTCCGCCCACAGCGTGACCGAACATCATCTCGGTCATGTCCTGTTTTTCAACGGGATTGGAGTTGTCGCACGCCGAATACTGCTTCATGTTGCAGGCGAAACAGCTGCCACAGGAAATAGTGAATGGCACGACCACACGCTGACCTTTCTTCAATGTACTTTTCTTGCCCGTCTCGACGACTTCTCCCATGAACTCATGACCGAGAATATCGCCTTCGAGCACGGCAGGAATCACTCCGTCGTACAGGTGCAGGTCTGAGCCGCAGATCGCTGTGGAGGTCACCTTGATAATGGCGTCTCGAGGATTGATGATTTGTGGGTCAGGCACCGTGTCGACCCGGACATCGTGAGTACCGTGATAAGTGAGCGCTCGCATAGTATTCCCCTCAGGCGTCGTCGTGGATGTAGTGGTGTGAAGTCGCAATCTCGCCGGTTTCCATGAGCATCTTGAAACGCTTGAGCTCATGGCGGGCCTGGACACCCGGCTCACGGCGGAAGAGCTTTGCAATCATCCGGCCGAACTGGCCAACTGGCGGCTTGTACTGCACCACGGCCTCGACATAGGTACCTCTGCCTGCGGGCGCATCGCGGAAGGCGATATGACCTTCGGTTTCTATCTGTGAGTTTTCGGTCGACTTCCAGGAGAGCAGTTCGTTTTCCCGTCGCTCAACGAGCTCGGTTTCCACGGTGACTGTCTGACCCGCCGGTGCAGCTATTTTCCAGACCGAGCGTTCCCCATGAGTTTCGACATGCTCCACATTCTTCATGAAATGCTGGAGGTTGTCGTAGTTTTCCCAGAACTTGAATAGCTCTGCTCTTGGACGATTAATCAGCACCGTCTTGCCTGCCACAGCCTTGCCATTATTCCGGTGCGTTTCCTTGGCCGCTCTGTCCGGCGCACTATCAGCAGGCCGATCGGCGATTTCTGCCCTGTGCCGATAGACGCCTACGGCTACTGCCGCCAGTGCGATGCCGGCTGCACCCAACGCAAGGGCTGTTCCGGTCGCTACACGCGATCGTCTGGATTCATCCTCGGCCCACTGGAGCTCATCCCATTCGGCGTCGTACGCGGGATCGTAGTCCATCTCATAGTCTTCGGTGTCATACTCGCTGTAAGGCCGCCCTTCATCATAATGCGACATCATATTTCTCCTTCTTCGATCAGGGGAAGGTTGAAATTCCTGCGATCACTTTTGTAAGCGCTTCAGCGTGTGTTCCTTGTCCCGCCCAAGCCATCGGCTGCTGGAAAGCCCGATATCCGGGGCTTTCACCGCAATTCCAGACCACAGTAGTGACATCCCAACCAGTGTCGGAAAGATTGATTGCAATAAGCAGGCCTGTTAAGGCAGAGGGGGTGTTCGGGGAGGCATGATGACTTCGGCACACAGCAGCTCTGCCAGCCACTTCGGCTGATCATAGTGAACGGCGTGACCACTCTTATCGCAGCGGAATATCCGCAGCTCTGGCAAATGCTCGCTGAGCACCTCGACGGTCGATCTATGGAAGGTTCGTTCGGCCTCACCCCAAACCAGCATCTTGCGGCAAGGCAGGGCCGACACGGCCGTAAAGTCCAAAGGACGGAAACGGCGATGCTCGTCGACGATCTGATCCCAGATCAGACGGTAGGTAGACTGGCGTTTCATATAATCGCCGAAGAGAAAGGCAGAGACCGGCCAGAAGTCCGGCGGGGGGGTTCGCAATGCGAGGCTGAGCAGATGCCGCCAGGCCTGACGGGTGTGAATCCAGAACGGATTCTGCCCAGCATCAACCTCCGCGTAAAATTCAGACGGCTCGCATACCGGCACACCCGCCGGCCCAATCATCACAAGCGTATGCACCCTTTGCGGATTTCGCTCGGCATACCTGCAGGCCACCATCGCGCCAACGGAGGCGCCAATCAGATGTACCCGCTCGCTTTTGTGGAACCAGAGCGCGTCATCGATGATTCTGACCGCCTGTTCGTAAAAATCCTGAGCAGGATCGAAATGGCTGCCCCCATGACCAGGCAGGTCAATGACCAGGACGTTGAAGCGACCTTTGAGCTGCTTGATAAGTGGCAACCAGTAGTCCTTCGACCCAGTGAAACCATGGAGGAGCACGAGCGTCTCCAGCGCCGAATCAGCTTCATCCGAGACGAGACAGGTGTAGCTTCGTCCACCAACACTGCCAGACTTGAGGGCAAGTCTCGAGGCCTTCCGGCCCATCAGCATCAGAATCGCCCAGATAAACTGGCCCAGTTTGTAAGACATCCATTTCTCCTCGTACATCAGACTCGAAAGCAACCACGGCTGCCGGCGCTACTCCGCAGGCCAATGTCACCTGGCGCAGCTAGCAGGTGACGCCGCCTGATACAGCGTTAATGCCGCCTGCATCTGGCCCTCCAGTCGCTCGATTCGTGTTTCATGCGCTGGATGTGTAGACAGGAACTCCAGTGGCTGCCCGCCGCCCGCAGCAGCCATGTTACGCCACAGGCTTACACTTTGCTTCGGTTCGAAGCCCGCCGTGGCCATGATGTTCAGGCCAATGAGATCTGCTTCGCGTTCATGCGCCCTGCTGAACGGCAGCGCAATACCAAGTTGCGAGCCGATGCCGAGGGCCTCCATGAGAAGACGCTGCCCTTCCCCTTCGCTCACCAGGCCGACGACATACAGCACCGACTGGATGCCGAGCTGCTGGGTCATTCGCTCGTTACCATGATCAGCCAGGACGTGACCGACCTCATGGCCGATGACCGCAGCCAGCTGATCCGGCGTCTCAACGAGTCTTAGCATGCCGGTGTGCACGCCTATCTTTCCCCCTGGCAGTGCGAAGGCATTCGGCTGGGGGTTGTCGAATACGACGACTTCCCAGGAAGCTGGCATGGACTCGGCGGCATAAACCCGACCAGCTGCCTCGATGACATGTTCGGACACGCAGCGGACAAACGCATTGATAGCAGGATTGGTTTCAATGATCTGCTGACGCTTCATCTCTGCGAACGCTTCGTGCCCCAGGTCGGTCATCATCGAGTCTGGTAGCAATATGAGCTGACTGCGGCCTGCTGGCGAGTCCTGGCAAGCCGCCAGCAGACTTAGCATTGTAACACTGAACAGTACCCTGAGTTTCAAACGTATTCCTCGACAATCTGGCCTGGTTTCAGCACATCAATGGTGTCAGTCATCCGCATTTACAATCATCTTTCTGCCGCATTGGGTGCCTGCAGCCGCTGCTGTATGCTCCCGCGCTTCATATTGTGTCCAAGGATGTTCTGCCTATGCAACGTTCACTGATGAAAGTGGCCATCGGCATACTGAGCCTCATCCTGCTGGCACTGATGTGGCGTTGGCTTGGGTCGAGCGGCCTGCTCAACATCGAGACGCTACGCGCTTTGGTCACTCATGTCGCGCAGTGGCGTACGGCGCCCTGGATGGTTCTGGCGATCACGCTGGTCTATGCGGGTCTACTGCTGGTCATGTTTCCGCTCAGTCTACTCGTCGTGGTGACTGGTCTGGTATTCGGGCCCGCCTGGGGATTGCTTTACGCCACCATCGGCACCCTTGCGTCATCAGTCGTATCGTACTGGGCCGGCCACTGGCTCGGCCGCACTGCCTTGCTGCACTACGGTGGACGCTATCTCACCGGCATGGCCGCTTATCTGTCCGAACGCGGCATCCGCACAATGACAATCATCAACCTGCTGCCTCTGGCGCCGTTCACACTGACCAATATGATGGCCGGCGCCTTCCATCTCAACTTCCGCGACTACATGATCGGCTCCGCACTGGGCATCGTCCCCGGGCTGGCCGTGGTCATCCTGCTAGGCAGCCAGTTGGGCGCGCTGTTCAGTGCCGCTCAACCCGAAGAACTGCTCTGGGCCCTGGCCGGTCTGGCCACTGCGATAGGATTGCTGTTCGTTCTGGCCCGACTCACCAGACGCTTCATCCGTCGCGAAGGGCCAGCAATACCGCCTATGGGACCACCGACGCCTAGTGCCTGCGAGGCGAGTGGGCATGATATTCCGCCAGCACCTCAGCATAGAAGCCGTGAATCGAGCGAGCGAAGTGGCTGATATCGTAATCGGCCGCGAAGGCCTGAGCCTGCTTCCCGAGCTGTAATCTGAGTGCCTCGTCTTCAATGAGCTCTTTGAGACTCTGCGCCCATTCATGACGATTTTCAGGCGTCTTGAAACCATTATGACCCTGCCGCACCACATCGTCGATACCGCTGGACCTGACCGATACTACCGGCAAACCAGCAGCCATCGCCTCGAGTATCACCATCCCCTGTGTTTCCGACTTCGAGGCGAATACGAAGATATCCCCAAGATGGTAATACAGGGGGATGTCGTCTGGCGGTACGGCGCCAATCAGAGTGACGTGTCGCTCGAGGTCGAGCTCAACAATTCTTGCTCGCACGCTCGTTAAACCAGGACCGTCCCCCACCAGCAGCAGGTGGAAGTCATGAACCCCCCATTGGCGCAATACTGCCAGGGCACCAAGCATGAAGCCGATATTTTTCTCCTTGCTGACTCTGGACACGCTCACGAGCACCGTCTTCCCATCCAGCTGATATCTCTCGTGCAGAACCGACAGTCGGTTTGTATCGACCGTGCGAAACCGGGTGACATCAATGCCGGTGGGCTGTACCAGCGTCGTTGTCCGCACCCCCAACACGCGCAGGTATTCCTCCGCCGAATAGGTGGGCACAATGACCCCATGACAGCGATTGGAAAACCGCTTGATGAGATAATGCGATATCAGGTTTCTGAATAACATCCCTGGCAGGGGCACGAAATGAGCGTAATGCTCGAGACGCGTGTGATATGTGTATACGACTGGCACCTTGAGCCGCCAGCCGAGCAACAGCCCCAGCGAACCCAGCCAGAACGGGTGATGCACATGGATGATGTCCGGCCTGAATCGTTTGAGCTCATGATAGAATTTCAGTGATAGCGGATTCGTGAGGCGGAATTCGCGCTTTTCGCCGAAGGCCATGAAGGTCGGCACCCTGATCACCCCCTGCTCATGAGCTGCGTTGTCCGTATAGCGCGGCACGAAAAGCAGAATCTGGTTTCCGAGCGCCATCAATCCATTCCGTAATCTGTCTACCGAGACCGAGACACCCGAAACGAAGGGAAAATAGTTGTTTGAGTACATGCCTATCCTGAGCGAACGATTCAGGTACGGCGTGGGGTCGATTTCAAAGTTCGGGTAGTAATTTCGCTCTTCTGCGATCAGGCGATGTAAGCGTATCGCCACGATAAGCAAAACGCTGACGATAAGCAGGAAGCGCAGATAGCTGACGTAGAAAAAGGCATAGATCGTGGACCACGCGCTTTTCAGTGTTCGTCGCCAGGCAATCTCGTCGACATCCAGGCGAACGCGGCTGATTTTCACGCCAGCATCATCGACATCCACAACGACGAAGTGATGAAAGCTGTCCACTGAATCCACGATCAAGCCCCCCGCTCCTCCCGTCGTGACGTAGTCGACCCCGTTGATGGACTGTCTGGAATAGAGCGCAAGATTTGCCGAGAACACGGCGTCGACTTCATGAGTTTCTGCTATACGCACCAAGCCATTGCGGAATTCCCGCGGCTCGAGGTAGGCATCGGATTCAAATGGCGTCAGATCATGATCCACCACCTTCTGAAGCGGCAGGCCGATGAACAGAAATCGATGGGCCGCACTGGAATTGCTTAACTCACGTTCAAGCCAGTCGAGCTGCCAGGTCAGCGAAGATTTACCGGTACCGTCAAGAAAGATGAAATGACTGTCGCCTGAGATGAATGAGAAGAAGTGCGGCCCGAAATGCTCATAGAACTGGAAACTGCCAAAATCGCTGTGCTCGTTGGCACCATAGGTGAGGAGGTAAGGCTTGGAAAGCTGTTCCAGGCTTTTGTAGATAGCCCTATAGTTTTCCTCCTGCCCGCTGGCCACGGCATTGCCGGCTGATATCAGAAAGTCGACATCATCGCGGTTGATACGTGGAATGATCCTGTCGCGAAACACATGCACGGAGTTATTGATGTTGCCGACCACCGCGAACCGATAAGCCGGCTTGCGCTCCAGCAGCTGCCTGATCATCGGGACCTGCGTGGCATGAACAGATTCAAACTCCGGCTTCTCGACATACAGACGGATCTGATGAGCCACGAGCACACACACCAGCACAATATTCGCCACATAGGCAAAGCGAAGCCAACGCTGCTTTCTGCTCAATACCATTGATGATTACAGTCCATTGCAAGGCGCTCCGGTCAACTACGCCGCGGATGAATATGATGCTGATCGGTGTACGGCGACGGGGACTTCAGATGTCAATCAATGCTGGCGCCAAAGCGTATCCTGAGACGGCGATGACGGTGCCTGAAAATGGCCTTGTACAGCGGCTCGAGAACAACACCCAGACCGGGAATCCTGCTCCGGAACTGGACCGTGTCTCTGACTCTGCAGGCAAATTCACTGCCGTCGATTTCCCGCTGATGTTCCCAGCTGGCGTGCAGGAAAGATGTGGAGCTCTCGCTAAAACCTCGTGATGGGTCAATCCAACGAAAGAAAAAGGTGTGTTTATCCAGTGGAATGGCACCGAACAGTAAAATCCAGCTTGAAAACAGGACTGTCCGCTCAGGCCACGTTTCGATGGCTCGATCGGCCCAGCCAGGCGGGGCAGTCATTCGAACGAACGGCGCCAGCTCCTCGTTCACGCCCGCCATGTTAAGCGTCGCCAGGAGTTCTTCTGCACCGATCTGGAGCTCGCTCGTGACGGTAAAGCTCATGGCACCCTCTCTGGAAAAACGGCCTCTTCGACAACTGCCTCTTTGACAAGCTCTTGGCTGTAAAACTGTTTCGCCGCTTTTTAATCCGGCGAGCCAGGCGTCATTGTAGATTTATCGTCCTGCGAGGAAAAGAAAATCCGCCCCCACAACGAAGAAAGGCGCTGCGGGTGACCCACAGCGCCTTGAATTTACAAAGTCGTTACCGTGACAGCACGACGACGAATCAGCGTGGTCCCGCGCCCTGAGATACCGCAGTCGGGATACGTGAAGCATCATCGACCTTGTACGCATACATCTTCAGGTCGGCGAACACCGAGCCCCAGGCATCCTTGTTCTGCTTCTCTTCTGCAGAGCGCAGCACATAGATGTTGCTATTCTGAGGCGCTTCAATGAAAGCGCTGAAGTTTTCGTTCCAGTGCGGGCGACTGGAATTCTCAAAGAAGTTACCTTCGACCCGTGCCTGCGCACCGCCACTGGCACTGATGCTGAAGTAGGTCACATTGCGCCAGTAATTGTTGAACAGGTGAGCCCGGGTGCGACTGCCTGTCAGCTTCGGGTTTCTTCCTGACACTTCATCCCAGTAGTTGTGATGCAAGGTCACCTGCGACTCTGATACGAGGGCCGTGTAGTGGTGCTGAGAGCCACAGACTGCCGGGTTGCGGCCGTCCAGGTGGTTCCAGGAAAGTGTGACATTCTCGCTATTTCGGACATCGATATACCCATCGCTGATCAAACCAAGACGAACGTGATCGATCCAGACATGGGTGCTGTTATCGAGGCCGATACCATCGCCAGCTTCGATGAGTCCCGGATTGACATCCCAGATCTCAAGGTTGCGAATGATGATATTGCTGCGGCCGTTGAGGTTGAAGCTTGCCCCTCTAACTTTCGAATTACGGCCACCAATGAGCGTCTTGTTCGACTCAAGGTGAATACCGGTTTCATTTCGTGAGCGCGTCACAGTCGCGTTGCTCACACTGCCCAGCGACGTGCAGGTTTGCGAACCAACCGGAACGCGATAAAAGGTCTTGCCAGGATCAGAATAGCCACAGTCGATCGGGCAGGCCACCTGGTCTCGCGGTGCGGTCCGGCAGTCGATGGTCACGTTATCCGGAATCTGAACAACCTGAGGATAAGGGCTGGTGAGTGCCTGCTTGAGATCCTGGCAGTTGTAAACCCGCCATGGATTCGACTGACCACCGCCAGTGGTAGTTCGAAGACCGTCTCGACCAGGCTGAGCTGCAAAACCATCGCTGCCGTTATCTGCTGCAAACTCTATGGTGCTCAGACGCCATCTCTGGAAAGGACTGCCCACGTCTGCCGCCTGCACGACACTCGTCCCACTGCCAGTCTGGAAAAACTGCGGACTGAGCAGGTGACCACTGCGCACTGATCGGATTTGATAGGTGCCGTCGCTCAGCCGATTGAACTGCCATCGCTGGTTGGAATAGCCATTGGCTGAATGCTGATGGATATTGCCGCCATCGTCAGTCGAATTACCGGCCACATCGAGCATGCTGCCTGAGTGCTGAGCTTCTATGTTCCAGTCACCGTAGCTGGTTTGACGAAGCACGAACTGCTGATGAATACCGCCGCCGTAGCCCCACTGCTGAACGTTAGCTCGATTCGCAGTCGAGGCACCTGCGACATCGAGACTCTTGCCGCTGCCAACATTTTCCAGACGGTAAACCTGTCCTGACGCTGCGGTATTCGATGCCGGGTTGACATAGCCCTTGAGAAGACGAAAATCCCAACGCTGAAAATCGTTGCCGAAATCATAATCCTGCACCAGTGCCGCACCGCTTCTTGTCGCGTTCTGGGCAACTGACAGCACCTGCCCGCTGTTGGCAGACGCAACACGATAGCGTCCAGTAACAGTTTCAGTAATTTGCCACTGCTGATTGGCCTGGCCGTTGGCGGCCCATTGTATGACAGGCGCGCCCGGCCATGTCGCAGCGCCGTTGACGTCGATCAGTTTGCCGCTATGACGAAGCTCAAGGGTCCATAATCCGTTGCCTGTAGCCCGAGCAATGACCTGTTGGTGAGCGCCCGCCCCAGTGCCCCATTGCTGTAGAATGGCGCCATTGTTCATGCTCGCCCCGGCAGTGTCGATGCCAAGACCACTGCCGGCGTTGACCACTGCATAAACCTGTCCAGACTGTAGCGCTGCATGACTCAACTGAGCGACGAACGTACACTGAACGAGGATGCATAATTTAACGATGAGCGGCGAAAACCGATGTTTGCGGGATACACGATCGAGAGTCTGTACAACCATACCAAGCCCCTTTGTGATGTGGCGCGCATTTTACAGCGCGGCTACAATCTGAACAATAATTAACCAAGCGTGGTTACATAATGACAACAAATGGAGAACGATACCGTGTCACGGTTCGTACCTGCCTCGATCCATCAGGGCCAGAATCATGAGCAAATCTCTCAGGACAGGAATCTACCGCCATTATAAGGGGCAAATCTATGCAGTGATGGGTGTAGCCCGTCATAGCGAAACCGAAGAAGAGCTGGTGGTCTACAGAGCACTCTATGGTCAACAGGGTTTATGGGTGCGACCGCTGTGCATGTTCACCGAGACAGTCGAAATCGATGGCGAGACGATACCCCGCTTTGCCTGGGAACGGCCGCTCGATACTGAAGCAGATATCGCCTAGTCACTCCGCTCCCAATCCGGCGGCATCCATAGATGTTTCAGGCGGGAAATCAGCTTACCTGGGCGGCGCATGTCGCGGAACAGGTCGACGTATTCATGAGTCCAAAGTCGTATCGGGTTGTTCGAGTAGACCTGTCGGGTGATGCCATATTCCGGTGGATTAGCGCTATCCTCCGGCACGAAGGTTCCAAATAGACGATCCCACACGATGAGCACACCACCGTAATTCTGATCGATATACTGCGGATTTCTGCCGTGATGCACGCGGTGGTGGCTGGGCGTGTTGAATACCATTTCCAGCCACGGATGCAGCCGCCCGACCAGTGTCGTATGAATGAAGAACTGGTACACCAGCGACAGCGCGTACGCGACGCCTATCCAGACGGGATTGAAGCCGATGAGTGCCAGCGGCAGATAGAAGATCCAGTTACCATTGAAGATATTGGTGGCGTTCTGCCGCATTGCCGTCGAGAAATTCATACGCTCGGATGAATGATGCACGACGTGCGCAGCCCAGAACCAGCGCATTCGATGACTGCAGCGATGCATCCAGTAAAAGCAGAGGTCTACGCCAATCAGCACCAGTACAGCCGTGAGCCAGTTCAGCTCGAGATCCAGCAATCGAAAGTGATAGACAAGCGCATAGGCTGGAAAGGCTATGATGCCGGCAAAGAGCAGCTCGGTGACCTGATAGCCGGCGCCGAGTCCAAAATTCCTGAACGCTTCGCCGACATCCATCAATCGCTTGTCATGCCTGATGCGTCGATACTCCCAGAGTGTCACACCAATGAAGACTGGTGTGGCGACCATGAATATGAGCTGACGGGCATCAAGCGCTAACCAGGTGCTTAGCCAGGTCCAGAGCCCCTCGAGTCCGCTCTCACGAATCGTTGTTGTCATCAGTTCGTACATGTTCTGGCCTCATCCAGGCGTATCATCAAGCGTATTCTTCACCCGAATCAGTTGCTATTATTGACCATACGTGACGCGCTTTTGACTATAGACGCCAACAGTTCGCGGAGGTGACATGGGACAGGTTATGCGAGTAACCGGGGCATGGATTGGGCTGCTTAGAGACTGGCTCGACGATGCGCACCACGAGGCGCTTGATCTTCGCAGCGCGCTCGCCCGCTGGTCTCGGGAAGATAACGTGCCCGTACCCGTCTGGCGTGATCTGGTCGAGCGCGGCGTTGCCCTCGCGCCTGATCAGCCGGCGCCAGAACTGGCAATTGGCGCCTGTGTCACGCCTGCCCATGTTGGCGTGCTGGGCTATCTGGTTCTGGCTTCGGATACCGTAGGGGAAGCCATGCTGGCCTATCAGCGCTACGAGCGGCTGTTCTACGGGGTGAGCATCGCTGAACTCGAAGCCACAGGCGATGATGTGGAGATCCGATGGCCTCCCGATAGTAGTGGTCTGGGGCAGCAGGGCGATGGCGTTGCGATTGCTGCCCTGCTCACCTTTCTGCGGCGTCAGATGGATGACCCGCCATCACTCTCAAAGGTTAGCTTTCGTGGTGAGGTGAGCCCCAGAGACGCGTCGGCGTATGAGAGCTTTTTTGGTTGTCCAGTATCCTTTGGAGATGCCTATGTTCGCGTCCGCTTCCCCCAGGCCTACCTGGCAATCCCCATGCCCCGACGGGACCCCACGCTGAGGCACTTGCTCGACCGACAAGCCCAGGCGCTGTTACGTGCACTACCCGGCGCCTCCGACGTTGAACGGATTCTGCAGCAGGTTCTGCTGCGACTGCTCGCGGATGGCGAACCGACATTGGTGCGTGCGGCCCAGGCCATGCACATGTCGCCACGGACATTGCAAAGAAGACTCGCTCAGCACGACATGAGCTGGCAGCACTGGCTGGATCGCAGTCGTGAACAACTTGCAGAGCAGTATCTCGGCGATACCAGCCTCAGTCTGAGCGACATTGCGCTGCTGCTCGGCTTCTCCGAACAGAGCGCCTTCACCCGGGCCTATCGCCGCTGGACTGCCAGCTCGCCTGGCCGACGCAGACGGCGCCTGGGATCTACCACTCCACCGTACTAGAGGCGATAAGCGCCCTGGTTGAGACCTTCAAGAATCGCCGGCGTGATCCGGGTATAGGTCGTCGTGCCTGGGAGCCAGGCATAGATCGGATCGTCGGTCGAATTGATGTCGTAGCCAGCCTCCTTCAAAGGCGCCTTTTTGTGCTTGAAGGTTCCGGTCGTTTCAGCTGCCTCACCAAGCCGCAGGAAGATCGGAACGGCGCAGACAGGCAGGCTGCTGCGTAACATCTTGAGGAAACCCTCGAAGTCGAATTGCCCCGGGTGTCCGGTTGTCTTCAGCCACGCCATGCCAGCCCGGCCGTTGGTCCCCGGAATCTCGACACCATAGACGATCGACTCAACCACGCTTGGATGAGCATCAATGATCAATTCAACTTCCGTGGTTGAGACGTTCTCTCCCTTCCAGCGGAAGGTATCGCCCAGGCGGTCGACGAACTGGGCGTGGCGAAAGCCCATGTTTCGCATCAGATCCCCGGAGTTGAACCAGCGATCGCCCTTCTTGAAGACATCATGGAAAATACACTTCTCGGTTTTTTCTGCGTCGGTGTAGCCATGGAAAGGGGTCTTCTCGGATATTTCGCCTATCAGCAGACCGGTCTCGCCCTTCTTCACCGGAATCATCCGGCCTTTGCTATTACGAACAGGACGCTCGTGCTCATTGTCGTAGGCGACGATCGAGTAGCGGAATGGACATAGCCCCACCGTGTTGTCGAAATTCAGCACATTGGAAAAGCCAATATTGCCCTCGCTCGACGCGTAAAACTCCATCACCCTGGGCACGCCGAAGCGTTCCTTGAACTGCTTCCAGATTGACGGTCTGAGGCCGTTGCCAACGATGACGCGAACCTGGTTCCTGTGATCATCAGGCGACACCGGGCGCTCAATGAGATAGCGACACAATTCGCCAACATAGCCGAATGCCGTGACCTTGTGCTGACGAATGTCTTCCCAGAATCTGGACGCACTGAAGCGTCTGGCCATAACCAGCGTAGCGCCGCCTGCAAGCACTGAACCCCAGCATACGGCCAGAGCGGTGGCGTGGTAGAACGGCAGGCATACGTACATTCTATCGGAGGATTCCAGCTTTACTGCCGCGAAACCAAAGGAACCATAGGCTTTCATGAAGCGGCCATGATTGAACACCACGGCCTTGGGCAGGCCGGTCGTGCCTGATGTGTAGATGTAGAAGCAGGGATCGTCAGGGTAGATTTCGCGCGACTGGCGGGGGTTCTCACCGGAGGCCACCTTGCTGGCGTGCATGAGATCGACCCAATAGTCGGCCACCCGGCTCGGCGTCGCCTGAGTCTCATCTGCCACCAGAAACTGACGATGCTCTGGTACAATCAGTTCCGCTTTCACCTCTTCATACGCGTCTGCCAGCTCTGCACCAACTATGGTCGCCCTGGGCGCCACCAGATTGATACTGTGCGTTAGCACCCTGCCACGCTGCGAGGTGTTGACTAGCGCACTGACCGCGCCAATTTTGGCACACGCGGTAATGGCAACCATCAGCTCAAGCCGGTTCTCGATCATGATGACAACGGCATCACCTTTGACGATGCCCGTCGAGGTCAGGTAATTGCCGACCCGATTGGCCCAGGCGTTGAATTCAGCGTAGGTCATCGACCTGTCACCATCGACGATGGCTTCGGTCTGTCCGCTCTCGGCAGCCAGTGTCTCGATACACATACCCAGCCCGACTACCCGCGTCTTGTCGGTGGTGTCGCCAACTTTGAGGCCTTTCACCAGTCCCGGGACGCCGGAAATGAGCATTGGTATTTTTCTTGCGAACTGAGGAAACGTTATGATGTCCTGATTATCCATGGCTGGCTGTCCTGCCCTTGTTTTAGCTGTTGTTGTATGTGTGCGATGCTAGCTGCTCACTTTTGTGCCGGTAATGACCATGCGTAACATCCTGCTGTCCTTTTGTCTCATTATCTGGCAATCGCTGCGGTGAGAGGTATCCGATCCAGAGAGCCAACGGTCTCTGCTGCTTCGATCCTCGATCTCTTCGACGGCCTTGTCGAGCTCGGTGTGCTGGCTGGTCCCGACGCTGAAGTAGACGGGATCAGACGCGCAGATCTTGAAAACATCGAAGCCCGCTTTCCGGCCAGCCTTGTACAGAAGCTATGGCGCGTCGGCGAGCAATCACCATATGCACGGCAGCTCGGCCTGATTATCGGCAGCCGGGTCAACCTGCGGGCCATGGGGATGATTTCAAACGTCACCAGATTCGCAGACACGCTCGGCGAAGTCATTGTCATTTCCGCCAGACATGCCGCCGTTATGAGCGAAGTGGAAAACATCCGGTCGGTCGCGCAAGCTTCGGGCGTCAAGATCGTCTATGAAATCACACCGCCCGAATATCGGCTCGATAACGCCATCGACCGTAGCATGGCTGCTGGCGTCAGCTGGGCGCGACACCTCACCGGCAGGCCACTCATGCCACTCGCTACGACATTCAGGCATACGGTGTCGGACCAGGCGCCTTACCGAGCCATCTTCGGCGACGCCGTGAGTTTCGGTCAGGCGGAAGATGCCATTCTGGTCGCGCACGAAGACCTTACCTTACCGGTGATTTCGAGCAACCCTTACGTCAAGGCAGTATTGGCAAGCCGGCTTGCCGAACAGAGCAATGGCCTGATGCGCAGAACCACGCTCGAAGGCGAAGTGCGTCGCATCATCGGCAATGCCCTCCAGGATCCCTTGCTCAGCTCGGATTACGTGGCCAATCAGCTCAATATGAGCCGGCAGACACTGCACAGAAAACTGAGAAAAGAGAGCTGCACATATCAGAGCCTCTTGCTGGCGGTGCGCAAGGAGAAGGCCCATCACTATCTTAAGAACGGCGTTTCAAAGATGGATGAGCTGAGTGCACTGCTGGGGTTCAGCGAACCAAGCGCCTTCTTCAAGGCCTTCCGCAGCTGGTACGACACCACGCCTGGCAAATTCGAGGGCCGAGGCAGCTAGCCGTTATTGCGACCGCACTCGATCAGCGCCTTGATGTCCTCGAGGGCGGCGGGTTTGAGCAGGTGATGGTCGAAGCCTGCCTCTTTGGACAACTGCCTGTCTTTTTCCTGTCCCCAGCCAGTGACCGCGACTAATGTACAGTCTGCCAATGCCGACTTCTGTCGGAGGGCCCGTGCCAGGTCATAGCCGTTCATGCCTGGCATCCCGATGTCCAGAAAGGCGATGTCGGGCACGAAATCAGCAGCTATCATCAGGGCATCCTCGCCGGAATGAGCAAGACGAACCTCATGACCTGAGTGAGTCAGCAAGGTCTTCAGGCTGCTCACGAAGTCGATGTTGTCGTCTACCAGCAGCACACGGCAGCTCGCTTTCTGTACCTCACTCACCGCCGCCGCTGTGGCCTTGATACCTGCCGGCTTTTCCGCAACATCGATCCTTACGGTAAAGGTACTGCCCTGCCTGCTACCCTTGCTGCCGACGAGGAGTTGTCCTCCATGGAGTTCGACCAGACGCCTCGACAGGGCCAGCCCTACCCCTAGCCCTGCCTGATCGCGCTCCAGCGACTGATCCACCTGGATGAACATGCCGAAGATTTCTGGCAGCATCTCTGGCTGGATACCAATACCGTTGTCTTCGACATCGACAACTGCCTGGTTATCTTCCACCCGAGCGGCGAAGCTGATCCTGCCGCCACGGGGCGTATATTTCGCTGCGTTATTTAGCAGGTTCGAGAAAACCTGAGCGAGGCGAACCGGATCAGCATCGAGATAGACGGGGTCTGCCGGCATAGTGACGGAAAAGTCGTGGCCCATCTCTTCGATGAATAACCCACTGGTTTCGATAGCGTTCTGCATGATCGACTCCAGATCCACCAGCGATTTCGTTATCGTCAACTTTCCTGTTGTAATCCTCGACACGTCGAGCAGATCATCGACAAGCCGGACCATCTGTTTCAACTGCCGCTCCATCACCACGAGAGCGGTCTGCTGTTCAGGCTTCATATCGCCTGGAATGCGGAGGATCCTCAAGCCATTAGCCAGAGGCGCCAATGGGTTGCGCAGCTCATGAGCAAGCGTTGCGAGAAACTCATCCTTACGACGATCCGCAATTCGCAAGGCGTTCTCCGCTGCATGGCGCTCGGACATTTCGTGCTCGAGCGAACGGTTCGACTGTTCCAGGGCACTGGCACGACGTTCTATTTCGCTCAGCATATCGTTGAATGCTTCGACGAGAACGCCAATTTCATCTTCTGTATGTTTCTGGGCTCGAAGCGAAAAGTCGCGAGTCTGCATCACCCGACGAGCCACATCGGTCACGGCAAAAATTGGAGCTGTCAGCGCACCACGAAGCCAGGTGGCAATAAATAGCGCGAAACCCAGGCTTGCTGCCATGACGCCGATCAGAATCAGAACATAGTTCAGAAGACGCGCACTCAGCTCATAGCGTGCACGGATGTAGACTGTAGCAATGACCTGATCATCCTTGACGAGCGGCTGCCAGACATGAAGCCTGTCGGCCTCGACCACATGGCCTTCGGCCAGCTCCTCGGGCGTAGGCCATCGAACGTGCTGACCATCGCGGGTAGCGGCCTTACTGGTGTATTCAGCGAACTTTTCCCTATCCGGCGTGAACAGCACCGCGTTGATGATGGCTGGTCGAGTCCTCAGAAGCTCCAGGTTCTGTCTGGCTGTGAGCGGATCATTAAACTCCAGCGCGGGTGTGCTGATATCAGCGATGATACTGGCTTGAGTGCGCACATCGCTGATGAGTTCGTCGTGATAGGCACGAAGGTTCACCACGAGCATGATCGAGGCATGGATCAGCAGCGCAAAGAAGGTCGTGGCCATGACCACGAGCATCAGCTTGCTGGATATGGACTTACTGAGAGGGCGCATCACTAGGGCGCCTCTCGCTCGACTGAGGATGCCACGGCCAGGAGACGAGAGCTCAGTTTGAGTTGGGAGATATCTGCCCAATGCAGCGAAACGTCAAATCCGACACGACCGCTGATCAGTCTCAGGTTGATCGTACTGCCAGGTGCCAGCCCATCTTCATTTTCAGTGACAACGAGCAGCGGCTTGCCCCTGTTCCGCCTGGTCAGGGCCGCTAGAGCATCTTCGGCATCGTGACCTACGAAAACGACGTGAGGGAGGGTGATTTCTCGTGTGCTCGAGGCCGTTAGTACCTGTACCGGCCTATCGTTCACGAGTCTACCTGCTATGCCTTCCTGGAGTTCGGCACTGATCGGGCTGGCGCCCAGCACCCAGATCCTGTAGGGGGAATCCGGGGCCTCGAATGCAGAGTCGGGCCACTGCGTATAGCTGAGAAACTTGAAGACCATTGCTGCCTTGATCCGATACTCCGGCGCCCCGTCCTTCGCCGCCGCCACGACAGAAAATCCCCAAACGCCGAAACAGATGGCGAGAAACGCAAGCCGACGGGAACGGCAGCCTTGGCCCAGGGCCTCGGCAATGTTCTGAACGCGGCACGCAGTTGTCATGCTACAGCCCCCACACGAGCTTGCCAAAAACACCGCGCTCGAACTCGCTACGTACAGGCGCTCTGCCAAACTCCGGATGAGTATCATCCAGCAGATTCTGTCCTACCAGCGAGAGCTCGAGACGGGACAGGGGCCGCCATCCTAGGCGCAGATCGAGCGAGGTGTAAGCTGGCACATCGATCTGCTCGATCTCACCAGCGTGCCGAAGGAAGGCGTCAAGTGTCAGTTGGTGACTGATATCGAAGGCAGAACGGATCTGACCATAAAACTCAGGATCCCCATTGGCTATGTTCGTGGTGCTGGACGTATCGAGGCTGCCGGGCTTGAGATCGATATCCAGACGCTGAACCACGAAGCCAGCGTGCAGCCGCCATCGCGCAGTAGCCTGCCAGCTTGCCCAGGTTTCCAGACCATAGACATTGCCTTTTGCTCGATTCCTGAACACCTGACCAGTGCCAGAGGGATTCGGCTCCAAGGTGCGCAGATCATCGTAGTGGCTGTAGAAGCCGGTTACCGACCAGTTCACAGCGGCCACGGGCTGGCTTCGGTAGCCTAGCTCATAAACAGTCGAAGTCTCAGATTCGAAGTTCTTGCCACCAGCGAATTCGTACTGGGGCACACCGTCGAGCAGTGGGGGATTCACCGGGCTGAAAAAGTCCCGGTCAATACGCGACGGAGACCGGACCGCGATCGCGATACTGCTCCAGATGAGCTGACGAGCAGCCGGTGTCCATGCGAGGTGTGCGCTGGGCATGCTCTCCCATCCGGTGTAAGGATTATGCTCCAGTCTGGTCCCCACAGTCAGACGCAATTTGTCCGTCAGCGTTATCTCATCCTGGGCGAACACGTTGGTCCATCGCAACACCACATCATCCGGCAGGAACTCGAAACGCTGTCTGTTCTCGACTCGATCTGTCAGATATCGATGCCCACCACCCCATACGAGCGTGTGAGTATCGTCGAGTGACCATTCGTGTTGTAGTTCAATATCAATCGTATTGAGATGCTGCTCGTACGATTCGGCCTGATCACGGTGCGTATGGTCGAAGTAAGCCTGCAACGACCACAGGGACTCCGCCGAGCGCGCCCAGGTCGCGCGCGTGAGCACATTGGCGCCCTCGATCTCGGTATCTCTCAGGTCGGTCTGTTCGAGCTCTCCCTGATAGAAATCCCCCTGGACCGTCAGGGAGCGGTTGTTACTGGTCCAATCGGTCCTGAAACCTGCCTGGGAGCGATCCCAACCAGTTTCGGTGGGGCTGCCGTCGGCTCGCTCGACGTCATCGTGCTGACTACGCTTGCCATACACTCTGTAGTGGCCATCAGCAATCAGTTCACCCCCGTATCTGGCTGCAGCATGATGCTCCTGCTCGCTGGCGCCGACGGAAAACAGCTCGCCCTGGGTCTCGGCTGCAGATCGTGTGACAACGTTGATGACCCCATTGACCGCGTTAGCTCCCCACAGCGTGCCACCAGGGCCACTCACGACTTCTACACGATCCAGGTCTTCCAGCAGCACATCCTGCGCATCCCAGAAGACGCCTGAGAAGAAGGGGGAATACACGGTGCGGCCATCTATCATCACCAGCATCTTGTTGGCCAGGAGATTATTGAAGCCTCGCGCGGAGATGGCATAGTTGCGCGCATCGATACGTGCGACCTGAAGGTTTGGCGCGAGGCGCAGCGCCTCCGGCAAGGTGGTCGCACCATTTCGTCGCACATCGTCATGAGTGATGACGAACACGGATGCCGGCGCATCGGAAACCGGCCGCGCCGCCTTGGATACTGAAATAACCGGCATTTCAGCCAGTTCTTCGAGAGACAGATCTGCCAGGGCAACATCCTGTGCATGCGCGGCGCAGGGCACCAGCAGCGCTGACAAGGCGCCGATCCCAATCACGCAACCGCGGTATGTGCTTGCCCTGCTAGCCCTACGGCAGAGAAAGACCCTCAGGTCCGTGGAACAGTTCATATGTGTGGACCTGATGACACCAGTGTCGACATTGAAGACAGGTAGCGGACCGCTTCGCATCTTCATGTGACTATTCTTCGAATAGTAATTCATGGGAAGCGCTGGCAACAAGACCTTATGGCTGGCTCGTGGGACCGCCCGCATTCGGGTAGATATCAGGAATATTATCTGTGCAGGGAGGGGATGCCGTTTCGGGCAAAGATTGATACGCTTACCGGACTGGAAGCCCTCGCGGGGCCTTGATCGAGCTGGTCTCGACGTCCAGCTCGACCGTAAAACCCTTAGCGCGTTCCGTAGACCACCATGGTTTTGCCCTTCACCTGCACCAGGCCCTGATCTTCCAGAGCCTTCAGCACGCGCCCAACCATCTCACGCGAACATCCAACGATGCGGCCGATCTCCTGGCGGGTGATCTTGATCTGCATGCCGTCGGGATGGGTCATGGCGTCGGGTTCACGACAGAGATCCAGTAGCGTGCGGGCTACCCGACCAGTCACATCGAGGAAGGCAAGGTCGCCCACCTTGCGAGTGGTCTGACGCAGTCGCGTCGCCATCTGCTCGCCGATGAAGTAGAGAATTTTTGGGTCTTCCTGAGCGATTTCGCGGAACTTGCTGTAACTGATTTCAGCCACTTCGCATTCAGTCTTGGCCTTGACCCAGGCACTGCGTGAGCCGACCGCTTCCGGGTCGAACACGCCCATCTCCCCGAAAAAGTCTCCGGCGTTCAGGTAGGCCATGATCATTTCCCGGCCATCATCATCCTCGATGATAACCGTCGTGGATCCCTTGATGATGTAGAACAGTGAATCGCTCTTGTCGCCAGCGTAGATGATGGTGCTTTTGCTGGGATAGCGTCTTCGGTGACACTGTGAGAGGAAATAATCAAGATGTTTGGTTTGCTCGGTTGGCTTTACTACCGTCACCATTCTTGATTCCTCTGTTCACTCATGGATTGCATAGGTATGGGTTCATTAAAAAGATGCATTATGACCACTATGTTAAATTAAGCAGAAATCCTGTGATTAGGCAAGCCGGCATGTGGTAGGCTTTGCCCCCTTATAATGGCAGCACTGCTGCCGACGAACTGATGATCTCGCGATGAAAGCAACGATAGCATGGAAGGGCGATGCCCTTTTCGAAGCAAAGACTGAAAGCGGCCATACCCTGACCATCGACGGCCCCCCGGACCAGGGCGGCAAGAATCAGGGACCGCGTCCAATGGAGACCATGCTGGTCGGCCTGGGCGCCTGTACCTCGTTCGATGTCATGATGATCCTGCGCCGATCGCGCCAGGTGGTTTCGGACTGTGTCGCTACAGTGAAGGCCAAGCGTGCTGATGAGATACCGGCCGTATTTACCGATATCCATATTCATTTCGAAATCAAAGGTACTGATGTCAGCCCGAAACAGGTTGAACGAGCCATCAAGATGTCGGCTGACAAATATTGCTCGGCCTCTATAATGCTCGAACGCGGTGGCGTGAAAATCACCCACGACTACACGATAGCTGAATCCTGAAACACGCGGACCAGTCAATGAATGAAAAGTTAAAACTGCACGGCTTCAACAATCTGACCAAATCACTCAGCTTCAATATCTATGATATGAGCTATGCGGTGACTGAGGAACAGAAGGACGCCTACATCGCCTATATCGACGAGCAGTACAACGCCGAGCGTCTGACCCAGATTCTCACCGACGTTGTCGAGATTATCGGCGCGCACATTCTTAACGTGTCACGTCAGGATTACGATCCGCACGGCGCCAGTGTCACGATGCTCATCGCCGAGCACGAAGTGCCACCACCGCCAGGATCTGACGAGGCTTCGCCTGGCCCGCTGCCTGAAACCGTCGTCGCTCACCTCGACAAGAGTCACGTAACGGTCCACACCTATCCAGAGAGCCATCCGGATGGTGGTATCAGCACCTTCCGTGCCGATATCGATGTGTCGACCTGTGGCCTTATCTCACCGCTGAAGGCCCTGAACTATCTTATTCACAGCTTCGATTCCGATGTGGTAACGATCGACTATCGCGTGCGTGGCTTTACCCGCGAACTCGACGGCACCAAGATTTACATCGACCATGACATCAATTCGATCCAGGAGTTCCTCACCCAGGATACACAGAACCTGTATCAGATGATCGACGTGAATGTGTACCAGGAAAACCTGTTCCACACGAAGATGATGCTGAAGGATTTCGATCTGGACAACTACCTGTTCGGCTCTGGTTCCGATGAAATGGAAGAGGATCAGGCTGAGGGCATTCGCCGACGGCTGCAGCGCGAAATGCGAGAAATCTTTTATTCAAGAAATCTCTCGCCCGATCAGGAATAAGGTCGGCATCTACTCAAAGACGTTGTGAGATCTGGTTATCGGTCAGATCTCACCGCCGGACTGCCTCAGCAGCATCTGCATATCTTCGTTGTTCTTCTTCACTGCTACCATCAGCGCTGTTTCGCCTTCGGCATCGCGGGCATTGACGCTTGCGCCGGCTGAAAGCATGACCTGCGCCATCAGCAAAGAGCCCTGCTCCACTACGATCATCAGCAATGGCTTGTTCTGATACTGGGTATTAACCCGAGCGCCGGCTCGAATCAGCGCTTTTGACGTCGACAGATGGCCGTTCGTAATCGCCAGCGCCAGAGGTGTCGCACCATCGGAGCGACGGGCATTGAGTTCGGCACCTGAGGCAGCCAGAGCCTGCACAGCGCGACTATCGCCGCGCCGCGCCGCAATATGTAGAGGCGTTTCCATGTTGGCAGGATCGGTAATATTCGGATCAGCACCCTCCGCGAGCTGGTCCACGAGGCGCTGGGTATCGCCCTTGTTGGCTGCAGACAGTACAGCTGTGGCATCTGTTTTCGGTGGGGTGGTACAGCCCTGGAGTACAGTGGGGGCGGCAAGCAGCAGCAGCAAGGCCGTGGCATTTCTCGTGAGCATGAGGATTCCTTTTCAAACGCGCCATCCTTGTAGCTGGAGCCTGCCTACTTTATTCGATGCGGCTCTGCTTCAACGCGGCGTTCTGGTAATATCGATTATTATTGGTGAGCCCTTGAGCCCTACTTCTTCCCAGTCAGCAGTTTGCGCGATAACAACAGGACAAGTACAGGCAAGCTGCGGCTCACTTGCCAGGAATCCGACACGGAACACGCTTTGCCCGATTTGAACAAACCAGGGACGACCGCGCCTGTTGCTGAGACCGTGCAACTCACGGCAGAACAACGCGCGATCATCGAGGCAGAGGTCAGCCACGCCGCCATTACGGCCGTTGCCGGTAGCGGAAAGACTACTACGCTGGCACATCGCATCCTGCACTTGCTGAACAACGGCGTTAGCGCCCAGCGAATTCTCGTGCTGATGTTCAATCGGGCGGCCAAGCTCGAGTTCGAGAAGAAAATCCGCAAGCTCGCCATGAGCGCTGTAAATCCGTCTCAGCCCTTGCCAGAGATTCGTACATATCACGCCATGGGGCTGCGCCTGTACAAGCGGTTTATCGACGAAGGCTATCTCGAACCGTTCAATCCGAAGATCCTCAGCGAGGGAGAGATTCAGTTCCAGCTCTGGCGGCTTATACGGGAAGCTGCGCCGGAAGATCTCCGCACCACGCTGAACCGCGACAAGAAGGAGCATATCGAGAAAGCCGAGGCGATTCTGGAGATTAGCAAGGCGCAGCTGACCGATTTCGACTTCACGTTCGAGCAGCTGGATATCCAACCGAAGTTCGGCTTTCTCAAGGATGTCGCTGAACGCTTCGAAGACTGGCGCCAGCGAGAAAGTCGTATCAGCTTTGCCGACATGTTGTATGAACCGGTGAGATGCCTGCAGAAGCATGAACACCTGCGAAAACTGGTACGCGATAAAATGGATGTGGTGCTTGTCGATGAGTACCAGGACACCAATGAAGTACAGCACCAGCTGCTGAAACACATTGCCGGCTCCCGCGCCAAGGTGACCATCGTTGGCGATCCCGACCAGACCATCTACGAGTTCAGAGGCGCGAGTACCGACTTCATTCTCAAGCGCTTTCAGGAAGACTTCGAGAATCCAGCGCCTTTTCAGCTCACCTGGTCATTTCGGTATGGCCACCGTGCTGCGCTCGCCGCCAATCATCTGATCGGACA
>TARA_R100000306_G_scaffold42747_1_pt1 | contig 40090 bp, 34 predicted proteins | sample TARA_R100000306 | Tara Oceans TARA_R100000306 (sample SAMEA2620824) | marine metagenome | biome: marine biome (ENVO:00000447); feature: mesopelagic zone (ENVO:00000213); material: "saline water (ENVO:00002010), including plankton (ENVO:xxxxxxxx)" | depth 1000 m | reverse complement strand
CTTCTATTTTTCAAACAGTTACGTGCAAACGTCAACAGCCCCTAGTAGTTCGCCAGGAGGGCAAGCGACAGGTTCGTAATCGAGTGACTGAAACGCGTCTGTGATTCGCAACTCCGCCAGCACCCGGCGAACCGGGTACGGTGGATCTGATCGCTCAGTAAGAGCAGTTGACTACTACATTATCTACGTAGTTCGGGTTGGCGTCAGCAGCCGGCATTGTCCCTTCGGCGTTAGACATTACCGAACAAGTACCGCCTGACTCAGGCGGTCCCGCGTAGATTACTTCGATGAAGTAGTCGATCCCTGGAGCAACCCCATTGGGCAGGGTAAAACTTCCATTACCCGCTGAATCGAGAAATCCTGCATCCCCTAGCGAATCCTGGATCGCAACGATATCTCCATCCAGAAGGCCCGAGACAGTCCCGCCCAACGATCCTGGCGCTGTACCTGTACTGCCGGAAGCACAGCTTATAGAAAGGTCTGTCACACCGGTGCTTCCCATGGTTCCTATGCCATTAACGACAGGTTCACAGGTGATTCCGCCTGACGTGGATAAGACTTTGACGTCATAGGTCGTTCCCGGCTGAAGATATTTGCTCTTGAATGAAGGGGATGAGCCGCTCACAGATTCGATGCTGTTCCCGAGGCTGGCGCCGAAGTCGACCTGAATGGACGCATTGTCCGGCAAACCTGTAATCACACCAGATACGCTCGCACCGCTACAGCTCACATCGGAAATAACGCTTGGGTAAGCCGGTGATCCGGATACGCTGCTCAGTGAGCACACCAGTCCGTTGCCGAGCGGTGACAGGGCGAGACTGTAGTTGCCGGTAAAAGCAGCCTCGAAGCTGTAGTTGCCGTTGCTATTCAAAACTTCAAACGAAGTGCCAGCAAGGCTGTCAGTATTGCTAACGGTGACTGTCTCGCCAGAGGGCAGTCCGCTGACGGTGCCCTTGATGGAGTACGATGTGCCTTCAGCTATTTCGCAGGCTATGGCGACCGAGACACTTGGGAATTCTGCCTCTCCTTCGCTACCGTCTACCGAGCATGTGTGACTCAGGGGCAGGTCTGAGACCGAAACGCTGTAGTCGCCGGTAAACGGCAGCGCAAACGCAAAGTCACCATTCTCCGCACTCAGGGTCACGGGCTGAAGGCGGTCGCTGTCCCGCGCAATCACAGTAAGACTCTCGCCGTCAGGCAACCCGGAGATCGAGCCCGATACGACGTACGACGGCAGTGGTTCGCAGGTAATCTGAACGGTTGTGATTGTCGAGGTTTCGTAATTGACGGGCACCTGTCCTGTCCCCGACGCAACGCCGCACTGCAGGCGGGCTGGGGTTGCGCTAAGAACGCGCACCTCGTACAACTGACCAGCATTGACTTGGCGTGGGAAGGTGAACTGACCGTTCGCGATTGCAAGCACGGCGTTGTTGCCGGTAACCAGAGTGACGGATTGATCCGGCGCAAGGCCGCTGATCGTGCCGCCGAGGGTCATTTTTAGCGGCGTAGCGACCGAGCAAGTCATATCGACGTCACTGACTGTGCCGAGTGGCATCGTGCCGGAAGCATTAGTCATCTCACAGGTGACACCTGGGTCGCTTGGCTTTTTCTTGAGCGAGACGGTATAGGGCTGTTTTGGGGCGGCACTGGAAGCGAATTTATACACTCCATTAGCAGACAGTACGAATGTCTCCGCTGTCTTATCGCCGTCCAATGAGGTATACGCCAGCTCTAGTGTGGCCTTTCGGCCGACAGGCAGGCCAGTCACGGTTCCGCCAACACGCTGCTGAGTGTCTTTGTTTTGGACGGCCTGCAGAGTTGGCGGGCAAGGATTCTTGCCGCAAGCCAGCTTGATATTGGGGACAGCGAAGCCTGCCTCTGAAGAGCCCAGCGAGTCATCTATGTGAGCGGCTGCGTCATCGGGCGTAACCATGCTGAATGGTTTATCATTGACGTCCGGGAGCTCCGAGTAGATTTTTTGAAGGCTTTCGGTAAACTTCTCTTCGCTTGCCGTAAAGTCAATATCAATCTTATTCTGGGACAGATCCCACAGCTTTATCTTTCTCACGACACCGTCGGACGACCGGTTACGATCAAGCGTCTGTAGCGCCTGTGCGATACGCAGACCGCGCGAGATCCCTGCCTCATCTGCTGGGTCATCCAGCTGAAGCACATGCACGAGTCCCGCGCACGCCAGCGTGCCAAGTGCCTGATTGCCGAGATAGAACGTGATGCTGCCGTCATTTTCGCAATTAAAGCCGCCGTTGGCGTCCGTAAAGCGCATCGACGCGCTTTTCTCGATCCGCACCTGGTAGAGAGGTATTTCATCCGCTGTAAGGGAGAGGCCGAGGGGGTGGCCAGGAAGAGGGCCGCCAATCCGCGTTCCATAGACGGTCGTTTGGCCGGTCTGCGGAGCAATGACCAGAGTCGATCCGTCGGCTGAAAGACCGCCAAGACCGGATGTAACACCCTCGGCGACAGGCATCCAGCTACGACCGCCATCTTCGGAAATCTTTGACTCGCCGTCACGAAGTGTTAGAAGCAGGCGGCGACCATCGGATGACATCGCGATAGTGCTAGAGAGCAGCTGGAGCGGACCTGCTTCGTTTGGTAAACCGTCTGACCAGGTGGAGCCGCCATCTCTTGAAATGTACGTGGCCGTGTAGGTGGTGGTAAAGATAATCTGTCCGTTATCTGACATTTTAACGTCGATATAACTTTGGTTCGCACCCGCCCTCAGCTGCTTCCACGTGACACCGGCGTCCACCGAAACATAGAGCGCTGCAGGGTTCACGCCCCCTAATTTCGCCGCGCCTGTTGCAATAGCAACGGTCTGGCCATCAGGAGATCCGAAAACGCCGTTCGGGGAGCCAATGTAGTCCGTAGTCGGCACTAACGTCTCCGACCACGAAACGCCGCCATCCAACGACTTCCTGTAGCAGGTGCCGACAACGCCAGACTCCCCCGACCTGGCGGTATAGGAAAAGGCTGCAGAGTAAAGTATGCGACCATCTGCCGAACCCACCACTTTAGGATTCTTACCGCACGAAAAATTCTCTAGCGAACTCCATGAGACTCCACGATCTCTTGATATCAAGCCGGTGTTATCCGCATCAGAGGCGATAACAGTTGACCCATCGTTGGAAACGAAAATGCCTGCAATATCGAAGCTCGCCGTTTTCGCGCTCCAGTTCTTGCCAGAGTCGTCTGAAACGAGCAAGCTATTTGTCCCAGAGTCTTTCAAGACTATAACACTGCCGTCTTTTGACAGGGCGACTTTGGTCGGCACCCTACTGATTTCTCGGTCAGGGCCGTCTCCATCGGGAACAGTCAGTACTGATGATGAGGTGTAGCCGAGCCCTTCTACCGGGGCGTCAAAAAAGATTCCGTCCGGCACCTTTACATTGGACTTTTTCGAGCCGTTATTGTCGCAGCCGGCAAGGGTCGCAACTATGGCTGTCAAGGCAAGGGGCAGAAGTCGGGGGCATAACGATGGAGAAGCAGAAGATGGAGGAGATGACAGCGGCATAAAGTATTCCGTAGATGGAGGTGAAGCGCGGCGATCTAGCAGTTAGCCAATGCTGATCTACGCCTCTTAATGATAGCCGGTGATTAGACGATAGCCATTTCAGACTTTCTGGCGCTGCGCGCACTCGCAGGGCACTGCCAGGCTTAGAAAAATGGGGGAGAGGTACAGACAGTGAATCGCAACGAACCATTAATTGACGAGGAAGGCGAAGCCCACGACTGCAGGTGGCAAAAGGCACTTCCAACCAGCGCTCCAACTGGCCTTCACTGTGTCAATAATGAAATCCGAACGTTAAGCTCGCAGCACATTGCCCAGCTCTCACAACAGGAACCCCATGGCCCTCAAAGCGACCATCTTCAAAGTCACGCTCAACATTGCCGATATGGATCGCCATTATTATGCCGATCACCAGATGACGCTGGCGCGGCATCCATCTGAGAACGACGAGCGCATGATGGTGCGGCTTCTGGCATTTGCGCTGAATGCCAGTGAGAGGCTGGAATTTACCAGAGGCCTGAGTAGCAGTGACGAGCCAGACCTGTGGCAAAAAAGTCTGAGCGACGAGATCGAGCTCTGGATAGAACTGGGGTTGCCAGATGAGAGCCGCCTGCGCAAAGCCGGCAGCCGTTCGAAGCAGGTCAAGCTGTACACCTACGGCGGTCGCAGTGTGTCGCTCTGGTGGGAAAAGAACCAGGCCAAGCTCGCCCGCTTCAGGAATCTGAGCTGCGTAAACTTCGACCCGGAGGCCACAGAGCAGTTGGCCGGCCTTGCTCAGCGCGCGATGAATTTCCAGGTGACGATTCAGGACGGTGAAGTCACCTTCAGTAATGAGCATGGGCTAGTGGCTTTAATGCCCAGAACTATTGGCGCATAGCTTTGCAACATCGAAATCAGCGCGAGACATGCGCCGTTTCGGTATAGCGACGAGCTGGCAGCGCCCTCACTGCGCAGCGGTATACACCACCTTCAGACTCGCCTGTTCAGGCGGACTCGCCAGATAACTGATGGTGTTCATGTCTGCTGCGAGAAAGCGCTCCAGCTCAGTGGCGTCACTGACGTGTTCCAGAGGCAGCATTCTCCCTGCAAACACGAGACGCGCCCAGAATGCATCGACCTGACGCAAGTCCATCCCGGCAAGATGCTCGAAGAAGTCTGCGCGAATATCACTGCGCTCTCCCCGGTCGTAAATGCGTACGAACTCACCATTCGGCAGCACTTTGCTGCGGCCCAGATACAGGTCACGAACGTCCTCACGGGAGAGGTGCTCAACCGGAGCATCTGCATGCATGACCACAAAAATATCAGCTGCGACGCCGTAACTCATGAGAGCGGATAAGAAAAAACTCAGTAATCGTTTCACCGTCACCTCAGAAAATCACATTGACGGAGAGCGACAGGACGTCGACCGTTGAGTCAGCATTCTGTCGACCATCCTCGAACGCCCAGAGCCCATAACCCCTGGCGCTGATCGAGGTGCGATCATACTGCACTTTTACTGCAGTCCGTAGCGCCGGGTCCCACCGCAGGCCAAGGGATGTTGTGTACTGATCGAGGTAGGCCCCGTTCAGAATGCTGGTGGCAATGTCTCTCAAACCTTCGCCGCCTGGCATCATGGACCAGTCAGCCGAGCTGTTCACCAGGTCCCTGTCGGGCTGGAACGCTGAGTAGACCACAAAGGGGGTGAGGGAGCCGAAACGATGCCCCAGGCTGACATAGCCGGCGTTCCCTGTCGGCATGATCGAAGCCTCACTCTTCAGCTTGGCCAGCTCAATATTGAAGATGCGCAATCCATCGTCGTAGTTGAGGCCCAGTTGATAGTAATCCACGTTGGCACTGAAGGAATCCTCGAACCCCGAGGCAAAGAGGCTGGCTTCTGCACCCACGGGGCCTGGCATGTTGCCAATACCAGCGAACACATCTGTCAGAGCGCGGAACTCGTCGTTCATGCCGGCCGTTCGAAAATGAGCGTAGCTTATCCGGGCTGACCAGTCGCGGTACTCGCCGGTCAACGAGGCAATCGCCAGATCATCAAATTCCGTCTCAAATTCCTGGCTACCGTCAGGCACCTGGATGACAGGCTTGGTCGAGCCGTACTGAAGCTTGGCGCGCATGTAAACCTGTTGAATTTCAAAGGCCTTGGCCACATCGATACCGTCAATGGAGTAGGGCACGATCCAGCCGTACATCTCGGTGGGTGGTCGCACCCAGAGGAAGGTGTAGTCGACTCGACGGACGTCGGAGAGCTGAAACATGTCGACCGCTATTCGCCCGGCGCGAATATCGATATCCGGCACGGGGGAGTAGCCCACAAATGCCCATTCGGTGGCCGAATCAAAATCGTATTCAGCCTTATCCGCGACAACCAATTGGGTGGTGGCGTGCCATTTGGGGTTGAAGCGATAGGACGCCTGCAAGCCCAACTGGGAATCCGTCAGCAGAGAAAAGTCGCGATCCGGATCCTTGTGCTGGGTATTGTCCCTGAACAGGCCCAGCTCATCTTCGTTTTCATAACTGAAGCCGACAGTAGCAAAGCCAGAGACTTTCAGGCTTGAATCGGCCTGAATGTTCATTGAGGCGCAGAGGAGGCAAACGCTCAGGCAATACCTGGCGTGTTTCGGTGAGGGGTCAAAACGAATCATCAAGGCTCTATTTATCCGCGTGCTTGGCAAACTGAAAGCTGTTTTTGCCAGTTGATTTAACGAGGTACATAGCGGCGTCCGCCGCTTTAATGAGTTGGTCGAAACCTGGAAAGTGGCGTGAGCAGGCGATGCCAATACTGACGCCGACCGATACATCGCTAGCGCCGTCCATCGGGATGGGTCTGGATACTTCGTCCAGAATCTTTTGGGCGATCCGGCCGACGGCATCGGCGTTCTTTGAGGGCAGGTTGAGGATCACCACAAATTCATCCCCACCGAAACGTCCCACCAGGTCGCTGTCGCTGCGTACGCAGGCCTGCAGGCGTTGGGCAATCACCTTCAGAAGCTGATCGCCGGCTGCATGGCCGAGTGAATCATTGACAGCCTTGAACCCATCCAGGTCCAGCACCATTGCTGCCAGTTCCGACATACCGGCCGCCTGACTACTCGTTCTTTCGAAATACAGCTCGCATCCACGCCGGTTCTGCAGACCAGTGAGCGGATCTTCCTGTGCCATTCTCTGTGCTTTCGAGGCCTCGACGATGCGGGAAGTGACGTCGTACATGACGGCCTCGACAAGCTGCTCGCCTGTGTCCTTGTCCCGGCTGCTGGACACGATGCAATGTACCCAGGCGGGAGACCCGTCGGATGATACAAGCTCCAGGTCGGCGCTCGCGGTGCCGCCCTGTTCCCGAACGCTGTCGACGAGTGTCCAGGCTTCGACGGGGCGCCTGAATGCCAGATCGAAGAAGGCTTTTTCTGGGAGCCTTGAACGATCATTGGCGCTGAGCGGAATGATCCGCTCCAACAGCACTGGGTTGTTGTGGAGCAGAACGCCGTTTTCGTCCATCACGACGATGCCGACGTGAGTGGATGCGAAGATATTGCGGTAATGACGATCCAGCTTTTCTACCTTGAGCCGCAGATCACGCTCCGCTTCGAGAGCCTCCCGGGTTATCCCGAGAAACGAATTGACACTGTTGGCCACCAGCCCGATTTCGTCTTGCTGATGGGCAGCACCGACGCGGATGACCTCACTGGAGCCTGGGCGGGCTTGTGAGAGCTGCCTTGCGAGGTCTCGCAGCGGTGCACCGACGAGTCTGTTAGCCGCCAGAATCGACGCGATGGAAAACAGAACCGACAGGCTCACCAGCAGGAGAATGTCGTTCTTCACCGAATCGATGGCGCGCTGCCTGATCAGCGGCTCATTGGCCCAGACCATGAGGCTGCCGATCTTTTCATGCGGCTCGACCGGTGATCTCAGAATATGTTCGGTCAGATGAGTTTCAGGCATCGTCTGGTCCGGTGGAATGCCCTCGGATTCAGCGATGAAACCCTCTTCACCCAACAGGCGGACGTAACGAATTTCATCATCCAGCATCAGACCGTTCAAAACGTCCTGGGCTATGGCTTCGTTCTGAACATAGGCCGCAATGGAAGCAGATTGAGAGACTGCTTCGACGAGCCGTTCCTGTTGATCACTCGCGTTACGGGTGTGATTGTTGAAGCTGACATAGCTGATCACTGGTGCAGATAGCACGACGAACGCAAGTGCGCACAAGGCCAATATTGTGACCAGCTTTTTCTGGACGCTTTGCGTTACTACCATATCGAAGGGGCGACAACTCGGCTGAAGGAAAACGACGCAGCATTGTAGTGATTTTCACCACAAAGCATGCGTCTTAAGTTGTTCCCATTGGTTAAGCTTTGTTTCTGGACTGTACTGCCAGGCAGTATCGCGCTGTATGTCGCGACTTCTACCGCGTTGCCGTCGATGTGGCTGCAACACCAGCGCCGTCAAAGACCTTCAGAAGCCTGCTTCACTACCCCCTTTACCACCAAGAGAGTATAGTAATTTCAAAGGTCTCGGTCCCGGAGTGAACTATAATCCAGGCGCATGTAGAAGACGCTTGAATGCCAATCTGAAATAACCAGAGATCAGGCGGCAAGACCTGAGGGAGACATGCGAATGGAGGTGAAATCCGAACTGTCGCAGGCACTTGTGGAGCATTGCGCTTCTCATGTGGTGGTCATAGATGAATCTGGCAACATTCTCTACGTCAATGCTGCGTGGGTACGATTCTCACAGGAGAACAAGGGGCCGCTCGACGCCTGGGTCGGGCAGAGTTATTTCGACGTCTGCCAGCGATCGATAGAGTCAGGTGACACCTCAGCCGCGCTGGCCTTGCACGGCATCAAGGAAGTCATTGAAGGCAAGCGCAAGGACTTCACGTTCGAGTATCCCTGCCACAGCCCTGAAGAGCGCCGCTGGTTCCTGCTCAGGGCGCTGCTACTGCCGGAGTCCGGACAGCCTCTGGTGGCCATCTATCACGATCGCTTCATGAGTGAGAGTGAACTGCGTCAAGCCAAGGAGCGGCTCGCTCTGGCTGCAGACGCCGGACAGATCGGTATCTGGGAGTACGATCTCGAAACGCATAAGCTCAACTGGGACCACTGGATGTACAGGATTTATGGCCTGTCTCCAGGGCAATTCAATGGCGAAAGGCAGCTCTGGCTCAACTGTGTGCACGAGGATGACCGACGCCGGCTCGAATCTGACCTGAAGCAGGCACTGTCCACCCCTCAGCCGCTGAATAGCGAATTTCGTATCGTTCGGCCGAGTGGTGAGATTCGTCACCTGGTTAGTCGAGCCCAGGTGTCCTGGGATCAGGCAGGCTTCCCCAGGCATCTGACCGGTATTAGCCTGGACGTTACGGATCTTCGGCAGGCTGAAGAGCAGATGGTGGCGATGGCGTTTCAGGATCCGCTAACCGGTCTCCCGAACCGTATTCTATTTATGGATCGTCTGAGGCAGGCCATCAAGATCAGTCAGCGCGGCCGCAGTTTTGGCGCCCTGTTTTATATCGATCTGGACAACTTCAAGCGCATCAACGATACCTGCGGGCACAATGGCGGCGATGAGCTGCTCAGGGTGATTGCTGCGCGCCTCAAACATGATATGCGCGATGAAGACACCCTGTGTCGTATCGGCGGCGATGAGTTCGTTCTACTGACTCCGGAGCTTTCTCCGGATGATACCCTTGCTGCCAGGCAGGCGAGTCTTCTGGCAGGGAAGATCAATGCTGCGGTGCAGCATCCAGTTACCTTGGCAAGGGCCAGGGTCATAATATCCGGAAGTGTGGGTATCGCCCTGGTCGATGGCGCGACTGATAGTGCCGAGACGCTGCTCATGCAGGCCGATCTGGCGATGTACAAGGCCAAGGGCAAGGGACGGAATACCAACCATTTTTATGATGCGCAGCTGCAGAATGAGTCAAGACGGCGGCGCGCCCTGGAGAAAGGCTTGAGAGCCGCGCTCGATCGTGGTGACCAGCTGCAAATCCATTACCAGCCCCAGGTGCTTGAGAATTTGACCATTGTGGGTGCCGAAGCCCTGTTGCGGTGGCAGCATCCCGGTTTGGGTCCCGTGCCCCCGGAGGAGTTCATCCCGATTGCGGAGGACTGCGGCTTGATTGAAGAGCTCGGCGACTGGGTCTTCAACCAGACCTGCTCCCAGCTGGCCGCATGGGCCAGACAGCTTTTGCCGATCAAGATTGCCGTCAACCTGAGCGCGCGGCAGTTTCACCAGACCGACTGCCTGGCAAAAATGCGTAAGAGTATGAAGGCCTGGCATGTCGAGGCTTCCAGCCTGAAGCTCGAGCTGACCGAGTCCATCCTGCTGGAAAACACAGAAGATGCGATTGAGAATATGAAACAGATGCAGCTCAGCGGTCTGCAACTGGTACTGGACGATTTCGGGACCGGCTACTCCTCATTGAGTTATCTCAAACGGCTTCCCCTGTCGACCTTCAAGATCGACCGGTCATTCGTCCGCGACATTCTAACGAATGCCGATGACGCTGCGATTGCCCAGACCATCATGACCCTGGCTGAAGCCATGGGTCTTGATGTCATTGCAGAGGGTGTGGAGACAAAGGCGCAGATGGCGCTGCTGAGTGAAATGGGGTGTCACTGCTTTCAGGGCTTTCTGTTTCGACCTGCGCTGCCCGCGGAGGATTTCGAGCGGGTCTTGCGAGATCCAGAGGTTTTGCTGACGGAGATGATTTGAGCGGCGCCTACCTCATTTCCACCAGGGATAGAAGCTCGGCATATCCGTGGAGGACTTCGAAGTGAATTCCGGATCCCGCTTTTCAAGAAACGATTTCACGCCTTCCTTACCATCCACCTGGCTGGTGTAGAAAATGGCCAGTGAGTCGACATTATGGGCATCTCTCGGGCTTGGCGCAGCCGAGAGTCTCAGCATCATTTGCCTCGCTAGCGTTATGGCGACCTGTGACTTCCCGGTGATTTTTCGCGCCAGTTCGTAGGCTGCTTCGAGTAGATCCTCGGGGGCATGCACGGAGCGCACGAAACCGGCTTCCTTCGCTGTATCGGCGTCGATGATGTCGCCTGTATACACCCATTCCAGGGCTTGGCTGAGACCGACTATTCGAGGCAGAAACCAGCTTGAACATGCCTCAGGCGTGATGCCGATTTTCTCGAACACAAAGCCTATCCTGGCTTTCTGTGAGGCCAGGCGGATATCCATGGCGGCCAACATGGTGGCGCCCACGCCGACGGCGGCGCCATTGATCGCCGCAATGACTGGTTTCTTGCACTCGTAGATGCTCAGGTTAACCATGCCGCCCGTGTCGCTGACACCTGGAATGTTGAAGGTATTCTGCATGTCTTCCAAGGTGGGCTGCTGGCTTTCATCTAGACCGAACACATTACCTTCGCGGGTCAGATCCATGCCGGCGCAGAATGCGCCTCCCTTGCCGGTAACAACGATAACGCTCACGTCATCGTCATCACTGGCCCGATTGAAGGCATGAACCAGTTCACCGGCCATTTCTACCGTGAACGCGTTCATCTGCTCAGGGCGGTTCAGGCTCAGGGTCAGGATTTTTTCCTCTACCTTGTATTCCAGCGTCTTGTATTGCATGGCGTAGCCTCTTATTTGTTATGGCGTTCGGTCAGTGGAAACTGCTCGGCACTGCGTTCGTGCTGTTCGTTGATTGCCTGGTGATATTCAGCAACCAGGTTGTCGACGAGTTCGCCAGCGCCTTGTACCTGGTCGATGGAGCCCACGCCCTGGCCGGCGGACCAGATATCGCGCCAGGCTTTTTTCTCTGTGCCTCTCTCGCTGGTATCCATGTCCAGCTCGCTACCGAAATCCAGCTCCGCTTTGGGGCTGAGGTCGGCCGGATCGATGCCCGCGTCTTCAATGCTCTGACGCATGAAGTTGGCGTTCACCCCGGATATCTTTGGCGTATAGACAATGTCTGCGGACTGAGAGTCGATCAGCATCTGCTTGTAGTCGTCGGTGACATTGGCTTCTGTGGTGGCCAGGAATCGAGTCCCCATGTACGCGAGGTCTGCGCCCATCATTTCGGCGGCTGCGATGTCTCGACCATTGGAAAGACTGCCTGCCAGCAACAGTGTCTTGGTAAAGAACTGTCTGATTTCGGCGATCAAGGCAAAGGGGCTGGTGGTGCCTGCATGTCCACCGGCGCCGTTGCAGACGGCAATAAGGCCATCTACGCCAGCGTCCGCTGCTTTCCTGGCATGGCGCGTGTTGACGACATCATGAAAGACGATGCCGCCATACCCATGCACCGCCTCGACTAGGTCAGCCACGGCGCCCAGGGACGTAATGACCAGGGGGACTTTGTGTTTCACACAAATCGCCAGGTCCGCCTGCCAGCGGGGGTTACTCTTGTGGACAATCAGATTGACGCCGAACGGTGCGGACTTTCTCCCGGTCTCGGCTTCCCAATCTGACAAGCGCTTCTTGATGTCCAGAACCCAGGCTTCGAAGCCCTCGCTGGTGCGCTGGTTGAGCGCCGGAAAGGTACCCACTGCGCCGGCTTTGCAGGCTTCGACCACAAGCTCGGGGTTACTGGCTATGAACATCGGCGAGATGACCAGCGGCAGACGTAATCGATCTTTGAACTGTACGGGTAGAGTCATAACGATCTCACGAGTAAAGGCAGGCGGATGACAGAAGCGCTCAGCGGCCGAGGATGCCGCGAGCGATCACTTCTTTCATGATCTCTGATGAGCCAGCGTAAATGGTCTGGACTCGGGCATCACGGTAAAAGCGCGAGATAGGGTATTCGTCGGTATAGCCATAGCCGCCGAATAACTGCAGGCATTCATTGACCATGGTCAACTGCATTTCCGTGGCAGCCAGCTTGAGCATGGCCGCATCCTGCACCGTCATGACACCTGCCTGGTATTTCAGCATGTGTTTCTCCAGCAGCGCCCGGCACATTTCCAGCTCGGTCTGGCACTCGGCGAGCTTGAAGCGGGTGTTCTGAAACTGTGCCACCGTTCCACCGAAGGCCTTACGTTCCTTCACGTACGCACAGGTAATATCCAGAGCCCCTTGCGCATGACCTATCGCCTGTACCGCACAGCCCAGCCGCTCTCTGGGCAGTTCCTGCATCAGATAGGCGAAGCCTTTGCCTACCTCGCCCAGCAAGGCGTCGGCCGGAATAGCCATATTCTCGAAGAACAGCTCAGCGGTGTCGCTGGAGTGCTGGCCAATCTTGTGAATCGGCTTGCCCGTGGAAAAGCCCTTGATGCTGGTATCGACCAGAAACAGCGAGATCCCTTTCGCACCGGCTTTGGTATCGGTCTTGGCGCAGACGATAACCATGTCGGCTATATTGCCGTTCGTGATGAAGGTCTTCGAACCGTTGAGGATGTAGTGATCGCCCTCCTTCACAGCACTGGTGCGCATGCCCGCCAGGTCGCTACCCGCGCCGGGTTCAGTCATGGCCAGCGCAGTGACAACTTCGCCGGTCACCATTGGTGGCAGCCATCGCTCACGTTGGGCGTCGGTACCAATATGGAGTATGTACGGAGCCACAATATTGGCATGGATGTTATAGCCAGTGGCCAGGCCATGCAGATTCAGGCGACACATTTCTTCCTGAATCATCTGGCAGACATCGAAACTCGCTTCTGCCGCACCGTACTGCTCCGGAAAATCGACCAGTAACAGGCCGGCCTTGCCCATGGTGTTCCACATCTGCCTGGGCATCTCGTGATTCTTTTCCCAACGCTCGTAGTTGGGTAATACTTCCTGCTCCAGAAAGCGCAGCACCATGTCTCTGAACATCTGGATTTCTTCGGAGTCGACACTTCTGGAATCGGCCATACATTTCTCGCTGTCAGTCGTGATATCGAGTCAAAGTATTGCGTTGCGGCCCGGCTGAAACAATGATGGATACAGTCAATGGTTAGCATATTCGGACATAGTGTACGGTGCTTATCCGGTTGGCACAGCTTCCGGACCTCATGACTGATGGCACACCCGATTCCGGCCAGTTCTCTTGGCCTCATACAGCCAATCGTCAGCTGTCTTGATGATCTCGTTGAGACTTACGCCTGGCTTCAATTCGGCGAGGCCTGCACTGAAAGTGATATGGATTCGAGCCGAGTCAGCATCGATCTCCAGTTCCTCGACAGCATGGCGTAATCGATTCGCAATGATTGCCGCCGCTGGAAGCGTCGTACGTGGCCAGGCGATCAAAAACTCCTCGCCGCCCCACCGGGCCAGCAGGTCATCGTCCCGCTTCAAACTTGCCAGCGTCTTCGCAACCGTCTTCAGTACGGCGTCACCAGTGTCGTGACCGTAGTTGTCGTTGATCGCCTTGAACTTGTCGATGTCCAGAAGCATGACGGTCGCTGCAGACGACTGGGTCTCCAGGGCAAGCTGCAGAGCACCAAGGACCTCACGACCGTGTCGCCGATTGTGTAAACCTGTCAGCTCGTCTGTGCGGGCTCGGCGTTCCAATTGCGACATCACCTGGCTAAGTTCGGCCTGGGTCTTTTGCAAGCTGAGCTTGGTCTGCCTGGCTTTGTCCCGGCTTAAACGCATCGTGCTGCCCATCATGGTGAGATACAGGCTCACCAGGATAAACGCGCCAAGAAACAGGGTTTCGCTCACGACATCGACGGGCTGGCCGAACCGGTCGTAAGCCACTGCGACGGCGAAGAGATAGCTGAGTGATGCGCTCACACAGAGCACGAGTCCTTCTTTCCAGTTCCCGATGAGCGCGACGAAGGCACAGGTCATCAGAGCACATACAAGCGCCACCGCCCGATGTTCGGCCAGTAATAGTGTATAGAGCGTAAACATGACCAGCCATGCGGCCAGCTGAAAGATTGTTTGCCGGTATATGAAGCGCTGACTGATTCGCCTGACTCGAAGAATCAGGGTGTAAGCCAGAAGGTTGATAATCACGATAAACAGGTACAGATAGGCCAGTGGCGCAACCCCGAAAGGCTTGAAGCCCATCAGCATGGCAATGGCTGCCAACGAGTACGGGACGTGGTAACCAATGAAGGCCATGAGTACCGAAGCTAGTGCTGGGTGTCTACGAACGTCACGAGCGTCCGGGTGCTGCGGATCGACGGCGGCGAATCGCTCTGTCCAGCGAATGAAATCGCTCATACTACTCATGAGCGGCCCCAAGATTGGTGAATTGCACTGTGAACCATTACTGTTGATTCTTCTGTTGCCTGGATATTTCAGAATAGCGGATTTACACAGCATCGATGGGAGTCTGGCCAGGTTTCGCTCCGAGCAGATCTGCTGCAATCCATTCATCAACTGCCACCTGGTCTTATTTACCGTACCATTGCGGCTTGGTCGCTTCTATTAGCGAATGCGGACAGAGACGGGAAGTGCAAGATGAGTGCTGAGTATCAACTGTCTGATCGGATGACCATCGCCAGCTACTTTGCCCGGACTCACCTGGCAAACGGCCTGTCGATGGGCGCGAGTGAAGAACACATATTGCGTGACACCGGGCTGACCCCGGCCCAACTGGCGCACCCGAAAGCGAGAATACTGGCCGCCCAGTTGGCCGATATCGTGAACAACTGCTGGCGCTTCGGTGACGATGAGCTGCTGGGATTCACCCGTCAGAAAATGAGAGTCGGCATGTTCAGACTGTTGGCTGAGCACCTCATTACCTGTAAGGATATGTCAGATGTGCTTGCTTACATCGTCCGATTTTATGACCTGACTGGAGATCAATTGGCAGTTCGGCTACACAGGACTGGTGACGTGCTCGCGTGTAGGGTAATCCCTGACTTCAAACCCTCACGCCCCGATTCGGTGCCTGAGAGCCTTTTGATCGAGTTGCTACTGCTCATTGTTCACCGCTTCCTGAGCTGGCTGACGGGACACGTGATTCCTCTGGTCAAGGTCTGCCTGCGATACCCCAGGCCCGATCATTATCAGGAATATGGCTTGATGTTTCCCAGTCCGTGCGAGTTTGAAAGTCCTCACAATGCACTGTTATTCAAGGCGGAAGAGTTGGACTTGCCTGTGGTGCGAAATGCCGACGAGCTCGCAGGCTATCTGCAGCAGATACCGCTGCGCTGGTTCAGAAAGCAGTCGTTCCATGGCGTGTGGACTGCTGACGTTATGAGGCTACTGGGGGAAGAGTCCGATATTGAACAAGTGGCTGACAGGTTGAGCGTGACCTCCAGAACGCTGCGGCGAAAACTCACCGGTGAAGGCAGTCGTTTTCAGCAATTGAAAGACAACGCTCGGCGCGACATGGCAATAAACCTGTTTGAGCAACGCCAACTGACGATTGCTGACATAGGTTTCAAGGTGGGCTTCACGGAAGCCGCGACGTTTTCCCGGGCCTTCAAACAGTGGACGGGGGTAACGCCGAGTAGCTATCGGAAGATGAGTAGGTCCCGTAAGTACGGGTAGACGGCTGTAACGTTTGGACAGCTTGCGGACGTAATGTCAGCACCCCATGCACGCGCCGCCAGCCTCACCCGGCTCCAGTTCGAAAGTGGGGGTCGGGCGAGACGAGAAGGCCGGGTATCCTCATAGGGGTTATCGCCTGGCTATGGCCGTGTCGACCGATGCCCGACCCGCACCCATGATCGTCATAGCGACTGTAGCGGACAGCAAGGCCAGCGCGAATTCATAGCCGTTGTTGCTCATGAACAGGCCGTTGCCGATATGCACGCTGAAGATGGCGACCAGCATGGTAATGGCGAGGACGAAACCAGCTGGACGTACCAGCAGTCCCACGACCAGCGCAAGACCACCGAAGAACTCGGCCGAACCGGCCAACAGTGCCATCAGGTAGCCTGGGCTCATGCCGATCGAGTCCATCCATTGGCCCGTGGCTTCGAGCCCGTAGCCGCCGAACCAGCCGAATAGCTTCTGTGCGCCATGCGCCATGAAGATGATGCCGACGGGGATGCGGAGTGCCAATGCGCCCCAGCCTGAGTTGCTGCCGAATACCTTATTCTGAAGTGTGCTCATGCTGATCTGCCTGTCAGGTGAATGATGTATTCACTTTAAAGGCTGGCATCACCGGGATAAACCTGCCTAAATGACATGCACTGTTGCATTAAGTGAGACAATCGCTGATGGATAAGTTTTTGGAGATGCAGACCTTTACGGCTGTCGTTGAAGCCGGCAGCTTTGTTGGCGCCGCTGATGGTCTCGCCATGTCGAAGGCTGCTGTCTCACGCTATATCGCAGACCTCGAAGCCAGGCTCGGCCTACGCCTGCTGCACAGGACCACAAGACGCCTGTCGCTGACCGAGGAGGGCGATGTCTTCTACTACCGCTGCCGTGAACTGCTCGCCAGCCTTGACGCCGCGGAGACCGAGCTGAGCAGCCGTCGCGGCGAAGCCAGCGGTCTCCTGCGCGTGAACGCGCCGCTCACCTTCGGCATCAGCCACCTCGCGCCGCTGTGGGGTGATTTTCTTGAGCAGAACCCCAAGGTCAGAATCGATATCAACCTGTCTGACCGCATGGTCGACTTGGTGGAGGAGGGCTACGATATCGCCATACGCATCGCGGCCCTGTCCAACTCCACCCTCATCAGCCGCCGCTTCGCCAGCACCCGCATCGTCATGTGCGCCTCACCCGGCTATCTCGAAGCCTTTGGCGAACCTCAAACACCCGCCGACCTTACCAGCCACCGCATCATCGCCTACAGCTACTCAGCCAAAGGCGACGAGTGGCATTTCGACGGGCCAGGTGGCCCAGTCAGCGTGAGAACCCGCCCGGCCATGAGCTCTAACAACGGCGATACTTGCCGCGCACTGGCGCTAGCGGGGCAGGGGGTTACCTTGCAGCCGGACTTTCTGGTGGGGCGTGATATCGCTGATGGCAGCCTGGTCGAGGTGCTTCCTGAGTACCACGCGGCGGAGCTCGGCATTTATGCGATGTATCCGACAAGGAAACATGTGGCGCCGAAGGTGACGGCGTTGATCGATTTTTTGCAGGAGGCATTCCAGCGTGCGGGTTAAGCTGGATGTATTTACGGCATCGACATATGTGCATCCTATATCGACATTCCCGGGTTTTATCGACAGAGGCGGAAGACGTATTAAGTGCTATATTCACAAAAAACCGTAATTTGTGCATAGAGCACGTCTAGAGTACACTGTTCCCATACAAGACAGGAGCTTCTAAATGTCTGCAATGACTCGATCCATTCCAACACCTGAAGCCGTTCTGGCTAAGGCTGTGCTGCGCGCAGCAGATCAACTTGGTCTGAAGCAGGCGCAGTTGGCTGCGGTCCTGGGTCTGCATCGCACGGCGGTCAGCAGGCTCAAGCAAGCAGCATCGCTGTCCCCACAATCGAAGCAAGGCGAGCTGGCCTTACTGTTGATCAGGCTTGCCCGAGCGTTATTCGCCTTGACCGGGGGAGACAAGACATGGATGCAGCATTTCATGCGCACGCCGAACTCGGTGACGGGCGGGGTGCCAGTTCAACAGATTGAAACTATTGAAGGTTTGCTTACGGTGCTGCAGTTCGTCGACGCGATAAGGGGCAAAGTTTGACGAATTCGGCTTTGAATATCTGGGAAAGTTCGCAGGGTACACTGCAAATAAGGCCTTTGAACGGCAAGTTGTACCGGTTGGTGGAAAGTCAGGAACAGGTGGCTACGCTCGGCTATGTAGATACACTGGAAGAGCAGGCTTTGCTCGAGGAGTTGCTAGAAACCGCGAAACCAGCGCATCGTTTAGACGGAGGGGGTGCATATGCACAACAGCTTGCTTCGCTTCACTATCTGTTGCTTACACCATTCCGTTATCCGCCACTAAAGTGGGGGTCGCGCTTCGGCAGAACTCACGAGCCGGGGATGTTTTACGGCGGTGGGGACGTTGAAGTCACACTTGCTGAGTCCGCCTATTACCGTTTTGTCTTCTGGTTTTCGATGTCGGCTGAGCCGGTTAAAGACAGCATTCGCACGAGTCACACACTGTTTTCGGCTCTCTACAGAACCGGGCGCGGCATACAGCTTCAGCGTCCGCCATTCGACGAATACATGACAGTGCTCACGCACCCGTCCAACTACAGCCAGACCCAGACTTTGGGATCACAAATGCGTGAGGCGGGCGTGGAGGCTTTCGAGTATGGCTCGGCGCACGATCCTTCTCATGGTTTGTGCGTCGCGCTGTTCACGCCAGCGGCTTTCGAATGCAGGAAGCCCGACGCGATGCAGCAGTGGTTCTGTGAAGTCAGCGCCTCTGCCGTGTCTTTCAAGCAGCTTGCCGAAAGGGAAGTTATACATTTTCAGCTGGAAGATTTCCTGATCGACGGCGCGCTGCCGCGTCCGGCCTAATGCACTCAGCGCTCCTCATGAAAGAGTGCCAGGTGCCGAATCACGGTTCTGCTATCGAGTCCCCCAGCCAGTGCACCGGTGGTTACGCCGATGGTACTGATGAATGCTGCCAGTCGGGCCTTGTCACCCCAGTTGATCTCGACCTGGTCCAGCAGGGTGGGCCAGGTTTTCATCAGGCCTTCGGGGAAAATGTAGATTTCCACCAGGAACATCAGGCTAGCGACCAGGAAAAACAGGCCCACACAAGCCAGCAGTATGCTTAGGAAAATAACGGCGTTCGCAACGGCAAGATGTTCGGTCAGAACACGCTTTTCCCGGTGAGGCAGGAAGAGCGACTGAATCCTGACCAGGTAGAAGCTCGCCGCCACGATACTCACCACCGCATACCAGGCAGTAGTCTGATTCGACATATTCAACCCGACATCCCAGATTTCAGCTGTAAATACCAGCAGAAACGAGGGGGCTACTGCAGCTGTCGCCAGGCTCGGCAAGGACAGCGGCAGAAGCAATGCGCGATTGCGCAGCAGCGGCCTCACCAGCGTGGGTAGATGCCTGAACGCCATGAGCATGTGGAATACCAGGCGGGTTAGCACGTTACTCCCTCGCAGCTCGCGCTCCGGCAGGCGCGGCGCCCGTTTGTGCAACACCTGCCGCTCCTTGTCGGTGAAAGTGGGCTTTGGCCTCACTGCATCACTACGACGAAAAGGCCGCATGATCGACGACTGTCGGCTGGTCTTGTTGTTCAGGCCACACATGCGGCCCAGCAGGTGCAGCAGGAGTGTGAGACCATCCTGCAGTACAAGATCGGATGCATAACCACGAGCTGGATCGCCTCTGCGGGCGGCTACCAATTCTCGGGTCGACATGATCATGACCCGTGTCACCGACGATGCCAGTCCGGCCTCCATATGCTTCTGGCGAGAAAGCAGTCCGACATCAGTGATGACGATGACGGCATCGAAGGGCCCTTCAGCCATGCGTAAGCTGGCATCATCAAGGAAGTCGGAGGGGCGTAACGAGTTTTCTGACTCGAGCATGATCGGGTCGGTAATATGAAACTTCCAGTCAATGCCGCTCGCCGCCTGGAGGGGCGACTTGGCTTGCTCAGAGATACGACGGGCAAAGCTACGAATCGTACTTACGTCAGTCGAACGGCTGACGGCCAGCAATACACCGACGTTCATTTCCGGGCTTGGTTGCGGACCCTGGGCCTCCTGCATGGCACGAATGAAACGACTGCCCGAGGTCAGCGCCCTCACCATCCTGGTCGTAGTCAATACGGGCGTGACTCGCAGTACGCGTATAGCGTTCAACAGCCTGAAGGCCCGGAAGGCCGGTATGAAGAGCGCGATCAGTGTCAGCCATTGCTGCTTTACGTAGCGAAGCTTGTGCGGCGCGAGGATGAACTTGAGCAGATACTCTAGTATGAAAATAATCCAGATGCCCATTACGAACCGTTCCTGCATGAGACTCAATCCCTTTGTCAGTTCGATGAGAAGGAGCACCAGCCAGGCAACGGCCAGGAGAAACATCGGAATCTCCAGATGCTCTTCCAGCTTATGGAGCATGTGGTAGCGTCGACGCTTGTTGAGTACAGACATTGGTGAGGCTCCAGGCGAATGAATCAGCGCATGAGTAGCAAGTGGTACGGTTGGGTGCGTACATTGTCTTCCCGGCGAAAAATATGGAAGGTCTATCTGCTGCTGATGAAAACGGGATCTGCTAGGATTCGAGCAACATTCGCCACTGGGCAGTAAAGTGAACGATCTCTTCGCACGTGTGATGCTCTATATTCTGTTCACTTTCGCAGGCGCCGCCTCAGCAGCGCCTGCGCTCGACACGATAGCCACCACCGCCGCTGAACCCCATCCAGAGCAGTCGGGTTTTCACATTCTCGATACTGGGCGTGAAGCCTTCCTCTACCGAGCGGCGATGATCGATGCAGCGAATTCAAGCATCGATGCCCAGTACTACATCTGGAACAGCGACACCTCGGGGCTTTACCTGGCCCGCCGTCTGCTCGTGGCGGCCGACCGGGGAGTACGGGTGCGGGTGATACTCGACGACATCAACCTGGGTGGCCGTGACGATTTGCTTGCGCTGTTCGCGTCGCATCCCAATATCGATATCAAGGTGTATAACCCGGCGCCAGTGCGTGAGGGTGCTGGTAAATGGTTGTCATTCCTTACCGACTTTGACCGTCTGAACCGGCGCATGCACAACAAGAGCCTTGTCGTCGACGGTGTCGTTGGGATTATCGGTGGGCGTAACATCGGAGATGAGTACTTCGACGAGCATGCGACGCTGAATTTTCGCGATCGAGACGTGCTCGCAGTGGGGCCGGTCGTCAATGGCTTCTCTGCGAACTTCGATGCTTTCTGGGGAAGTGAGTGGTCGCGTCCAGTAGGTGAGCTGGCTTCTACAACGCCGAGCGAGGCGGCCTACAGCGAGCGGATTGCCGAGGCTCGAGATCGCGCTTCAGAAACAGATGGCCTGAAGTTGGACGTGCCTGTCGGCCAAGAGGCCGCGCTTGATGTGCTGACGCAGAGTATGGCCACGCTCACCTGGGCCGAAGCCGATTTCATATTCGAGCCGCCCTTGGTTGATCCTGATGCACTGCCCGACCAACTCACCGTCGCGGCGCAGGCGCTCGCAGATGCGGTGAAGACAGCTGAGTCTGAAGTGCTGATCGAGTCAGCCTACTTCATCCTGGATGACGAAGCGCTGGCTCAAATCAGATCGCTCAACAAAGAGCCCCTGAGGATCGCCGTTCTAACTAATTCGCTGGCCTCGAACGATGTTGTACCCAATCACGCCGGGTACGCACGATGGCGGCCCGAGGCCCTCGAACACGGATTCGAGCTGTACGAATTGCGGCCAGACGCAGCAGCTTGCACCGTCTGGATCGCTTATGATGAATTCTGCACAGATGGTATCGTCGGCCTACATTCGAAAACGGCGGTGTTCGATCGAAGGGTGCTCTACATCGGCTCTTTCAACGCCAATCTGCGCGCTATGTACCTGAACGGCGAAACCGTGCTCCTCATCCACAGTCCAGAGCTTGCAGCTAAGGTCGCAGATTCGATCGAGCTGGGCATGGCGCCTGCGAATAGTTGGGAGGTAGAGCTCGATGAGGATGGCGACCTGCAATGGCAGGGCTTGAACCAGACGCTCTCCAGCGAACCTGACACCGACTGGTGGCTGCGAACTAAGGCCTGGTTGATTTCGCTGCTGCCGATTGAGGATTATCTTTAATCCCTGTGCAGATGGCCCCCGAATCAAACTGTTGTGAGCAATGCAGCAATAGGAACGGCAAATAATCTTTCCCCAAAGCGCAGCACATTTCCACCGTCGTACAACAGTACACCGGCAGAGAATCGGTCCCCGCAAGCATCTTTCAACTGCCTGAGCCCATTGAAATCGCGTTCTGTGACCGTAGCTGCAGCCTTGACTTCCACGCCGGCAATTTGGCGGCCGCGCTCGATGACAATATCGACTTCGACCTTGTCCTTGCTGCGGAAGTGATCTCCATCCTGCCCGCCAGAGAGTCTGACAGTCCAGGCAGTTGAGCGCCGTCCAATTGAAAGTCTTCGCCCGTCTAATTGAAAGTCATGGCCCGTCTAATTGAAAGGCTGTCGATGTTTCTCATAAACCCGCAGCACCCACTCAAGCTTCGGAGCAAGCTGCTCGGCGGTACTCGCCAGTGGCTCAGGCAGGGTCTCCGGCCATTTCAGGCCGTAGCCTTCTGGCCGGCAGAGTGGGGCGAGCAGGGCAGCCGCGGTCATGTCTGCCCGAGTGAAACTGTCACCCACGAGATACCCAGTGTCCGTTGCCGCCTCATGGAAGCGATCTACCGCGCTAATGATCTGCTCGAGCGAACGGCTCGCGCCCGCTTCGTTGATGTTCATGGCTTTACGCATACCTATCCGCAAGACCGGAAAGGCCGCCCGTAAATAGACCCCGCCATACCAGGGACCACCGGTGGTGAAGAATGGTTTGACGATTTCGGGATAGTTCAGCAGCGTGTGATAGCAATAACGCCTGACATGTGGGCCTACTTCCTTGTCAGCGAAATTCTCCCACTCACGCACGGCCTTCTGCTGCGCTGCAGACTCGGGCATGAGTGATGGCTCTGGGCGGGTTTCGTCCAGATGGTCGAATATTCGGTCTGAGCCGGCTATGACGCTTTCACCGTCCACCACGACCGGTACACTGGTCCGACCGGTCAGCCTCTTCATGATGGGAACATGCAGACCCGGAATGAGGTTGACGGCTTCATAAGGAATCCCCTTGAAGTCGAGCGCCCAGCGCGCCTTTTCACAGTAGTGCGATATTGGAAACTGATACAGCTTGATCATTCGTGAGTCACCGGTGTTTTCTTGCTGGCACGTTTGGGCTTCACGATACCAGACTCAAGGGGAGAACTGCTTGTTATTAGTGAGGGGTAGTAAGTCAGCCGTGCCCTTAGATTCAGCGTAAGATCATGCGCACTTGGGTCCGGATGGAATCGCACAGTCCTCAGCGCATAAAAAGCCGAGAGCCCAGGATCATAAAAGCTCGGAATAGTGTTGTCGGCGGGCACGGCCAGACCTGTGACCACTATACGATTGACAAAGCTCGAGTGCTCCCGCTTTCTCGCCATAGGATCAAAACCCCACTCACAGCTCTGGCGCTGCGCGATCAGGATCTCACCGAGCAGCAAACCGATGTCGGATAGAAAACCATACAGTTGCGATGAGCCATCGTCCTGGTGTCTTGTCCAGAAGTCGCGAGATAGCTGCTTTTTCGAAATACGCCCTGTGCGCCAGTAATTGGCAACCCAGCTGTCCAGCGCGTCGAGAAACCCTGCGGGGGCCTCACCAGGCGTGATGGCCGGTTCTGGATCAAGATCATACTTTCTGAGCAGGGACGTAATCTGTTCGAGGCGCTCGCCGCGGTGTATTAGAAAATGCGCCAGGTTTTCCTTGAGAGGGTCGATCCCTATAAAGTCGCCCCCTGTGACATGGGGGGATTGATAAGACGCGTAATTGAGAGTCGATGCGACGAGATCTGGCCGATCCAGTCTCGTTCCGGTTAATGATCGTAGGTGGTCCAATATCATAGTGCCTCCCTGGCAGAATCGAATCCATAATTGCCCTACACATCATAGACTTGGATTGCGACAGAGAGAAGCGCGGTGTAGAAGAGATTGTCAGGGAGAGCGTACAGGGACCTTCGCCGAAACGCCAATCAGCGCCCCGCCTCCCCTACAAGATACTTATGCCAACGACACCAAAAACTTACAGCATTATTCCTCCAGAGGCCTCGATACGCTGACCATTGATCCAGCCGTGCTCATTGCCTAGCAGACTGGCGATCAGCGCGCCGATATCATCAGGCACACCCACACGGCCCAGAGCCGTCTTGCTGGCAATCTGTTCATTGATTTCTGCATCGTCACGGACTTTGCCTCCGCCAAAGTCGGTCTCGATGGCGCCAGGCGCCACAGAATTCACCGTTATTCCACGAGGCCCCAGCTCAAGCGCCATATACCGGGTGAGCACATCGATAGCGCCCTTCATGGCCCCGTAAGCAGAGTTGCCTGGTAATGAAAAACGGGCGAGCCCACTCGAGAGATTGATGATGCGGCCGCCGTCCGCCATCAATGGCAGCAGCTTTTGCGTGAGGAAAAACACACCTTTGAAATGAACATTGAACAACGCCTCTACCTGGGCTTCGGTTGTATCGACGAAACTCGCGCTAATGCCCATTCCAGCGTTATTGACCAGAAAATTGAAATCATGCCGCTGCCAATGCTGCTGCAGAGCCAGACGCACCTCATCAGCGAACGTTTGAAAGCTGCTGCTATCGCCGGTATCAAGTTGAAACGCTAGGGCCTTCCCGCCGAGCTTCTCGACGTCAGCGACAACTTCATCAGCGGCTTTCTGGTCGCTGTGATAGGTAAGAATGACATCTGCGCCGCGCTGGGCAAGGTGCTGTACGGTATTACGGCCGAGGCCGCGACTTCCGCCTGTGACGATTGCAATTTTGCTGCTCATGAATTGTTCATCCGTCGAATGATTTGAATGCACGCGCTGCTAAAAGCGGATGCGTCATGAGGAACATACGAAGATCAACAGAGCGTAGTTGGCAGCTGCGTAAAATGGCCGCTTGCATGGTTTCGTCTGCTAGGTGGCCATTATCTAACGACTTGAGTTTGAAGGTATGATGAGTCTCCCAAAGACAGTCGAGTAACAGCCTCAGCCATGACCATCGAATATAGAATCAATCACTCAGTCTCCGCAGACCAATTCATCGGATTATTGGAGAACACCTCTCTTGGCGTGCGCCGCCCCCTGGATGACCGCACCTGCATTGAAGGCATGATCAGAAATGCAAATCTGATCATCAGCGCATGGGATAGTTCGAGACTTGTAGGCATCGCCCGAAGCGTCACGGACTTTCACTACGCCTGTTACTTATCTGATCTCGCAGTCGACGAAGCCTACCAGACCTCTGGCATCGGTAAGCGCTTGCAGGTTCTGACACAGCAGCAGCTCGGGCCACACTGCAGCATCATTTTGCTCGCGGCGCCTTTGGCGAAAGACTACTACGGACGCATAGGTTATACCCATAACGAGCGTTGCTGGGTACTTTCGCCAGGGGAGTCATTGAGCGAGTAATGAAGGCGGGTCGCCTGAGTTGGCTATCTGAAACTCGATGGCGGCTGATGCTGAACAGCGCTTGCGCCCTCGACTCAAGGTCGCATAATCTGCCCCTCTGTCTCACCCCCGGTGCTGGCACCGAGCACCGCCCGATTTGAGAGTGTACGCGTTGAAAGGTCAGTGCCTATGCGGAGCCGTGAGCTTCGAAATCGAAGGTAAGCTCCCGAATCTGTATCAGTGCCATTGTTCGCTCTGCCGCAAGGTCACTGGTGCCGCGGCCAATGCGGCCACGATTGTCGCAGAGAGCGCATTCCGTTGGCTGTCCGGCCAGGATCGCATCAGGTCATTCAGCAGATCAACTGGCTATCGTAGTGACTTTTGTTCGGTCTGCGGTAGTCCGGTGCCGAATAAGCTGAATGTAAAGGACAGATTCTGGGTGCCTGCAGGCCTGTTGGATGACGCACGCGATTTAGCCGTCGCCGTGCATATTCACCTGACTTCCGCCGCAGCTTGGGAGCACGATGCCCAGCGCTGCCTGCACTGGCCGGAAGGCCCGCCAGATCTTGCGTCACTCGAGAGGGCCCTGCAGCGTTCCGAGGGCGACCGGAACTGATAAACCAGTCGGCTAATTACAGTTATTCAAAAGGAGTTTGACCACGTGGAAAAAGCTGTTTCCGGTTTACTGGTTCTGGTGGGTATCATTCACCTGCTACCCGTCCCGGGTGTGCTCGGTGCGGAGCGTCTCTCGGCGCTGTACGGTTTAACGTTGCAGGATCCAAACCTGGTGATTCTCATGCGTCACCGAGCCGTATTATTCGGCCTCCTTGGGCTATTTCTGGTGTATGCCGCCTTTCGTCCCGAGCTGCAGCCGATAGCTTTCCTCGCAGGCTTCGTCAGCGTAATTTCGTTCATCGGCATCGCGTGGTCTGTTGGTGATTTTAACGCAGCACTAAAACGAGTTGTCATTGCCGATGTCGTCGCAGTCTTCGCGCTCGCCGTGGCGGGGTTGCTGTACCTCATGACGCCCGGAAAGAGCTAATCTGCGCCGAAGCGGCGCTGGCCGCAATGTCCCAACTGCGTTGGATAGAGGTGAGGTCAGAGATGAGATGAGCCTTGAAGTCGATCATGTTTTCATTCTTGTTCAGCCAGGCGCAAAGGTTGCGGACAAGTTGTTGCCATTAGGCTTTGAAGAAAGCTTTGGCCGAGATCATCCGGGGCAGGGGACATCGAACCGGCGTTTCCGGTTCGCCGACGGCCTGTTGGAATTCCTGTGGGTGCGGGATGCGGATGAGGCTGAAAATGGACCTGCGCAAGGCTTGAGGTTTCCACAGCGTGTAGCCACTTACGAGGCGTCGCCGTTCGGCATTGTTCTGCGACGAAAAGATCAGCTAGGGGTGGGCCCGACAATTCAAAGCTGGACCTATCAGCCGGTTTACTTCGAGGCGCCTAAGGCTTTCCGAGTTGGCACGAACAGCAGCGAGCTACGGGAGCCACTCTGCATCTACGCACCTTTCATCGAGCCGATCCAGGATACTGGAGAGCGACACACCGGCCGGTCGATCACCAGCGTCACCGTTCATTGTCCTGTTAACGAACCTACCGAGATACTCGCTGCATTCGCTGATGTTGAGGGGCTTACGATGGTGTATGGTAAACCCCATCTCATGGAGATCTGCCTGAATCAAGGACGCGGTGGAAGATCTAATGACTTCCGACCAGATATCCCGCTGATCATCCATTCGTGACTGGCGGCAGCTTAGGAGAATCATCTCTCGGTAACTACTCCTCGCCCAGCTGTCAGCTCACGACTTTGTGAAGCACTGTTTGAGGCCGCTGCCCATGTTCAGGTGGTGCACGCTTTGCGACGTGGTTGTAGCCGTCAAAGGCGCTCCCCTGTTCAACTCTTTAAAGTAGTAGCAAGTAGTAATGAAATTGACTACAGTAGTAAGCTGTAGTACTACTCTTTACTACTCGATAAAATCATGACAATTCAATGGCATTACCGGCGATCGGAGCTCATAGACGAGTTTCTTGGTACCTTTATCACGGCGAGCACAAACACGCTGACCTTGTTTGCCCCGCGTCGAATGGGGAAAACAGAATTCATCCTTTACGACCTCATTCCGGTCGCAAGCGACCGTGGTTTTGTGCCGGTCTATGTTAGCTTCTGGGAACATAGAAACGATCCCGTCCGATGTCTTCAAGCAGGTCTTGCTCAGGCTCAGAAAGACCTGAAGTGGGCGCAAAAACTACGCGCTTTCGAGTTTTCGCCGAAGAGCTTTCAGCTGGCGGGTGAAGGCGTGAGCGCCTCAGTGGAGTTGCCAGGTGCCTCAGCTCTGCAGCGGCCTGATGATAATCAACTAGTCGCTTTGAGGTCCCTATTCAATCAACTGCTCGCAACGCGTAAACCGATTCTGCTTTGCTTGGATGAGATACAACATCTCGCCACAGACACGGCATTCGAGCCGCTGGTTTACTTCCTCCGCACGATAATCGACCGTCATCGTGAGCAGCTGAAAGTTGTTTATACCGGCTCGTCGCGAGATGGGCTGCAAAGGCTCTTCCGCCGAAGGAAGGCACCTCTGTTCCAGTCGTCTTCTCAAGTAGATCTTCCTGAACTGGGCGCGAGCTTTGTTCAGCATATTCTGGCTGCTTTCGCAGAAGCTTCAGGCAGACAGGTGCCGCTCAGCGAAGCGCTCGGTGCATTCAGACTGGTAAAAAAGGTGCCGTTCGAGTTCCGTCAGATTGTCGATATCATGCTTCGCGCCGGTGTTACCGACATACGGCAAGTGACGGAATCCTATTTGGTAGAAAGCATCGATACCGCAGGCTATCAAGATGCCTGGGCTGCCATGAAACCAATAGACCAGGCGATCCTGATGCGCTTGCTTATGTCGGGTCACGGTCTTTACAGCGATGAGGCCCGAGCTGCTATCGCTGATTATCTCGGGCTTCCGCTGCACCAGGTCACAAAGCACGCGGTTCAGAATGCGGTGAATCGTATGAGAGGGGTCTATATCACCAGAGTAGAGCACGGCGTCTGGGATTTTGAGGATCAACAGTTCAGAGACTGGATAGCCGACCAAATGTAGCGGATGGCGTTTCGGAACGCAGTCCTCATCAAGCCGGTCAACGTAGAGTATCCTTATAGGCCCGACGCGGCTCACCGATAACAAGTTTCAAATGGAGACATCAATGAGCAGCAAGATTCAGGTAAACGCCCCACTTGTCGTGCTGCACGGCGACGAGATGGCGCAGGTAGCGTTCGAACATATTCTCGAAAGGTTCGTGAAAGCGCGACTGGCGATCCAGCTCAAGGAAATCGATCTATCTGCCGAAAACCGTCTGCTCACGAACGGGCAGGTCATTTTTGAAGCCATCGACGCCCTGAAGCGCTACGGCGTAGGCATCAAGAATGCCGGAATGACGGTCAATCGTGATCAGCTGGATGAGATGCTGCAGGCACATCCGGAGTTGGAGCGACACAAGCTCGATCCGCTTGCGACCAAGTCACCGAATGGCGCCATCCGCAAAGGTATCGGCGGTAATATCACCAGAGAAGACATTCAGTTCCGCAATCTTCGCGTGATCGCGCCGAAGTGGATCAATCGGGACATCGTCGTTGATACCATGGAGCGCGGGGGCATCAGGGACAGCTACAACGAACTCTCCAATGCCACCGGCGTGCTGAAGCTACTGTTCGTTGGCAAGAGCGGCGACCCCGTCGAGTTGCATCGCCGTGAGGTCAACAAGGGCGACCCCTGGCTGCTGGCAACCAATGACATCGATGACGTTCGTGCCTGGGCGCATCAGTTCTTCCAACGTGCGCTCGATGAAAAGCGCGACGCCTACCTGGGTTTGAAGGATACCGTGATCGCCGGCTACGACGGCGTCATGAGAGCCAACATCGAAGCCATCTTCAAGGCCGAATATAAAGCTGAATTCGACGCAGCAGGACTGGAATATCACTACGAGCTCGTCGATGCCCAGGCTGCCCGAATTGTTGCCAACCCTCCAGAGCGGGCATTGTGGGGCGTTCCAGATAACACTACCGGCCGCAAGCTCTATAAGCTTGTCGAGCAACTCAAGTGCTACGGCATTCCCAAACGAGAATCTCATGTTTCCATCTCGCGAATGAGCGCGGGTGGCGGCGATCAGTACGGCAGCTTCAACATGCCTGCCCAGCAGGACGGGATACTCAAAGTGGTGGTCGATGGTGTTGAAAAACACGCACGTCGGGTAAAGCAGGGTGACCCGATGCTGCTGATGTCGAACGACCGCGAAGCGATCAAAGACTGGATATTACAGGTCTTCCGCGACGCCTCGCGTAAGGGCAAGGAGGTGTATTTCGGCTTGAAGCGCGAGTACATGGATTATGACGATGTGTTCAGTACCGTCATCAACGACGTGCGTATGGAATTGACGAAAGATCGCACCTCTCCACCCTCGTTCATGATCATGCGGCCCTCCAGCCAGCTGATCAAGATGATCACTGATCCGCCACGGAATGCCTTGTACCCGGCCCAGAACCTCGATGGCGATATCTTCTCGGATATCTCGGCAGCCCTCGGCGGTAGTCTTGCTACTGCGAGCTCGATCATCGAGAGCAAGGACGGCACGATGTTGTTCGAAGCACCGCATGGCACGGCCCACGACCTGTACCTGAAGTATAAGGAGAGTGATGGCAAGGTGGCGCACTTCAATTCGTCAGCGCTGTTGTATGCGCTCGCGAACGCCCTGGAAACGCTGGGCGAGCGCGAGAAGAACGAGCCCTTGATCGACTATGCGAAAAGTCTGAAAGCGGCCTTGGAAACCACTGTAGCCGACGGCATCATCACCCCGGATCTCAAAGGCAAGACGACCAAGCCCGAGAGTGAGAAGCTGGTCGATATGGCTGGTTTTCTGGATGCGGTGGAGGAGCGGCTTGGTACCTGAAAGGCGCAGGGCTGGCGAAATAAGGAAACATCGTGAATCCGCACGTTTGCGCTTTTGCCTGGCCCCTCTTAAGACCATACTGAAGGGATGCGAATTCGCCTTCCTTCACTTTCCCCATTTTCCATTCGTGCCAGGCTAGCGCTGGTACTGGCGGCTACGGCTCTCATCATCGCAGTCGGTCTGTTTCTGGTATTCCAACATAGTTTCCGCTCAGGCTTCGTCGCTTATTTAAATGATAGCCAGCGGGCTAGTCTGCTAGAGCTTGCGGAAGTACTGTCTGACCAGGCCCCTCAGATTTCCGACTGGAATAAACTGCTCAAGTCACCAGCGGCCTGGCGTAGGGCGTTGGAATCCGCCCGTGATCCCGGTGGACGAGGCTCGAAAACGCGTGGTGATAAATCTAGACGGGGGCCGGGACGACTGATACTTCTCACGCCCGCTGGTGAGTCTGTGTTCGGCAGACCCCCGCCTGATACTGAGCTTATGCAGGTGCCGGTGGTTGTGGAGAAGCAGCTTGTCGCGTTTATCGGCGCACCTGTGTTGCAGCAGGTCAGCCACGTGGCAGATCGCGTCTTTCTGTCTTCACAGGTCCAACTGTTTCTGTTGTGGACTTTGCTGGCGATGCTGCTGGCCGCCGCATTCGCGATACCTGTTGCCAGTTACCTCACGCGTCGACTTCAAAGTGTGTCTTCTGCGGTCCAGCGCCTGGCTGCCCGTGACTATAGCGTGCGACTCAACCCGGTCATCAATGATGAACTCGGACTGCTTGCGGTCCACGTGGATCTCTGTGCTGAAACACTATCACGCTACCAGTCTCAACAGCAGCGCTGGCTGGTTGATATCTCGCATGAATTGAGAACGCCCCTGAGCATTCTGCAGGCCGAGATCGAAGCCTTGATCGATGGTGTGCGACCGCTTTCGATCGAGAGCCTGACTTCGCTGCAGTCTGAGGTTTTGATGTTGGCCGGACTTGTGGATTCGCTGCATCAGGTGAGCATGCTGGAGGAAAAAGCCCAGGAGCGGGTCGAAACCATGAGCGTCAGGGAATTCATCGGCTTTCTGCAGACAAAGCTCGCGGGCGTGGGGAGTGGAAACGATGCCAGTGAGCTTGAGGTCGTGCTTTCACTGCCGCCGGAGGGCGCCACAGAAGATCGACTAGTTTCCTTGAGCCTGAGCCAACTCGAGCAGATCATCAACAATCTGTGGCAGAACACCCGGCGCTATACCGATGCACCAGGCCATTTGCAGATCGAACTGTCGCTTAAGCCATCCCATGTCGTTGTAGAGTGGATGGATAGTGCACCTGGATTATCGAGCGAGCAACTGCCGCTGGTATTCGACAGACTGTGGCGGGACGAGAAAAGCCGCAATCGCGCCTTGGGCGGGAGTGGCCTGGGCCTGGCGATCTGCAAGGCGCTTGTCGAATCTGCAGGCGGCGAGATAGTTGCGGCTCATAGTCCACTCGGTGGCCTGACTATTCATATCAAGCTACCACTGAGACGGCGTCAGACTGCAGAACCTGTTTGAGTGGCACGATGGAGAAGACTGTGCAACGTATTCTGATCGTTGAGGACGAGCCAAAACTCGCCAGCGTTTTGCAAGGCTACCTGCAACAGGCGGAGTTCGACTGTGACATTATCGGGGATGGCGCGCTTGTTCTGCCCGCCATCAAGGCAGCCTCACCCGATCTTGTATTGCTCGATGTCATGCTGCCAAACATCGACGGCGTCACGCTCTGTCAGCAGATCAGGACATTCTCGAATATCCCGATAATCATGACAACTGCACGAGTGGCTGAGATCGATCGGCTGATTGGTCTCGAAACGGGTGCCGATGATTACATTTGCAAGCCCTACAGCCCACGTGAGGTGGTTGCGCGCGTAAAGGCTCTGCTGCGGCGAACAGCACTCGCGACATCGATCCCGCATGAAGCAGGTAGTTCGATGCGATTGACTATGGATGCTGAACGACTACTGGTACATTTTAACGGCAATTCAGTTTCACTAACGCAGATCGAGTTTGAACTTCTTCAGGCCCTGACCGTTCGGCCGGGGGTTATAGTAAGCCGGGATAGACTCATGACGACGATCTATAAAGATCACCGGGTCGTCAGTGACCGCACCATCGACAGCCATATCAAGAAGCTACGCCGTAAGTTAGCCTCAATAATGGGCTCTGAAGATCCTATCTCGAGTGTTTACGGGGCAGGCTACCGTTTTACTGATATGCCGTCTCGAGTCTGATCCACGATTCTTGCACATTTGCTCCCTCTTGCTTGCACTGCAGGCCTCTAACCTGAACTCGTCAACCATCAGATGAGTCAATGACTCACGGAGTCCGAAATGAAACTGTTCAACTCAAACTCACGTTTTGCACGCACCTCAGCAGTGCTTCTTATGGCAGCCAGTCTCTCCATTGCGCCCATGGCTTTCTCGAAAGATCAGAGTGAAAACCTGGCCGAAAAGCTGGAGCTTCAGGCGTCACAGACAGCAGCTTTTAACGACGTTATGGCGTCGAGCGGTGCAGATATGAAAGCGGTGCGTGAACAGATGAAAGACAAGATGAGTGCTATATTGGCCGCGCGCCGCACCGAGCTTTCAGCTGTACTCGATAGCGAGCAACTGGCCGAATACGACGCAATCATGGAGAAGCGGCTGGAGCGAAAGCATAAGCATCATGGCAAAAAGGATCGCCACTCCAAGTAAAATCGGCGCACGGACTGGAAGCATGATACTTCCGGTCCGATCCGCTTCAATCGCAGCACTTCTTGAACTTTTTTTCGCTCCCACATGGGCATGGCTCATTGCGAGCCGGCTTCAGCACACCCTGGCTTGTCTTACCCTTCAAGTAATACCAACGCCCATCTTCGCGCCGGAAGTCAGAGCGCTCCTCGAGAAAGCCGAAGCCGGCCTCCTCGCGATGGATCGCAATGAAATGCACCCAGCCAACATGCTCCTCTGACCCGCTGCTCTTTATCTGGAGCGAGCAATAGTCAGGGGTATTCTTGAGCCCGAGCCGGGCAGGCCGCGTAGATGCGTGCCAGGTGTCGAGCAGATAGCCACTGTCTTTCAAAACAAATGCCGTGTATCGCGAGCGCATGAGGGCTTCTGGCGATTGCGCAGCCGCACCGGCATGTAGTGGTTGGCAACAGTCGCCATAGCTGGCGCCGCTACCGCAGGGGCAGGGGAGTAGCAAGTCAAGTGTCGAGGGGGTGGACGAGTCCAAAGGTGCGTCTCCAGCTGATCAGTACGTGCCCCCCATAATGCCACAATCTGCTAGCTCACCCATCACTGCTACCAGCGATCAGGAACCGCCGACATACGCCACTCGGTAGACGAGCCCATTCGAATCGTCAGTGACCAACAGCGAACCGTCGGTATAGGTCGCAAGCCCCACCACACGGCCGAATTGAGCCTTTTCATCCTCGAGTAGAAAACCGCTTACGAAATCCTCGAATTGTTTTGGCTGACCGTTCTCGTAGCGGATGCGCACCACTTTATAACCAACTGGATTCTGCCTGTTCCAGGAGCCATGCATCGCTACAAAAGCATCACCCTGATACTCTTTTGGAAACTGTTCGCCGCGATAGAAGATCATATCGAGGCCGGCGCTGTGCGCCTCATAGGTCAGTACCGGATACTTCGTTTTCTGCTTGTAGGCTTCGTAGCTCATTTTCGGGGGCTGGTCAGCCGGGTTCTCCTTGCCTTCACCATAGATGTAGGGCCAGCCATAATCGGCGCCCGACTCAAGCATGTTGAGCTCTTCCCGCTGTTCTTCATCGCCAAGCCAGTCGATGCCGTGATCCATACCCCACATCTGGCCAGTCTCAGGGTGCCAGTCAAAACCGAGTGTGTTGCGCAGGCCCTTGGCGAATATCGTACGGCTTGAGCCATCCGGCTTGGCCTTCAGGATGGTTGCGTTCTCCTCGTTGGTCTCTGCGCAGGCATTGCAGGTACTGCCGATGGAGATATACAACTGGCCATCAGGGCCGAACTTGAGGGTACGGTTGCCGTGCTGCCCGCCATCAGGCAGATCGGTGATGATCGGCTTGAGCTCACCGAGCGTGCCGTCCTTTTTCAGGTCTGCAACGAATATCTTGTTTACCGTAGCCAGGTAGATCTGACGGTCCTTGATCGCGATGCCATGCAGCTGGTCCTTTTGCGCGACCTGTTGCCTGTCGTCAGCCTTACCATCACTGTCGGCATCGCGAAGCAGGGTCACAGTGCCTTCATCACGATCCGTGATATACACGAGACCGGCATCAGTCACTGAGATCATGCGAGGCTTGTTCAATCCTTCGGCGAACTTCGTGACTTCGAAGCCAGCAGGCACCTTGAGCTGACTGACTCGCTCGTCCGTGGCTTCTACACGCGCCGGCTTGAATACATGACCTTTTACAGTGGCGGAAATAGGCTTGCTATCATCGACCTGTGCGAGGGCTGTAGGAGTGCAGAGCAGGGCGGCGAGGCCGTGTACATAAACAGGCCTGAATGTTGTTGTTTTCATGGGGAATGTCCGTGTGGTCAAAACTCTTGCTACGCACTCAGCAACCCCATGGTCCATCGCGCCAGTCTTCCGGGTGACTTTCGTGATTGGCGCCTCAGCACTGCTGGTATTTCCGAGTGCCCAGGTCTTCTGGCCGGCCTTGTTTTTGAAGGCAAGCCAGGCAAACATGCCTCGCCCGGATTCATGCGTGAGCAAGCGAACAGATCAATAACGAGGGTATTGAATAAAATTCGCTCAAATATCCAAACAAGGTCCTTGACGACTGTCTCAACTATCAGCACTCTTTGCACCCTCTTTTATTACGTCTGCTGGAATGGAGACTGTCATGCTAATAGGAGTTCCTCGAGAACGACGGCCCGGTGAGTTGCGTGTAGCACTCACGCCGGAAACTGCCGGACATATAAAGAAGCTCGGTCACGAGCTGATCGTCGAGAGCGGGGCTGGTGCTGGCGCCAACATCGCTGATGATCTGTACCGTGAAGCCGGTGTGGAAGTCGTTGCTGATGTGCGCGAGCTTTACCAGCGCGCTGAAATCATCCTCAAGGTGCGAGCGCCTGAACGCGAAGCGGCCGAGATCGGTGACGAAGTCGCTTTACTGCGTGAAGGCCAGACTCTGGTCAGTTTCATCTGGCCCGCCCAGAACGAAACCCTGATGAAAGACCTGGCTGAGCGTGGTGTCACTGTGCTCGCCATGGATTCCGTACCACGGATTTCGCGAGCTCAGAAGCTGGATGCGCTGAGCTCCATGGCCAACATTGGTGGCTATCGTGCTGTAGTTGAGGCGGCAAACCGTTTCGGTCGCTTCTTCACCGGTCAGATTACCGCTGCTGGCAAGGTGCCACCAGCCAAGGTTATGGTCATCGGTGCCGGTGTTGCCGGTCTGGCTGCAATCGGTGCTGCACGTGGTATGGGCGCTATCGTACGGGCATTCGACACCCGTCCTGAGGTAGCCGAGCAAGTCGAGAGTATGGGCGCCGAGTTCCTCATGCTGGACTTCAAAGATGAAGACGGTAGTGGCGAAGGCGGTTACGCCAAGGTCATGAGCGAGGAATTCATCGCGGCTGAAATGGCGCTGTTCAGAGAGCAGGCCAAGGAAGTCGACATCATCATCACCACGGCCCTGATTCCTGGCAAGCCGGCACCAGAGCTCATCACCACCGACATGGTGGAGTCGATGAAGCCAGGTAGTGTGATCGTCGATCTCGCCGCTGAGCGTGGCGGTAACTGCAAGCTGACACGCGCCGACGAAGTCGTTGTCCACAATGGTGTGACGCTGATCGGCTACACCGACCTGCCGAGCCGCATGGCTGCGCAGTCGAGCCAGCTGTACGGTACCAACCTGCGTCATTTGCTCACCGACCTCACACCTGCCCGTGACGGCGTCATCAACGTCAACATGGAAGATGAAGTCATTCGTGGCACCACCGTGATCAAGAACGGTGAAATCAGCTGGCCACCGCCAGCGCCCAAGCTTTCAGCTGCGCCGAAGCCAGCTGTAAAGAAGAAGCCTGCGCATACTGAGGCGGTTCCGGTCGAAACCGGCAAGAAGAGCGCCATGCAGACCATCATTCCGATGGCCATTGCTGCGCTGGTGCTGTTGCTGGTCGGCAGCGTCGCGCCGCCAGATTTCATGAGCCACTTTACCGTGTTCGTGCTGGCCTGCTTCGTTGGCTACCAGGTGGTCTGGAGTGTAACACCGTCGCTGCATACGCCGCTGATGAGCGTGACCAATGCGATCAGTAGCATCATCGTCATCGGTGCGCTGTTGCAGATCTCGTCGACATCAGGCGTCGTCATGTTTCTCGCCGCAATCGCAACACTGATTGCAAGCATCAACATTTTCGGTGGATTCCTGGTCACTCAGCGCATGCTGAAGATGTTCAGGAAATAGGGAAGACAGTATGAATCAGGGTATGGTTACGGCGGCCTATATCGTCGCCGCAGTTTTTTTCATCCTCAGCCTTGCAGGCTTGAGCCATCAGGAAAGCGCTCGACGTGGCAACTGGTTCGGTATCGCGGGTATGGCCATTGCCGTATTTGCGACCATCATCAGTAACGATGTCACGAATTATGGTGTGCTGATTCTCATGGTCGTGATTGGCGGCGCCATTGGTGCCTGGCTGGCAAAGCAGGTCGAGATGACGCAGATGCCAGAACTCGTCGCCATTCTCCACAGCCTTGTGGGCATGGCAGCAGTACTGGTTGGTTTCGCGACCTATCTGGATCCTGAGGCGAGCTACATTGGTGCGGCACGCACGATACACGATGTCGAGATCTTTCTCGGTATCCTCATCGGCGCACTCACCTTTACTGGTTCAGTTATCGCCTATGGCAAGCTCAGCGGCAAGGTCGGCAGCAAGCCGCTGATGCTGCCACAGCGCAAGTTCATCAACATTGGTCTGGCCGCAGGCTCACTGGTTCTGATGTTCCTGTTCCTTGGTTCGGTTGACGACGCGGGCAACGCAAGTTCGGCAGGTATGTTCTACCTGATCCTGATGACCCTGCTGGCCTTCGCGTTCGGCATCCACATGGTCATGGCGATCGGTGGTGCAGACATGCCAGTCGTTATCTCCATGCTGAACAGCTACTCCGGCTGGGCGGCAGCGGCGACCGGTTTCATGCTCTCCAACGATCTGCTGATCGTGGTTGGTGCGCTTGTCGGCTCCAGTGGTGCCATCCTCAGCTACATCATGTGCCGTGCGATGAACCGCAAGTTCCTCAGCGTCATCATGGGTGGCTGGGGTGATGCTGCCACCGTTGGTGCTGCAGGCGCAGAGCAGGAGCAGGGCGAAGTCGTCGCCATTCAGGCCGAGGAAGTGGCCGAGGCCCTGCTAGACGCCGAATCCGTCGTCATCGTGCCGGGCTATGGTATGGCTGTCGCGCATGCGCAGCACCTGGTATCTGCACTGGTCGAGAGAATGAAGACGGCAAAGGTGAAAATCCGCTTCGCTATCCATCCTGTTGCCGGTCGTATGCCTGGACACATGAACGTGCTCCTGGCTGAAGCCAACGTACCGTATGACCTGGTACTGGAAATGGACGAGATCAACGAAGATCTGTCCAGCACGGACGTCGTCATCGTCATTGGTGCCAACGATATCGTCAATCCATCTGCCATGGATGATCCGACCAGTCCGATCGCCGGCATGCCGGTACTCGAGGTCTGGAAGGCGCGGATGGTCATCGTATCGAAGCGCGGCATGGCCACTGGTTATGCAGGCGTAGAGAACCCACTGTTCTTCCGTGAAAATACACGGATGCTCTTTGGTGATGCGAAGGACAGTCTCGGCAAGATCCTGAGCGCGCTGTAAGGCACTCAGGTTGAACACACCCGCTGGCTGCAATGGCCAGTGGGTGATTTGAAGGTCTGCTACTGCGCCAGTAGTTGCAGCAGGTTGGCCCCGGCTCGCTGATGCACAGCGGTAGTGGGATGAACTCCATCGACAAAGACATATCCGGTACACAGCGGCAGCTGCCCGTCAGCCTGACATGCGTCTTCAGTATTGGTATAGCCTAATAGGGCTGCGTCATCGATCTGATCGCTGAGGAATGCCGAGAGATCCCATTCAACAATGTCCAGGCCGTAAGCAGTTTCAAGCTCTGCAACCACTGCAGCCAACTCCCGATTGAACTGCGCCGAAAGCTTGGCCGAGTACTTGTACATCGCCTTCGCACGTTTTGTTTCGTGCTTGTCATTGGATGCAGCAAGCAGGCCTGCGACCGTGCCATCGGTGGCTGGAACCGCGCTGATGTCCGGTGCGTTGCCCACAAGAATATGCTGGGCACCCGTGCCTATCAGTTTTTCGAGCTGAGCCTTGATAGCTTCAACGGCCTGCGTCACCCGAGCCTCCGAGGCCTTGCGGATAACCTGACGGGTCTTGCCCGAGTCTTCGCTGACAGATCCCGCCCGGATGCGCTGGGCTGCAAATAGGTCATTGCCGCCGATAACCAGCACGTGAAGAGCCTCTGGATCCGACTGGAAACCATGATTCTTGAGGTAGGCGTTGATCTGCGTCGGCAAATTGGTGTCTGGCGTGCTTTCGTTTCCATCCGCATCGATGGCTATTGCGCCGCCGACCGCGTAATTGTTGCCAAGCTCCTGTCCCAGCAGGAACAGTGAGGGTGTGGCTGTGAGAGCGAAAGCGCCAGTGAGCACATCAACGGCTACCGGCCCATTGGAGAACCTGGAGGGGAAAGCGGGATTGCTTGCATTGCCAGAGAACACTTTGGCATTGCCGGTGTCGGAAAGGCTGTCGCCGAAGATATAGATTTCTTCGAATGCGCTGACATTGTTTGATAAGAGAATGGCGCCGGCAAGCGGCAGGATGCGCTTGAGATACTGCTTCATTGTTATGAGCCTTGTGGACCGCAAAGGTCTCTTGTGAGATTGTTTTTGTGTTTGCAGTAGTTGCCATCAGGAATGGCGACCGCTGCTGTTAGACAATCCCACAATTCAACGGGGCGTGCTGTGAAGCCGTTGTCATTATCGGAACCCTCATGAACGATGATCTGCCAGATGCGCGTGACGGCTTGACTCAGCCAGAACGTGTCGTGCTCAAGGTGCTCCACGATGTTCAGCGCGAACGCCAGGGGCGCCATGTGCCTACCCTCATGCTGTATGGCCGGGTCGTGGAAATCATGGACATGAGCCAGCACGAATTCCAGGTCATCCTGAACCGGCTCGGTGTCCGGGCTAAGGGTTAGCAGAGTTGCTACTCAAGTGTGTCGGGTGTCACAAACAGCGTGATATCACACATTTAGACGAGGCGGTGCAACTTCAGAGCCTGTCAGTATCACCGACATAGTGACAAGAACAGGATTGATAGATGGTAAACAAGCGAACACCTCAGCAATTGGTATGGGCGACAGTATTCATGGCAGCGCTCTCGATTGTGCCAGAAATGGTTCTGGCCGCTCCGCCGGCGCTTTCTGTCAGTGGCTCCACGATAAAAGCAGGTAGCCAGGTCGCTCAGCTGAGCGGCATGAGCATGTTCTGGTCAAATTCTGGCTGGGGTGGCGAGAAGTACTACACTGCCGGCGCTGTAGGCGGCGTCAAGAAGTTCTTTGGAGGCAACCTCGTGCGGGCTGCCATGGGTGTCGAAGAAAGCGGTGGATATCTTTCCGATCGTGAAGGCAACCTTCGTCGTACTGAGGCCGTTGTCGATGCCGCCATTGCGAACGACATGTATGTCATCATCGACTGG
>TARA_R100000306_G_scaffold62580_1_pt1 | contig 40171 bp, 37 predicted proteins | sample TARA_R100000306 | Tara Oceans TARA_R100000306 (sample SAMEA2620824) | marine metagenome | biome: marine biome (ENVO:00000447); feature: mesopelagic zone (ENVO:00000213); material: "saline water (ENVO:00002010), including plankton (ENVO:xxxxxxxx)" | depth 1000 m | reverse complement strand
GCATTATCCATCAGCTCGATGCCAGGCACCCCGCCTGTAATCGCCGCCTGATCGGCCTGGCCCATTTCATGAGGCGTCAGAAGCGCCGTTGAAAGCATGTTGATCATGGTAGAGTTAAGCTCGCTGAACAAGACTTTATGATGCCATGAGTTCCGTTATATCGATACGCAATGTCTCGAAAACCTATGCGTCCGGTCACCGGGCGTTGAGCAATATCAACCTTGATATCCGGCGCGGCGAGATTTTCGCGCTGTTGGGGCCGAACGGCGCGGGCAAAACCACGCTAATCAGTATGATTTGCGGCCTGGTCAATTTGGACGAAGGCGAGATTGTGGTGGGTGGCCACGATATAAAGAAAGCGTTTCGGGCAGCCCGCAGCCAAATCGGACTGGTGCCGCAGGAGCTCACTGCGGAAGCATTTGAAAAAGTCTGGAACACTGTCAGTTACAGCCGCGGGCTTTTTGGCAAAAAAGCCAATCCGGCTCATATTGAAAAAACACTGAAAGCTCTGTCTTTGTGGGAAAAGCGCGATAGCCGTTTGCTGACCTTGTCTGGCGGCATGAAGCGGCGTGTTCTTATTGCCAAGGCGTTGTCTCACGAACCCCCTATTCTGTTTCTGGATGAGCCCACCGCGGGTGTCGATGTCACGTTGCGTAAAGGCATGTGGGATATCGTGCGTGCTTTGCGCGATACCGGCGTGACCATTATCCTGACAACGCATTACATTGAAGAGGTCGAGGAAATGGCCGACCGCATCGGCGTTATCCGACAGGGAGAACTGATTCTCGTCGAGGAGAAAGCCCGGTTAATGCGTTCTCTGGGCAAAAAGGAACTGACCCTGCAACTGAGTCAACCATTGCAAAAGATGCCCCCACTGCTGGCCGAAACAGGCTTGAAGCTTTCGCAGGATGGCAAGCGTTTAATGTACGCTTACCGTACCCAGGAAAGTGATCAACATATTGCCCACCTGCTTCACCAGGTTCATCAGGCGGGAATCGTTTATACCGATCTTCACACCCGGCAAAGCTCGCTTGAGGATATCTTCGTTGACCTGGTAGAGGAGCCGCAATGAACTGGTTGGCGATACGCGCAATTTACCTTTTTGAAATGAACCGTATCCGGCGCAACTTATCGCAAAGCGTGCTGGCACCCATTATTTCAACCGTCTTGTATTTCGTGGTGTTCGGTGCGGCCATCGGCAATCGCATAGAAGAGATGGACGGAATCAGCTATGGTGCGTTTATCGTGCCCGGCCTGGTCATGCTGACGGTGTTGACGCAAAGCATCTCGAATGCTTCATTTGCCATTTATTTTCCGCGCTTTACCGGCACCATATACGAACTGTTGTCCGCGCCGGTTTCCTACGCTGAGATTTTGCTGGGTTATGTCGGGGCGTCGGCTACCAAATCGCTGGTGTTGGCCACCATTATCATGATAACGGCCTCCTTCTTCGTGCCCATGAATATCCAGCACCCCGTTTGGATGGTCGTGTTTTTAGTGCTGACAGCCCTTACGTTCAGTCTGTTCGGTTTCATCATCGGCGTATGGGCCGACAGTTTCGAAAGCCTGCAGATCGTGCCGCTACTCATTGTGACGCCCCTGGCTTTTCTGGGCGGCAGCTTTTATTCCATTCATATGTTGCCGCCCTTCTGGCAAGCCGTTTCGTTTTTCAACCCGGTTGTTTATTTGGTGAGCGGCTTTCGCTGGAGCTTCTACGGAGCGGCCGACGTCTCACCCGGAGTCAGCCTGGGCATGACATTCGTGATGTTGTGCGTTTGCCTGGCGGTGGTGGCCTGGATTTTCAAAACCGGCTATCGATTACGCAATTAAGCAACGAAAACCATCCGCTAGTCGCGAAAGTTGTTGAATTGCAAAGGCAGGTCGACGTCTTGTTTGCGTAATAGCGCCATTACGGCCTGCAAATCGTCGCGCTTCTTGCCGGTGACCCGGAGTTTTTCCCCATTGATTTGGCTTTCCACTTTGATTTTGTCACCCTTGATTGCCGCGATCAGCTTTTTGGAGATGGCTTGTTCAATGCCCTGACGCACGGTAATTTTTTGCCGCGCGCCTGCGACATTTTCGGCAATGTCCCCCACTTCAAGACAGCGCACATCGATGCCGCGAGCGGACATGCGGCCACGCAGGATGTCGAGCATCTGTTTTAGCTGGAATGCGCTTGGAGCGGCCATGGTGACGACATACTCTTCCTGCTCGAATGTTGCATTGGTCCCTTTGAAGTCAAAGCGTGTAACCAATTCACGATTCGCCTGATCAACCGCATTCGACAATTCGTGTTTATCAACTTCGGAAACAACGTCAAAAGATGGCATAGTGCTCTTTCCCTTACTCTTATGGTCAAAAATCAAATCAATTAAAACGTGAACAACCCTAATACGGCAAGTACCAGCGGTACCATCAATGCCGTTGCAACCCCATTGAGGCTTAAGCCCAAAGCCGAGAATGCCCCCGTGGTTTCATCTACCTGAAATGCGCGCCCGGTACCGATTGCATGGGCACTTAATCCCATGGCAAAACCGTGCGCCACGGGGTCGGTAATTTTCATGAAGCGCAGCAAACCGCCTGTAAGAATAGCGCCGGAAATACCGGTAATGGCACATGCCACTGTCGTTAACGAGGCAATGCCTCCCGTTAACTCGGCCACTTCCATTGCGATCGGCATGGTGGCCGACTTGGGTGCCAATGACAATAACGTTTCGGTGGTGGCACCAAACAACCAGGCAATACCCAGTGCGGAAATAATCGCAGCCAGGCATCCCGCCAACAATGCAACGCTGATGGGCTTCCACATTGTTCGCAAACGGGGTAGTTGTGTATACAAAGGTACGGCCAGGGCCACGGTTGCCGGACCAATCAGGAAATAGAGAAAACGGGTGGCTTGCTCATACTCGGAATACGGCGTGCCCGTTGCCAGAAGGATGCCGACCAGAACAATAACTGCAGTCAACACGGGTAGCAGCAGCGGATGATTGTTGAACCGTGCGTAAATGCGAAACGCCGCCAGGTAAATGACCAACGTGACGGTTATCCAAACGACCGGTGAGCCAATCAGTTCGGGCCAAGGCGCAAGAAGCCAATGCTGCATGATCACCCCTTCTGAGTTCGCTTAAGCACCCAGCAGAAAGTCGCTGCTGTTACCGCAACCGTAATAGCGGTCCCCAGTGTGCAGGCCAGCACAAAAGGCAACCATTCTTGCTGCAACCGTTCAAAATGCAGCGTCACGCCGGCAACGGCTGGAATAAAAAGAAACATTAAATGCGGCAGCACATGGTCGGCAGTTTGGCGCAAGCCTGCTGGTAAACGCCCCATCAGCAGCAGCGTCACGAACAGCAAAAGCAGGCCAACCAACGCACCTGGCACGGGCAGGCCCACAACACGTACAATCCATTCCCCGGCCAACTGCATGACGAGTAGCGCGGCGACGGCATAAAGCACTGGCATAACTCACCTGTTCCACTTAAGTCTGCTGTCAGGGTCCCGGCGGTACAATTTCAGGCTTCATTCACCCAAATGCCAGGCAGATCAGCAGTGCCCTCCGACGACACCTCATTCAGCTTAAAGAAAATTTCGGTTGCCGCCTTCGGCCCTTCGTTGTTGTTTGGTATTGGCGAAGGTGCCATCTACCCCGTTATCGCACTCAGCGCCCGCGAACTGGGCGCATCGGTTGCGCTTTCGGGCATTATTGTTGCACTGATCGGTATCGGTTCGCTACTGAATAATATACCGGCCGCTATCCTCACGGCGCGTTTCGGTGAGCGACGTGCTATGGTCGGGGCCGCTATTGTGGCGATCATCGCCCTGGTTATTTGCTTGCTGGCGCCCAATCCTTTCACGCTGGGCGTTGGTATTTTATTGGTTGGCATGACACGCGCCGTCTTTCTTCTGGCCCGGCAAACTTATTTAACTGAAGCAGTACCCATTGATATGCGGGCCAGGGCATTATCCACGCTGGGCGGGGTGACGCGAATTGGCATGTTTATTGGGCCTTTCGCCGGCGCTGGTTTAATGCATTTCATGGACCTGCCGGGCGCTTATGTTGTCGCCATTGTCACCTTTATCTTCATGGCGATGCTGGCCTTCGCGATTCCCGATCTGCCGCAGCAGACGCCCCATGAGAACGCAAGTGTCGCGCCATCGGCGTCGGGCTTGCGACAAATTGCACGCGCGCATTTCAAAACGTACCTGACATTGGGCATGGGTTGCTTATTGGTGGCCGCTGTTCGCTCAAGTCGCCAGGTCATCATTCCTTTGTGGGCTGCTCATATCGGCATCGACGCCGCCACTACCTCGATGGTATACGGCCTGATGGGCGCAATTGATATGCTGCTGTTCTATCCAGCGGGCAAGGTCATGGACCACAAAGGGCGGGCCGCCGTGGCCATTCCCTCCATGATCATCATGGCCCTGTGTCTGGCAGCCATGCCTCTTACGACCAGCCTGTGGACGTTTGTCATGGTTACCATGATCCTGGGTTTGGGCAACGGTATTTCTTCGGGCCTGGTCATGACGGTTGGCGCCGACGCCTCGCCGCGCCAGGGGCGTACGCAGTTTCTGGGTATATGGCGCTTTATGGCTGACATTGGCAACAGCGGCGGCCCGCTATTGCTATCGGCCTTTACTGCTGCCGCTTCGTTGGCCGCAGGCATGGTGGCCATTGGCGCGTTGGCCCTGATATCGGCCGGTATCTTCTGGCGGTGGTTACCGGCCCGATTGTCAAAACCGGCTTCCCGGACTTAAGATAGGGGTACTGTACAAGGGGAAGCAAAATGGCACTACACCACGCCCAGCCTGGGGAAGTTGTTAGTTTGACACCGTTGGGCAAGCATCTGCCCGAGGCACGCTCAGTTGCCATTACCAAAAAGCCGGGGTTTGAAACGCTTCGGCTCATCATGCCGGCGAACGCCACGATTCCCCGGCACGCGGTACCAGGGAATGTCATGCTTCATTGCCTGGAAGGCAGTATTGAACTCTCACTTTCATCATCCAGCGTCATATTGAATGTCAACGACTGGGTTTACCTTGAACACAGCGAACCGCACAGCCTGAAAGCGTTGCAAAACAGCGCACTGCTGCTGACCATTCTGTTCAACCCAGGCCCGAAGCTCAAGCCCAGTCAGCCCGCTATTGAGTCCCTGGAACGCTGGGAAGATGAGGGTGGGTCGTCCAGCGCCTATCAGCTTGGCTCATCATAAATAAAACAAACTTGTGTAGGTCATACATCACTTCTTCTGTTACTGTGGCTTGTTAAACTTATTTACAAAGGTCGCAGATCGTGCGCAGCACAACATGATGAAGTATAAAATTCGACCTTATCTGGCCTCATTGCTATTTGCCGGCGTGGCTGCCCTTCCCCTGATCCTGGTGCAACGCATTGGTAAAGTATGTGGATGGATCCTGTTTGTTGTGCCCGGGCGTTATAAGCGCCGCGCTCAAACGAATCTTGAACATGCCTTTCCTCACCTGCCACCCATTGCTCTGAAGCAATCCATGATTGCGGTGGGCCAGCTTTTCCTGGAAATGCCGTACTGGTGGGTGCGACGGGACGACCAGGCCTTGAACAAGCAGGTTTACTGTGATGATTGGAAACCTTTTGAACAGGCCTTGTCGCGTGGCAAAGGTGTTATTTTGTTATCGCCGCATTGCGGATGTTTTGAGTTGTTAGGCCCGGTGTACTCAAGCCACTTCCCTTCCACCGTGTTATTTCGCCCGCCACGCAAGGCATGGTTGCAAGACTGGATTGTCAATATGCGGACCCGCAAACAATTAACGATGGCACCCGCGAACAAATCCGGAGTTCGAACGGTCGTGAAAACTTTGCTTCGCGGGCATACGGTGGGTATCTTGCCGGATCAGGTACCCGTTTCAGGCGAAGGTGTCTGGGCGCCGTTTTTCGGCAAGCCGGCCTACACCATGACACTGGTGCAACGGCTGCAAAGCCTTACCGGCGCCACCATTTTCATTCTGGGCGCAGAACGAAATCGCATTGGGCAAGGCTACAAGATGCATGTCAAGGAAATGACGTCTTCGCTGCCCGATGATCCTGTCGAGGCCGCCACCGTCATCAACGCCGAAATGGAAGGGGTCATACGAATGATGCCCACCCAATATCTTTGGGGATACAACCGCTATCGGCAACCGCGGACAAAACCGTCGTGATGTGGGCTGGGTGATGAAACGCCGCCACCTGCTTATATGCCAAGTTTTATTGCCTGTTAGTTGTTAGCCGGGGGTTCGGGCATGAACAGCAAATCCGTTACGCCAAAGTCAATACCCAGCCTGGATAAGGCGGCGGTAATCTGGCCACGGTGATGCGTTTGATGATTGAAAAAATGCACCACAGTGCGGGCGAAATCCACGTCTTTGGATTGCTGATCGCGCAGGCTGACGTAGTGCAGTCGCTGTGGCAACGGATTCGTCTGCAAATCGAGCGCCCATCGTTCAATTTCGTCATCCATTTCCCGGCGCGCATGGCGCAGGTCGTTAAAGCTGGAAAACAACTCGGCGCTTAAACTTTTGCCTGCATACGGTCGGTCCATGAAACGCGCGAACCACATCTGGTCGCACAATAACAAGTGATTCAGGGTTCCATGGATCGATTGAAAGAATAAGCCAACGTCGGCTTTGCGCTGTTCGTCGCTCAACGCGGCACAGGCCTCGTACAAGTTATCGTTCATCCAACGGTTGTACTGCGCCATGGTATGCGCATAAGTCTCAATCCCGAAAGCCATGATCGCTCCTGTTAATCCGTTATGCTTGTGCATGTGAACGTCTATTCTAGCGTTATCCGGATGAGGCTCCTATGCTGAAAACAACGGGCTTGTTTATTGTGACCGCCCTGGCGGAAATCATTGGTTGTTATTTGCCATATTTATGGTTGAAAAAAAGCGGGCCGATTTGGTTGCTGATTCCTGCTGCCATTAGTCTTGCCTTGTTCGTGTGGTTACTTACGCTGCATCCGGCGGCAAGCGGGCGCATTTATGCTGCATACGGCGGCGTGTATGTTGCCACTGCGCTGGTATGGCTTCGGGTAGTTGATGGTGTACCCCTGACGGCTACCGACTGGGTGGGTGCCGCGGTGGCATTAACAGGGATGGGTATTATCGTATCGGGCTGGGAAGGATAGACATTTGCCACAAACCGTCGAGATCCTGATAATAACGACCAAATCAACCGCACCGACTATTGCCACACTTAATGAAATCATCAAACCCCAAGCATGGCCTGAAGCTACCTCTCAATCGCCTGAAAATAGCCAGCTTTGCGGTGTTGTTTGTCTTGCTCAGTGCACTGGTACCGCTTACCATCCAACAGGAGTTAGACGGTCAGGGCGGGCAACTCTGGAACGCGCTGTTCTCACCCCGGATGCTCGTGGCCGCCGTGGCGTTGCTGGCTGTCTATTACCTCACTGACGCCCTCAGGCTGTGGTTCACCTTGCGTGCATTGGGCCAATACCAACCGCTGCGGGCAATGTTTCCGCTGGTGTTCATTAATATCCTGTTTTCCAATATCACGCCCATGGCGACCGGCGGCGGTGTGGTGCAGGTGTGGTTTTTGCATCGCCGCGGAATACATATCGGCGCAGCGACGGCGGCAACAACCCTGCGAACCTTGCTGGCCAGCCTGATGATCTTTTTGCCGGCTCCCTTTTTAATGATGGGTATTGATCGCCTCGTGGACAACCCGGCAATCAGTACCTGGGGACCCTGGATGGGATTGGTTGCCGCGCTTTATGTGGCCTTCTTTTTGGTATTGCTTTTGAAAATGCGCTGGTTCATACACGCCGGTGCCCAATTCCTGGCCGCTTTGAGAAAAGCGCATTTAATCAGCGCGTCTCGAGAGCGCCGCTGGCGGTTTCGCCTAACGCGGGAAATGATTCGGTTCGACTATAGTTTCCGGGCTTTTTTCAAGGCGGGCCACACCGACCGGCTGTTGGCATTGGGGTCAACCGCCCTTTTTCTGATTTCTCTGTTTTCTTTCCCCGCGTTAATCATGTGGGGTCTAGGGTATCCGGTTGATTACCCGCTGATTCTGGCGCTCATGCTCGTGAATACGTTTATTATGTATTTTGCGCCCACACCCGGTGCGGCCGGTATCGCCGAGGGCGTTTTCGCGATCTTGTTTTCCACCCTGGCAGTGCGCGGCGAGTTATTGGTGCTGGTTTTAGGCTGGCGGTTTCTGACCGTTCACCTTGGAATGCTGATCGGCGTGCCCGTCACGCTGTTCGCCCTTGGACGCAAGAGGCCCGAACATGCGTAGAAGAATACTTCGCTGGGTGTATTGGCTAAGCGTAACACTTGCCGTTGTGCTGGTTGCCTATAAGGTTTATCTTAATTTTTTCGAGAAAGACTTTGTTGCCGAGCATGCTGTTCAGCTAAAGCATATTGAAACGAATCTTAACGAGCGTGAGTCCTATCGTTTTGCTGTGCTGGGCAATATCAATAACTCTGTAGGCATCTTTGAGCGCAAAATCATTCCGCTGTTAAACCAGGAACATTATGATTTTGTCGTTTCAGCCGGCAATGCCGTATCAAGCGGCGGTGAAGACAAATACCGTGCCATATACCGGACATTAGACCGTTTAAACATGCCTTATCTGCTTGCTTTCGGCCCGCAGGAGGAAAGTCGGATCGGCAGTTTCCGCTTTTATGAGCATTTTGGACCTTATTACTTTAGCTTTACCGCAGGCAATAGTCGTTTTATTTTTCTCGACAGCACCGGCACCACACATTTCGATTGGCAGTTCAACTGGCTGGAAAGAGAGCTTGGCGCAGCTCGGGAAACCAACCTGTTTATCTTTATTTCCCAACCGCTTTATCCCGTCGATCAGTCCGGCCTGTTTGCCGTGAGCGACGAATATCTTTTTGCTACCCAGGCGCAGCGCAAACGTTTTTCAAATTTGATAGAGCGTTTCAATGTCGACGCCGTATTCTCAACCAACCTTCCGCGGTTCGATCGTCAGGTTCATAATGATACCGACTACATCCTCACGGGCGGCGCGGGTGGGCTGGTAATTGACGATCAGTACAGTCACCATCATTTTGTTTCGGTCAGTGTCCAGGGGGATGAAATCTCAATTGAACAACGGCCACTGGATATCGTTCAACCGCCGTTCTGGCGAACGCTTGAAAGCCTTTGGTTTTTTATCCATTCTTTGTTTTATGTAGGCTACCTGAACTTTATTCTTGTCATCAGTATCCTGGTTGCGGTGCTTATATGGCTGCATAACCGGATTTTTACCGAACGGGATTACTACCCAAACTTCGATATTGATCCCGACACGCATAGCCATGCGCCGCTGCGTGTCGCCATGTTTACTAACAATTACCTGCCCTTTATCGGTGGTGTGCCCATTTCCATAAACAGATTGTGCCAAGGGCTCGTTCAATTAGGCCAACAGGTTCTCATTGTTGCTCCAAGCTATCCGAAAACCAGGTCAAGCGAAGACCAGGTACTGCGTGTGCGAGCCTTGCTGCCGCTGGGAAAATATAAGGAGTTTCGCCTTGCAAATATTTTTTCACCCAAGCTTTACCGCCGGGTAATCCAGTTTCGTCCGGACATCATTCATGTGCATCATCCGTTCTGGCTGGGCAGCGCCGGTTTGTTTCTCGGTCGAAGCCTGAACATTCCGGTTGTCTACACCTACCATACCCGGCTTGAACATTACGCACACTATGTTCCCTTGCCGGGCCCGTTATTTCGCAATCTGGTCTCGCACACAATGGTTCGCCGATTTGCCAACCGGTGCGATGGCGTTATCGTGCCAACGGAGTCTGCCGAGGAATATCTTCGTACCATTGGCGTCAGGCGAAGAATCCTCGTACAACCCACCGGCATAGATATTGAGAAATTCCGCGCGGTACCAGATCAGCGTATTCGCCAGTTGCGCGCACAGTATTCGCCGAACGGCGAGCCCATTCTTATCAGCATTTCCCGGTTGAGCCAGGAAAAGAACATCGACTTTTTACTTGATGCCGCACTCGTTTTGAAAAAAACATGTGATCGTTCTTTTCGTTTACTGATTATTGGCGACGGGCCGGAACAAGGACGAATCAAAGGCAGAATCAGCGAATTGGGGTTGGCCGACACCATTACGTTATTGGGCGCCATACCACCCGACGAAATCCCGGCCTATTGTCGAATGGGAAACATTTTCCTGTTTGCTTCACGCTCGGAAACCCAAGGCATGGTTATCCTGGAAGCCATGGCTTCGGGAATGCCGGTTGTTGCCGTGCGATCAAGCGGGATTGACGACATTATCGAAAATGGCATCAATGGCTTCAAAACACCGCCCAACACAACGCAATGGTGCGCCCGAATCGACCAACTCATCAGTGATGCAAGCCTGTATCAACAGCTTTCAGCAAACGCCGAATCAACTGCGGCCAATTACAGCATTGCTCACTTCAGTAATAACGTAAAACAATATTACGCCGATATCCTTACCGCGCGTCAATCATCCAGCGAAACGCCCTGATTTACGCCGAGTGCCGGCAATCGTTGCCAGCGCCGGCAACAATCTGATACGTGACACTTTTGCGCGACGTACGTTAGCGCACATACATTAGCGCCCCTCTCCCCAAGACTCTGCGTGTAGTCGTTTGATTGCACGGAGGGATAAAAATTTATGAAATCGCATTGTCATTTGTGCAAGACCAAAACCTGACGACCTCAAGTTGTCAGACAGGACACCCTGTCCACTTAGCACTTTCGATTCAAGGGAGAATCACATGAAAAAACTACACTCATTGGCCTTTTACGCACTGGTCACGCCTATTGCAACGCTGGGTGCAGGCTCAGCCCTGGCTCAGCAACCTGCGGTTCAGGACACACAGCGTCAACAGCAGCAACAGCAACCGAAGCAGCAACCACAGCAACAGCAACGCCAGCCAAACGCCGCTTCTTCGACGCCTGGGGCGCAACAAGGAAAACAAAGCCCGATGCAGACTGAAGCTCAAGCCGCAGGCCAGGGTTTCATGGACGTGGGACCCACTAATGGCATGCATGGAAGTGAACTGATCGGTGCCGAAGTCAAGACCACGAATGATGAAGACGTCGGCGAAGTCCAAGATTTGATTGTCAACGAACGAGGTCAGGTTGTTGCGATCGTCATTGGCGTTGGAGGCGTTCTGGGCATGGGAGAGAAGAACGTTGCCATTGCCTGGGACAAGCTGATGCGCTCGGGTCAGTCTGACGACCTGGAGCTGCGCATTGACGGGACGCGTGAAGACCTGCGTGCTGCGCCGAACTTCGAGTGGCGTGATTAATTGAATCTTGCCCGGCCTCGTGCCGGGCAGCAGGTGGCAAAGACAAACTCTGTCACCAATTGCAAACCGATATAACAGTCATGGGTTGGATAGCGCACATACCAAGTGTTGCGTCTCAACTAACGTTAGAGACTCAATCTGCTCCTGGATAAATTCATGGGAAGAAGCAGATTTTTATTGAGTTACATAACTGGAAGTTACAGGAGAAATACATGAAAAACCCAAACAAACTCGCCGTTTATGCATTGGTCACATCTGCCCTCACATTCGGTGCGGGTTCTGCGCTGGCGCAGCAGTCTGCTTCCGACAACACAAAAAGTGACTTGCCAACGACTGAGCAACGTAAACAAGACAATCTGAAATCCGATATAGACAACGGTCGTAATAAAAACAAAATGGACCATAACAAGACGCAACACGATGGCGACAAAAAGTCTGGCTATCAAAAAAATGGCAGCAAGAACATGCCATCCAATGATATGTCCAAGGATCAGCACCAGGGCAATAACAAAAACAACACGATGAAGAACGCACAGTAAAAGCGTTGCATGCCGGACCCAAGGGTCCGGCATCTGAAGTGATGACCCGAAAGGGTTGAGTACGGCTGGTTTGGTATGTTGTTTTACCAAGCCAGCCGTTTTTTATGACACATCGGAAAAACACCCGCCGGCAGCCACGCATCAGACGGAATCCGCATGTTTACGAGTCGGGAATGTCAGGCTCGACAAGCGTGGCCAGTTGTGTCAACGACTCCTGCCACCCCAAATAGCAGGCTTCAACAGGAATCACAGAAGGAATCCCTTTCTGAACAATCGATAACTCTGTCCCGCACGTCACTGGTCTGAAGTCAATCGCTACCTGCATTTCACCCGGAAGGTTTGCATCATCAAAACGGTCGGTGTGGCGAATACGTTCATTTGTTACCAGTTCAACGACATTAACGGTAAATGAGTGACAGCCGCCGGTACCAAAATTAGCAAACGACATTCGATAACCGCCGCCAACACGCATATCCATTTCATGGATGATGCCTGTAAACCCATATGGCGGTAACCAGTATTCCAGCGCCTGTTTATCGGTAAATGCTTTATAGACCCGCTCGACCGGGGCTTTCAGGACGCGGTGCAGACGCACGGTACCCGCTTCTCTAGACATACTTTATCTCCCAAATATCAAGTTCTTGGCGTTTGTTTGATTACGCTGATTGAACGCCGGAACGGCTTTCCTGGCGCCGACTAACGACTATTGTCTTGCGCCATTAATTCCCGCACCGGCCGTATTTCGACGCTGCCGTAACGAGCCGGGGGAATTTTTTCCGCCAATCGAATGGCTTCATTCATATCCCGGGCCTCGAGCATATAAAACCCTGCCAACTGCTCTTTGGTTTCGGCAAAGGGGCCGTCGGTTATCAGGGGTTTACCATCGCGTACACGCAACGTGGTGGCCGTCTCGGTTGAAAGCAAGGGCGCGCCGTCCAGAAAATGGCCACTGTCGGTAAGGTCGGCCACACAATCCATGCACTCTCGATTCAGAGCGTCCCATTCTTCCTGCGACTTTTGCTGCATATGCTTTTCGTTGTAATACACCAAACACAAATATTTCATTTGAATGCTCCTGACGGTTTTGTTCTGCCGCCGACCAAGGCAAAGATGGCTCCTTGCGGATCGAGCCCCTTCACAATGAAGTCGCCACCGGGAATCTCGTCGGGGCCATGAAGGACCTGCCCACCATGATTGTTAATGGTCTCGACAGCAGCGTCTATATCGACACAACGAAAATAGTAATGCCACATGGGCACCGGCATTTGCGCGGGCTTATTCATTACTGCGCCAATGACACCGTTATGTCGAATGAACTCGTATTTGCCCATCGGCCCCATTTCCAGCTCGCCGTCTTTCGTCCAGCCGAATTGTTTGAAATAAAACGCTTTCGCCGCCTCGGGGTCGGTTGTAAGCAACTCGTTCCAGGCGCAGTGCCCTGCCCGTGGCTTATCGGCGGCAAAAGCCAGACTCGTATCATTGCTGGCGCCTCGCATTACGTAAAACGGCGTACCTTGGGGATCGGCCACCATGGCAAGACGGCCGACCTCTGGAATATCGCTTGGCGGCATGTGTACGTTCCCGCCGGCTGCAACCACATTGGCAACAGTTTGGTCGACGTCGTCGACGCCGATATAGCCCAGCCATATCGGCCTGGCCCCGCCCTGGCGCAACTGTTCGGTTAATTGCATGACGCCGCCTACATCGCGGCGCCTGCCCGTATCATCACGAATGCTCAGGATGCGATAGTCGATTTCGGGGTGGCCGCTATCGGTTGCCTTCCAGCCGAGTATCTTGCCGTAAAACTGAAGCGCAACGTTGCTGTCATCGGTTAAGAGTTCGTACCAGATGAATTCGCCGTGTTTGTTTGGCATGGCATTTTCCTTATTTCCGAAAGCTGATCTACGATGGCCTATTTTTCCAATGTCACGACTGGTGTAAAACCGCCGAAGATCAGCCGCATGCCGTCAAAAGGCATCGGGTTTGTTTGCGGGTCCAGGCGCGAGTCATTGTTCATGGCCATCATTATTTTTTCCATGCCGGCATCGCGCGTTGCTTTGTCCGGCCACTCTATCCATGAAAACGCTACTGCCTCGTCGTCCTTGGCTTGAACCGCGCGACGAAAGTCAGTGAGCTTGCCATTGGGCACATCGTCTTCCCAGCACTCAAGAATACGAATGGCTCCCCATTCCATGAAGGCCGCATCAGCAGTTTGAGCGTGCTGAATGAATTTGTCTTTATTGGCTTTGGGTACTGCAATAATAAAACCGTCGATATAACTCATTGGTAAATCCTCCTTGTTCAACAGATGGTTCACCTACTAGTCGTTCACGCTTTCTGAAAATCGACAGAATTAGAGATTTTTTACTTTTATTTTTGTTTTTGAAGTGCTGCCAGGCGCTGCTGCAGAAAACGCTGCTCCGGTGCCTGCTGAGCCAGGCGCAGTGCCAGCTGATAGCAGCGACAAGCCTCTGCAGCCTGATCAAGTCGGCGAAACAAATCGGCCCGGGCGGCATGCAATAAATAATAGCCCTGTAGATCCTTGTGTTCTGCCAACCTGTCGATGGCCTCCAGCCCTGCCAGAGGCCCATCGCGCATGGCAATGGCAGCGGCGCGGTTAAGTGCCACTACCGGAGAGGGGTTAACTTGAAGCAAAGCGTCGTAAAGACCCACAATTTGAATCCAATCGGTGTCTTGAGCCACAAGCGCTTCTGCATGCACCGCCGCAATTGCCGCTTGCAAGGCATATTCGCCGGCCGGCCCCGCTCTGAGCGCCTGAATCACCAGATCACAACCCTCTTTAATCTGATTTCGGTTCCAGCGGGTTCGATCTTGCTCATCCAGCGGAATGAGATCGCCGTTTTCGTTGGCGCGACTATCGCGCCTGGCGTCATGCAGCAGCATCAGGGCCAGCAAGCCCTTCACTTCGGAATCAGGCAATAAACCTGACAACAATCTACCCAGGCGAATCGCCTCCCTGGATAAGTCGGATTGCATTAACTGCGGGCCGCTTGAGGCGGTATAGCCCTCGTTGAACACCAAATACACCACCGCCAAGACTGCATCCCGTCGCGCCGGCAAAGCGCCCTGCTCGGGCACCTCATAGGGTATGGCCGCATCGCGGATTTTATTCTTTGCCCGAACAATACGCTGTGCCAGGGTCGACGCGGGAACCAGAAAGGCGGCTGCAATGGCTTCGGTGGTTAAACCGCATACCTCCCGAAGCGTTAGCGCCACACGCGCCTGCATTGCCAGGCTGGGGTGACAACAGGTAAAGATCAAACGCAAACGATCGTCTTCAATGGTGTCAGCCGCGTATGGTGAATCGGTTTGTATTTCGGTTTCCAACGTATTGGCAAGCTCGGCCAGATAATCATCAAGACGTGCGTTTTTGCGTATTCTGTCGATTGCCTTGAAACGACCTGTTGAAACCAGCCAGGCCCGGGGATTGTTCGGAATGCCGTCGCGCTGCCATTGCGATAGCGCGGCAACAAACGCATCTTGCAGGGCCTCTTCAGCCAAGTCGAAGTTGCCCTTTAGCAGTCGAATCAGCGTCGCAAGTACCCGACCGGACTCTTGCTTATAGAGAGCGGCGATACGCTGTTCGACAGGGGACATTGTCATGCCTATTGAAGGAGTTCAAGCAACTGCCTGGCAGCAGCTTCCGAGGAAGCGGGGTTTTGCCCGGTAACGAGTTTGCCATCGACAACAACGTGGGCATCCCAATCCTGGCCTTTCTCGTAAAGACCCCCGTTCGCTTTAAGCATGTCTTCAACAAGAAACGGAACAATGTTGGTAAGGCCCACAGCCGCTTCCTCGGTGTTGGCAAAGCTGGTTACCCGGCGCCCCGATACCAGCGACTTTCCGTCGGCACCTTGTGTATGCCTGAAGATGGCCGGGGCATGGCATACCGCCCCAAGAGGACGATTCCCGGTGACGAGCGTTTCAATAAGGCGCTGGCTGTGCACATTTTCGGCAAGATCCCAAAGCGGCCCATGCCCACCCGGATAAAAGACTGCATCGAAACTGCCGGCATCGATCTGGTCCAGCCGGGTTGTATTGCTTAATGCCTTTTTCGCCGACTCGTCCATATTGAACCGTTTTGTGGCCTCGGTTTGTGCGTCCGGCGCGTCGCTTTGCGGATCAAGCGGTGGTTGCCCGCCGGCAGGCGATGCCAATGTGATTTGCGCCCCGGCATCAACAAAGACATAGTAAGGAGCCGCAAATTCTTCCAGCCAAAAGCCGGTCTTCTTGCCGGTGTCGCCCAGCTTGTCGTGGGAGGTCAGTATCATGAGAATATTCATGGCGTAATGTGTTTACCTGTGTTGAAAGTTCCCGCCATCGACCACAACATAGTCGGTAGCGGCGCTAGCTGTATGCTTAAGTTTGCAATTTACATGACTGACGCTCTATGCGAAAGCGCACAGACAAGGGCATCAATCAATGTAACGCTGATATTCTTTTGGAGTCTTTGCCCCATGCGCGTTTTTTCCAACCCGGTCGGTTCAGGCTCACTTTGGTTCGACAACCTGACCACTGCCGAAGGCGTACCCGTAGCCTACGATCCGCAGGCGCGGGCGTTTTTACCCATGCCGCCCTTTTGCGCGAATCGCGAGCGGATCAACTGCAATTGGATTGCGCCGGAACAGGGTGCTTTTTGCCGATCATGTGCCATGACGGCCCTGGCCCCAGACGCAAACATTCCCGATGCTATTTTCAACTGGTCGCTCACTGAGGCCGCCAAGCGTTGGGTGCTTGATAACCTGGGCCGCTGGCACTGGTTCCGACCGGAAGACCCAGGTACCCGTCCGGTTTTCCATATGCTTGCCGAGGGCCTGACTCCCGTTCTTATGGGCCACGGTAACGGTGTCGTGACCATTAGTGTGGCCGAAGCGGACCCAGTGGTGGGCGCTACCCGCCGCCAGGCCCTTGCTGAACCGTATCGCACCATGATTGGACATATGCGCCATGAAATTGCCCACATGCTGTGGTGGCGGCTCAGTTTGCGCAACGACTTTCTCGAGTCTTTCCGTACCATGTTTGGGGACGAACGCACCGACTACACGTCTACGCTCCAGCGCCATTACAACCAGGGACCACCGCCCGACTGGCGGCAACACTTCCTGACCAGCTATGCCTCTTCTCATCCTCACGAAGACTGGGCCGAGACCACGGCGCATTTACTGCACCTGACCGATATTACCGACAGCTTCATTGCGGCAGGCCTGTCTTCCCCGGAACTTCCCAGTGAAAGCTGGGACCCCTACTCGGAGCCGGACACCAACCGCCTCATTCACATAGCGGCCTCGCTTACGGTGGGCGTCAATCACGTTAACCGTTCAATGGGCCTGCCGGACCTGTATCCGTTTGTATTGTCAAATGCCGTGCGCAACAAGCTGGCCTTTGTACACGACTGGTTGCGTCGCGGTGCCCAGGGTCTTTAGCTCAGGGCGGTGGCAAACACAATGCCAAAGCCCGGTAAAACCACCACGGGAACCAGATAGGTGGCTTGAAGACTGAGATTTTGATCCGGCGCCCGGCATACCTGTTGGTTCAAGATTGATCTGTTGCTTCACGACTCGGGGGCATCGGTTACGGCGCCACGGCTGGCCGAACCCACCAGTTTCAGGTATTTACCCAACACACCGCGAGTGTAACGCGGTGCCGGCTGCTTCCAGACTGCACGACGCCTGGCCAGCTCATCATCCGTTACGTCAAGATGAATCAGCAAGCGGTCGGCGTCGATTGTGATCAGGTCGCCCTCTTCAATCAGCGCAATGTTGCCTCCGACATACGCTTCGGGCGCAACATGACCCACCACCATGCCCCAGGTTCCGCCGGAAAAGCGCCCATCGGTAATCAGACCGACGCTGTCAGCAAAACCTTTGCCGATCAGTGCCGAGGTGGGGCTCAGCATCTCGCGCATGCCGGGGCCGCCCTTGGGGCCTTCATAACGGATCACAACGACGTCGCCGTGCTGGATTTTGTCGGCGATGATAGCAGCCATTGTTTCGTCTTCGGAATCGAAGACGCGCGTCGGGCCAGTGATACTGCGCTTTTTCAGGCCCGTGATCTTGGCGACACAACCTTCTGTGGCCAGATTGCCTTTAAGTATAGCCAAATGCCCTTGCTGATACAGGGGTTGTTCGAACGGCCGGATGACTTCCTGGCCCGCAGGAGGCACCTCGGAGACATGGGCAAGGTTTTCGGCCACGGTGCGACCTGTCATGGTCATGCAGTCGCCATGTAGCAAGCCGTTGGCCAGGAGCATTTTCATCAATTGCGGGATGCCGCCGGCCCGGTGCAGGTCGACCGCAACAAAGCGGCCGGACGGTTTCATGTCGCAAAGCACCGGTACTTTCTTGCGAATGGTTTCGAAGTCGTCAATCGACAACGGCAAATCGGCAGCCGAGGCAATGGCCATCAGGTGCAGCACCGCATTGGTTGACCCGCCGGTGGCCATTACCACGGCAACGGCATTCTCCAGCGCCTTGCGGGTCACGATATCGCGTGGTTTGAGATCGGCCTTGATGGCTTCTACCAACGCCACGGATGATTCCGCTACCGAATCCGCTTTTTCCGGATCCGGGTTGGCCATGGTTGAGGATGAAGGCATCGACATGCCCATGGCTTCAATCGCCGCCGACATGGTATTGGCGGTATACATGCCACCGCAGGACCCAAAGCTCGGGCAGGCGTGGCGCTCGATGCCGTCGTAGTCTTCCTTGCTCATCTTGCCGGCACTGTAGGCGCCCACGGCCTCGAATGACGAAACAATGGTAAGCGGAACGTCTTTCCATTCGCCCGGCTTGATGGTGCCGCCATAACAAAAGATGGCGGGAATGTTCATGCGCAGCATCGCCATCATCGCGCCGGGCATATTCTTGTCGCAGCCGCCGATTACCAGCACGCCGTCCATGAACTGGCTCTGGGTCGCGGTTTCTATGGCATCGGCGATGACCTCGCGCGACACCAAGGAATACTTCATGCCCTCGGTTCCCATGGCGATACCGTCGGTAACGGTTGGAAAACCAAAGGTTTGTGGCATGGCGCCGGCCTCTTTGAGCGCACTGTCCGCGCGCGTGGCCAACGAACCCAGGCCCGCGTTGCAAGGATTCATCGTTGAATGGCCGCTGGCCACGCCGACAATGGGTTTGTTGAAATCTTCGTCGGTGAAACCGACGGCACGCAACATGGCACGGTTGGGGCTGCGGGAGATGCCCTCGGTGATCGTTTTGGAGCGGCGGTTGAGCGGTGGATTCATGAATGATTCCCCTGATTAAGATGGAAAAAGGATACGCCCCTTTTTATCGATATTCAGCGATTGGCCTACGATATTCCGGGGCAACTTCAGGGTAACCCAATGATCGTGTTATGTTTTGGATAGCACCTGCTCCGCACGATTGAAGGTGCAGCGACATCTTAAATCCCTAACCGATTCACAAGTTTATGCCGTCACGCTCACTCATTTGCCGAACCGGCGCCGCGCTGCTGTTTCTACTATTTCCGCTTGTTTGCGGGGCGCATGAACATGACTGGCGCGCCGATATGGAAAATGATGCGTCGCAATTGTCCCGTTTACATTCGCTGATCATCATGCACCAGGGGCAGGAGGCAGCGGCAATGGACTTTAGCGGTGCGGGCCTGGATACCCCGGCCAATATCAAGTCCTTGTCCAAGACTGTGCTGGCTGCGCTGGTGGGTATCGCTATTGAAAAAGGCGTATTCGAAGGCGTCGATCAACCGCTGGTGGATACGCTTGGAGATCAAGTCCCCGATGCCGCCACCAACGGCGTCGAACGCATCACCTTGGGGAATTTACTCTCTATGCAGGCCGGCTTACAGCGTACCTCGGGACGCCTTTATGGCAGTTGGGTAAAAAGTGATAATTGGGTCGGTTATGTACTAACCCGGCCCTTTGTGGATGAGCCGGGTGGGCGCATGCTCTATTCCACGGGTAGTACCCATCTGCTTTCCGCTGCGCTCACCGAAAGCACGGGTCGAACAACGTTGGCCCTGGCGCGAGACTGGTTGGGTGAACCGCTTGGCATTACTTTCCCGGCCTGGGACCAGGACCCTCAGGGCATCTACCTTGGGGGCAACAATATGATGCTTTCGCCACGTGCGCTGGCGCGCATCGGCGAGCTCTATCGCAAAGCCGGCAAGGTGGCGGAGGAACAAAGACTGTTTTCAAAACGTTGGGTGGAGGAATCCTGGCGCGGCCGCGGTCGCTCTGCTTACACCGACGACCCCTACGGTTACGGTTGGTTCTTGCGCCCGCTCGCGGGCGAAACGGGATACTACGGGCGCGGTTACGGCGGGCAGTTGCTTTATGTGATTCCTTCTTTGGAGTTGACCGTGGTCATGACGTCGGATCCGACACCTCCGTCTCCCGGTTCAAGCTACTTAAGGCGTCAGGTTCAGTTGCTGGAAAAGCATGTCATCCCCGCCTTTCGTTCTGGAATCAGTTCGACTCCCTAGCCCTGCGTCTTTCACGAGACTACCTCTTTTTGAAAAATCAAGCGTCATTCGGCTATAGGGTCGGACTGCCGCGCGCTCATTGATGATTGATGGGTAAATGTCATGCACTCCGCCGCGAAGGGCCGCCTCAATTAAGGTAAGGTCAATAATGTCCCTTTGGGCGTGGCTCCCGCCGAATGTACCGGCGAAACGCCTTGCAGATAACAGCGTAAGCGCTGCCTCTTGATAGTTGCTTCGCCAGAAGGCCACAAAACCCTGAACCAGCGGCAACCCGACACGTTTGATCCAATCGGCGCTTGGAGAATCAACTAAGGACTCCCTCATTGTTTGCATTAGCGTATTCAGTTCCTGGTCGCGACCCGCACCAAGAAACGCCATGGACGCGTGCCAGTCGTTGAACGGATAGGTTTTGCCGTCGGCATGATGACACCAAACCTGTGCCAGTTCGTCCCAACGCCTTCCCACATCCACACCGCATAAGTGCAGCCGCCACAACAACGCTGAGGCATCGACCAGTTCCAGTGCCACCGGGCTTTGAGCATGACGAACCGCACTATCGTATAAAGCCAAAGCATGATCGGTTTGACCGAGATCGATGTGAAATACCGCCCGGTGCCACCAGTTGTGCACCTTAAAGAAATTGACCTCCTCGCTCCAGTACGGTTCACGGGCAACCATCCAGCCAATACCGTCTTCGGGGCGTCCTTGCATTTCCATGACATGCGCTACGGCGTGGTGTGCCCAGCAGTCGAACGGTTCCATGGCAAGGGCTTTGCGGCCGGTGTCTTCCGCCTGCGGATAGTGCCCATCTTCCTCAAGCCCGAACGCGTACATGCCAAGCAACACGGAATAACCGGGAACTTGTTCACTCCAGAAAGGTAACGCCCTGGCGATCCGCTCGCGCATGTTGCGCGAGTCGGCACAATAGAAATCCAGCAGGTGGCCCGCCTGTAATCCCAATAAATCAAGGGGAAAGCGCATATTGTGCAGATTGAGCATGCGCGCTGTCTCATTCCAGCGGCCTGCCGACAAGACTTGCGCCGCGTGGAGCAAAGAACGCTCCCGATCATTCATTTTCAGTTCACGCACCCTGGACAAGTCACGCCATGCCTGCTCAATGGCCACTGGCTCGGATGATAGCGCCAACATAAAACCCTTGGCGATATGTGCCATGGGAAAATCCGGGGATGTTTCCAACGCATTGTCGAGCAACGCTATGGGGTCACCGCGGTACAAATTAAAAGCCGTCACCGCCTGTTGATAAGCCTCCAGCGACTTACTGCTGGCGTTGGTTACTTCGTTGCCTTGTAAATCGCTGTTCATCATTGCCCCCGGGGCTGATTTGGCTATGCGAATTATTCTAAGATAAAAAGCCACACCACTTTGTAACCGGTAAAGGTCATTCATGAATGTGCTTGTCATTTTGGGGCATCCCCGCCTCAACAGTCTTTGCGGCGAACTGGCTGACGCTTATGTCGAAGGCGCCCGCACGGCAGGCGCCGCAGTGCGCAGGCTCGATCTGGCCTCACTGAATTTCGATCTCAACGTTCGCCCTGTTTCGCCCAATGAACAACATTTCGAAGACGATATAGTCAGGGCTCGAGAACTGATAAGCTGGGCTGAGCATCTGGTATTCGTCTATCCGACCTGGTGGGGTACCACGCCCGCGCTGCTCAAGGGGTTTCTGGACCGGGTCCTAACACCCGGCTTTGCGTTCAACACCTGCGAAGGGGGAATCGGCTATCAAGGCTTGCTTAACGGGCGATCGGCGCAACTGATTACCACCATGGATACGCCCCCTTTCATCTACCGTTTGCTCTATCGGCAACCCGGCAAGAACGCGATGGCCAGGGCAACGCTGGGTTTTTGTGGTGTACGCCCGGTACGTTTCATGGCCTGCGGCTCGGTCAAGGATGCCAGTTGGGAAGAACGGCAGAAATGGCTGGTAAGCGCTCGCTGCAAGGGGCGCGAACTAGAGCATGGTCGCATCACCCCGCCGGAAAAGCTTCGACATAAAGCCGGCGCCTGGCTTAAAGCCATCCGGTTGCAGTTCTACCCAATGACTTGGCTGGCATACACCGCCGGCGCGCTGGCCGCCTCGCCAGTCGAGGGCGTATTCGACAACCGACTGTTCTGGATTGGTTATCTCTGTCTTTTCTTGTTGGAGGTTTCCACCGTGCTGATTAACGAAATCGTGGACCTGCCCAGCGATAAAAAAAATCGATTTTTCAGCACTTTCACCGGGGGCTCGCGGGTACTGGTGGAGGGATTGCTGAGTTTGCGCGAACTAAGAATGGGCATCATCATCGCGCTAATTGGTTCCCTTGCCGCTTCGGCATGGCTGTTGATACTGGCACCCGCCAACGCATACGTAATGGCATTGGTTTTAAGCGCGCTGGCGGTCCTGGCCGTAGGTTATACCGCCCCACCCTTTAAACTCTGCTATCGCGGCCTGGGAGAACTTGACGTGGCAATCACGCATAGCGTGGGTGTAATTCTATGTGGTTACGTGTTCCTGGGTGGTGCGTGGAACGACACAACGCCATGGTTACTGGCGCTCCCCCTATTACTGGCCATCATGCCATCTATTACGCTTTCCGGTATTCCAGACCTGGAGGCAGATGCAGCCGCCGGAAAACGAACCCTGGCTGTCCGCCTGGGCTCGCGCGGCGCGCTGATATTGGCCATGGCTTTTACACTGGTAGCGTGCAGCACCGCACTGGCCTGGCAACAAATGAATCTGGTGCAAGACGCCTTCGCGGGCATTGCCTACGTCGTCATCCCGCATGCGGTGCTGATGTCATGGCTACTGTTCAAGCGCTTGAAAACGAAGGAAACGTCCGGCCGCATTGATAGACTCATGGTAGTGTCACTGATCTATGTCTTATGGTTCGGACTGTTCCCGGTGTTCAGGTTGGCGCCTGCGTATTGAGTAACTGCTGCTCCCACAAATACGCAATACCGCTGCCGGCAGCATGCTCCTTCAGCACCTCAACCAAACCGGTTGCCGTATCTATTCTGGCCCAATCGCGCTGCCATTCTCCAGCCAGCGCCAGCCATGTCATGACGTTCGCGCCAGCGGCAATCATGCGTTGAATCGCGACTTCATGCGCTTCGACAGAAACGCCGCCTGATGCGTCGGTAACGACCGTTACATCCCAGCCTTCGCCCAGCGCTTGAATGACCGGCATTGCAACGCATATTTCTGTCCACAATCCAGCGATAACAAGCTGCGTGCGTCCGGTTGCCTTTACCGCATCAACCACCGTCTGATCCTCCCAAGTGTTGATCAATGTCCGATCAATGACTGCCTGACCAGGAAAGACATCGGTAATCTGCGGGAAAATGACACCACCTCGTTCAGCGATCACGCTTGTCAGGACGGTTGGAACATCAAAGACCTTGGCCGTCTTCGCCAGCGCAGTCGCATTGTTCACTGCCATGTGCGGATCATGGCTGTTCAGGTTCGTTAGCTGGTAAGGCTGATGATCGATCAAGACAAGTACAGAATCTTCGGGACGAAGAAGTGAAGTCAGGCCATTACGAAAGGTCATTTTTTGCGTCCTTTTTGAGGTGAGTAGAATTGATTTTCCGGGCAACATACGCCAACGGCGGCGTTACCTGAAGCAGGATTTTGCTATTCCTGTGCTTGATGCGGTAGTGCTACCAAGTCGATAACTGTGTCGCGAAATGAGGAACGTCAGAATGCACTCCTCACTCACGCAGATAGCAGCCCTGTAGAAGCGTTCCACTTTGCGCAACACAGTTCACGGGTGCCTGAAGCTAGCCTAATGAGTAACGTAGTGATATCTTTAGCGGCTATATTCGGTTTTAACTGGCTCGCCTGCCGGCAGCTCAACATTAAAAGGTGACCTCATGGCTGACGCGAGCCTGGGACAGATAATTGGACCTGCTGTCGTCCTGATGGGAGCGGCAGTGGTTGCCGTTCCTTTGTTCCGACGCCTCGGGCTTGGATCGGTTCTGGGCTATTTTGCCGCCGGCCTGCTGGTGGGCCCATCGGTTCTGGGCGTATTTACCGATGCCCAGTCGATCCTGCATTTTTCAGAACTGGGCGTAGTCATGTTCCTGTTCGTCATCGGGCTGGAATTGCGCCCGACCAAGCTATGGGCGATGCGAGGACAAATATTCGGGCTGGGCCTTGTTCAGGTCGCTGCTGCAATCATTGCCCTTGCTCTAACCGGCATATTCATCTTCGGCTTTACGGCACCCGTTGCATTCATCGCCGGCGCAGGCTTTGTCCTTTCTTCAACCGCCGTCATCATGTCGGTGTTGCAAGACCGGGGAGAGATTTCCAGCGCCGAGGGTCAGAGGTCAGTTGCAATTCTTTTGTTCGAAGACCTGATGATCGTACCGCTTTTGGCAGTGGTGGCTTTCCTGTCACCACTGTCAGATGGGCAAGCCCGATGGGCTGACATTCTGCTGGCGCTTTCTGCGCTGCTGGTGTTGCTGATCGTTTCCCGCTGGGCACTGAACCCGTTCTTTGCCCTGCTGGCGCGAACAAGAACTCGCGAGGTATTAACGGCTGGCGCCCTGCTGGTGGTTCTTGGCGCCGCATTGCTCATGGACTTTGCCGGTCTTTCAATGGCAATGGGCACGTTTCTTGCCGGGGTCATGCTGTCGAACTCAAGCTACCGGCACCAGATCGAGAGCGACATCGAACCATTCCGAGGCCTGTTCATGGGCCTGTTCTTCCTGGCCGTTGGCATGTCGTTGAATTTGTCCATCGTTGCACAGGAATGGCGACTTCTGCTGCTCATGCTGGTCGCGTTCACAATCGCAAAAGGCGCCGTGGTCTATGCCGTTGCCCGTATATTCGGCAGTGCCGGGCATCAGGCATTACACCGAACATCCATGTTCCTGCAGGGGGGAGAATTCGCGTTCGTGCTCTATGCCGCAGCAACATCGGGCGGCGTGATCAATGCGCGGGAAAATGTCCTGTTTGCGACCGTCGTCATCTTGTCCATGGCCATGACGCCACTGCTCATGATGGTGGCCGACCGTTTTCTGCGCACCGAAACGTCGATGGACGGCGTCGATATAGCCTGCAAACTGGAAGGTCGCATACTCGTTATCGGCTTTGGCCGTTTCGGTCAGATCGCTTCACAGATACTGCTGTCCCGCGGCGTGAATATTTCCGTGATCGACAAAGACCCCGATCGGATCCGCGATGCAGGCCGATACGGATTCAAAGTGTTTTTCGGCGACGGTACGCGGCTGGACACTCTGCACCACTCGGGCGCAGATCAAGCCAATGCCATCATGATTTGCATCGACGACTCAAAAGCAGCAATGCGAATCGTGGAACTGGCCCAGCACGAGTTTCCCCAGGCCAAACTTCTGGTGCGAAGCTATGACCGTGGGCACGCAATTGAACTGATTCGCGCCGGCGTGGAATATCAGATTCGAGAAACGGTTGAGTCTGCCTATTTAATGGGAGCACAAGCCTTAAGGGCGTTGAATTATGCCGAGGTTGACATTGAAGAAGCGGCCGAGGACATTCGCCGCAGAGACACCCAGCGCCTGTCCGAACAAGTCCAGGGCGACCACATGTCCGGCCGCGATCAACTGCATTTCCAGCCTGTTCCGGAACCACTAAGCAAACCGCCCGCACCCAAATAACGGTTTTGAAGTCCCCCAGCGGGCTGGCGCTTGCAAAGGCCGGCGCTGGTGCCGCCGCAACAATATAGTTTGGTATCGCCTGCCCGCGGTCATCTGTCCAGCCAATCGCTATTGCCTGGCCTCAGCTTTGTTCACAAAATGATGCGTCGAACGCGCCTTCGGGTGGATGAACTGGTGCCCTTCGGGCATGTTGTGCGACTTAATGTGAACCAAATCCACATTCAGTTTCTTACCTTTCTTGTCATGTAGGGCATAAACCACAAACGGAATCGCAACGACAACCAGGAAACTCACCACCAATAACCCCAGGTAGACGTCGTGACTTGCACCCCCAGGCAAAGAGCTCGGCGGAACAAACGAGACGAAGAAAGCAAGCAACGAAATAACGAATCCAGACCCTGCCAGCAACACCTTGAACATATTGCCCCCTGGAACGTGAAACGCCCGCTTTTTTTCTGGTTGCTTGAGAATCAGGCAGATGTATCCAAGAAACAGCATGAAATACGAGCACAGGTAGATTAAAACAGTGAGCGTTAATGCAATCATGAACGACATATTGCTGCCACCGCCGGTATTGGTCAGGACGATCAGGGCCACTGTCGTGATACACAGCTGAAAAATCACCAAATTGACCGGCACATCGTTCTTGTTCACCTTGGCCATACTGTGCGGCAGAATGCCTTTCTGGGCCGTCACGAACATACCGCGTGAAGGGCCAACGATCCAGGCAGCAATCTCGGCCAATACACCCAATACCAGCAAGGCGGCAATAATGCGTACGGTCCATTCCAATCCAGAGCCAAAATGCTTGACCAATACCTCGAAAGTTTGCACTACGCCCGCAGAAAGATTGATTTCATCAAGCGGAATGACGGCCGCCACCGACAAGCCCCCAATCGAACTCAGGCAGATCGCAGCAACCATTAGCAAGACAATCGCAATAGGATAGTCACGCCCAGGGTTCTTCATTTCATTAACGTGGGTTGCCGATGCTTCAACCCCCATGTAGCTAAGAATGAAAGCAACAAAAACAACCAGCGTGCCAATCTGTGTGAAATCGGGAAAGAAGGTTGCGGCGCTCATTTCAACAGCTAAAGGCGCACCGCTTAGCAGATACGAAATGGCCAGAATCACCAGGATAATAGCGGGCAACAGAATTCCCAGGAAAAATCCCGCCTTTGCAATCTGTGCCGTGTGCCTGGTACCGCCGAACTGGGTCAGCGCCAGACCCCAAAGAATCACCAGGCCTGCAATGGTTTTAACAACCGGGTCATTATCCAGAGCCGGCCAGGCCAGAATGTAAGACAACGCGCCAAGCACAAAATAAATCATCGGTATGAAACCGATGGCAATTTGCAGGTAACCAAACGAGATGGCCGCAAACCCCCACCGCTCACCCAGGGTATTGCTAACCCACGCAAATACCCCGCCCTCTTCCCATCCTTCGACTGTCGCCATTTCGGCGGCGCACAAGCCAACCGGAATAAACCACAGTAACCCGCCCAGCAGCAGGAAAAACACCAGGCTGAACCCGGATGTTGCAAAGGTTGGGTATTCATACACCGCCATGACCATGGAGGCGGTAATTGCAAAAAAACCCAGCAAGCTCAGTTGCTTGGCTGAATTGGCAGGCGCTTGTGCCATATCGTTCCCCGAAAAAAGACAAACACGCTTAAGCTGGCTGGGTTACACACCCCATGAAAATCAGTGGCTGTAGCCACCCCCTTCCTCTTCCGAAAGAGGACGCGATACCGGGTGTTTCTGGAAATAATCCAGTGCGCGCCGAATGTCCTCCAGTAACAACGAGGCCAGGTCCATACTAACCCCGTGACGCACAAGAATACGTTGCACGACCAGATCTTCCCGGTTAGCCGGCATTGAATAGGCAGGCACCTGCCAACCGCGGCTGCGCAGCCGGTCGGCTAGGTCATAAAGCGTGTATCCCTGCGTTGCCACGCCGTCTTTAAGTTTCCATGCAAGCGCCGGGATGCCTTTCTGACTGTCTCCGTCAAATAGAATTTCGAACGGGCCCATCTTGCAGATCTCGGACGAAAGATACCGGGCAGTGGCGTAGCACGCGTTGTGCACGCCGGCGTAACCTTCCCGGCCCAGACGCAGAAAGTTGTAATACTGGGCAATCACCTGCCCGCCCGGCCGGGAAAAGTTCAGGGCAAACGTGGGCATGTTGCCGCCCAAATAATTAACATTGAAGATCAAGTCTTCCGGCAGGTCTTTGGTTTCACGCCAGATCACCCAACCGGCCCCCAGCGGCGCCAGGCCGAATTTGTGGCCCGAGGTGTTAATGGACTTGACTCGTGGCAAACGAAAATCCCATTCAATGTCCGGCGCACAAAATGGCGCAAGGAAAGCGCCGCTGGCACCATCAACGTGAATCGGGATATCCAGGCCCGCATCGGCCTGCAATTTGTCCAGCGCATCGTGCACAGCCTTAACCGGCTCGTACTGGCAAGTGAACGTCACGCCCAGCGTGGGCACCACGCCAATCGTATTCTCGTCAACACGCTTGATCACTTCTTCAGGACTCATGATCAAACGATCACCTTCCAGCGGAATCTCGCGCAATTCAACATCAAAATAACGGGCAAACTTGTGCCAGCAAATTTGCACCGGGCCACATATCAGGTTGGGACGATCAGTGGGCTTGCCGGCCGCCTTGCGCTTGTTGCGCCACTGCCATTTCAAGGCCAGGCCGCCAAGCATTGCCGCTTCAGACGACCCGATGGTTGAACAACCCAGAGTAGTCTCGGCCTCAGGCGAATTCCATAAGTCGGCCAGCATCGCCACGCAGCGCTTCTCAATCTCGGCCGTCTGGGGATACTCGTCTTTGTCGATCATATTCTTGTCGATCGACAAAGACATCAGGTCACGGACTTCATCATCAACCCAGGTCTGGCAGAACGTAGCCAGGTTCTGTCGGGAGTTGCCGTCAAGCATGAGCTCGTCGCGCACGGCATTGAATACGTTGCGGGGGTTTTCCTCGCGTTCGGGGAAGCGGGTCTTGGGCAGGCTCTGGGCCAGTTCCTGAGACGCGTAAATGTCGTGAAATTCTGATGTGCTGCGGCTACCGGTTGGTTTATTCATGCAGTTATCCTTGATGTCGTGAATACGAGTTGCGGTCACTTCAAACCCTGAATGGTCAAGGTTTGCCAGATACTTTTTAGCCTCATCATACTCACCAAGGAGATCATTATGAACAGGGCCAAAACTTATTCAAGTAAAAAATACCACGTGTTGCACTGACCGGTTGAATGCGTCGCTGCCGGCAATGGGTGATTACCGCCGCAACGTGTGATAGATTGTTTGTATTGCAACCGCGCGCAGCGATCAGCGACGATGGCAACCAGCACTGTTTTACGCCTGCTGATTTTATCTTGCATCAAAACTCCGGGACAAACATGGGCATTACCACCATCATTATTCTTGTCATACTGGCCATCGTGGCCATCTATGTCATCGGCATCTACAACCGACTCACGACGCTAAGAAACCGTTACAAAAACAGCTTTGCGCAAATTGAAGTGCAATTGAAGCGCCGCTACGACCTGATCCCCAACCTGGTGGAAACGGCCAAAGGTTATTTGGCTCATGAACGAGAAACACTCGAGGCCGTGGTCGCCGCGCGTGATACGGCGGCCAAGGGCCTGCAGGCGGCCGCCGCCGAGCCCGGCAATGCCGCTGCCATGGGGCAGTTGGCCGGTGCGGAAGGCGCCCTAGGCAACGCCATGGGTCGTCTTAATGTGGTAATGGAAGCCTACCCCGACCTGAAAGCTTCGCAAAACATGCAGCAGTTATCAGAAGAGCTCACCAGCACCGAGAACAAGGTGGCCTTTGCCCGCCAGGCATTCAATGACACGGTAATGGCCTACAACACCTATAAACAAAGCTTTCCGCCTGTCGTGGTGGCAGGCGCCTTTGGACACGCCGCAGACGCCGCCCTGCTCGAGTTCGAAGATAGCGAAGAAATACAAGCGGCGCCACAGGTCTCGTTTTAAACGAACGCGCCATGAACTTTTTCGAACAGCAAGAGCGTGCCAAGCGTAATACCAGCAAGCTGGTCGTGCTGATGTGCCTGGCAGTCATTAGTCTTGTCGCAATTTCGTCCGTGGCCGTCGCTGCGATTCTAGCCTTGCTTGGTCAGCGTGATCCGAACGCTCCCGTTACAGCAGGCGCCTGGTTTACGCAAATGACGACGCTACTCGACTGGCATCTGGTGGGCACCATATCAATGCTGGTCATCGGGGTGGTGGCAGCCGGGAGCCTTTTCAAACACTTCCAACTGCGCAGTGGCGGCAAGGCGGTCGCCGAATCCCTTAATGGCCGCCCCATCGACCCAGGCACGTCCGACCTTGAAGAACAGAAAATTCTTAACGTTGTAGAAGAAATGGCGATCGCATCGGGCATCTCTGTTCCGCCCGTGTATGTAATGGAAGATGAAAGCATCAACGCGTTTGCGGCAGGCCACACGCCGCAAGATGCAATCATCGGTGTTACCAGGGGCTGCATCCGGTTACTTAGCCGCGACGAACTGCAAGGGGTGGTGGCCCATGAGTTCAGCCACATTTTTCATGGCGACATGAGATTGAACACCAAATTGGTGGCGACACTGAACGGCATTTTGCTTATTGGCCTAATCGGCTATATTTTGCTGCGCAGCGCCCCGTTCCGGCGCGGCAACTCCAAGGACAATTCAGCACTGATCATGCTGGGTATCGGCATTGTGCTGACCATTGTTGGTTTCGCCGGAACATTTTTCGGTAATCTGATCAAATCTGCCGTCAGCCGGCAACGCGAGTTCCTGGCCGATGCGTCATCCGTGCAATTTACCAGGAATCCCGCGGGTATCGCTAATGCTCTCAAGAAAATCGGCGGCAACCAAGCAGGCTCGCAGGTCCAGGCTGCGAACGTGTCCGAGTACAGTCATATGTTCTTCAGTCGCGCTGTTGGCAGCTCATTCAGCACGCTTATGGCCACGCACCCACCGCTAGAGCAGCGCATCCGCCGCGTGCAACCCGCTTGGGACGGCAGCTTCATGTCTGCGCAAGCAGAGAACGACACTGAGCCAACAAGATCCGACATTGACCGCTCAAGCGCTACACTGGGCGTGCTGCATGCAGCAGTTACAGGTACGCTTACGGGCGCCCAGCCACCCGCACAGACAACGCAACTGCCGGCAAACGCATCACAGGAGGCCATCGAAGCCATCGGCCAGCCGAGCGCCAGACATGTCGCCTATGCGCAGCAAACCATCGCGGCGCTTGATCCCGAATTGCGCGAGGCCGCCCACGATATTTACGCCGCACGGGCGCTAATCTATGGCTTGCTGCTCAGCACATCCGACCCCGTACGCTCTCGCCAGCTGGCTGCGCTGGAACGAACAGCCGAACCCGACGCGTATCGATACATGAACAAGTTGGCGGCCAAACTCACCGCATTGGACCCACGCTTCCGCCTGCCGTTGGTGGCGCTTGCCCTGCCTGCGCTCAAACAGTTGTCTAGTGCGCAATACATGACATTCAAAGGATGCCTTGGCGAACTTATCATGGCCGACAAGCAGATCAGTCTGATGGAGTGGGCACTGTACCGTATTGTGGTTCATAACATCGAGCCACCCCCTCACCATCCCAACAGAGTATCGCTTGGCAACTTGCGCGACGAATGCCAGGTTCTGTTATCGGCGCTCGTGCATGCCGGCCATATGGACGAAGGTCAGGCGCATACTGCCTTTGCCGCTGCCGCGTCGGGCCTGCCATTCCAAGGGCTGGAACTGCTGCCTCGCGATGCCGTGTCGCCAGCGGCTCTGGAACCTGCTGTCATTCATTTATGCAACGTGGCACCATCAGACAAACAGCCGCTTATACAGGCGCTGGCGCGCGCCGTCGAATACGACGGGGTCGTCACGATTACCGAAGCGGAGCTGCTGCGGGCCATCGCCGACTCCCTGAACTGCCCATTGCCACCGCTGCTTGCCGACGCAGACCTTACGCGATAATGCGATAGGTGGATTGCACGAGTCCCGAGGGAAAGCTTCGACTGGATACCAATGCCAGATCAATGTCTTGCGGCAATTCGCCGAACAAAGGCCGTCCGGAGCCGATCAGCACGGGTACGCTGGTGATTACCATATCGTCGATCAGCCCATCCCTTAGGAATGATTGCACCAGCCGCCCGCCATCAACATAGACCCGCCGCACATTTTCCTTTGCGAGTTCGGCCATCGTGAGTTTGGGAGAACTGCTGGAAAAACGAACCTTGCCTTTCAGCATGTCGGGCACGGGCGTATTGGCTAGTTGTTCTGAAAGCACCAGCACCGGTTTATCGTATGGCCACGCGCCTAGGGTCAAAACCTTCTCATAGCTGCCTCGACCCATGACGATCATGTCTTTGTCGGCGATGAAGTCTGTATAACCGTGATCTTCTGTTGGATCATCGCGCTCCAATAGCCAATTGATGTCACCATCTTGCCGTGCGATAAAGCCATCCAGGCTGATGGCAATAAAAACATGTGCGGTGGTCATGCGCATCCTTATTTGCCGAATATGACATGAGGTTGAAATCGTATCACTTGGCGGCTTATCGATATCGGTGCTGGGCGTTATGAAATTTGTACGGCATAGCGAGGGTCAGAAATGAAAAAGCCCGCATTTAGGCGGGCTTATCGACTTTCGATGCAGTTAGCTGGACCGTTCCAGACGTGGAATCACTCCCACTCAATCGTAGCAGGCGGCTTACTAGACACATCATAAGTCACCCGGTTGATCCCCCGTACCTCGTTAATAATCCGGCTGGATACTTTCTTCAACAACGAATAAGGCAATTCCGCCCAGTCAGCCGTCATGAAGTCCGACGTTTGTACCGCGCGCAGTGCCACCACGTAGTCATACGTGCGGCCGTCGCCCATGACCCCCACCGACTTCACCGGCAGGAAAACGGCAAAGGCTTGCGAGGTTAAGTCGTACCAGTTCTTGCCGCTGTTAGTGTCTTCGGCCTTGCGCAGTTCTTCAATGAAAATGGCATCGGCGCGGCGCAGTAAATCGGCATATTCCTTGCGCACCTCACCCAGAATGCGTACGCCCAGGCCTGGGCCGGGGAATGGGTGGCGGTACACCATGGCCGGTGGCAAACCCAGTGCCACACCCAGTTTGCGAACCTCGTCTTTGAATAGTTCGCGCAAGGGTTCCAGCAATTTCAGGTTCAGGGTTTCCGGCAACCCGCCCACATTGTGGTGCGACTTAATGGCCACCGCTTTACCGGTTTTGGCACCCGCCGACTCAATCACGTCGGGGTAGATGGTGCCCTGGGCCAGCCAGCGGGCATTCTTCAGGCGCGAGGCTTGTTCCTGGAACACTTCCACGAACTCGCCACCAATAATCTTGCGCTTGGCTTCCGGGTCGGAAACCCCGGCCAGCTTGCCCATGAACTGGTCAGTGGCATCCACGTGAATAATCTTCATGCCGAAATGATCGCCGAAGGTTTGCATGACCTGCTCGCCTTCGTTCAGGCGCAACAAACCGTGGTCAACGAACACGCAGGTTAGCTGGTCGCCAATGGCTTTGTGAATCAGGGCGGCCGCAACCGAGGAATCCACCCCGCCCGACAGGCCCAGAATGACTTCGTCGTCGCCCACCTGTTCACGAATCGCCTTAACCGCTTCTTCAACGTAGTCGGGCATGTTCCAGTCGCCCTCACAGGCGCATATTTCCCGTACGAAACGCGACAGCATGGCGGTGCCTTGCTGCGTATGCGTGACTTCAGGGTGGAACTGAACTCCGTAGAACCCTTTTTCCTCATTGGCCATTCCGGCAATGGGGCAGGAGTCGGTTGACGCCATCAATTTAAAGCCGGGTGGCAACTCTGTTACCTTGTCACCGTGGCTCATCCACACGTGCAGCATGCCATGGCCTTCGGGCGTGGTGAAGTCCTGAATGCCTTCAAGCAAGCGTGTATGGCCGCGTGCGCGCACTTCCGCATAGCCGAATTCGCGATGATCCGACCATGCCACCTTGCCGCCCATTTGCGTTGCCATGGCTTGCATGCCGTAGCAAATGCCCAGCACCGGGACACCGGCTTCAAACACGGCCGACGGCACTTTCAGCGATTCTTCATGGTAGGCCGAGGCATGGCTGCCCGACAAAATAATGCCCTTCAGATTCGTATACGACTGAATGAAGTCGTTATCGACATCGCCTGGATGAATTTCACAATAAACGCCGGCTTCACGCACCCTGCGTGCGATCAACTGGGTTACCTGGGAGCCATAATCAAGAATAAGAATACGCTGGTGCATAATTGGGCAAGACGGTTAGAAGTAAAACGGTGTCATGCGACACCGTGGAATAAAGAGTGCAGGTAACCCATGCAACACTGATCTTATGAATCAGCGCGGTAGTTGGGGGCTTCCTTGGTAATTTGCACGTCGTGCACGTGCGACTCGCGAAAGCCCGCCGCCGTAATTTGAACGAACTCGGCTTTCTGGTGCATGTCGTCAATGGATGCGCAACCGCAATAACCCATCGATGCACGCACGCCGCCCACCAGTTGGTAAATAATGGCAATGACGCTGCCTTTGTACGCCACGCGCCCTTCAATACCTTCAGGCACGAGTTTGTCGGCATTGTTGGCCGGGTCCTGGAAATAGCGATCGGCCGAACCCTGTGCCATGGCACCCAGGCTGCCCATGCCGCGATACGCTTTGTAAGAGCGCCCTTGGTACAACACGACCTCACCGGGCGATTCTTCCGTACCCGCAAACATGGAACCCATCATGCAGGTGGAAGCGCCGGCCGCCAGCGCTTTGGAAACGTCGCCCGAAAAGCGCACGCCGCCGTCGGCAATAAGCGGGATACCGGTGTCTTTCAGCGCTTCGGCCACATCGGCAATGGCGGTAATTTGCGGTACACCGACACCGGCCACAATACGCGTGGTGCAAATGGAACCGGGGCCAATGCCCACTTTTACGCCGTCCGCGCCTGCGTCGGCCAGATCACGTGCCGCTTGCGCGGTGGCGATATTGCCGCCAATAACCTGTACCTTGGGGTACGTTTGTTTAACCCAACGAACGCGCTCAAGCACGCCGTCGGAATGGCCGTGCGCGGTATCCACCACAAGCACGTCGACCCCAGCCTTCACGAGCTTTTCAACCCGCTCCTCGGTGCCGTCGCCAACGCCAACGGCTGCGCCCACGCGCAACTGGCCCTGGCCGTCTTTGCAGGCGCTGGGGTGCTCGGTATTCTTGACGATGTCTTTAACGGTTGCCAGCCCGGTCAATTCGAACTGGTCGTTCACAATCAGCACGCGCTCAAGACGATGCCTATGCATGAGTGCTTGGGCTTCATCCAGCGTGGCGCCCTCTTTCATGGTAATCAGCCGGTCTTGCGGCGTCATGATGTCGCGCAGCGGCACGTCGAGCCGATCTTCGAAGCGAAGATCTCGGTTCGTGACGATACCCACCACTTTGCCGCCTTCCACCACCGGCAGGCCGGAAATGCCATGCCGGCGCTGCAACTCAACGGCATCACGCACTTTCATGTTGGGTGTAACCGTAACCGGATCGATCACAATGCCGAACTCGTGGCGCTTGACGCGCGCCACTTCGTGGGCCTGTTCGTCGGCGGTGAGGTTCTTGTGAATAATGCCAATTCCGCCCTCTTGCGCCATGGCAATGGCCAGGCGCGCTTCAGTTACCGTATCCATGGCAGCCGAAACCAGCGGAATATTCAAGCTGATATCGCGGGTAAGACGCGTGGCAAGGGAAGTATCACGGGGGAGAACTTGGGAGTAAGCCGGCACCAACAACACATCGTCGAAGGTGAGCGCTTTTTTGATAAGACGCATTCAATAACTCCGTACACAAAGCAAAATTATACGACGCATGGCTAACCCTAACAAAACGGCCCTAGCCTAAACGCACACGCGCGTTGCGAAACAGGCGCAGCCAGGGGGTAAATTCACCGCCCGTGTCCTGATTTCCCCAGCGCGCAGGCGCCCACGACATCATGACATTGCGGGTGACCCGCTCCGGATGCGGCATCATGATCGTGAAACGGCCGTCTTCAGTGGTAACGCCGGCGACACCGCCGGGGCTGCCATTGGGGTTATACGGATAGGTATCGGTGGCAATACCCTGGTTGTCGACATAACGCATGGCCACGTTCACGTCTTGAATACTGCCCTGGCGCTCGAAGTTGGCGAACCCTTCGCCGTGCGCCACCGCAATCGGGGTTTGCAAGCCCGCCATGCCTTGCAGGAACAGCGAGGGCGATTCGGGAATGTCCACCATCGTTAAACGGGCTTCGTACTTTTCCGACTGGTTGCGGGTAAAGCGCGGCCAGTTTTCAGCACCTGGAATCATATCGGCCAGGGCCGCCATCATTTGGCAACCATTGCATACGCCCAGCCCGAAGGTGTCTTCACGCTCGAAGAAACGTGTGAATTGCTCGGCCAGATTGTCGTTGAAACGAATGGTGCGCGCCCACCCTTCCCCGGCGCCCAGCACGTCGCCGTAGCTGAAGCCGCCCACGGCCACCAGGCCGCTGAAATCGGCCAGGTCGGTACGCCCGGCCAGCAGGTCGGTCATGTGAACGTCGTGTGTTTCAAACCCGGCCTTGTCAAATGCCCAGGCCATCTCGATATGGCTGTTGCAGCCTTGCTCACGCAAAATGGCCATGGCCGGCCGCGCGCCTTTGGCGATGTACGGTGCCGCCACGTCTTCCTGAGGGTTAAACGCCACCTTTGGCTGAAAGCCCGGGTCTTCCCGATTCTGCCAGACATCGTACTCCGCCTGGGCGCATTCAGGGTGATCGCGCCGGTTCATGATGCGGCGGCTAACCTCGCTCCACTGCTGTGCCAGGTCGCGCCATCCTTTTTGGTAGATGCATTTACCGTCGCGGAAAATCTGGATTTCATCGTCCTGGTTCAAGCTGCCAATAACGTGACTATGGGGCGACAAGCCTTTTTCGCGCAATTTCTGCAAAACCGCATTGCGCTGGGCCATCGGCACCTGGATAACGGCACCGGCCTCTTCGTTGAACAAGGCTTTCAGGGTAATTTCGTCGCGCTGCACGGCCACCTGTTCGGGCCGAATTTTGTAATCGCCCCAGTCGGCTGCATAGGGGTCAATCGTGAGCATGTCCAGATTCAACGACACGCCGGTGTGGCCGGCAAACGCCATTTCACAAATCGTGGCCCACAAGCCGCCGTCTGAACGGTCGTGATAGGCCAGAATGTGGTTATCGTCGGCCAGCGAACGAACGGCCTCGAAGAACGCACGCATCAGGGGCGCATCGTCGATGTCCGGTACGCAATCGCCTACCTGGTTGAACGCCTGCGCCAACACCGAGCCGCCCATGCGTTGCTGGCTTTTACCCAAGTCGATCAGAATCAATACGGTGTCGCCGGCATCGGTTCTTAGCTGCGGTGTCAGGCTGCGACGCACGTCGGCAACGGGCGCAAACGCCGTGACGATCAGCGAGACCGGCGCCATCACTTCGCGACCCTGACCGTCTTCGGTCCAGGAAGTGCGCATCGACAGGGAATCTTTACCGACGGGAATGGATAAATCCAGGGCCTGGCACCATTCGCTGACGGCTGATACGGTGTCGTAGAGCGCCGCATCCTGGCCTCTGGCACCGCACGCGGCCATCCAGTTGGCCGACAATTTAATGTCGGTTAACGCGCGCACATCGGCCGCGACCAGATTGGTTAGCGCTTCGGCCACCGCCATGCGCCCTGAAGCCGGCGCGTTTATAACAGCAATCGGCGTGCGCTCGCCCATGGACATGGCCTCGCCACGCGTACTTTCAAAATCGCTAAGCGTAACCGCACAATCGGCAACGGGTACCTGCCAGGGCCCGACCATTTGGTCGCGGCTGCTAAGGCCGCCCACGGTGCGGTCACCAATGGTGATCAAGAACGTTTTATTGGCCACCGTTGGGTGACGCAGAACACGTTGCGTTGCCTCTTCAAGCGTAATCAGGGGTAGGTCTACAGCCGGGGTTTGAACAGGCTCGCGCTGTACGTCGCGCGTCATGCGGGGTGGTTTGCCCAGGATAACGTCAATGGGCACATCAACCGGACGCGTTGAGCCGCTTTCATGCAGGCGCGATGATTCATCCGCTGTGGCCCCGGTTTCAAAACCGGGCAACCCCTCACCCAGCGTCACTTTCAACTGGCGCGCTTCAGTGGCCACACCCACAACGGCATAGGGGCAGCGCTCGCGCTTTGCCAGCGCGTCGAAGCGGTTCAGGTCTTGCGGCGCAATGGCCAGCACGTATCGCTCTTGTGCTTCGTTACTCCAGATTTCCGCCGCCGACAGGCCACTTTCTTCCAAATGCACCTGCGTTAAATCAAACACGGCGCCGCGCCCGGCGTCATTGACCAGTTCAGGGAAAGCATTCGACAGCCCACCCGCGCCTACATCGTGAATCGCGATAATGGGGTTGGTCTCGCCCAACTGCCAGCAGCGGTCGATCACTTCCTGTGCGCGCCGCTCAATTTCGGGATTGCCCCGTTGAACGGAATCGAAATCAAGTTCAGCCGTGTTCGACCCCACGCCCATGCTCGAAGCAGCACTGCCGCCCATCCCAATGCGCATGCCCGGACCACCCAGTTGAACCAGCAAGGCACCGGGAGGAATGGGGTCTTTGTGAGTAAGGCGATCGTCGATACAACCCAAGCCACCGGCAATCATAATAGGCTTGTGATAGCCCCAACGGATGTCGCCGGCAGTTTGCTCGTAGCTGCGGAAATAGCCCAGCAGATTCGGGCGGCCGAACTCATTGTTGAATGCGGCGCCGCCCAAGGGGCCTTCAACCATGATGTCCAGCGCACTGGCAATGCGCTCGGGCCGGCCATGGGCGTCTTGCTCCCAGGGCTCGGCTGCGTCGTCGAAGTGCAAATGCGAAACGGTAAACCCGGTCAGGCCCGCCTTGGGCTTGGAACCGCGGCCTGTGGCCCCTTCATCGCGAATTTCGCCTCCTGCGCCGGTTGCCGCGCCGGGGAATGGCGCTATCGCCGTGGGATGATTGTGCGTTTCGACCTTCATCAGCGTGTGTACCTTCGCCGGATGATGGCCGTATACCGTTGCCCCGTTAGAAGGCGTGGCATAGAAGGGTGTGGCCTGGCCACCTTCCATAATGGCGGCGTTATCGGAATACGCCACGACCGTGCCGGCCGGCTGGGCTGCATGCGTAGCACGAATCATGCCGAACAACGTGTTGCCCTGCGATTCGCCGTTAATGACCCACTGGGCATTGAATATTTTATGGCGGCAATGTTCACTGTTTGCCTGGGCAAACATCATTAACTCAACATCGGTCGGGTCGCGCTTCAAATCGGTAAAAGACTGTGCCAAATACTCGATTTCATCATCGGAAAGCGCCAGTCCCAATTCTTTATTGGCCTCTTCCAGCGCCGCCCTGCCCTGCTCCAATACCGGCACAAGCGCCATCGGCTTGCCGGGTAACGACGCGAATAAAGCCTGCCCGTCGAACTGGGCGTCAACCACGGTTTCGGTCATGCGATCGTGCAAACACGCCGCCACCTGCGCCAATTGCTCTTCCGTAAAGGTCTGCGTGCCCAGCAGGCCCCTGGCGGGCTGAATAACATAGCGAATCCCGCGTTCTATCCGTCGCACGGCCGCGAGGCCGCAATTGTGGGCAATATCAGTGGCCTTGCTGGCCCAGGGCGATACCGTGCCCGGGCGCGGAATAACGCGCAACACCAGCGTGCGTTTGTCTTCACTGAACGCCGGTTCCTGCACGCCGTAATCAAGCAACTGCGTTAAGCGCGACTCCCCCGAGGCATCAAGCGGCTGGTCGACCCAGACAAAGTGCTCGTAGAGGCCATCGATATTGGCCACAGGCAGCTTCAGGCGGGAAAAGGTTTGCAGCAGGCGTTCGCGACGAAAATCAGACAGAACAGAAGAGCCGAGGAAATGCAGAAAAGAATTCACAGTGAGACGCGCTTGTTCAAGAGGGGAAGAAACAGGCATTTTAACGCGCTTGCCCAACCCCGGCAGCGGGTCGGCAAACCTAGCTTGGGTCGGGATAAATCACGTCAAGAATATCAAGCTCATCGATGCCCGACGGCGTACGTAACGTAATCGTGTCGCCTTCGCGCGCCTTGAGCAAGGCGCGTGCAACTGGTGAAATCCAGCTGATCATGCCATTCAGTGGCTCGGCTTCGTCCACCCCGACAATGGTAACGCGCTGT
>TARA_R100000306_G_scaffold62478_1_pt1 | contig 40183 bp, 36 predicted proteins | sample TARA_R100000306 | Tara Oceans TARA_R100000306 (sample SAMEA2620824) | marine metagenome | biome: marine biome (ENVO:00000447); feature: mesopelagic zone (ENVO:00000213); material: "saline water (ENVO:00002010), including plankton (ENVO:xxxxxxxx)" | depth 1000 m | reverse complement strand
CAGCATTATGAGTGCTGTGCTCTAACCAACTGAGCTACCTTGCCACATTCTGAACAAAGGGTTTCACCCGAAGTTCAGGCCGCGTATTCTCTGAGCTTTTGGCCGACATGTCAATGCCATTTGGCTACTCAGATGCGGATTACCGCCTATACGTTAAAGCGGTAATGGATAACGTCGCCATCCTTGATAATGTAATCCTTGCCTTCCAGCCGCCATTTTCCGGCATCCTTCGCGCCAGCTTCACCCTTGCAGGCAATAAAGTCCTCGTACGCAATGACTTCGGCCCGGATGAAACCGCGCTCGAAGTCGGTATGGATAACGCCAGCGCCCTGTGGGGCGGTTGCGCCAACTCTAACGGTCCATGCGCGTACTTCCTTCACACCTGCCGTGAAATAGGTCTGCAGGCCGAGGAGGCTGTAACCGGCCCGTATTACACGGTCGAGACCCGGCTCTTCCATGCCCAGATCGGCCAAAAACTCCGCCTTCTCATCGCTTTCCAGTTCGGCGATTTCGGACTCAAGCTTGTTACAGATCGGCACTACCACCGCGCCTTCTTCTGCAGCAATGGCTTCAACCACGGCCAGATGCGGGTTATCGGTGAAACCGTCCTCAGCGACGTTCGCGATATACATGGTCGGCTTCATGGTCAACAGGCACAGCTCGCGAATGTGCAGGTGCTCGTCCGGCGTCAGCGCAAGACTGCGTGCTGGCTTGCCCTGGTCCAGGTGAGGCTGCACACGCTCCAGAATAGCCAGTTTCGTCTTGGCATCCTTGTCGCCACTTTTGGCTACCCGAGAAAGTCTGTAGACGGCTTTCTCGACGGTATCGAGATCGGCGAGCGCAAGCTCGGTATTAATCACCTCGATATCAGCCGCCGGATCGATCTTGTTTTCAACGTGAACAACATTCTCGTCTTCAAAGCAGCGGACAACATGGGCAATCGCGTCAGTCTGACGAATGTTGGCCAGAAACTGGTTACCGAGTCCTTCACCCTTCGAGGCGCCTTTAACCAGGCCAGCTATATCGACGAACTCCATTGTGGTCGGCAATATTTTCTGCGGCTTTACAATTGCAGCCAATGCGTCCAGCCGTCGGTCGGGCATCGGCACGATGCCCGAATTGGGTTCGATGGTGCAGAATGGAAAGTTCTCGGCATCGATGCCGGCTTGAGTCAGCGCGTTGAACAGCGTTGATTTGCCGACGTTGGGCAAGCCGACGATGCCACAGTTAAAACCCATATCACACCTGCTCTGAATTCAGTTGTTATCTATTCGAAACGACAGCTCGATCATTCGACCTGTCGGTGAAGTTCATTCATGGCAGCAGCCAGGTCGCCCTTCAGGAGTGAGGGCAGGTGGGCTTCCACCCGATCAAAACACTGCTCCAGCAATTCACGCTCATTTGCCGGCGCCCGACCCAGCACGTAGCCAGTCACACGGTCCTTGTGACCGGGATGTCCGATGCCGAGGCGAAGACGGTGGAAATCGTTCTGTCCACCAAAGGTCTGAATGATATCGCGTATGCCGTTGTGGCCGCCATGGCCGCCAGATGCTTTCAGGCGGATAGTCCCAGGCGGCAGGTCCAGCTCATCATAGGCCACCAGAAGTTCCGCTGGCTCAAGCTTATAGAAGCGTGCCAGCGCACCGACAGCCTGGCCACTACGATTCATGAAGGTGGCCGGAATCAGCAGGTGTACTTCACCAGCGCTGGTCATCGCTTTGCCATAGTGGCCAAAAAACTTGCTATCGGCCTTCAATGTGCATCCAAGGTGGGTGGCCAGCCTCTCAACGAACATCGCCCCCGCGTTGTGGCGTGTCTGCGCATATTCATTGCCGGGATTGCCCAGGCCGATAATGGCGCGAATAGGTGTGGTCGCAGCATCGGTCATGGAGATTGTTCCATCAGTTTAAAACTGCATAAAAAAACGGGCTATTCGCCCGTTCTTCGTGAACGTTGCCGATTACTCAGCGCCGCCCTCGGTAGTCTCGCCATCAGTATCGGTATCAGCTTTCACAACGCGCGGCATGTGAATGTTGGCTACTGGCTGGTCGTGGCCTTCGCCCTTCTCGAGTTCCGCAAGCTTCACGCCCTTAGGCAGGGTGATATCGCTCATGTGAACGATCTGGTCAACTGCAACTTCTGCCATGTCGACTTCAATGAACTCAGGCAGATCCTTCGGCAGACAGACAACTTCGACTTCGATCATCTGGTGAGAGATGATGCCGCCGCCCTGACGTACGCCAACGGCCTTGTCTTCATTGATGAAGTGCAGTGGCACGTGGACGTGGATAGCCTGGCCCTTCACGATGCGCTGGAAATCCGCGTGCTGAAGTGTCGGCTTGTACGGGTGACGCTGCAGATCCTTGAGGATGACCTGTTCGGTCTTGCCGTCGATATCCAGCGTGAGGATGTGTGAGTAGAACGCTTCATTCTCAAGCGCATGCATGAATTCATTATGCTTGATCATGATATTTGCTGGCTGGCTCTTTCCGCCATAAACGACGGCTGGCACCATGCCCTGCTCGCGACGTAGGCGGCGGCTCGCACCTTTCCCCTGAACATCGCGGCTGGTTGCGGCAATTGTAAAATCGATAGCCATAATCTTTTTCCTGGCAGTCGCCAAAGCGGCTGCATAATCTTCATAAATGAATGTCAGCGATCGCGACCAATCGCCGACTCTTGTATCAGGCGTTTAAACTAATGCTTTCAAAGCCTTAGTTGAACATTGCGCTGATGGACTCTTCATTGCAGACCCGGCGGATTGACTCCGCAAGCAGGCCAGACAAAGAAAGCTGGCGGATTCTATCACAATTACGGGCTTTGTCACTGAGCGGAATCGTGTCGGAAACCACGAGCTCATCAAGTTGCGACGCCTCGATATTCTCGATGGCAGGTCCGGACAGTACCGGATGCGTGATATAGGCCAAAACCTTGCTCGCCCCTTGTTTCTTGAGGGCATTGGCAGCCTGGCAAAGTGTGCCGGCGGTGTCGACGATGTCGTCGATGAGAATGCAGGTCTTGTCCTGAACATCACCGATGATGTGCATGACTTCAGTGACGTTGGCTTTCGGGCGACGCTTGTCGATGATCGCAAGATCAGCATCGTTCAGCCGCTTGGCGAAGGCTCTGGCACGAACAACGCCGCCTACGTCGGGACTGACGACGATGTAATCCTTGAGGCCACGTCGCTCCACATCATCCAGCATGACTGGCGTAGCATAGGCATTGTCGACCGGAATGTGGAAAAAGCCCTGGATCTGGTCGGCATGCAGGTCAACCGTCAGTACCCGGTCGATACCTACACCGTCAAGAATGTCCGCCACAACCTTTGCGCTGATTGGCACGCGGCTCGATCGTGGCCGGCGGTCCTGGCGTGCATAGCCGTAGTAGGGAATGACTGCAGTGATTCGGCCAGCCGATGCGCGACGCAGCGCGTCAGCCATGACCACCAGTTCCATGAGGTTGTCATTGGTTGGTGCACATGTCGGCTGGATGATGAAGACATCGCGCCCACGGACATTTTCATTGATTTCGACTGTGATTTCGCCATCACTGAAGTTACTGACGACCGCATTGCCAAGTGGAATATGTAGCGCGTCGGTCACCTTTCTCGCAAGCTCGGGATTAGCCCTGCCGGAAAAGATCATGAGTTTGGACACAGTGGGACCCTTTTCAGATGGTTCATTAGATGGTTTCGAGGATACAGTCATGTCTTGCGTCGTGAGGCGGCGGATGTGATGTCCGAACCCGCAGGCCGGCCTGGAAATGCAAATGACATTGCTGAAGGCTGCCGGCTGTACTTGAACTTGCAACGACACCCATGGGCGACAAGGCGTCGCGCCACGGAAAAGATGGCTGGGGTGGCTGGATTCGAACCAACGCGTGGCGGGATCAAAACCCGCTGCCTTACCACTTGGCTACACCCCAATAATTCATGTAATGAACGACCTCGAAGGGACAAGAGCGTCTTCATTCAAGGCTTTAACGAGATTCCTATTCTAGCACCGTTCCCACTTTGTGAGAACCCGCTGTCAGCCCAATTACAACCTGGCCAACATAAGCTGACGGTAAACGCTGCACTAGCCGGTTCGCCAATTCTGCGGATTCCGGACTAGCCACTGGACCACATGGAATAAACACTGTGGAGCCGGTTCCCGTCAAACGGCAGGTCTGTGATTCAGTAGCTGCCCAGTCAAAGATGTAATCGACTTCAGGGTACTGAATTCGGACGACAGATTCGCAGTCGTTGCCGAAGACCTTGCTGTTCCAGAGCGGACTTAGTGAAGCAGTCAGCTCATCTCGTAAAGCGGGCGCAATTTTGCGTTTTGGTGTGTCTCTTGTCAAGGCTTGATGACCGAAAATTGCTGGAGTCGAAATATGACAGGCCGGATGAATCAGCAGAAAGCGCTCCGAAGCGAGTTGAAGCGGCATGAGTTCTTCACCCACGCCATCGGCCAGACAGGGCGACTGGTAGAGAAAGAACGGAACGTCCGCGCCCAGCTGCAAGCCTAGCGGCAGCAGGGTTTTCAATGGAAGAGCGAGTCGCCACAGCTGATTGAGGGTAAGCAGCGTAGACGCGGCATCTGAGCTCCCGCCGCCGAGTCCCGCTCCCACTGGGATGACTTTCGTCAGCGTGATATGCAGAGTTTTGTCCGCCAGCGGATCTACACCGGTCGTCGTGATCTGCCACTGTCGCAGTAGCTCAGCTGCGCGAAAAACCAGGTTATCGGTGTTGGCTTGTTCCGACGACTCAGTGGACAAGCGAATCGGCGACAGGGGGTCGATGGCCATCTGAATGGCCTGATGCTCTCGCCGGTCACCGGTTCTGGCTGTATGGATGAAGCTCAAGCCGTCGTAGAGGTCCACAGCCTGAAACAGGCTCTGTAGCTCATGGTAACCATCTTCACGCCGACCGTTGATGTGAAGAAACAGATTCAGCTTCGCTGGTGCGTGTACTGTGGTGGCAGGGGGTAGGGCCGAAGGCGATAGCGTAGCCATTACCTGATTGCCGCCCAGTTGGAGATGGCCATTTTTATTGTCACCTGCGCGTCCTCACCGTTGGCCGGCTCGCGACTGAGCTGAACGAAATGTGGAAGCAGCAGTGGCTGGTAACCGCCGAGCATGACAGGCTGGTGTTTGCGCAGGCTGATCGTCCAACCGTCCTGCTCGATCGCAACGACCTCGCCAGCCGCACCAAAGGTCAGCTTGGGTGCGGGGCCATCTGTCACCACTGCCGGCAGTCCCTTGATCCAGCTGCTGATCTGCCGCACTGGCAGTGGCCAACCGAAAGCACCGTAGAAAGCTGCCTCGGGGTCCTGGAGCAGCGTGACGGCCTCCTCCCCAGTCTGGTGGATGGTTACCGTAGAGTCATCTCCCTTCACACGCGTAGCGCCCAGACCGAGGATTACTGACGCCAGCTCGATATCATAGCTGGCGTCCCGCTGTTGCCAGCTTCGGATCTGGCCAGTATCGATACGGTCATCACGGCGTACGCTGATTTTGCCTTCGATAGTCCAGTGGTCTAAATGGCGCAGGCGCGCAGCTGTCTTGGCCCAGTCCGGTGGCTGAACGCCATAGATGACCGGCTCTCTGGGTGCACTGAGTTCGCAGCCCGTGAACAGCAGTAGTGCCAGCAGGAGCAGGCATCCTTTTCGAAATGATTGTAAATTCAATGGTATCGAGCCTGTAAGCGTCACTCGTTGATCAGTTGCGCTGAGCTCAGGCCGTACCGCTGAATAGTTTCCAGCAGGAGCTTGTGAGTATCGTCCTGGGTAAGGCCTTCACGCCAAACCGTTTTCGCACGAGCCTCTTCACCTGTCTCCCAGAGCACCTCGCCAAGATGCGCTGCAACCTCGGGATCGGGGAATGCCATGTAAGCCTTCTCCAGGTATGGCAAAGCCTCTGCAACCATGCCCTTGCGATACAGCAGCCAGCCGAGACTATCCATGATCGCTGGATTGGCGGGGTCGATCTCGAGAGCGCGTCGGATGAGGGATTCGGCCTCTTCGAGGCGATCGGTCCGATCTGCGAGGGTGTAACCCAAGGCGTTGAGTGCGATGGCGTTATCGGGATCCTGCTCCAGTATTTCCCGAAGCTCGCGCTCCAGTACGTCAATCTTGCCGGCCCTGTCGGCTGTCATCGCATAGCTGTATTTCAGATCAAGGCTGTCGGGGTGTTCCTCAACTGCGCGTTCAGCAACCTCGAGCGCCTCCTGATGATCGTCGGTCTCGTTGTACAAACTGATTTCAACCTGCCAGATGGTCTCACTCTGCTCCGGATAGAGGCTGCGTGCGTGGGCGAACATGGCCGAGGCTTCCTCATCGCGGTCGGCGTTGCGCAGAAGGAAGGCGCTTCGTGCCAGTGCGGTCACGAAATTGCCGCCTGACGTGACCTGAGAGTAGTGATGTATGGCGGTATCGATTTCGTCAGCCTGATCGGCGATTCTGCCAAGATAGTAGTGCGCATCATTCGTCAGCTTGTCTTCGGCCACGAGCGACTGAAGCGCCTGTCTTGCGGCCTCCACGTTATCATTCTGCAGCGCGATGATGGCATATGAACGTTTGAGGGTCGGCACTTTCGGAAACTGTGCCGCTAGTTCGGCATACACCTTCTCTGCGGCTTCGAACTGCTCCTCATCAAGAAGGGCCTGTGCCAGCAGGACGCCGATCTGCATGCTCTTCGGCAGTCTCTTGCGCTGCTTCTTCAGATAGGCCAGTGCTGCGTCTGCGCCTTCCAGCTTGTGCATCAACTTGCTGTGCAGCGCCACGTAATTGGCTTCGTCCGGGTGCTGGCGCACCAGATCGCCGCTCTCGGCATAAGCCTCTTCGAACTGCTGCCTCTGCGCGAGCAGATTGGCGTGACCAAAACGGAGCGAGGCCTCTTCAGGGTGTCGCTCGATGAGTTCCGCGTAGAGGTCGAGCAGGCTGTCCTGGGTTTGCGGATCGAGCGTGGCCGCATGAACCGCGAGACGGTCGAACGTGCTCTGTCCCCCAAGCTCCATGACCCGCTCCATGTGCCGGAGGGCGGATGAGAAATCACCCGCCTTAAGCTGATAGACCGCCGCATGCTGATGCGCCTCGAGGGCGTCTGGTGCCACATCTGTCCAGAGTGTTGCCAGTGCGAGGGCCGCAGGGTCGTCCTTCATGTACTGCGCTGCCTCAAAGGCGCGCTGAATAACAGCACTGTCCTTGGTTTCGAGCGCCACAGCCGTATAGTCGCTCAGCAGTCGTTTGAGATCCCCTCGGTGACCAGAGATTTCCGCCTCGACGAGCAGTCTGATCGTGTTCTCTGACATGCCCCGAACTGACGTATCCTTGTAGTCTTCGGCGGGTGTGATCCTGATTGGCTGAAGCGTTATGGGATCGCGGACATGACCCTTGGGGATCGTCTGTCGGGACTGGAACTGCGCTTCGCTCATGCCCTGGTGGTCACTGCCGGTGGAGGCGCAACCTGCGAGGGCAACGACAGCCAATAAGGCAGTCAGCGGGGGTAGCGAAGTCTTTCGGGTCATGAAGGTTTTCCTGTTCCGGGATCCGGTCTGTGCCTGGGTGACCGTCAGAGTGTGCATTCAGGCGTGCTGATTCGCAACTGTTGGTGGCCGATAGCGCTGCCTGTAGTCTTACAGCTTGTTCAGGAATTCAGATGACCGCGATGATGTGGGCGAATGTCTGGTGAGGGAACCCTATCGAGGGGATGGCTGCAAGTCGCGGAGGCGCATGCTAATATGGCGCATTATTCGGCGTCTTTATTCGCGATTCGCGGGCGCTCGGATCTCCTTAGCGACGGATACCCATGACGATCAAGGTTTTCGGTCTCAGTCATAAAACCACTGGCGTGAGCCTGCGCGAGCGCGTGGCCTTTCAGGCTGACGAAGTGCCGGTCGTGCTCAAGCTCGTGGCTGATGAGCTTGGGGTGAGTGAGGTCACCATCCTTTCCACCTGCAACCGCACTGAGCTGTATCTGAGCTGTCCCGATATCGATGCCGCTCGGCTTTGTGACTGGTTTTGTGATTATCATGAGATTGGCCATGAAGTGGGTCGGGCAGAGCTCGAGCCAGCGCTGTATTTTCTCGAGGGAAAGGCCGCCGTGCGCCATCTCATGCGAGTCGCCTCTGGGCTGGACTCGCAGATGCTGGGCGAGCCGCAGATCTTTGGGCAGATCAAGGATGCCTTCACCGTAGCCCGGTCCAGCGGTACAGTAGGGACAGTGCTCGATCGGCTGTTTCGGCAGGCCTTCACCGTGGCGAAACGGGTGAGAACCCAAACGGCCATCGGCAACAATCCGGTTTCGGTAGCCTATGCTGCGGTTTCACTCGCGGGTCGCATCTTTCCAGAGATCCACAAGTGCACAGCCCTGCTGATCGGTGCGGGCGAAACCATAGAGCTTGTGGCAAAGCACCTGCTGCAGCGGAACATCGAACATCTGATTATCGCCAACCGCACACTCAGTCGGGCTGAGAGTCTTGCGCTGAAAACCGGCGGCGCTGCCATTCAGCTCAGTGACCTGCCGGATCATCTCGCCAAGGCCGATATCGTTATAGCGTCCACTGGTGCGCCACTGCCTGTACTTGGCAAAGGCGCTGTGGAAACCGCACTCCGCAAGCGTCGGCACAAGCCCATGTTTATCGCCGATATTGCCGTGCCGCGCGATGTCGAAGCCGAAGTGGCCGATATCGAAGATGCCTATCTCTACGGTATTGACGACCTCGAGGCCGTCATCGAGGGTAATGTTCGGGCGCGTGAGGAGGCGGCCAAGGAAGCGGAGCATCTCATCCGCGAAGGCGTCGACGATTTCATGTACAAGCTTCGCTCGCTCGAGACGGTAGACGTGCTCAAATCCTTACGTGAGCGGGCGGAAGAAGTACGTGATCTGGAGCTCGCGCGTGCTCTCCGGCTGGCGGATTCCGGACAGAGCGTGGAAGCGGTCATGCGGCAGCTTGCCCATGCACTTACGAACAAGTTGATCCATCACCCGACCGTGCAGGTTCGTCGTGCCCATGCAGAAGGCCGTAAGGAAGCGAGTGATTGGCTTCGTGACCTGTTCCAGTTGCCAGTCAATCCGGCAGCGGCGCCTGATAGCACCGTCGATGAGACAATGCCGGCAAGGGGGGCAAGGCCAAGCTCAGAATCTTCCGAAAAAGGGCTCGACAGGCACCCCCGTCCTGAGTCCTAGCGTCACATAAGCTGCATTGCCGAAATACCCTTTCTTCATTTTTAACAGGTTTCCGAACAGGCCCAATGAAAGATTCCATACGTCGCAAGCTCGAGCATCTACAGGATCGCCACGAAGAGGTATCGGCCATGCTGAGCGATGCCGATATCATCCATAATCAGACGCGGTTCCGAGAGCTGTCACAGGAGTTTTCCGAGCTCGAACCCCTTGTCACCCGTTTTGCTGCCTTTCGTAAAACAGAAGCGGGTCTGGCGGCAGCGAAGGAAATGCTCGCTGAAGATGATCCTGATATGAAGGCAATGGCCGCCGATGAGATTGACGAGCTCGATGCTGAGCTCGAGGCTCACGAAGCCGAGCTTCAATTACTGCTTCTGCCTAAGGATCCCCGGGACACAGCGAACGTCTTTCTTGAGGTCCGGGCCGGCACAGGCGGCGATGAAGCGGCCATTTTCGCAGGTGACCTGTTCAGAATGTATAGCCGCTATGCGGAGCAGCGCGGATGGCAGGTCGAGATTCTGTCAGAGAGTCTTGGTGAACATGGCGGTTATAAGGAGGTCATTTCCAGACTTTCCGGCAACAATGTCTACGGTACGCTGAAGTTCGAATCTGGCGCGCATCGAGTGCAGCGTGTACCAGCGACTGAGTCGCAGGGAAGAATTCACACATCAGCCTGTACAGTGGCTGTTATGCCTGAAGTCGAGGCTGTTGCAGCCATTGACATCAATCCAAGCGATCTGCGTGTCGATACCTTCCGAGCAAGTGGCGCCGGTGGTCAGCACGTTAACAAGACCGACTCGGCGATCCGTATTACGCACCTGCCTACGGGTACTGTGGTCGAGTGTCAGGATGAGCGATCGCAGCACAAGAACCGTGCCCGGGCGATGTCCCTGTTGCAGGCGAGGCTGTTCGATACTGCGCAAGCCAAACAAGCCAGTGAACAGGCGCAGAAGCGCAAGTTGCTGGTTGGCAGCGGTGACCGATCAGAGCGAATCCGAACTTATAACTTTCCGCAGGGGCGCTTGACCGATCACCGAATCAACCTGACCCTGTACAAGCTGGATGAGGTTGTCCAGGGCGATCTGGACCCTGTCATCACACCACTGTTGCAGGAGTATCAGGCTGAGATGCTGGCCACTCTGAACGATACCGATGGCTGATAACGACATTGGCAGTGGCGCCCCTCACCGTATGGCGGCTGAAGGTGGCACCACTATCAGACAAATTCTGCGAACTGCCGGCCTCGAGCTAAAATCTCGAGGCGCCGGTGCTGATGAGGCTCGCCTGGAATCAGAACTGCTCCTGCTCGAAATCGTGGGCAAGTCCAGAGCCTGGCTCAGAGCTTTTGATGACACGATGCTGGGCTCAGAGATGCAGGCACGCTTTCATGATCTGCTCGACCGCCGCCTTGGCGGTGAACCTCTGGCTTACATTCTCGGCAGGAAGGACTTCTGGAGCCTTGAGCTGCAGGTCAGCGATGCCGTGCTGATTCCACGAGAGGATACCGAAGTGTTGGTCGTCGAGGCCCTGCGGCTTGGTCGTCAGCTCATCATCGAAAGCGGTCAGACGGTGCTGGATGTCCTGGAATTGGGAACGGGAAGTGGTGCTATTATTTGCGCACTTGCGTCCGAGGAAACTGACTGGCAGTACACCGCAACCGATGTGTCGACCGAGGCGCTGGCGGTCGCTACTACAAATATCACGGGACACGGCTTCGCCGGGCAGACGACACTGCTAACCGGAAGCTGGTTTGAGGCGCTGTCATCCGAGCTCGGGCGATTGCCGGCGCAGGCGAAGTTCGATCTCATAGTCAGCAACCCGCCCTACATCGCCCTGCAAGACCCTCATCTTGATGCGCCGGCTCTGCGTCACGAGCCAACGCTTGCGCTGAGTTCCGGGCCAGATGGCCTCGATAGCATCAGGTGCATTGTGGCAGATGCAGCACCTTGGCTTCAGCCGAAGGGATGGCTGCTACTCGAACATGGATATGACCAGGGGCCTGCAGTCAGAGACTTGATGCGAGCAGCTGGTTTCGGAGAAATCGCCACGGTTCTCGATCTGGCCGGGCAGCCACGAGTGACGATGGGGCGGAACTCGTTGACCGCTCTTCAAACGGCGGGAGTCCAGCTGTGAGCACTGTGGATGCCGGTACCGATGATCTAAGCGATGAAGAGCTTCTTCGCTATAGCCGCCATATTCTTCATCCAGATATCGATTTCGAGGGACAGCTGATTCTCAAGCAGGCACGGGTGGCTGTAGTCGGCGCTGGCGGTCTCGGCTGTCCTGCCGCGATGTATCTTGCGGCCAGCGGAGTCGGGACTATGATCATCTTCGATGACGACGTGATCGAATCGAGTAATTTGCAGCGACAGATTGCGTTTACCACTGCCGATATCGGCCAATCGAAAACTGAGACCCTGTGTCGTCGTCTCGAAGAACTCAATCCGCATGTCTCGGCGAAGCCTGTGCGGAAGCGGTTCGAAGGCAAGGAGGCTGTGCTGGAAGGCATCGATCTCGTACTAGATTGCAGTGATAACTTCGCCACCCGGTCAGGCGTGAACAGGTTCTGCGTGGACAATCGAGTTCCGCTGGTTTCGGGCGCAGCAATTCGTAGCGAAGGACAACTTTGCGTCTTTGATAGCCGTGCAGCAGGCTCGGCATGCTATCACTGCCTTTACGGCGACATGGACGAAGCCACGGGCGCAGCAAACTGTGCCGAGAGTGGTGTGCTTTCGCCGCTGGTTGGGGTCATTGGTGCGCTTCAGGCTGTGGAGGCAGTCAAGGTGCTGCTGAACCAACATCAGCAGAGCCTTGGCAAATTGCTGCTGTACGATGCCAATGGCGCGCTGTTCAGAATGCTGCGCTTCAGGCAGGACCCGGCATGCACCGTCTGCGCTCACTGACCTCCTGGCTCCGGCGCGCTAGCCCAGGTTCTTGAAACGCTCGATGGCCAAGGCCCGCGTAGTCTTGAGATCCACTATTGCCTCGGGATAGTCACAGGCCTTGCGTTGCGCCTTACCAGGGTCATGAATGCTCTTGTTATCGAGGTCCGCCAACTCGGGAACAAAACGGCGAATGAATTCGCCATCAGGATCATGACTACGGCTCTGGCTTACAGGATTGAACACCCGGAAATAGGGCGCAGCATCAGTGCCTGTCGACGCACTCCACTGCCAGCCGCCGTTGTTCGATGGTAGGTAGCCATCAACAAGATTGCGCATGAAATAACGCTCACCGAGGCGCCAATCGAGAAACAGGTTCTTGGTGAAGAACATGGCGGTTACCATGCGTAGACGGTTGTGCATCCATCCCGTCTGCTTGAGCTGCCGCATGGCTGCATCGACGAGGGGAATACCAGTGCGTCCCTCGCACCAGGCTTCAAATCCTGACGAATCGTCGTTCCACTGCAGTTGGTCGGTGTCCGCCTTGAAGGGCTGATGCATCGACAGGCGTGGGTTATCTGTCATCAGATGAATGTAGAAGTCTCGCCAGATGAGTTCACTGATCCAGGTCGTGAAACCTTTCGTTGCGTGCTCCGAGGCGCCTTCGGCCTTGAGGCGTCGTCGAGCTTCGGTCGCAACGACATAACATTGTCGACCTGAAAGCGTGCCATTTGCGAGAAATCGAGATATCTGGCTGGTGCCATTCACCGCAGGCTTGTCCCGCAGGGTGTCATAGTCTTCGGCCCGAGAGTCGATGAAGGCCTCGAGCTCATCGTGTGCTGCATCCTCACCTGCGGCCCAGGCTGTGGAGTCGGTCAACTCGAGTGCGGCGAAAACCTCATCGATCGCCTTAGCTGTATTGGCTCGAGTGGCCGCGCGATTTGCCGCTGCCACAAGTGGCTTGTCGGGTGTCACTGTCTGCGGAGGTTTTGGCCAAAGCGATATGGGCGACCCGTCAGTGAGCTCCAGCCAGCTGCGTTTGTAGGGGGTGAAGACCTTATATGGTTCTCCAGCCTGGGTTCGAATCGACTTCACCGGCAGAATGCTCTGGTCGCGATAGCTGTGCAGAGATCTCATAACCGGCAAGAGTCGGCCCGCTACCGCCTGGTCACGACGATGCTCGTTGACCGCGTACTCCTCGTTGAAGAACAGGGCCTGCGCATCGATGGCTTTGACGAAAGTCTCCAATACGTCGGGTACTTCTGAGAAGGTATTGGCCGTAAGCAGAAAGAGATAGTTGCCGCGTTCTTCCAGAGCTTTTGCCAGCTCCCACAATGTGCGTCGCAAGAAATCCAGTTTGATCGGCGCCTCATCGTGCTGCTTCCACTGCTCCGGACAGATGATGAAGCAGCAGAGCAGCGGCAGCGCCTCGTCGGCAGCCCTGGTTGCTGCGGCCGTTAGCGCCGGATTATCCGCTAGCCGCAGGTCATTGCGAAACCAGTGCAGCACGCAGCCTTTCTGATTGCTCAACTCACAGCCTCACTCAGAGATTGGCCTCGGCGAACTGTGCCAATATCGATCTTGGAACGCCCTGCAGATGAATGTGTCCACCATGTTCGAAATTTCGGAAGCGCTCGGTGAGATAGGTGAGGCCCGAACTCGGCGCACTCAGATATGCCGTGTCGATCTGGGCCAGGTTGCCAAGGCAGATGACTTTGGAGCCGGTGCCTGCTCGAGTGATGATCGTCTTGACCTGGTGTGGCGTGAGGTTCTGGCACTCGTCTATGATGATGAGACTGTACTGGAAGCTCCTGCCGCGGATGTAGTTCAACGATTTGAACTGAATCGGCACCTTCTGCAGAATGTACTCGACACTCGCGGTCATGTTCTCGTCGTCCTGATGGAGGGCTTCGAGGTTATCGGTAATCGCGCCCAGCCAAGGCTCCATCTTTTCAGCTTCAGTGCCCGGCAGGAAGCCGATATCCTTGTCCAGCCCCTGAGTACTTCGAGTCACGATGATGCGCTTGTAGCCCTTGCTGGCGACCGTCATTTCTATCGCCGCAGCGAGGGCCAGAATGGTCTTGCCGCTACCTGCTGCACCAGTCAGGTTCACCAGATGGATATCGGGATCCATGAGTAGGTCCAGCGCCATGGCCTGATAGATGTCTCTCGGCATGAGGCCCCAGGCTTCTCTGTCCATGAGGTGGTGGTGGGTCAGGTCCAGGATGTGCACGGTGTTGTCGCCAAAGCCGCAGACCTTGCCGATGAAGTCCTGTTTGTCGAGGACGAAATCATTGATCGACATGCCTTTGAGCGCATCTGAAACTGGCAGTATATGAATCGTTCGCCCGCCATCCTGCTTGGTCTCTACCTTGTCGATGTTGTCCCAGAAGGAGCCTGCAAATTCACGATAGCCTTTCGAGAGCAAGTCGATGTCGTCAATCAGCTGGTCTGTATGATAGTCCTCGGCTTCGACCCCGCAGGCGCGAGCTTTCAGGCGCATATTGATGTCTTTGCTCACGAGTACGGCGATACTCGGTAGCTGATCGTCGGTGTTCTTCGGATCGCGCTTGCCACTGCGCAGTGTCTGGTTCAGCTTGCGCTGTCTTTCCTGCAAGGCCAGCAGACCATTGATGATCTTGTTGTCGTTCAGTGAGTCGGAAAGTTGTTCGCTGCCGGAGTGATCCATCAGGATCGAAATGCAGCCCGAGTAGTCGTTCGTCGTTTCACGAAAGATGGGCACGCCGCTTTCAATGAGCTCAGGCGATGCGTCGCCAAGCAGCCGGTCGATCAGGCGGATGGCCTGCCTGCAGTCGGCCGCAATGGAGGCATTGCCATTCTTCAGTTTGTCGAGCTCTTCCAACACGATGAGGGGGATGACGACATTGTGCTCTTCAAAATTGAGCACGGAGTTCGGGTCGTGAATCAATACATTGGTATCGAGGACATAGGTTTTTTTATTGCTCTGGCTTGGCGCCATCTATACCACCTGTCTTTGCGTCTGTTGTTTGATTACCTGACGATACATCGGCAGACGATGCACCGACAGATGCTCTGTCATCGAATTATCCTGTCAGCCAGCCCTGACGAGCAGCGCGCCCTGCCAGAGCTGCCGGAGCGCCTGGCGAATTCCTGAGTCAAAGTCGGGAATCAGGGCAGCAAGACCCCGACTCCTGAGTATGCAGTTCACTTCCGCTGGAAGATGCTGCATCTGCCAGAGACCAAGTAGCATGGCGTGGGTCTGAATAAGAAGTTGTACGCAATCCGCCCCTGTCAGGCCTGCTATTCGACGACAAATCGCTTCGCTGACCTGGCCCATGTCGGTTAGTAGACGGGATTTAAACTCGACAATTACCTCTTCATCGACTTTTCGCTCCAGCACAGCAGCGCTTTGACAGGCCAGTGGCATGAAATCCGGATTCAGGCGTACGAAGTCCGCGATCAGGCCGACGGCTTCATCGATGGGATTGGCAGATTGTCTGTCGTTTCTGAAGAAGCTATCGAGTGACGCCAGTAATGTGCAGTAGTGCCTGGCGAGAATGGAGAAGTAGATGGCTTCCTTGGTCTCGAAGTACAGATACAGAGTACCTTTGGCCAGGCCGGCAGCCTTGGCAATATCACTAACCGAGGGAAGGGCGTCGATATCCTGTTTCAGCAGCTCTGCGGCAGCACGCTCGATATCACTACGTCGTTTGACCTTGTCTTCGATATCGATCGCGCGGCTGCGCCGGGGCTGTGCACTCAAGGCTGTTTTTCGACTCCTGTGATCACGCCGTCTTCGCTGTACTGAACCTCATAGCCCTGATACTTGTCCGAATTGGCGAGCTTTTCAAGCGCCTTGAGTGATTTATATGGAATATCGACGATCAGGGCGTTCACCAGCCAGCTCGGAATGGCACCAGCTGGTTCAGTGTGCTGCAGCCAGACAATTTCCGTCTGCTCATCACCGAGCGGGGTAATGTGATAATGCGTTTCCTGCTTGTTCACCCGGACGTAGTTCTTGTTCGGCGCTACTTTGTGATCCACCGCGTAGAGGTCCATGACGATGGTGTCCGAGTCTGGCGCCTTGCTTGTGTTGATCTCGAGAACATAGTCCCTGTCCATCACAGGCCAGGGTAAATCATTGACGCTATAGGCATAACGCTTTGCAAACTGCTTGTCGTCAAAGCCCCACGATTCCACACAGTTCAGAACCCACTCTGTGCAGGAGGCCGGGTCCGACATAACCGCCATGATATCTTCAATTGACGCATCAAGCGTGTAGACCGCTTTGAAGGCCTGAAAATCACTGGCAGGGAAGCGACGGGTATAGACGACGACACCGTCTTTCTCGTAATCGCGTTTCCATTGTTCATCTTCGATCTTCAGCTCGGCCCGACCTGCGGCAGAGGTGAGCAAAAGACAGATGCTCAGAAGAAATACCGCCGGAGCGCCTGGCGCAATGCGTGGCAGAGCCGGTTTGGGCACAATGCTGAGCACTCGTGCTGCAGCGTCAAGTTTCGGTGGGGTCATAGATGCCGTTTCATTGGAAAATTCTGTTCAGCTGACTGGCTAGCACAGCACGCGCGGCGAATGGTAACACGGGCAACTGTGGCAAACTGAGACGCTTTCGACCCCTTGCGGACGAAAGCCGGTGAACGAAAGCGTCGGTAGGCTAGACGGCCGCTAGTCCGGCAGGGTGATATTCAGCTCAAGTACGGCGCAATCATCGTTCTGATCCAGCTGAACCTGGACGTCCTCTCGATTGATCTTGACATATTTGCCAATAACCTCGAGGAGTTCCTGTTCAAGCTTGTCCAGATAATCTGGGCGGCCACGACGGTTTCGCTCGTGAGCCACGATGATCTGCAAACGCTCCTTTGCCATGTTGGCAGTAGCGGTTTTTTTTGTTCTGAAGTAGTCAAAGAAACTCATGCTCAAGCTCCAAACATTCGCTGGAAGAAGCCTTTACGAGACTGCTCGATGAAACGATGTGGCAGTTCCTCTCCAAGTAGTCGGGCGACTGCATCGCGATAGGCATGGCCTGCGTCGCTCTCTTCTTCATGTATTACCGGAACGCCCTGGTTGGATGCCGTCAGCACTGACTGCGACTCTGGGATGACGCCAAGCAGAGGAATCGACAGGATTTCTTCGACGTCCTTGACGCTGAGCATTTCACCCTTAGCCACACGAACCGGATTGTAGCGGGTCAGAATGAGGTGTTCCTTGACTGGCTCGAGGCCCTGTTCAGCTCGCTTGGACTTGCTGTTGAGGATGCCGAGGATCCTGTCAGAGTCACGTACCGAGGAGACTTCAGGGTTGGTCACCACGATGGCTTCATCTGCGAAATAGAGCGCCATGAGCGCACCGTGCTCGATGCCAGCCGGCGAATCGCAGACGATGAACTCGAAATTCGTAGCCAGTTCGTCGAGAACCTTGCCGACGCCTTCCTTGGTCAGTGCATCCTTGTCGCGGGTCTGGGACGCGGGCAGGATGAATAGCTTGTCGGAGTGCTTATCCTTGATGAGCGCCTGGTTCAGCGTCGACTCACCATTGATGACGTTGACGAAGTCGTACACGACCCGTCGCTCACAGTTCATGATCAGGTCAAGATTTCGCAGACCCACGTCGAAGTCGATTACTACGGTTTTATGACCTTTCAGGGCGAGTCCTGTCGCGATTGAGGCGCTCGTAGTGGTTTTACCCACACCACCTTTTCCCGAGGTAACAACGATGATTTTACTCAATTGACAAATCCTGATTGAAGCTGGTTGGTTTTAGTTGAGTGCCTGAATTTTCATCTTGCCGTCTGCAAGATAGATTTGACAGCTTTTCTGCCACTCAGTCTTCTGCAGATCTTCACTGATTCTATACTGCCCGGCAATGGAGACCAGTTCAGCCTCGAGGCTGTGACAGAAAATTCGTGCTGACTGATTGCCCTTCACACCGGCGAGCGCACGACCGCGCAAAGCACCATAGACATGAATGTTGCCGTCCGCGAGTAGTTCCGCTCCGGCGCTGACCGGCGCAGTGACGATGAGATCCCCACCTTTGGCATAGATTTGTTGGCCCGAGCGTACCGGCGTCGTGACGATCCGGTTGGTTGGTACGGCAACTTCGGCCGGTTCGGCCTTCGGCTCTGCCGGTTCGACGGCAGTCTCACGATCTTCTGTTTCTGGCGCCAGTTGAGGTGCGACAATCGATTCGTTGGTCTGCGGCCGAAAAACCGGCTGCAAGCGCTTGTCTTCGTTCTCGGTGTCGGCTTCTGGCGCTGGAATACGGGTCGCCTCTGCCAGCGAACGCTGGGAGGTCATGACCGCGAGACCTGCAGCCTTGGCATTTTTTGCAACGACGCCTCTAGCACCGCGTACCGCCACGAGCTGTAAACGAAGCCCGGCACATTGACGCTTGATGAGCCCGAAATCCAGACTGTCGAGCGCTGCCGCTTCACTCACGGGCAATGCCTCGTCCTCCGGACCATTACCTTCGAACTTCTCCAGGCTGAGCACTATTGGCAAATTCTCGAAGAGCTTCGGCGCCTGAGCTATCTTTTCCTCCACGGCTTCGAGGAATCTCGCCTCGTCGTAATAGTAGAGCTCGAAGGTGGTGAGCGGTGTGAGCGCGCCCCTTATCTGAAGACAGGTTGCGTCGAGAAGGTCGGCATTAGCCTGAGACATCTTTTGTATTCCCTTTGCATGCGGTGTGTTCATTATTGTGGTAATACCTTTGACAGCTAAGGGATTTACCTGCTGCGGACACCGACGTAATCAGCATTCTACGAGGAAAGTGTGTGAAGAGAAAGACCCCCGCCAAGATGAGTACTGAAGCGCCTGATAGCGCTGTTGCGCATCCACCGAAATTTGCCCGTCGACTGCTCTTGAGTGCCCTGCACCTCATCGAGCGGCGACTGTTTTCGGAAAACTTCATTGTGGCCAATCTCACGCCCTATGAGGAGATCTACCGCGATGGCATCATGTCGGTGCGACATTACCTGCCGCTTGAAGAGGACGCGATTCAGATCGGCGACGACATTATCGAGGTCAAGCGTGACCGATTGCCGGTGCCACTGGTATTCGTACCCCCGCTGGCGGCCACGTCGATGATTTTTGACCTGCTGCCGAACAGAAGTCTCATTCGATATTTTCTTGCCCTCGGTTTTGACGTTTACCTGCTCGACTGGGGCGAGGTCACCGAAGAACACTATGAACTGTCCCTTGAAACCTATGTGCTGTCGTGGATGCCAGCCGCCATGAAAGCTGTGCGTGAAGATAGCGGGCAGACTGAAGTGTCCTGTTTCTGCTATTGCATGGGCGGGCTACTGACACTCATGTACGCAGCAACGGCAGACGACACCGGCCTGCGCAATGTAGTGACGGTCGCCAGCCCCATCGATATGCACCAGAGTGGCGTGGCAGGCCGCATTCTCACAGCGGTCTATCGGCCTGCACAAATCGTTTCCCGCCTCCTCAACTTTTCACTCATGGATTTGCCTGCCCGCTACCTGCATGTGCCCGGCTGGCTCAATTCCCTGGTATTCAAACTGACCAATCCGCTCGGCAGCGTCATCAACTACTGGGAGTTGCTGGTGAACCTCTGGGACCGCGAATTTGTTATCAGCCACACGACTGTCAGCCGCTGGTTCGATGATATGGTCGACTACCCCGGTCAGACGATCAAGGAAATGACCGTAAGCATGATGATCAACAATGAGATGGCCGGTGGACGGCTCCGAATGGGAGATCAGCGAGCGGAGTTCGACAACATCAAATGCGCCATCCTGGCATTTGCTGGGGCTGACGATCGTCTGGTTAGCCCGAAATCAGCTCACCGGCTGCTGGAAATCGTGGCGTCAAAAGACAAGGAATTTTGTGTCGTGCCAGGTGGCCACGCCGGGGTTTTCGCAGGTAGTCAGGCGCCTGCGTTGACCTGGGCCGTCGCGGCGGAGTGGTTGTTGGCGCGCTCGCTTTAAGCGGGTGCTTACACTGCGGTGACACTCTGTTGACAAAACATTACGACTTTCAAGGCCAGAAAGCCGACGTGCAGGGAGTTCGTCACAGTTTTTCAAAGCGCACGTGGCTACTATTTGCTCAATGACAAATTAATGGCAGGAAAGCAGATGAAATCACCACTGGTTTTTGCTGTTCGTCCTCGAGCGCCGAGAACGTCAATGATACTGTACAGATTATTCGCCATTCTGCTGTGCCTGAACCTGATTGCGCAGAGCCAGCAGACTCGCGCCGAAGGCTTCGGTTCGCAGCAATATCACCCGGCAAAATACCGGCCCCACCATGCCTTCCAGCCGCAGCATCAGCGTCTGAACGCGCATCGCGGATTCACCATCGAGCTGTCTGAACTTGGCAACCTCGTTGGATTTTCTGAAGTCCGACCCCGGCTGAGTAGCACGCATAGCTCGGAAGAAGTCAGCAAGGATGATCGTCTGAGCGAGTTGGCAGATCGAATTCTTCCGCGGTGGATGGGCGATGCGATAGAAGAGTCCGCTGAAGTCATCTTCAGTGCCGGAGACCGAAACCGCGGTTTTATGCCGCGCTGCAAATACGATTCTGCACCTGCATTCTTCAAGGATGCGCTGCAGCAGGCTCATTATCAGATCAACCTATACGGTAATACCTCTACTTTTGTTGTGGGTTGGTTGTTTTAATAGGAATTCAACTGGCACACTGACGGCTCTTCCAGATCTGGGCCGGAAATGAAATGTCAAATGCAACAGACGCTTACGCCGGAGCTGCGGCTCATACCGATGTCGAATCACTCATCGATGAGCTTATTGCCAGAGTGGGCAAACGTATCGTCATTGGCTTGCCGCTCGGAATAGGGAAGGCTGCGACAGTCATCAATGCCTTGTATCGACGCGCGAAAGCCGATCCCTCACTATCGCTGAAGATCGTCACCGCACTCTCGCTTTCGGCGCCAGCGCCTAAATCTGGGCTTGAAGCGCGCTTCCTCAAAGCATTTCTAGAGCGAAATTATGCTGATGTTGCGACCCTCGATTACGACAGGGCTGTGAGGTCGGGTGAGCTGCCTGCGAACGTCGAAGTGACGGAGTTCTTTCTTCAGGCTGCGGGTTATCTGGGAAACAACTACGCTCAACAGCACTACATCTCGAGCAATTACACACACGTAGTGCGGGATCTCCTTCTGCAAGGTATCAACGTGATTGCCCAGTATGTAGTGCCAGACCCGGAGACCGCGGCGGGGATGGCGCCGAGATGTTTTTCGCTGAGCTGCAATCCCGATCTCACACTTGATCTCAACGTCGAACTCAATCGATTGAAAGCCGCTGGCAAGCCTGTCTGTCGAATTGCTGAGATCAACGATAATCTGCCTTTCATGCCGAATGATGCGGTGGTCGGCGTTGACGATTTCGAATTGATATTCGCCCCGCCAAAGCCCCATTCACCGCTGTTTGCAGTGCCTTCTATGGCCGTTGGTCCTGCGGAGCACATGATTGGGTTCTATGCGAGTTCACTGTTGCGCGATGCCGGAACACTGCAGATCGGCATAGGCTCTCTGGGAACTGCCCTGGTGCACAGCACCATACTTCGGCAGCACGAGAACGAGCGATATACCCAGTTCGCTGACCTGATCAAATTACAGGAACGTTTTCCGGTTGTTGCCGATATCGGCGGTGTTGAGCCTTTCACAACCGGGCTTTATGGGTGCAGCGAGATGCTGACCGACGGCTTCGTACAATTGATGCGTCGAAAAATCCTGACCAGGCCCGTGTATAAGGATCTGGCCTTGCAGCAGGCGCTGCACGCCCTGGCTGACTCGGCGACGGTCGAGCCGATGCTGAACAGGAAGGCTTCGTTACCGTTGATAGATGCGCTGGTGACCAGTGGTGCTGTCGGCAGGGTGCTCTGCGACGCGGATCTTGCCTACCTCAAGGCGATAGGTGTCATGAAGTCGGGGGTGGAGTTACGGGAAGGGAAGCTCTACTTCGACGCGTACGAGTGTACTGCCGATACCACCGATACCGAAACGAGAACGGCGCTAGAAGATGCCTTGTTCGCCGATGAACTTCTCGATGGCATCCTGGCGCACGGCGGATTCTTCCTCGGGCCAAACGAGTTTTACGACGCCTTGCGGAACATGGAGGCGACTGAGCGCTCTGCGATCTGCATGACCAGCGTGCGCTACATCAACTCGTTGTATGATCACCGTCTTGGTACAGAGCAACTGAAGATAGCCCAGCGCGCCCAGGCCCGCCTCATGAATTCCGCCATGATGGTAACTGCCGGAGGTGCCGCCGTGTCGGACGGTCTTGACGACGGCCGGGTGGTGAGCGGTGTAGGTGGTCAGTTCAACTTCGTCGAAATGGCGCATCAGCTGCCTGGTGCGCGTTCGGTACTCATGCTGAAATCCACGCGTGAGGCGGGCGGAGAGACGCGCTCGAATATCGTCTTCAACTATGCGCACCAGACCATACCACGTCATCTCCGCGACATATTCATTACCGAATATGGCATAGCGGATACCCGAGGAAAACAGGACGCGGAAGTCTATGCTGCCATCATCAGCATTGCCGACAGCCGCTTTCAGTCTGCGCTGATCGAGCAGGCAAAGCAGGCGGGTAAACTACCGAAGGACTTCCGCCTCGATGCGGCGCACACCAATAACTTTCCCAGCACTTACCAGCATGCGATGCAACAGCTCGACACATCCTTTACCGCCGAGACCCCAGCCTTCCCGCCGTTTCCATTCGACTGCGCTTTCACTGACACCGAGCTGAGGGTGGGCAAGGCGCTAAAATGGCTGAAGACTGCCACTGCCTCACGTGCAGGGATGGCCGAGACGGTGGCGAAGGCATGGCTCCTCAAGACGGAAGCCTATGAAGTAGACGCCAAAGCACTCGAGTTGATGGGTTATCACGGTAAATGGAATACAGCCGAAGGCTGGCGGGCCGGTCTCAAGGCAGAGACCGAGTTCAGGCTCTTTCTGCTGGCCATGCGGCAGACCGCCGACGATACAGAGGCTTGATGCACCTCTGACTAGTCACTGAAAGCGGCCAAGCTTGCCCTTGATGGGCGGTGGTGGTGGCCCAGGCGGCTTTTCCAGTGCGGCCAGGAGTCGAGCATGGCCTGCATTCACAGCTGCCGAAGCGAGTCGTGTGATTTCCGCAGTCGACGAATCTGGTGAGGTGGGTATTGCAGGATGCGCCATCAGATGAACACTTCCGCCAGGGTTGCGAAGGTAGCGCTTGAGGTGCGAGAGCATATCATCATCGCCTACGAAGGGTGCTGCATAGTTCAGCGTCCCATCACACTCATAAAGAATTGTCATGGGCTGCAAAGGCACGCCGGCCTGAATCGCAGCGGCAAACAGCTTGCTATGAAAGCGCCTCACGGTGAGTCCCTGTGTGGTCGTGCCTTCGGGAAACATCAGTATGCTCTTGTCGGCTTGCAGAAAACCGCGCAGGTCATCGATGACACTGCCAGCGTTATTGCCGCCCCGTTTTATGAAGAGCGTTCCGGCAACTTCGGCTAGCCATCCGACGAGCGGCCACTGCCTTACCTCGATTTTGGACAGGAAGTGGACCTTTGTCGTTGCCGCAAAGACAGCAATGTCGATCCACGACACGTGATTGCTCACCATCATGCAAGTGGCCGTGGTGGGTTCCCCGTAGCGATGGATACGAAGGCCCATGACCTTGCAAAAGCCCTTGGCCCAGAGGTGGGTAACGCCAGACGGTGAATAGCGTCCACCTGAGAGTGCCCGTCTGGCAATGAAGTAAAGCGCAAAGAGTGCGCCACTAAGAAAATAGATGATGACTGCGCCGACACGAAGGCCGAGTCTGATGTTCTGGAACAGACTGTGCTTATTCTGGGACTGCAATTCCTGTGGTTTCCTTGTCTTTCAGAAAATGACGGGCGTATCTCGCCTCCAGTGCGCTGACTTCAAGCAAAATGAAGAGATCAGCGCAGCGGAAGTGGGGATCCCAGCAAGGGTCGCCGCCGATGCGGGCCCCAAGTCTCAGGTACGCTCGGATCAGTGGCGGGATCATAACCTTTTGTTTGCGCCCGTACATGCTTTTCACATTTTCGGCCTGGCGAGGCAGAGCGTTCCGAGGCTCGACCCGAAGCTCAGGGTCGATAAGATGACTGTTGTGGATCTGCCGGGTTATGGACCAGGCCTCATCAAATCCCTCGGAGACACTTATCGATCCGCAGCCCATCAGGTAGTCATAGTTGTGATCGAGCACGTATCTGGCGATACCCGACCACAGGAGGGCCAAGGTGGCGCCATTACGAAATGCCGGGGCCACGCAGGTTCTGCCGATTTCGAGTTTGCGACCAGATAGTGCTGTGATCGCAGCGAGATCGAACTCACTTTCCGAATAGAATCCGCCACAGTTCTCTGCCTGACGGTCATCAAGCAGACGGGTCGTGGCAACGACCCTGCCGCTCACATTGTCGACCACCAACAGATGATCACAATATTGATCGTAGTGATCTATATCGAGTCCCGCAGTCGGGGTTTGAAGCTCCGCGCCGTACTCTTCGGTAAAGACCATGAAGCGTAGCCGCTGAGCTGCGCTGAGCTCCTCGGCCGTTCGAGCTACCTTCACGAAAAGCTCCGCACGTTTGGGCGCAGGTGATGTCTTGATGGCGAGGGCAGCGTTATTTACTGTGAGCAATGCGTCCATGGAAACCTCTGAGCAAGCGCGCGCCTCTGCAGTTTCAGGCGCTGGATTGACAAACCAGTCCAGCGTAGAGCCCGAGTATGACATGACGGTGACAGTAACAAAAAGTTGCTTAACACAGCTTCTTGGCTATCTTTTTGTACAAGAATCAAAAAAATGGCTCAGAGTCATGTTCCAACTTACGAAGTGAGATCAGACATCGTGGATAACAGCGAAGCTTGGCGGATATTAATTGTCGAAGATGACGAACGGTTGGCTGAATTGACCAAGGAGTATCTTGAGTCCAACGGTCTGATCGTCAGCGTCGAAGAAAATGGCACCAGAGCGATTGAGCGCATTCAGACTGAACAGCCTGACCTCGTTGTACTCGATCTCATGCTTCCCGGCGAAGATGGCCTTTCGATCTGTCGTAAGGTACGACCGAGTTACACAGGTCCGATTCTGATGCTGACAGCGCGCACTGATGATCTCGATCAGGTGCTGGGGCTGGAGATGGGCGCCGATGACTACATGTGCAAGCCAGTCAGGCCGCGCGTGTTGCTCGCCAGGGTAAGAGCGCTGCTTCGTCGAATCAATGAGTCCGGAACCAATGTCAAGGAGCCTGTAGATGCAGCTCGCTCCGGCGACGAGCCTTCCAGGCTACAGTTCAACAACCTTGTGATCGATCGATCCATGCGTGAAGCCTGGCTGGATGACGCGAGTATCGATCTGACCAGTGCGGAATTCGACCTGCTCTGGCTGCTGGCCAGTAACGCGGGCAGAGTGCTCAGCCGCGAGGAAATATTCACTGCGCTCAGAGGCATCGAATACGACGGGCAGGACCGTTCGATCGATGTCAGGGTCTCGCGAATCAGACCCAAGATCGGTGACGATCCAGTTCATCCGAGACGAATCAAGACGGTTCGCAGTAAGGGGTATCTCTTCGTCAGGGAAATCTAATGACATCCGGATGTTCCTGGCATCCTGCCAGGTCGGCCATCAGGCAGATGATCAGTTCGGCAAGGCAGAACAGCGCCAGCTGGAAGCGTTGGGCTGGTATGGACGATCTCCCGATAGCCGATAACGTTTTCCTGCGGGTTTTTTTTGGCGTGGCTGGCGCGCTGCTGATCTATGCCGTCTTTGCTATCGCAATCTTTCACTTCCTCAACACCACCCGCTACAGCGACTATCGAGAGCAGCGAGTCACGCCATTGATAACCTGGTTGGCGGAAGATATACGACCGCGGCTAGACCTGCTGAGCGCCATCACCGGGAGCAGCGAGATATATGCGCTCCGTGAGCTGCACGAGTTACCGCTGACCGGCATTCAGCGCGAGCGTCTGCTCGCCGGCCAAAGCGTCGTCGTCCCCTATCACGGCGGCACTCAGGCCTTCGGCATGCTTGCGACAGGGGAGGTCCTGTCTATTCTGTTTTCAGACCTGGAGCTCGAGACGGCGCTCTGGAGCACCAGACTCGTCTCTATTCTCAGCAGGCAGAGTGATGAGGCTTTGCAGACAGCGACGGTGAAATCGCTGGCCAGGCGTCTCAACCTTCCGCTGGTGCTGCAGCCGCTCGACAATATGGCGCTGTGGCAATTAAGCCTCAGGCAGCGATTCGCCCAGGAAGGCTGGACGGTCTTTCCCATCAATGCTCAACCGGACGCTGGTGTGGAGCAGCGGGCGCTGGCCGTGGCGCTCGATGACAGACAGTTTCTTCAGTTATCTCCCTTGCCTCGGTTCAGGGTCTGGGCCTGGCCGGTTCTCGGAACACTCGTCGCGCTGGCGCTGGTTTGCGTCGGCGTGACCTTGCATCTGCTCCTGCAACAGATCGAGGGACGGCTGCGTAAGATAGAGACCGCTGCCAATCGAATTTCGCGAGGCGACATGGATGCACGAGTGGTAGATCAACATGTCGACGCGGTCGGACGCCTTGGCAGCGTTTTCAACAGTATGGCGGACCATATCCAGCGGCTGGTTGACGTGCAGCGGGAGATGATTCACGCAGTTTCGCACGAGCTTAGAACGCCTGTAGCCCGAATTCGATTCGGCATACAGATGATCGAGGACTTCGTCGACGACAAGGTCGTCACCAAGCAGCTTAAAGGTATTGATTCCGACATTCAGGAGCTCAATGAGCTGATCGATGAGATATTGACCTATGCTCGGCTGGAGCAGGGCGGACCCATCCTCGACTTCCAGACGACGAACGTGAAAGACATCGTGCAGCAGATCGTCAGTGAACAGACTCGAATCCATCAGCGCATAGCCATTCAGGCCAACATCCAGGTGGCTGATCCCAGATCGGTGGTTTCAGAGGTCGAGCCCCGATACATCCATCGCTCCATGCAGAACCTCGTGGGTAATGCCGCCCGCTATGCGAAATCACAGGTACAGATCAACGCCAGCTTCGGCGACGAAACCATCAGAATAGACGTCGAAGATGATGGACCGGGTGTGCCCGAGGAAGACTGGGAGCGCATCTTCACGCCTTTCGCCCGCCTCGACGACAGTCGCACCAGAAGCAGTGGCGGCTATGGGCTGGGCCTTTCCATCGTTCGTCGAATCCTGTATTGGCATGGGGGCCAGGCTTTTGTCGGGCGGAGTGCGTTGGGGGGCGCGAAGTTCAGCCTGGTCTGGCCACGGAAACAACTCAGCTCGTAACGAACGGTAACAAAATCAGACAGTTCAGCAACATACGGTATATTTGTGCTGAACTACACTTTAATCAGTGTTAAGGATGACGCTTTGAGGTTGTAGTTCTATCGAACTTTCCTTGTTTCATGTATTCGGGGCCATTTTTGGCCCTGTTTTTTTGCCTGTAGAAAAGTAGCCCGCCTTCGATCAGCTTCAGACTGTTTCATGTCGTTCGAACGCAATCAGATGATCCGCCTGTACCCGGATAGGGAGAGATTCGTTCAGCTCGTAGTCATGATGGCTTGGACAGAGGATCTCTATACGTTTGCCAGACTTGAGCTCCAGCCTGTACAGGGTGGATGAGCCGGCGAAAACCTTACCAACGATTCTGGCGCTCAGGGAGCTTCTGCGGTCTTCAACGACGTCATCAGGCCTCAGGAGTACATCGACAGGATGGCCCTCCGGCCAGCGGTAGGCCCGATTGCCGATCAATAGCCCCAGTTCAGTCTCTATCGCCTCACCGCTGCGCATAACGCCTTCCAGCAGCGTTCCCCTGCCGATGAAATTGGCCACGAAGCGATTGGCCGGCTCGTGATAGAGATTGAATGGCGAGTCCCACTGCTGAAGTACGCCATCTTTCAGAATGCCCACCTGATCCGCCATTGCGAAAGCTTCCTGCTGGTCATGCGTCACCATGAGCGCGGTCGCGTTGCGTTGTTTGAGAATGTCGCGAATATCAAGACTCAGGCGCCCCCGCAGTTCGGCATCGAGGCTGGAAAACGGTTCGTCCAGCAGCAGTAGCGAAGGTTCGGGCGCTAAAGCACGGGCGAGGGCGACCCGCTGCTGCTGACCACCACTCAGTTCATGAGGATACTGTTCGCCAAAGCCATGGAGGCCGACGAGATCGAGCAACTGGGCTACTGTCTGTTTGCGCTTCTGTCTGCCGAGTCGGTCGAGTCCAAACGCAATGTTCTCGTTTACCGAAAAGTGGGGGAAGAGGGCAAAATCCTGAAACACCATGCCGATGGCTCGATGCTCAGGCGAAACATTCACTGTAGTCGATGATAATAGGCGCCCACCAATTGTCACCTGACCAGCGGAGACTGTGTTGAACCCCGCGAGGGTCTTGAGCAGGGTGGTCTTGCCACAGCCACTAGGTCCAAGTAGGCAAGCTATCTCGCCTGGCTTCAGAACGAACGACACCCCATGCAGAACGTCCTGGCCCTCGTAGCCAGCGGAGAGTCCTTCTATCTCAAGCGCATAGCGCTGATCAGTCGACACGACCATTGAGCAGGAACTCCATCAGCGCCTTCTGTGCGTGAAGCCTGTTTTCAGCTTCATCCCAGACGACTGAACTTGGGTGATCGAGCATGGTCTCAGATATTTCCTCGCCCCGATGCGCGGGCAGGCAATGCATGAACAGCGCATCTGGCGCTGCATGCCGCATCAGCTCGGGAGAGACCTGATAGGGCTTGAAAGCAGCTGCGCGTATTTTCGCCTCTTCTTCCTGTCCCATCGATGCCCACACGTCGGTGGCGACAAGGTCCGCCCCGGATACGGCATCCTCTGGACTTTCAGTGATGTAAATGCGGTCTGCATGAGCTTCACACAAGGCTTCGAGAGGCTCGTATCCCTTGGGACAAGCCACTCGTAGCTTGAAGTCGTAGCTGCAGGCGGCATTGATATAGCTATTGCACATGTTGTTGCCGTCGCCGATCCAGGCCACTGTGCGGCCGCGGATACTGCCGCGATGCTCGTAGTAGGTCTGCATATCGGCTAGCAACTGACAGGGGTGATAGTCGTCCGTGAGCGCATTGATGACAGGTACATCGGAGAACTCGGCGAATCGTTCTATCGTTTCATGACTGAAAGTCCTGATCATGATGATATCGACCATTCTCGATAACACGCGCGCACTATCCTCGACCGGTTCGCCTCGACCGAGTTGTGTATCCCGGGACGAGAGAAAAAGGGCCTGACCACCCAGTTGAGCCATGCCGGATTCGAAAGAGACTCTGGTACGGGTCGACGATTTTTCGAAGATCATGGCGAGCACCTTGGCTCGCAGAGGTTCGAAGATTTCGCCATTGGCCTGCTTGGTCTTCAGTGCAATACCGCGCTGAATAATGTAGTCCAGCTCTGCAGGGGTGAAGTCCTGAAGAGTCAGAAAGTGTCTAATAGTCAAAGGTTTTGCCTAGTGTGACTACACTGGTGATGCCGAAACCAGTGAAGGTTGCTTGTCTCACTGAGCCGCGTTCAGGGGCTACATCTGGGGATGCAACCCGGCGCTCAGTGTCGAGGGGTCTTGCGATCATCTCCGGCATAGAGCTTGATCAGGTTGACCATGCTGTCGAGCAGAAATGACTGATCTTCTGGTTGCATGATCAACGGCGGGCTCAGTTGTATCACTTTCTCACGATAGACTTCAATCAGAAGCCCAGAATTTAGCGCCAGCGGGATGATGGCCTCGCATGGTTCAGCCATTTCGATCGCAATCAGCAAACCGCGACCACGAATATCCTTAATGTAATGTGCGCCGGCAAAGGCAGCTTTCAGGGCGTGGAGCAACTCTTCGCCCCGGGCGATAGCCAGTTCGCTCAGATGATCCTGCTTGATAACGGCACATTGCGCACTGATCACCGCGCTGCTTAACAGCCCACCGCCGAGCGATGTGCCTCGGGCACCGTCATGGAGCAGATCAGCTGCAGCGTCACGTGCCATACATGCGCCCGAAGGCAGCCCGTTGGCAAGTGCTTCCCCGCAGGTCACGACATCAGGACTGATGCCATGCTCCTGGAAGGAGAAAAAGGTGCCGGTTCGTGCAGCCGTGGTCTGGATCTCATCAAGTATCAGCAGCCAGTCGAACTCATCGCAGATCTGTCGGAGGCCATGAAGAAACTCTGTGCTGGCAAAACGGATACCGGCTTCAATCTGAACCGACTCCACCATGACAGCGGTGATATTATTGTTGGCTTCTGCGATCTGGCGCAGCCTGGAAAGATCGTTGAACGGCGCACGCACGAAACCTTTGACTAGTGGCTCGTAACGGGCGTGCGCCTTTCGGTAGTCGCTTGCGCTCATGGTGGCCAGTGAGAGTCCGTGGAAACTGCCCTCGAAGGTGAGGATGGCCGGGACGGCTATCTTCTTTCGACGGCCCTGGAATCTGGCGAGCTTGATGGCAAGCTCGTTTGCTTCGGCCCCTGAATCGCACAATATTGCCGAGTGCATGGTCGCAATCTGACAGAGGTCACTGCCAGCCCGCTGCTGAACGGGCAACTGGAGTGCCGGTGACGCGCTCAACAGACGATCAGCCTGGGTCTTCACGGCCGCAACGAGCTCAGGATGTTGATGGCCCAGGTTGCACTGATTGTGTGAGGAAATCGCATCGAACAAGGGGCTTTCATTTTCCCGCTGTAACCAGCATCCATCGCCACCTGAGATGAGTAGTGGCAGGCGACCGAATTTGTTGGAGTACAGTGCAGGCATGTATGCGCGACCTCGTTTGTATAATGTGCCGATCGCCTTGAAACTGCCTCAAGACCTCCAGCTAAACTAGTGATAGACTATTCGATCATCAGATATTCGGGCCGCGAACAGACCGAATCAGATGCTGCCTGGAAGGCGGAGGGTTCCTGGGACTGTACCCGGCTAACGAACCGGCGCCGTCCTGAGCGCAGTACGGATCCCTTCCGAACATATGCGGAGCAGTATAGTAGAGTTTACCTGCTGAACGTGTTCGCGGCAGTATTTATGAAACACATGAGGTAAATTTATGGATGTCGCCAAGACAATCGAAGAACAATTGAGCAATAACCGCATCATTCTGTATATGAAGGGCTCGCCAAACGCGCCGCAGTGCGGGTTTTCCGCCAAGACTGTTCAGGCGCTCATGGCTTGCGGCGAAAAATTCGCCTACGTCAACATTCTGGACCACCCTGAACTGCGGGAGGCGCTGAAAGCTCATTCGAACTGGCCCACTTACCCGCAGCTTTATGTTGATGGTGAGCTCGTTGGCGGATGCGATATCGTGCTGGACATGTACGAGAAGGGCAAACTGCAGAGTCTGGTGAAGTCAGACGCTGCATGATCAGCCGGGCGGGGCGCTCGGCATGTACTTCAGCTTGATCCTGTAAGTGTAGCCGTACTGCCTGTCTTCGGGCGGTGGCGGCGTATACGGCGCTGCAGCGTAGCTTGCACGAATAGCGGCGGCGTCGAGATCCTCAAGTCCGCTGCTACGGGCGATCCTGGCAGCTCTCACGATACCGTTAGGATAGAATTCAAGATCCACTGCCAGCGTTCGCTGGCGCTTGAGTGAGCGGAAATTGAACTGCTGATGATGCCATCTCGGCTGCGCGAGTCGTTGCATCAGATAGTTCCAGTACGGGGATTCCGTCGTCGGAATCTCCGCCAGTCGCTCGGCCACTTCCCGCTCGTCTTCTCCCACCAGACGCTTGATTATTGCAGCCGTCTCATTCGCCGCAGCTGAGCTAGCCGGATCAGTCGCTTCAGGCGGGCGCTTGTTGTCCGCTGTACCTGCGAACACGGATGGAGCAGACGCTGGTTTGGCCGCGGCCGTTTTTTTCTGTGGTGGCGGCTGTGTGGCCGAGCCAAGGTCCAATCCGTTGCTGCTCGCGATGACAGGCCGAGATGCCTTCTCGCCAGATGCGGGATTTGTCTTGGCCTGGAGCGATTCTACCAGTCTGGAGGGTTCCAGGGGCATCGTGCCGGGCTCTTCGCCGGCATCCATCACCGGCGGTAGTGCTGGTGTAGGCAGAAGTGGTGCCTCTGAGGGGGCGGCCGCAGTGGGCATTGCGGGGGCAGGCAAGCTGCGCACGATTCGCACTTCCATGCCGCCTGCGTCAGACATCGCTGCCTGCTCCGGCGCGAATACAATAAACAGTGCGTGGAGCGTCAACGATATGGCTCCCCAGAAAATCACTGTATACAAACGATCGTTCAACAACACCAATGAACCGTAGTGAGGACTCAGCTTTTGACTGCTAGGCAGCTTTACCGGAAATCTTTCTCAGGTTGCTCATGACAGCGTCCATCGCCCTGTCTACCAGCATGCCATCCTGAAGAAATTTTACACGGCCGCGTCGCAACTCGTGAGCAACTTCAGCGCGACTTTTCTCAACGACCTTCAGACCCAAACGATTGACGAAGATCATGGTGCCGGTTTCCTCGATCGTGGTCGAAAGCTTGCATCGGAACTGGCTGCCATTCACGAGCGAATACTCCACCCAGGCGCCCGGGCGGAGCTGATCTACCCGATTGAGATACTCGATAAGTGCGGCATCTTCAATCTCAGTCTGCCGTTCTATGGCATTTTTTGCCGCTTCGATATCTGCCGTCAACACCGATGACCTCGGCGCACCGACAACGTCGTCCTGGTCGCCGGGTTGGGTCGAAGCGGAGGCCAGCTTGAAGTGAGCTGTCAGATCCCGCTTCAGCTCGATGATCAATTGCTCGGTTTCTGCCGGATCGTAGGATACATCCTGCAGGCCCGATTTCAGATTCTTCAGTAGCTGCGGAACTATCTTCACCCAACGTTCACGGCCGGCTCGATTTATTCTCGACTGCAGACACCAGGTCAACTCATCAACCACGCGTACCGTCTGGTTGAAACGATGCTCCGATTCCTCTTTGAGGAAGGCCAGGAACATGACCTGGCTCCAGCCATTGCGCAGCAGGCGAATGGCAGAGTCAGGCAGATCGCCGCCCTCCATCTTGGCCTGAAGCAAGCGCTCTACAACGCGGTGGGCGCGCTGCGCCCTGACTCGACCCACTTCCGACTCACGCGTGCGCTGTTCAACCAGTGAGGCCTTTCGGTCTTCCCGCGCCAGGAACGTGTCAAATTCGTCGTTCAGTGACTGAAAGAGCGAGAGGTCGCCGTCATAGTCATTGAGTATGCGTTCGACGATTGAATGGATCTCGCCGTAGAGCTTGTCCCGTCGGCGCTCGCTGAAGTCGCTCCAGCCAATACCTGCCTTTGCTACCGAGTTCAGAAGCTTCCTGGCCGGGTGAGACGGTTTGCTGAAGAACGCCTTGTCTTTTATGGCGACCTTCAGGATCGGGATCTGGAGACGACTGATCAGGACCTGCACAGGCGCTGAGAGGTTGTAGTCCTGAAGTATGAATTCAAATAGCATGGACACCAGGTTGATAAGATCTTCATCAGCCTGTGAAAGCGCAGGTGGCGGCCCATCAGTGTGATGCTTAGCCAGGAAACGATCCAGCGACGCACGCATATCCACAGCCAACACTTCGGTATCATCGAGCGCCTGCTCGCTGATCTGCTCCTGTATATTGGCTAGCGCGCCGTACAGCTGACGGTCAGCGATATAATGTACATTGTCAGGCGGCGCGGTGCGGCCTCCAGTTTCGGCGACCGGTCCCTTCTTGCTGCGTATGCTCGCCATAAGCGACTGCAACTGCGAGAACAGCGCTTCGCCCTGCTGCTGGGCTGCCACCCTGTCTGCACTAGTTATTGCACTATCTGAGGAGGTATCTGTAGGCGTATCGATATTTCGCGCGGTCGCACTCGTTTTGGTCGCCTGTAGTGAAAAGTCCGACGCAGACCCCGGTGACTTCTGAATGCCGAGTTTCAGGTTCGGAAGGATGCCGGAGGCGACAAGTAGACGATTGCCATCTTCGAGCACGCCGCCCAGGTGAGAGAGAACTTCCCGGTCGAACTGTTTCAGTAGAATCAGTCGCTCTCGAATCTCCATGGCAAGGTCGCTGCGATGGCAGACTTCAAGGAAGGTGCGAGCCACAAAATCCGGATCCAGCGGGTTAACCGGGTTTTGGGAGCTCGCATGGACATAGAGACTGCTGACGCGTGCCTGAAAGCTGAGTAACTCGCCCGCAAAATTAGCGCGTGCCTTGGTTACCATCGAGGTAATTGCGACCGATTCCTCCAGGGCATCGTTCTGCACCAGACTGAGTGAGTCCATATCGACTTCTTCGGCCGCGGCACGGATGTCTTGTTGCTGATGCCCAGGTGCATTGAACTCGGCTTCGAGATCAGCAAGGAAGTCGGCCTCGATTACACGGCGCCTGATCCGAATTTCCCGCATAGCTTCGAAAAAACGGTTCTGTTCGTTATTGGTATGGGCATGATTGGCCAGCTCGAAAAACGAGTCGTCCGTGCCATCAAACATTCGAGCAAGCAGGGCAGAGAACCTGTCACGAGCGAGGTCGAGCAGACTGGCATGTACGCCCGTGTATTGATCACGAAAGAGCGCCTGAGCCGGGGTTTCTGAGGGAGACATGTCGGGACCGGTAATCATATTCTGACACCGCCATCAGCCTGCCGTAATGAGTCGCAATGCGATTCTGGAGAGAGAACAGTTAGAAAAAGTGACATAGATCCCCTGTTATGGTTGTCCGCAGTCATGCGGTCATCGGCCTGATGGCGGATGAACAAGGGTATTGGTCGTGGCGGCGACTCTAGATTTAGTTATAAGTAGATTTATATTTTTGTGATACAGATTGTACTACAGTTTCCTGAAATAGCCAGTCTCGGCTGATTATATTGCGATCAACACAACTATGGTGAGGATTTGTAAGGCATTGGCTTGGCGGGAGAGGGTAGGGCTTAGCCCATGGTCCGGCTTTGTCACGAACCATGGGCGAGAGAGCTAAGGTTGATCAGCCTCGGGAAGTATATTCGGGGCCAACACCAAGCCCCCAGATGACCACGCTGGCAGCGATGAGTGCGACCAGCATGACAAGGCCCACAGTCAGAATGCTGCTGGCGAACATGAAGCCCCGCTCGGGTGGGATTTTCATGAGAATTGGCAATCCTTCATACAGCAGGTAAACCGAGTAGGCGACTGCGAGAAGGCCGACTGTCATGACAATCCAGACATTCGGATATACCGCCACAGCACCCGCCAGGAACATTGGTGTTGCGGCATAGGCCGCCAGTTCCACGCCTCGGTGAGCCTCTTGATCTACCCCGTAGGTCACCGCCATGAAATCTATGAAGCGTCCCAGAATATAAACCCCCGACAGCATCGCGAAGTAGAACAGCACGCACAGGCTGAGTCCACTGGCTGTGGTAAGACGAACAGCACTGGCACTGCCGATGGTCCAGCCGGTCTGGGTTACGCCAATATAGGCGGCAACCGCTGGAATGAGCGCCAGCAGAAGTGTGTGCTGAAAGTACAGTCGACCGGGGGTCTCGGTCTTCGCCCGTATCAACGCCCACTCCTTGTCGGGATGGGTGAATAAGCCGAGCGTGTGTTCCAGGATCATAGAGTTCAACTCCTTTATTGTTAGTCGGACTATTTGAGCTGCTAGGTCAGCGCCCAAAGTGCCGTTTCGAGGCAGACTTTGCCCTTACCATCGTTCTAAAGAAATGCCGGGAGCGAGTCAACGTCGGCTTTATACTTTAATGATCTAAACGAATGATATTTAGATGTTCCTGGCATTACTGATCGAGCGCAAGCGCTTATTGGTTGCGAAGTGCAAGCACTGATTTAATTGCGTTATCTTTTATTTGCTTTATCTCGAGCCGGTAACCGTGTAACACCAGACACACAGGGTTGTCCGGAATGTTTTCCAGCGCCTCCAGAATAAGTCCGTTGAGCGTCTTGGGGCCGTTGGTTGGCAGCTTCCAGCCCAGCAATTTGTTGATCTTGCGAACCGTCGCCGAGGCGTCAAGAAGTACCCGCTCGTCATCAAAGAGGCTGATTTCAGGGCTTGTATTGGCAATGTCCGTGGTGAATTCCCCCACGATCTCCTCAAGTATGTCCTCAAGTGTTGCGAGCCCAAGCACATCGCCATACTCATCGACAACGATGCCGATCCGACGCTGTTCTTTCTGAAAGTTCAAAAGCTGGGTATTGAGCGAGGTCTTATGGGGAATGAAGTACGCGTCCCTGCTGTGCTGCAGGAGCATCGCCTTGTTGGAGAACTCGTGAGTCAGAAAACGCCCAAGATTTCTGAGGTGGAGAATGCCGAGTATATTGTTGATATCACCCTTATAGACCGGCAGGCGGGTATGTTGAGAGGTCTTGAGCTGCTCGACGATTTCATCGAGATCATCTTCGAGGTCAATGCCGTTGATCTCGCTCCGGGGCACCATGATGTCTTCAACGCTGACCTTTTCCAGGTCCAGTATGCTGAGAAGCATTTGTCGGTGCTGCTTGGGAATTCGTGTGCCCGCCTCATGCACCAGGGTTCTCAGCTCTTCTCTCGAGAGATGATCGCTGCCTATGGCGCTGGCGTCTATGCGAAGCAGTTTGATCAAGCCGTTCGACAGCAGGTTGACGGCCCACACCAACGGATACATAAGTACCAGTAAGGGGCGTAGGATCAGCGTCGCAGGGAAGGCGATGCGCTCAGGATAGAGTGCCGCTATGGTTTTCGGCGTGACTTCGGCAAAAATCAGAATGACCAGTGTGAGCAGGCCAGTGGCGATTGCAATGCCGGCGTCTCCCCAGATTCTGATGGCTATGATCGTAGCCACTGAGGAGGCCAGGATGTTCACAAAATTATTGCCGATCAGAATAATGCCGATCAGGCGATCGGGGCGCTCGAGCAGTCGCTGTGCGCGCTGCGCGGCCTTGTGGTTCTGCTGTGCCAGATGGCGGAGGCGATAGCGGTTCAGTGTCATCATGCCGGTTTCGGAGCTCGAGAAGAACGCCGAAAAAAGGATGAGAATAAACAGAAGGATGAATAGCGACTGGACGGACATGTCGTTCAATTCAGTGGCTTCCAGAAAGCATGGATGGTTCCCGCTCAGTAATCCGTGAGTGGGCGGGCTGTGTTCTTGTCACCGGATCAATACTACGCGAGCATATATTGCAGTACCAGCTTGGTGCCTAGAAAGCCCAGCATCAGTAAGCCAAGGGCTGTGACTGTATACAAGGCTGCTGTCTTGGCACGCCAGCCCCAGAAAAATCTTCCCAGCAGCAGGGTTATGCAGACTGCCCAGGCGGCGAGCGTGAATACGGATTTGTGTATCAGCTTCTGGGCAAAGAAATTATCAGCGAATATGAAACCGGTTATGATCGCAAGTGTGAGAAATATGGCTGCACCTACCACCATCTGGATCAATAAACGTTCCATCAGTAACAGAGGCGGTAACGCTCTGATCAGCCGATTATTGGTCTTGGTCTTGAGCTGGGCGTGCTGAACATAGACAAGCGAACCCTGCAGTGCCGCCACGGTCATCAGTGCATAGCCGACTACTGCAAAACCGACATGCCAGGTCACAGCGGTGCCAAGGTGAACGCCCGGCGTGGCAGAGTCTGTCGGAAAGAGCAGTACAATTACTGTTACTGCACTCACCGGATAGATCAATATCTTGAGATTGTGAACCGGCCTGACCAGTGCGATGACCACAACGAGCAATGACGATACAAAGGCAATTGCCGAAATCGAGTCGACAAGGGCTATGGTGCGTTCAGTGGGGCTATAGCTCAGCGCCACCCAGATACATGCGCCATGAAGGATTGTGGCTCCCAGACCGATCAGACCGGAAGCAAAGCGATTCTGGGAAATTTTTCCTGACAGCACTGCCAGCTGCATAGCGAGGCCAAGTGCATAGAATGTAGTAGATATGGCACCAAAGGCCGGTAGCCAGCTATAAAGAGTGGTTGTCGGCACTAATTCGGGACTCTATTCGGAATTCTGAAACAGTCGGCGCAATACTTGAGCGATGACCCGCCCTGCAGAGGACCAGCCACTGATCTTTATGCGATCAAGCGTGAAGTATGCGTGAGCCTTCGTTATAATCCAAGCCCTTTTGGCACAGCCTCGCTCACTCAGTCTGGAACCAGTACATGTTTGAAAACCTGACCGAACGATTATCCTCGAGCCTCCGGAAAGTGACCGGTCAGGCGAAACTGACCGAAGACAACATCAAGGATACGCTCCGTGAAGTAAGGATGGCGCTGCTCGAGGCCGACGTTGCCCTTCCAGTCGTCAAGGCCTTCGTCGAGCAGGTGAAGCAGGGCGCGGTTGGGGCTGAGGTCTCCCGTGCGCTCTCTCCCGGCCAGGCTTTTGTCAAGCTGGTGCAGCAGGAGCTAATAGCCGTCATGGGTGGTGGCAATCAGGATATCAATCTGGCAACGCAGCCGCCGGCGATTATTCTCATGGCCGGCCTTCAGGGTGCTGGCAAGACGACTTCTGCCGCGAAGCTTGCTCGCTATCTTAAGCAGGAGAAAAAGAAGTCGGTCATGCTGGTCAGCGCCGACGTCTATCGTCCTGCAGCTATCAAACAGCTCGAAACCCTGGCGAAGGACGTCAAGGCTGAGTTCTTTCAGAGCGACCTGACGCAGTCTCCGGTCGACATTGCAAAAGCTGCGATGGCCGAGGCCAGGCGTCGGGTGAAGGACGTCCTTATTGTCGACACTGCCGGACGCTTGGCGATCGACGAAGCGATGATGGATGAAATCAAAGCCATGCACGCGGCGCTCAATCCAATCGAGACGCTGTTCGTGGTCGATGCCATGACGGGTCAGGATGCTGCGAACACTGCGCAGGCCTTCAACGAAGCCTTGCCCCTGACTGGGGTCATACTGTCCAAGGCCGACGGTGATGCTCGCGGTGGTGCAGCCCTTTCGGTGCGGCATATAACTGGCAAGCCGATCAAGTTCATAGGTGTTGGCGAGAAAACCGATGCGCTGGAGCGCTTCCATCCCGACCGGATAGCCTCGAGGATCCTTGGCATGGGCGACGTGATGTCGCTCATAGAGGACGCTGAGCGTAAGCTCGATCGAGGCAAGGCCGAAAAGTTTGCCTCCAAGGTCTCCAAAGGCAAGGGCTTCAATCTCGAAGACTTCCGCGATCAGCTGCAGCAGATGAAGCGAATGGGCGGTATGGCGGGCATGCTCGACAAGCTGCCTGGGATGGGTCAGCTCTCGCAGGCAGCTCAGCAGCAGGTGAACGACAAGTCACTCGGTCGCATGGAGGCAATCATCTGTTCCATGACGCCGAAGGAGCGTCAGTATCCGGATATCATCAATCCCTCGAGAAAAAAGCGCATTGCTGAGGGCTGCGGACAACCCCTGCAAGACGTCAACAAGCTTCTGAAGCAGCACAAACAGATGCAGAAAATGATGAAACGCTTCAGTAAAAAGGGCGGCATGATGAATATGATGCGCGGTATGGGGGGCATGATGCCGCCCGGCGGTGGCGGTGGGATGCCCCCCTTCGGAAAATTCTGAACATCGGTGCGCTTCCAACCTCGCCAAGTATGAGGTACAATGCGCGCCCTCAAAAGAGGCTGCTTGAGTATGTCTGGCTGACTGCCATTCCAGCTGCCTTTGACCAGACATCGAGTACATAACAGAGAGAAAGCATTCATGGTAACTATCCGACTTTCGCGCGGCGGATCGAAGAAGCGTCCGTTCTATCACATTCACGTTACAGATAGCCGGAACGCCAGAGATGGCCGCTTCATCGAGCGTATCGGGTTCTTCAATCCGACTGCACGCGGTCAGGAAGAGTCAGTACGTGTGGACACTGAGCGCCTGACCTACTGGCGTAATGTTGGCGCGCAGATGTCAGAGCGAGTTGCTTCGATCGTCAAGACTTTGCCAGCTGCTGAACAGGCTGCCTGATCCAGCGCCCGCAGCTGCTGTGCCCTTGAATAAGCTCGAAGTGCCTCAGCGACTCCTGGTGGGTCGCCTTGGTGCGTCCTACGGGGTTCAGGGCTGGATGAAGCTTCAGTCGTTCACGGACGATCCTGATGCGATTTTTGACTATCGTCCCTGGATGCTGCAGCTCCGGGATGCACTTGCTTCTGATGAGCTCGTAAGCGTGCCCAAAGTGGAAACGCGCCAGCACGGCGGTTCATGGTTAATTCGTCTGCCAGGGTGTCAGAGCAAGGAAGAGGCAACTGTTTACGCCGGGTCCAGCATTTT
>TARA_R100000306_G_scaffold62518_1_pt1 | contig 41870 bp, 28 predicted proteins | sample TARA_R100000306 | Tara Oceans TARA_R100000306 (sample SAMEA2620824) | marine metagenome | biome: marine biome (ENVO:00000447); feature: mesopelagic zone (ENVO:00000213); material: "saline water (ENVO:00002010), including plankton (ENVO:xxxxxxxx)" | depth 1000 m | reverse complement strand
CGATCGAGGGCACTACGTAAGCATCTGGGGTTCGCTCGATCAACGTGTCCAGGCTGGTATTGGTCGAACCTTTGCCAGACGCACTAACTTCAACGTCGGCGCCCCCAGAGCGTATACCGGCCCGAGCTCGATAGTCCGCGAGCTCATCAAAGTCGAGATGGCAATGGGCGTCGATAAGCATGGATGATCAATGCTCCCGTGTCGTTCTGAACTCCACCTTCGGATGACGTTCCTGGGCGAGCTGCAAGTTGACCCTCGTAGGTGCGAGATAAGTCAGGCTATCGCTACCATCAACAGCAATGTTCTCTGGCGCTTTGCGTCTGATTTCTTCCAGCGCTTTCGGATCCTCCGAAGTCAACCAGCGAGCAGTGCTGACACTGATCGACTCGTACACAGCCTCCACCTTGTATTCGGTTTTCAGTCTTGAGACAACTACGTCGAACTGCAGCATACCGACCGCCCCGACGATGAGATCATTGTTATTCAACGGACGGAAGACCTGCACAGCGCCCTCTTCCGACAACTGGATAAGGCCTTTCTGCAGCTGCTTGGACTTGAGTGGATCCCGCAGGAGGATACGACGGAACAGTTCGGGGGCAAAGTTGGGGATACCGGTGAACTTCAACTTTTCACCTTCGGTGAAGGTATCCCCTATCTGGATTGTGCCGTGATTGTGCAAACCGATGATGTCACCAGCAAATGCTTCTTCGGCGCGCTCACGATCACCTGCCATGAAAGTTACGGCGTCGGCGATGCGCACATCCTTACCGAGCCGGACGTGATGCATTTTCATGCTCTGCTGATAATGTCCCGAACACACTCTCAGGAAGGCCACCCGGTCACGGTGCATTGGGTCCATATTTGCCTGAATCTTGAATACAAAACCTGTAAATGGTGTTTCGCTCGCTTCAACTGTCCGGCTTTCAGTAGCACGGGCCTGCGGTGCAGGGGCCCACGCCACGAGACCATCGAGCATGTGGTCGACGCCGAAGTTGCCGAGCGCTGTACCGAAAACCACAGGCGTCAGTTCACCTGCCAGAAACGCAGCCTGATCGAATTCGTGGGACGCGCCCTTCAGCAGTTCGATCTCGTCGCGGAAGGCTTCAGCGCCGCCATCCATCAACTTGTCCAGCTCAGGATTGTCGAGGCCCTTGATAATGCGGGACTCCTGCACCGCATGTCCAAGGCCACTCTTGTAACAGATGATCTCGTCGCGCAGGAGGTGGTAGACGCCTTTAAAGCCTTTGCCGGACCCTATAGGCCAGGAAATCGGCGCGCAGCGGATGTTCAGCACTTCCTCTACCTCATCCAGAAGCTCCATAGGATCCCGGATATCGCGGTCGCACTTGTTCATGAAGGTCAGGATCGGGGTATCGCGTAGCCGGGTTACCTCCATCAGTTTGATAGTGCGATCCTCGACACCTTTTGCGCTGTCGATAACCATGAGGCAGGAGTCGACGGCTGTCAGTGTGCGGTAGGTGTCTTCCGAGAAATCCTCGTGCCCCGGCGTATCGAGCAGGTTCACCAGCGCACCGCCATAGGGGAACTGCATCACCGAAGTCGTGACCGAGATGCCACGATCTTTTTCCATCTGCATCCAGTCCGAACGCGCGAACTGACCAGACTTCTTGCCTTTCACCGTGCCAGCTTTCTGGATTGCACCACCATGCAGGAGGACCTTTTCGGTGATCGTGGTCTTGCCCGCGTCAGGGTGGGAGATAATGGCGAATGTTCGGCGCTTGGCGATTTCAGCGCCAAGTTTGCGGTCGCTAGCGACGGCTACTTGATTCAAGAGTAATCCTCTTCATGAAAGGCATTAAGTTTTTCGGGCCAGAAGGCGACGAAACCTGAGACCAGCATCCCGTTGATGACTCCCTCCGGCAACATGATCAGCGGCAGATAGCTGAGCAGCAAGGCATGATCACTACTCCAGACACGCTCACTCAGCATCCAGCAGGCACCAAAAGCGGTCAGCATGCTGGCGCCGATCGCAAAACCTGCGCCCACAAAACCCGGGAGCATGATGAACAGGAAGAAGTTACCGTTCTGCCCCTTCGACCTGGCTTTCAATCAGGCGTCTGTTCAGGTGGCGTTCGAGCTTCAGAAATAGCAACGTGACGGCAACGGGGACAAGCACTACGAAAGCGACTGTCATCGGTATTGTCTCAAAACGGCCGACGCCAATCAAAGGGCCGATGAAGCAGGCCAGTATGCCTATCACTGAGGCGTACAGCCAATGAAACACCAGCACCAGCACACTTATTCCCAGAAAATGGAATGCCAGACCAAGATCGGTCTCATATCGAATACGCCAGAGAATGAGCACAGCCAGCAAGGCACCACAGCACATGTGGAGAAACTGGCTGTCCTGAAACCGGCTAAAACGGACGTTGGCGACGAGGAAAAACACGATGACCGCCAGCGCCAGCCATTGTAGACCAACCCAGAAGGGCAAACTCGACTGCGCCAGGCACTCCATGGCTCAGGTACCATCAACCTCGAGCTGAAGCCCCATCAGAATGGCGTCTTCGCGTCCGCTTGCCGAGGGATAATAGCCGTTGCGACGACCGATCTCGGCGTAGCCGGCAGAGTCATAGAGACGACGAGCGGGGGTATTGCTGGATCTGACCTCGAGAAATACGGTCGAAACTTTACGAACTGTGAAGCGATCCTCCGCGAAGGCCATGAGCTGTGCACCGATGCCACGCCCCTGCAGCCCCGGTCGCACACAGATGTTGAGAATCTGCCCTTCGTCCAGAATAATCTTCAGCACGAGGTGACCTGCAATTTCGCCATCGGCCAGCAAGACCCAACATTCATCTGCGCCGTCCAGACAACCCATGAACGACTGCTCACTCCAGGGATGTGAGTAGGATTCGCGTTCGATGGCGAGAACTTGCGGCAGGTCGCGCTCATGCATCAGTCTGTAGTCGAGTTTCATCAGGCTAGTTCCGCAGGGGCCCCGAACGCCTGGTGAGCAACAGCAACACTGTTTGAACATCGCGTCTGAGACGAACGTCCAGCAGAAGTGTGCGTAGCGGCGGTAGCAGTATGACCCGTGAACCCACCTGGCCAATCAGTTTGTCGGCGCTCCGAAGCGTCTCCTCTGGCATGGCGAGAATTTCACGCCAAACAAGGCTATGTTCATCACTCCCGAGCGCGCCGACACCGTCACTGGCAACAGTTTCAGGCCCCACAAGTTCCGCAGTGAATAAAAGCGCCGGTCGCGAAGGCGCATCAGTACTCAGCCGCTGCTCCGCCCATATTTCTGCAACGCGCTCCGTTATGCACCTTTGATACATGACAAACGGATCCGTATTGCCTAGCAAGCCCAGAACAGAGGGCTTGAGGGGTGGCCAGCCAAAAACGGTGGTCAGGCCCGGCTCATACTCGCGAGCGGAGTCACCGGCTGGTTCACCCCCCATTCCAAACTGCCCACATATCGACATGAACAAGGCTCGCTGGGACTTGTAACCAGATTCTTTCGACTCACCACTCAATACTGCAAACCAGTGTGGCCCAGTGGTATGACTGGTAACTACCGTGAAAGACTCGAGCGCTGGCTGATGCACCGGTTTGGATGCCGGGACACTTTCAGTTTTTGGCGCAGGCTTCGACCTTGCAGCCACAACGGCGACCTGCTCGCTGGGCGCATCAGCCACGATTGCCTGCCGAACTGCCGCAATTGATGACGATGGCATGGGCCTGTTGACTGCCGCATCAGCTGGCCTGGACAGCGCACCGCGGCGGCGCCCTACATACAGGTCCGCCCTAAGCACAGAGCCATCGATCCCGAGCGCAGCGAGACAACGTAATCGATGAGCCTCGTCAAGGGCGTAAGGGGTCATCACCGTCAAACCAGACTCTGAGGATGAGCCTTGCGTTCCCCACTCAGGACGATATTGAGCGCATGGATATAAGCCTTCGCCGAAGCAATGACAATATCGGTATCGGCGCCGACGCCGTTGACGATCCGGCCATCCAGTTCGACGCGAACAGTAACCTCACCCTGTGCATCGATACCCTGGGTCACGTTGTTGACTGAGTACAGCTGCAGCATCAGGCCAGAGTTCACAATCATCTCGATGGCGCTATAGGTCGCGTCAACAGGACCACCGCCCACCGCAAGCGCCGACCGTTCCTCACCGTCGACGGTCATGACGATCTTGGCCTCCGGGGTGGCTCCTGTTTCGGAGCAGACGCGCAGACTGACCAGCCGGAAGCGCTCTTCACCCGCAGCACTCTGGGTATCACTCACTATGGCCTGCAGGTCGGCATCGAAAATTTCGTGCTTCTTGTCCGCGAGATTCTTGAAACGGGCGAATGCTTCGTTCAGTTCAGTATCGGAGCTGAAGCTGTAGCCGAGATCGTACAGTCTGGTCTTGAAGGCATTGCGGCCGGAGTGCTTGCCAAGTACAAGACTGTTGGCATGCCAGCCGACATCTTCAGCCTTCATGATTTCGTAGGTTTCTCGGTGTTTGATCACGCCGTCCTGGTGGATGCCAGACTCATGCGCAAAGGCATTGGCGCCGACGATAGCCTTGTTGGGCTGAACCGGGAAACCCGTCACCGTCGAAACCAGTTTGGATGCCGGAACGATCTGTCTGGTGTCGATCCTGGTGGCCAGATCGAAGAGGTCAGGTCGCGTACGCACGGCCATGACCACCTCTTCGAGTGCAGCATTGCCGGCGCGCTCGCCGAGACCATTGATAGTGCACTCCACCTGACGGGCACCATTACTCACTGCCGCGAGTGAGTTCGCCACCGCCAGCCCCAGATCGTTATGACAGTGGCAGGAGAAGATGGCCTTCGAGGCGTTTGGCACGCGCTCCATCAAAGTCCTTATTAGCAGACCGAACTGTTCCGGAATCGCATAGCCGACGGTATCCGGGATATTGATAGTGCGTGCGCCAGCATCGATTGTGGCCTCGATGATCCGGCAAAGGAAGTCCAGCTCCGAACGACCAGCATCCTCACAGCTGAACTCGACGTCAGACACCAGGTTCCGGGCCAGGCCAACCGCTCTCACCGCCTGCTCTATGACGGCTTCCGGCTGCATCTGAAGCTTGTACTTCATATGGATCGGTGAGGTTGCTATAAAGGTGTGGATTCGGCCTGAAGCTGCCGGTTTCAGGGCCCGTGCAGCACTCTCGATATCTTTATCGAGCGCTCGGGACAAACTGCAAACCGTAGAGTCACGAACTGCCTCGGCAATCATGCGTACGGCTTCAAAGTCGTCGGGGCTTGCGACTGCAAAGCCAGCCTCGATGACATCGACCTTCATCTTTTCCAGCGCCTTGGCAATCCGGAGCTTCTCGACCTTCGTCATCGAGGCGCCCGGACTCTGTTCCCCATCGCGGAGCGTGGTGTCGAAGATGATGAGTCTGTCTTGAGCTGAAGCATTCGAATTCATGAGAGCCTACCTGCGAGCGACTGGCGAAGCCTAGCCGAACACTATAAAACAGATCGAAAATCGGCACAAAGATCTTCGGGCAATCGATGCCCCCACTACAGCATGCCCTCCTGACGGAACCAGACGAGGGTTCTGTCCACCATTTCCTCCACACTCAGTTCCGCCTTGAAGCCGAGCTCCCTTTCGGCACGGGTGCCGTTGAGGAACTGCCCGGAGCCCAGCACTGCAAGCATGGTTTCGCTCAGCTCAGGCTCCGGTCCTCTGAGATATGTATGGCGAAACGACTGGACTTTCGAAAGTACTCGCGCCAGCGGCATCGGCAACGCAAAGCGAGGTGGTTTGACCCCTGCTCGCTTGGCTATGAGCGGCACGAGGTCGTGAAGCGCAATATTATGCCCTGTAAGCAGGTAGCGCTGCCCCGGTTTACCGTGCAGACAAGCTTGCAGCAAACCACGTCCGGCATCCCGGCCTGCGATGACATTGCGCTGACCATCGATGTAGGCAGGCATGGCTCGCTTCGCCACCTTGAGCACCAGTGCGCCCGTGGTCGGTCCATAGTCAAACTCTCCGAATGTCATCGACGGAATGCCGATCACAATGGGGAGGCCATCCTGCCCAGCTCCACGCGCCATGCGGTCCATTAGCCATTTGACCTGGACGTAGGGATTAGTGTCGTCTGGCGGTTGATCACTCACCTGGGACTCATCTGCGATTCCCGACTCAGCTTTTGTCAGGGCAATTGCAGCCCCCAGATACAGCGCTTTCGGCACGCCTGAACCAGCGACCGCAGCCAGAAAATTCGCCATCTGAGACCGTGCGATGTCCAGTTCTTCGTTCAGGGGCTTCGGGGTGGTGGGATAATAAGACGCACAGTTCATGACAGCATCGAGACCTTCTACGGCACTTTGCAGCTGTGAGCGATCGTTGAGATCAGCCACGCTGGCACTGATCCTTGGATCATCCCGACACTGCAGTTTGGAAAGATCCGACCCTGCCCTGTGAATGACGCGGACAAGATGCCCCTCTGCCAACGCAGCATTGACCGCATGCTGTCCGAGTAGGCCTGTTGCGCCGATGATACCGATTGAGGCTGACATCCTGTTCATTTCTCCATAGATAGTTAGTGATCACAGACTGTACGTAGCCTTTCAGAAATTGCTCCAGCTTCGTGCTTAGACCACCGGATTCAATGGCAGCACGCCGATCGCCAGCGGCTGCGCCCCAACAGGGAGCCAATCCCTGGCCGGGAGTGAGCCTTCGTCAGCAGTTGCCCGTACCGAAAGCATCATCATCTTCACAGATAGAGGCAGGGAGATTTTCTGTGGCAACTCATCAGGCACGCGCTGATCATGGTCGTGAGGCTTCGTCTCCGACCGAAATCTCAAAATCGGGCTGGAAAGATATCCTTGTACGCACCTGGAAAGAAAAGGCAAACGACAACCTCGGCCTGGTGGCGGCTGGCGTGGCGTTCTATTTTCTTCTGGCCGTATTTCCGGCGATTGGGGCGTTCATCTCGATTTACGGGCTCATGTATGACCCGGCAGAAGCCCAGCAACAGATGAGTGACGTCATGGCGGTGATGCCCGCCGAGGCAAGGGACATTCTGCAGGCGCAGATACAGCAACTCGCGCAGCGGGGCGGCGGCACACTGGGCCTCAGCGCAGTAATCGGCATATTGCTGGCAATCTGGAGCTCCATGAAGGGCACAAGTGCCTTGATGACGGCGCTGAACATCGTATATGACGAGCAAGAAGACCGAGGATTCGTCTACCTCAAGTTCGTCACCTTCCTGATCACGTTTGGCGCATTCGTATTCGTGGCGGCGTCGCTCGCGCTCATTGCCGCAGCGCCTGCAGTGTTGGAGCATATGGGACTCGGCAACTGGGTTGAAACAGCCATTCAGTACGCGCGCTGGCCAGTACTTGCGTTACTGTTCATGTTCCTGCTGGCGGTGCTCTACCGCTTTGCCCCCTCCCGATCCGCCCCCAAATGGCGCTGGGTTACGCTCGGGTCTGTGACCGGCACGATACTGTGGATTGTCGGCTCATTGCTTTTTTCATGGTACGCCTCCAACTTCGGCAGTTACAACGAGACCTTCGGCTCGCTTGGTGCGGTCATCCTGCTGCTCATGTGGTTCTACATCACAGCTTTCATCATACTGCTGAGTGGTGAACTCAACGCCGAAGTTGAACATCAGACGAAAAAGGATACGACGTCAGATCGGAAGGAGCCGATGGGGCAGCGTGATGCCTACGTAGCCGATACCGTAGGTGAAAGACACTAGGGCGCCTGACCCGGTTCTCATCGAAGCAGGGGCGTCAGTCGTCCCGGCTGAGCTTCAGACCGACCTTGGTGACAAGGTCGCCTTCTACGGCTCGCACCGTCAGCAGAATGCTGCCGAGATCGAGCCGATCACCTACCACAGGGTGGCCTCGTTTTTCCTCCGCAAAACAATCGGACAGGCTCATGTGAGGCTGGAACTGATCGACCTTGAAGCCGTAAACCATTTGCACATCACCGAGCGTAGCCTGTCCTTCGAGCAGAAACTCACCGAAGAAGCGGCGATCCGACAGTCGCTCTGGCGGTTCAGATCCACCGAGGACTTTGGTGACAGCGCTGACCTGCTCATGCGTGGAGAACACGGCTAACACATCACCCTCCTGAACCTCGTCGCCAGCCTCACAGCTGTGGACCAGGCCTTTGCGGAACAGACCGGCAAGTAGGGTTTGCTCCGGCAGGTGGAGCTTCGACACCGGCACAGGTCTGGTCCAGCGCTTGCCCTTCAGGGGGATAAGCAGGAGCTCGTGATCGCCAGTTTCAACCCGGTTCAGTGGTATGCGCAACTTGGACTCTGGTGGCTTCGGTACCTCGAGTCTCAACTTTCGCGCCAAAGGCGCGAGGGTCGAGCCCTGCAGGATGAGACTGACCATCACCACGACGAACGCGACTTCGAAGATGATATTCGCGCCCGGCAGACCTGCCATGAACGGAAACAGGGCCAGCACGATCGGCACCGCCCCCCTCAAGCCAACCCAGCCTATAAAGATGTGCTCACGCCTGGAAAATCCGAAGGGCAGCAGAGAAATGACCGTAGCGAGAGGGCGAGCAAGGAGGATAAGGACCAGTGATAGCACCAGGGCCAGTGGCGCGCTCTCGAGTAGCTGCGAAGGTGTGACCAGCAGGCCCAGCAAAAGGAAAAGAATCAGCTGCGCCAACCAGGCAAGGCCGTCGTGAATCTGCAGAATCGAAGGCATCATTCGCACCTTTCGGCTCGCAATCACGATGCCCATGAGGTAAACCGCCAGAAAACCGCTGCCGTTGATCAGGTTGGTCGCACTGAATAGCGTGATGCCACTGGTGACGACGAGCAGCGGATACATCGCCGGCACGAGGTTCACCATGTTCAAAAGCCGAGCCATGATCAGGCCACCACCGAGTCCCGCCAGCGTGCCCAGACCGAATTGTTGGACCAACATCAGTAGCGCAGTCCAGATGGTACTGTCGCCATCCTCCTGAATGAAGCCTATCAGTAGTAGCGTCAGAAATATCGCCATTGGATCGTTGCTGCCTGACTCTATTTCGAGCGTGGCTTCGACACGTTCGTTGATGGTGAGCCCTCTGCCCTGCAAGAGGGAGAACACTGCAGCTGCGTCAGTCGAGGAGATGATTGCGCCAATAAGCAGACCAAACAGTATCGGCAGATCGAAGAGCCATACCGCTGCCAAACCGCAAACTGTCGCAGTAATAACAACGCCAAGTGTGGCCAGCAGCAAAGCAGGTTTCAGACCGACACGAAATGATTCAACGCGGGTCCTCATGCCACCATCGAGGAGAATGATGGCAAGCGCCAGATTGCCGACAATAAACGCAGTGTCGACATCGCTGAAGTAGATCTGCCCGGGGCCCTCTTCGCCTGCCAGCATTCCCACGCCCAGGAACAGCAGGAGTACCGGCATACCGATGCGGGATGACAACGGTGTAACCAGAATGCTGACCATCACGAGGGCAGCACCCACCAGTAACCAACCCATGTCCATGCGCGTTGCTAACCTTCTGAATCAGTGAAGTTCCGGGATGGCATCCCGCTTTTGCTCCATCTTACATAAGGTAGCTGCCTGCGACACTCACGCCACACAGTGAACACAAGATTTTTTTATCCAGTTCGGCTGGTCAGATAGGCCCGCCATCCGCCGAGAGCGGTAATATCTTCAGCATCCGCGATCGCATACGGCTCACAGATGAAGCTGCAGAGCCAACGGCCATCCTCTAGTTCGATCTTGCCAATACCAAGTGGTGCAGGGATATTGGCGACAAAGCTGCCGAATGCCTCGGTGGGTACCGACCAGACTTCCACTTCGATTCTGGCGCCTGAATTCGTATCCCGGATCAACCCCGGACGAAATGGCGGGCCACCGGCGAGGGCGTACATCCGGTAAGCTGCTGCAGTGGTTGTGCTCTCCACCAGCCTACCCCCGCGCTCCGTTAGCTGCCAATTGAGTGGCAGGCCCTGGAGATGAGCGCCGCAGACGACAAGCTCGATGGCCCGGGTATCGCAAACTGGAGTGGATGCCACCGGTCTATCCGCCAGTTTACTGTTGCTGCCACCCATGCCAAGCGGCAGACCCAGCGCCTGTTGGATACGGTTAGCAATCGACAGCAACGCACGATCGCTATCGCGTTGACCCGCAAGCGTGATGCCGAACGGCAGGCTCTGATTCGTGAACGCTGTCGGCACAGCCACAGCAGCAAGATCGAGCAGGTTCATGAAATTGGTGTAGTACCCAAGCTCGCTGTTGCAGCTGATAGGTTCCGCGAGCATTTCTTCTATCGTGTGGAGTTTGCCAGCCGTTGGCATCAGCAGACAGTCGATGTCAGCCAGCGCAGCATCACAACGCTGCTTCAGAGCCTTCAATCGATACTGCGCAGCGAACAGATCGAGCGCGCTGTTTCGCCCCCCTGGTTCGATGATCTGCCGAATTACAGGCAATACCGCCTCCGGTTGCGTCTCAAGTAGAGACTGGATAGCCAGGTAGCGCTCACTCACCCACGGCCCTTCGTACAGCAGGCGCGCGGCTTCATCAAATGAGGAATAGTCGATTTCGACGAAGTTGAAACCATGGCTGGCCAACTGTGAGAGCGTGGACTCATAGGCCGCCTGATAAGCCCTGTCACCAAAGAAACGTAGCTGTGTGGCAGGAATGACACCAACTCTCAGGGGCCCCTTGCGAAGCCCGTACTGGCGAGACTGGTTGTAGTAAGGATTCAGCCGGCTATAGCCGTCCTGCGGATCGAATCCCTCCGCCCACGAGAGCACCGTATTGGCATCATCAGTGGTCAGCGCGAAGATACTGATACAATCGAGACTGCGGCAGGCCGGCACTAGGCCGCTAGCCGATAACAAGCCCCTCGATGGCTTGAGGCCGATCAGATTGTTGAAACAGGCAGGCACCCTGCCCGAGCCGGCGGTATCGGTTCCCAGGCTGAAACTGGAGAGACCTAAGGCGACAGCCACGGCAGAACCAGAGCTCGATCCGCCACTGATGAAGTTCTTGTCGAAGGCATTCTTGCAGGCACCATAGGGTGAGCGAGTACCATTCAGGCCGGTTGCGAACTGGTCCAGGTTGGTCTTGCCCACAGGAATGGCACCGGCATCGAGGAGCTGCCTGACCACCTGTGCCGATCTGTCAGGCACATATTCGAACGCCTCACAACCAGCCGTCGTAGGGATACCAGCCAGATCGATATTGTCCTTGATCGCGAACGGCACGCCCCAGAGCGGATGGTCTTCGAAGGATTTCGCTTTCAGTTCATCGATATATGGCTGTTGCTCGTCCGCGCTCAGCAGATGGATCCAAATGTTGTGATCGGCGTAATTGGCAGCACGCTTCCTAATGCTCGCCATGAGTGTCTGCGGCGTCAACCCACCGCTCTGATAGACCTTGCGCAGGGCCTGGATGGTCATATTCTGGGGCAGCATTCAGCTTAGCTCCTCGGTGATGGGTTCCAGTATGACCAGGGCCTGCCCGGCTTCCACCCGGCTTTTCGCTTGCAACAGCAGATGACTGACCGTGCCGTTGCATGGCGCCTGAACGGCGATCTCCATTTTCATCGATTCGAGTACCACCAATGTGTCGCCAGCTTTGACCCGGTCGCCGACCTTTACGGCAAGCTGCCAGATGCTGCCCGACACCGAGCTGTCGACCGCGATACTGGTTTCGGGCCAGCTGACCTCATTGAGATCCTGCTGAACCTCTGGCGGCGTGTAGTCGAACTGACCGTCGGCATGCCACTGCGCAAGTTCCTGTTCGAAGGCAGCCTGACGGCCCGTACGGAACTCGTCTATTTCCGAAGCATGGTCTGCGGTGAACGCTTCATAATCAGACAGACTGAACTCGCCCGCCTCGATTCGCAGGGGGTAGCGGCCCTGCCGGAAATCGCGGCGTATCTGCTGTAGTTCATCGTGACTGACTTCGTAGAAGCGAATCTGATCGAAGAACTGCAGCAACCATGGATTCTGGAACTCGTTCGTCTTGCGATAGCGGTTCCACATTTGCAGGGTGCGCCCGACGAACTGGTAGCCGCCCGGCCCTTCCATGCCATACACGCACATGTAGGCACCACCGATGCCGACCGAGTTTTCGGCGGTCCAGGTGCGTGCTGGATTATATTTCGTCGTGACCAGGCGATGCCTCGGATCGATAGGCGTCGCTACTGGCGCGCCCAGATATACATCCCCGAGCCCCATGACCAGATAGGCTGCGTCGAACACAATGGCTTTGACATCATCGATACTTTTGAGCCCGTTGATGCGGCGAATGAACTCAAGGTTACTCGGACACCAGGGCGCGTTCTCCCTCACCGACTGTGTGTACTTCTCGATGGCGAGCTGACAGGCCTCATCGTTCCACGACAGCGGAATATGCACGGTGCGGGAAGGCACCGAGAGTTTGTCGAGCCGCTTGTACAGGGCAGCTTCGGCGGCTTTCAGATGGGCGACCAAGGTTGCGTGACTGAGGGCCTGACTGTCGAAGTGCACCTGCAGTGAGCGGATACCCGGCGTGAGTTCACGCAGGCCGTCGAGCGGATTCGCCTCCAGCCACTGCATCAGTGCGTGTGCACGGAAGCGCAGACGGATATCCAGGGTCTGCTCGCCGTACTCGACCAGCAGGAAGTGATCGCCCGCCGCGCGATAGACAATTTTTTCACCGAACTCATCGGCATCGAGCGATTCGAGTACAGGCGTCGACGGCTCCGTGGCCGACCACGGCGTTGTGACTGGCGTCAGCGTCGCCAGCTGCTGGATCTGCGCCGCTTCCAGCTCGACGGCTGTCTCGACCGAAACGGGCACGAAGCGAATGGTATTGCCGGCGCGCAGCTGCCCCAGCTTCCACAGGTCAGCCGTGATGACCGTGGCCGGACAGACGAAGCCACCGAGCGAGGGCCCATCGGGACCGAGAATAACAGGCATGTCACCTGTAAAGTCCACTGTGCCGAAGGCATAGGCGTTGTCGTGAATATTGGAGGGGTGCAGGCCAGCTTCGCCGCCGTCCTTTCTCGCCCATTCGGGCTTCGGCCCGATGAGGCGGACCCCTGTGCGGCTGGAGTTATAGTGCACCTCCCAGTCAGTCTCGAAGAATCTGACGATATCGAGGTCGGTAAAGAAATCCGGCGCGCCGTGGGGGCCATAAATCACCCTGAGCTCGATATGCTCGGCAAGCTCAGGTACAAGCGCTGGTGCAGGCTCGACTGACTGGGGCTCATCAGAGACCTGATGCAGCTTGAGCACGTCACCCACACGAAGCGCACGACCGTTGTGCCCACCGAACTGCCCCAGGGTGAAGGTTGAGCGTGAGCCCAGATAGTCGGGGCAGTCGATACCGCCCGCGACAGCCAGATAGGCTCTTGCCCCCCCACCCTGCACACGACCGAGCGCCAGCGTCTGTCCGGCTTTAATCAGCAGTGGCGTATTCATGGCCACCGCCTTGTCATCAAGCCTGGCCTCGATCGATGCGCCGGTAATCGCAATCTGCGTCTTGCTGGCAAAGCGCAAGGTCGGGCCTTGCATGGTGATTTCCAGACCGGCCGCCTCAGCAGTATTGCCCAGTAGACGATTGCCCAGGCGGAAGGCGTAGCTGTCGAACGGGCCAGAGGGTGGCACGCCCACAGACCAGTAGCCGCTCCGCCCTGGATAATCCTGAATGCTGGTCTGGGTCCCGCCCTGCAACACATCGATCCGCGCGGGCTGATAGCTGAATTCGTTGAGGTAGCGGGTAAACATGCTGCCTTGCTGCAGGACTTTGTCGGCGCTGAGCTGACGCAGATAGTCGAGGTTGGTTTCACTGCCGTAGAGACGGGTGCCCTCGAGCGCCGTCTGTAGCTTGGTCAAAGCCGCCGAGCGATCGTCTGCATGAACGATGATCTTGGCCAGCATGGGATCGAAGTAGGTCGGTATCTCGATCCCCGACTCGACCCAGGTATCGATTCGCAGGCCCTTGGCTTGGGGGAATGCCACCTCTGACAGCAGACCCGCACAGGGCTGGAAATCACGATAAGGATCTTCTGCATAGACCCTCACCTGAATCGCATGTCCCTTGGCCTTCAAATTCCCCCGTAGCTCCCGAAGGTCCGGCAGATCACCAGCGGCCTGCCTCACCATCCACGCCACCAGATCTACGCCAAATACCTCTTCAGTGACTCCGTGCTCGACCTGCAACCGGGTGTTGACCTCGAGGAAGTAGAACTGGTCGGTCTCGACGTCGAAAATGAATTCGACCGTGCCTGCATTGCGGTAGTCGATACTGGCTAGCAGCTGCTCGGCGGTCTGATGTATTTGCTGTCGAACAGCCTCGCTCAGCCCTGGCGCAGGACATTCCTCAACGACCTTCTGGTTCCGACGCTGAGCTGAACAGTCGCGCTCGCCGAGCGCCACCACGCCGCCCTTGCCGTCGCCAAAGCCTTGCACTTCTATGTGCCGCGCGCGTGCAATGAACTTCTCCAGGAATACGCTGTCGTCGGCGAAGTTGCTGGCGCCGAGGCGCTTGACCTTTTCGTAGGCGCCTCGGAGCTCCTGCTCGCTGCTGCACAGCTGCATGCCGATACCACCGCCCCCGGCGCTGCTCTTGAGCATCACGGGATAGCCTATTCTTGCTGCTTCAGCGCAGGCCGACTCCAGGTCGGCAAGCAGCTCCGAGCCTGGCAAAAGTGGCACATTCGCCGCCTGCGCCAGTTCACGCGCCTTGTGCTTCAGGCCGAAGGTCTGCATCTGCGCTGGTGTCGGCCCGATGAAGGCGATACCGGCAGCTTCGCACTGCTGCACGAACTCGGCGTTTTCACTCAAAAAGCCATAGCCCGGGTGGATAGCCTGAACGCCATGCTTAAGCGCAAGCTGAATGATCTTCTTAGCGTCTAGATAGGTCCTGGAGGCATCGCCATCGCCGAGTGAATAGGCTTCATCGGCATTACGAACGTGCAGGCTCTCGGCATCACATTCGGCATAGACGGCAACAGAGGTGATGCCCATCTGCTTGAGCGTACGGAGTATGCGTGTGGCTATGGCACCACGGTTGGCGATCAGAACTTTGCTGAACATCAGTCAATCCTCAAGCGGGTCGTCCCGCACATGAAAGAGACGCGCCTGGCGGTCGTCCGCCAGCGCCTGCTGTGTCCAGTGCTTAGTGGTCCCACACCAGGAGTTCGACTGGCGTCGGGTTATAGCCGTTGCAGGGGTTGTTCAACTGAGGACAATTGGAGATGAGCACGATCAAGTCCATCATGGCTTTCATCTCAACATATTTGCCCGGGGCCGAAAGCCCGTCTTCAAAGCTCAGTCCACCAGCTGCAGTGACCGGCACGTTCATGAAAAAGTTGATGTTGTGGGTGATGTCCCGCTTGGTGATGCCGTACTCCGGATGTTCGCCGATGGCCAACATCCAGCTGTCACGACAGGCATGCATGCAGCGTTTTTCGAGGCTGTAGCGCACCGTGTTGCTTTCGGATGCACAGGCGCCGCCGATGGTGTCGTGGCGCCCACAGGTATCGGCAGTGATCTCCAGCATCGCGTTGCCCAGGTTGGAGCGCAGCACACTGCCGGTCGTGAGATAAACCTTGCCCTGCTCCCGGATCGTGTCGGTGGCACTGTAGCGCTCCGCAGGCTGCTCGGCGTTGTAGAACAGCGTATCGGCAGCCTGATTGCCTTCAAGATCCAGTATGCGGAGGGTCTGGCCTGCGTTTACCCGGCCTATGAAATAATCACCAGCATCGATCGTGGTGCGTAAGCTGGCGTCGGCTGGCTCAAGTGTACTCGTCGTCAACATTCAGCTTCTCCTCACGCGGATCCAAGGTGGTACAGGGCGTTGTTGGCAAAGCCTCGCTGATTCTCTGGTCTGAAATTCCGGCAGTAATCATCGTCGGTGACTGGCGATGCCACACTGATTGTCAGATCGACCGGCTTTGCAGGATAAGTCGATGCCTCGTTCATTGGGTGCGGACAGGTATGCAGGATCACCAGCGTATCCATTTCGAAGCGCAGGGTGACGGTGCTGCCAGCTACGCTATGATCCGGCTGGTAGCGAAGCTGGCCCTCATCGTCGGCAGCCACCTTGCTGAACAGATTGAGGTTCGCTGCCATATCGGCTGGACCAAGGCCGTATTTTGCCAGTTCCACAACGAAGGCGTCGTAGCCGTTCTGATGCATTTCATTGCGATCTTTCTGATAGTCACGTCTGCCCCATTTCGCGGCGACCTGCGCGGCGGTGCTGTTGCCGCAGACCGTTTCGTGCCAGCCAAGACTATCCTCGATTATGGAGGCGAAAATGCGTCCCATATCCGAGTAGAGGCAGTGGCCGCGGGTGAGCTTGAAGGTGTGCTGGCACTTCAGCGTGTCTGGGGCGTTATAGCGCTCCAGCAGATGTTCAGGGTTGTACATCAGCAGGCCGACATTAGCGCCGCCCTGGCTATCGGTCAGCGTCAGTTGAGTGCCCCGACGCAGGCGCAGCGACCAGTGGCCACCGGCCGGGATACTGGTGCTGTAGGGACTGGATAGCATTTCAGACCTCCTGTTCTTTCTGAAGTTGTTCCGCCTGCGGCACTGGTGCAAAGGCCGGGCGGATTTCCTCGTCTATTTCGTGATAGATCTTCGGGTCGACCTGGCCGACTGGTAGGTCGTAAGTGATGCTGGCCCCATAGGCGTCCGGCGCATGCGGATCGTGCCGCAGCCGGTCGAACACCCACAGTCGCGTGCCAAGGAAGAAGCCCTCCTTCAGGTCATGGGTGACCATGAATACCGTCAGCTTGTACTCGCGCCACAGCGATAGCACCAGCTGATGCATCTCGCCACGGATGCCGGGGTCGAGTGCACCAAAAGGCTCGTCCAGCAGCAGAATGCGCGGTCGACCAAGTAAGGCCTGGGCGATAGCCAGACGCTGTTGCATGCCCCCAGAAAGCTGATGCGGATAACGCTCAAGCGTATGGCCAAGACCCACCTGCTCGAGTATCGCCATGGCCTCCTGTCGGGCGGCCTTCCCTGCTTTGCCGAACAGCCATCCAGTGGCGCCCTTGCGTTGAAAGGCTTTGGCTGCCATGACGTTTTCCAGCACGGTCATGTGTGGGAACACAGAGTATTTCTGAAACACTACGCCGCGATCAGGCCCAGGCTCCTGCCGCACGGGCTGACCATCGATTAGCAACTCGCCTTTCGAGGGCCCCTCTGTACCCAGTAACAGTTTCAGAAAGGTACTTTTGCCACAGCCGGAGGCACCCACCATGGTGATGAAATCACCCTCCTGCACCTTGATATTGAGCCGCTCTAGCACGACGTTATCGCCATAGCGTTTCCAGAGATTGCGCGCTTCGATCATGACTGCCCTCCCTGTACATGCCATGGGAACAGCCGTCGACTGGACCAGGCAAGCAAGGCGTCGAACATGAAGGCGAGCAGCGTGATCCAGGCGGTATAAGGCAGGATCACATCCATCGACATGTAGCGGCGTACCAGAAAGATGCGATAACCGAGCCCGTCAGTTGCTGCAATCGCTTCAGCCGCAATCAGGAACAGCCAGCCTGCACCAAGCGAAAGCCGTACGGCATCGATCAGGCGTGGCATCAGCTGAGGCAGCAGCACACGCACGAGAATCTGCGAGGTGTTGGCGCCAAGGGTTTGAGCTTTGACAATCTGCTCTGCCGGAATCTCCAGCGTTCTGCGCTGTAGATCCCTGGCGATGAACGGTGTGATGCCAATAGCGATCAGCATGACTTTCGATAGTTCACCCAGTCCAAAAACGATGAACAGGATTGGCAGCAGAGCCAGGGGCGGGATCAGCGAGACGACGGTCAAAAGCGGTGAGAATGTTGATGAGACCAGAGGCAAGGCGCCGGTAAACAAGCCAAGTATCAAGCCAAGCGACGCAGCGATGAGCACACCCAGGCCAAGTCGCGTGAGACTGCTCGCGGTATCCGTCCAAAGCATGTATTCGCCGGTGCGCTTGCTTGGCTCCAGTGCCATACGTTCGATCGCACTGCCCATTTGTTCGAGCCCCGGCAGGAGCTTGTCATTCGGATTCAGTTCGAGGCGCGCATCTGACCCAGCCATGTATGCGATGATCAGCAACATAAAGGGCAAGAGTCCGAGCATGAGCTTGAACGGCGCTGACGGACGAAGATTAATCAGTCTTTTCATTCAGGAAGTCCTGGGGCGCGAGGCACCCCTCCGGTTTGAGAAGAACGTGTCAGAGCTTGCCGTCGGCAGCCATCTGCATATAGGTGGGATCAAAGCGCAGCTTGATGTTGCCCTTGTCACCGTAGACACCCGCGGGCGTTTCGATGCCGATCACCCCAGCATCAGGGGCACCTTCACCAAGCAAGCCGTGGTCGAAGGAAAACTCAGCTACGTTCTGCATGGTCTGCAACAGCTTCTGGCTGTTCGTCAGCTCCAGTGCATCAGCAGGCTCATAAAACATTTCGGTGCTGTCGAGCTGCGAAGTGAAACCGGCGAGATCGGTACCTGCTGCACGCGCCATCTGTGTGCGTGCCTGCTCGGCCATCTTGTCGCTACCCTTCATGCTCGCCATGATTTCGTACCAGGCGCCAGTGAGAGCCTTACCGAGCCTCGGGTTCGCTTTCAATGTTTCTGTATTGATGACGAGCAGGTCGATGATTTCGCCAGGAATCTGTGAGGAGTCAAAGACGAGATTGCTCTCTGGCATGGCCATGATTTCGCTGAGCAGCGGCTTCCATGTCGTCACCGCAGTCACATCATCGGTCGTGAAGACAGAGACCATGTCAGCATCCGAGGTATTCACCACCTGAATATCACGCTCGGAGAGGCCGACGCTTTCGAGCCCACGCGCCAGCAGGTAATGCGAGACGCTCAGCTCGACGAGATTGACGCGCTGGCCCTTGATGTCCTTCAGAGCTTTTTTTCCCTTGAGCACCACGCCATCGTTGCCGTTGGAAAAGTCACCCACCACCAGCGCCGTGCTATCCACGCCGCCAGCCGCCGGTATCGTCAGCGCATCCATGTTGGTCATGGTGCAGGCGTCGAAGCCACCGGTGGTGTACTGATTAATCGATTCGATGTAGTCGTTGATCTGCACGACTTCGATATTGATGTCGTACTTATCGGCCCACTTCTTGACGATGCCCTGCTCGGCACCATAGGCCCAGGGCATCCAGCCGACGTAGATCGACCAGCAGATCTTGAAGTCTTCCTTTGCCAGAGCATTGGTGGACAGTGCGAGAGACAGGAACAGGGGAATGAGTCGCTTCATTGCGGTTACCTTTCTTTGTGGAACACGGAGTCTTCATTGAAGACGGAGTACCTTTGGCAAAACGCCAATTCAGTCTCCCGGGCTTTTGTCCCGCCGTGTAACCTTCCACCGAAAGGTCGAGTGCTCTCGGACCAGTCGCTGTTGCAGTAACAGCCGGAACCCTAGCGCTCTATTTGTATTCAGATCCGTTTTACCAAGGGTACGGATATCGTGAGGAATGCAGGCTTTGTACCAGAATTGCAGGCCATTGAAATATAGGGATTTTTTAGTGCGGATTAATCAATAGTGCGAGCGGCGGGTTGAAACAGCACCTAAACGGTGCGCTTCGCATTCGACCGCGCACCACCGGGGCGCATTTCTGCAGAGCCGCCCCGGCTCTGCAGTCGATCTTGGATATCGGTTTCAGTCCCAGCTCCATCGCTGAGATTTCCCACCATGAAATGGCCAGATATGGGCCCGCATGCCATCGCCCCAGAATGGGTCCTTGATATCCAGCGCCATGTTTGGCGCATTGGATATCCGCCAGGAGTTGCTGGAGCCTCGCAGCCAGACCTGATTCGGTCCGCCGTGACAGTCCCACAAATGAACTCGCGCGCCCTTCTCAGTGCCAGCGCCACTGACGTCCAGACACTTGTTCGTGTTCATCTTGCTGCGAACGAGTCCTGCTTCATCCTGCCACCAAAGCTGGCTATCCGCGCCGTGGCATGACCACTGATGGACCTCTGTCCCGTTGGCAGTTTTGCGGCCGGCGAGATCAAGACATTTCCCCTTATCGTTGCGCAATTTGCGCCAGACTACAGCATCATCCGGATCCGGCGTTTCAATAGTGGGATAATCTCCCGTTCGCCACTGTCCTTCTACTGCGCGATCACTGTAATTGACCCAGACAGACTCCAGTTGCAAGGCCCGCTTCGCGCCTCTCAACATCTCGTTAGCAAAACCATTCTTTGGGGTCTGAAATTCATAATTCGCGCCTAGCTCATTCTGGCACTGTGTTTCACCATCGCTCCACGGACCAGCCTGCTGGGTAATCATCCAGTCACCAGTGTTCATGTCCTGACACGCGAAGCGGCGCTCTACACCACAGTTGGCATCATTGAAGCGGCCATTCGCCCAATGCTCAGCACAGTGTTCGTTGTCTTCCCAGTTATTCGGTTCCCCCGGCGACCAGCTCCAGATCGAAGCCTCCATTCTGGCATCACCAATCGAGAGTTGATCCAGTCCGATGACACCTAGACCGCAGCGCTGCGCCTCCGCCATCAACTCAGGCGTGATGGGCTGTGAGGGATTCCCGAACCAGCTCGAAAGATTGGTGAGATCTTCATATATCCGCACCTGATTACTCAGCACGAAACCCTGGCTGTATCTGGCCGTACTACAGGCCGGGAACGCTTGGAACGTGTCATTATCGGTTGGCCAACTGCCCTGATAAGCGAATTTGGACCAGTTTGTGGTTGCGCAATTTCCACCGATGACCAGCACCTGCTTGCCCGCATTGAGCACATCGGCTTTGCTGATATTCATTGGGAGACTGCTGCAGGCGGTTGGCTTGTAAATCAGCGAACCGAGTTGGCGTTCCATCTGCGAGATGATCTCGTCGTAGTGCCCATCGCTATGCTCTTCAATGTACACGATGAGCACCTCCTGCTTGTTCACTGGCTGCTTCAACCAGGTCGCCACCTCCTTGATGCCGTCTTCGAAACGACGATCGAAAGGACTGCATCCGGTGTGATTGCTTTGTCCGTGACAGAGCAACAGCGCCTTACCCGATGTGGTGGTTGTCCAATGCACATCCAGCTCTAGCGCTCTGACCCCCATATCCAGCTGGTCCACTAGGCTATGAATGTGATTGGGATCATGGTAGCTGCCCAGGTTCTGGTAGGCCTGCGAGTTGTAGCTGTTGTGGGTATAGGGAAAGCTGATCTTGCCGAAAGGTTCTCCCATATCGATGAAGTACTGGTGGCGGAGCGCCTGATAGGCCCAGCCCTGACGATACTGATCCAGCGACTCCGCTCCGGCTAACGGGGTAGCCATAACGGCTGTTAATGCGATTATTTTTGAGATGTCCTTGTTCACGTGATTGTCCTATTTGCCTGTTATAGTTTTTTTGTAGTCTTCCTCACTGCCCGAACAGGCTAGCAGATTAAGACTTCTGGCAAGCAACCCAGATGGGTGACTCATTATTTACTGTGAACCAGCACACACTTTTGGGGCATCGACCTACGTAGACTCACGGCTCCAACAAGAAAGATTAATAGGATATATTCATGAAACTAAAGGGATTATGCGTCATTTCAGCGTTCGCTGGATGCACACTAGGCCTCTCCGCTACAACTCTAGCCGCAGAGACCTTCTGCTCCGATTACGAGGCAGTACAATCGGCGCCGACTCTCAACAAACCTGCACAACGTAACTTCAGAAATTGGGGTAATCGCTACCTTTCCTGGGCGCATCGACCATTCCATATGGTCCATGATCAGATCGTTCAGGAAGGCAAAGCCGCTACTATCGTCGGTAAGTTCGACTACAGCAGCGTATTGCACAAGGACCTCGAAAACGAAGACGTTCATGTGTATCTCTATGGCACTGGCAGTCAGCGTTGGGAATACCTTGGGGAACACCGAACCAACGGCGACGGCAAAATCTCAGTTCAGGTTCAGAAGCCGCAAGGTGATTACGTTGTGCGAATGGTTGTCGAAGGCGACCATTCAGAAGCGCTTGGTTATCTCACTGTCGTGGGAGACGGTCGGAAGGCTGTATTGTTTGACATCGACGGCACCCTGACTCTAAGTGATTTCGAGGGGGTCGGCGACTATCTCGGCATCGACAACGCAGACATGCACAATTATGCAGATGAAGTCGTATGGGAGTACGTGTCGAAAGGCTATCAGATCGTCTATCTGACAGGCCGAGGCTATTGGCAGGCGAAGACGACTCGAGACTGGTTCAACAGGAACGGCCTGTTCGGCTGGCACCTGAGAACCGATGCCAATCAGGACAACCCGATAAAGCCCAACACCCAACAGTACAAGACCGACTACATCAACTACCTGAAAAATGAAGTCGGACTGGACATCATTCGCGCCTATGGCAATGCCGATACAGACGTCCGCGCCTACGCGGCAGCCGGCATTCCGGCTTCGGAAACCTATATCATAGGTGAGCATGCTGGCATGGATGGCACGAACGCCGTGGACGGCGATTACGCGCTGCATTATGTAGAAGTTGCCCAGCCGTCACCAGAGGCTGGCTGCACCTGGCGCTGAAACACCAGTACCAGCGTAGACTCACGCCGGCAATGGCGTGAGTCTCGTACTCATTTGAGCCGGATCACCTGAAGAGCCTCGTTTATCTTGAACAGACCAAGATATCGCGGATGAATGTGGCATTCCGACAAACCAGCCTGCTCCAGGGTTCAGTTGGTTCCTGACTCCAGCATCTTCTGGAGATCCCGAAGACGTGTCGCGATTTCGAACATCTTGCTCTGCGTTTTCAGATCAATATCAATTTTCTTGTCCATGCTCTGGACCACCGGCATCAGGCTGTGCTCGATGGTGTCAGCCAGTGTCGATAGAATTCCATTGATTGCGGGATCCGGTTGGTTGACCACCTCAATGCGAGGCTGGATCGATTTTACAGCGGCGACTACACTGTCTGCCGCCTCCACCCATGAAGCGGACAACGGGCCCGGTTGCGGCATCTGCTTCTGCAGGATTGCTGCCTCTCTGGCCGCTGCGCCAAGCGCCTCCACACCGGCCACCAGATCGAGCAGCTGCGCCACGACCTTGCTGCCAACATCAGCATCGCTGCCACCCATGGCCTTCGCGCGCATGAAATCCTTCTTGATCTGCATCCAGCGCGTTTGCTGTGCCTCAGTCATGTTGCCACGCAGCTCAGCCAGCTTAAGCAGGTTGTCCTCAGCTCCCGTCGTCAGCAATTGCGCCTCACCGAGATAATGGTCTTCGATCATCTGCATGAGCTCAGCCTGGTTCATGACCGATGAAACCTTTTCGCTCATCTTGTTCATGTTGCGATAGCTGCCCTGAAGCTTGAATGGCGGCTCGGTCCTGTAATCATCGTTCTGCGCTGCAGAGGCAACGTACTGCTGGTTTATCTTCAGCACGACCTCCTGGATGACGAACATTTTCTGCAGTACACCCTTGATCTCATTGATCTCGGCCCCGCTGTACTGGTGGCTAAGGTCGGTAGTCGCTACATTTCTACCTTTGGCAAGACCGATGAGCTTGTACACATCTTCCATTTCACGCACAGCGAGCGGTGCCAGGACAGCATTCGAAGTCAGTGCGTTCTCGATGTAACTCAACGCGAACTGTTCATCCATGCCACCGAGAATATCGCCAAGGTTGTAGATATCAGCCCTGTTGGCAAGCATGTCCGGCACTTTGAACGCTTCACCAGATTCTGTGTATGGGTTACCCGCCATGACTACACAGAACTTCTTGCCACGCATGTCATAGGTCTTCGTCTCGCCTTTCCAGACGCCTTCAATACGACGTGTACCATCACAAAGTGAGATGAACTTCTGCAGGAACTCAGGATGCGTGTGCTGGATATCGTCGAGGTAGAGCATCACATTGCTGCCCATCTCCAGTCCCAGGTTGAGTTTCTCGAGCTCCTGCCGAGCAGTGGCGTTTGGCGCCTGTTCCGGATCCAACGACAGCACGTCGTGGCCAAGTGATGGACAGTTGATCTTCATAAAAATGAGACCGAGTCGGCTAGCCATATATTCCATCAGCGTGGTCTTACCGTAACCGGGTGGTGAAATCATCATGAGCAGACCCATCAGGTCCGTGCGCTTGTTCTCGCCTAGCGTCCCCATCTGTTTTGCGAGGTTGTCGCCAATCAAGGGCAGATACGACTCATTGATCAGTCTGTTCCGCACGAACGAACTCAGGGGTCTCGCCTTGTACTGGTTCAGGCGCAGCGACTTGCGTTGGCCGGCCAGGATATCCTGACGCACCTCAAGATACTGCCGGTATGCTGGAATGGTGACCTGCCTATGCTCGGCCATACGCTGCAGGTAGTCATCGAGCGACAAGGTCAGCGTTCGGTCCTGGAGTCGCTTGTGATCCCCCAGAAGTCCCTCAACCCGCAGCTCGAGCTGTGCGTCACTTGCTCGACGCGGGAGTTCGTTACCGGTGTTGAGGTGAGCGACAACTTCCGGAATGTAACTCGCCAGGGCGGTCAAACTCCGGTTTTCCACCAGTGCTTTTAACCAGGCTGTGCTGAGATTCCAGCAAATTCCTGGAAAAGCCTTCAACTTATCGAGCGTGTCCTGAAACTGCGCCCAGACTGGCGTCTCAAGAGATTGTCTGAAGGCTTCGAGCAACTCGCCGGCATACCGGCTGCTGATGAAGGCTGGCACATCTCGTGAAAGTTCGTGCACCAGATAAAGTGAGGCGCGACCAATCGTGCTCTCACCGATGGATATGTCATGGCTGGTAAGAAAGCGTTCGAGCACACCTGCGATTTCCTGTGCCAGCAGGTTCGTCGCTTCAGAACTGGCGAACAGATCCTTGATATTGCTGGCCGATCGCGCTCGGGCCGGCCAAATGGCAGCAGCATCCAGTACTGCAGGCGGCAATAGCTCAGGTGTGTCCAGCGCAGCCCAGAACAATTGGGCTATTGCGCGGCTCGTCGGGTCATAGATGAGCAGATCCGCTTCATCCATTGCCGGCAGGACGGCCATCAAAATGCGAGCGGCGTCGACATCATGAATGCCTTTTTCGTACCCTTCCTGATAGCGCGGCTCGGAAAAAGCACGCACCAGTCCGGTCAACATATCTTCAGATAACATGGCTTCGCGGAGCCGGTCTCTACTCAGGCCTTCCGCCTCGCGATCGGCGGCATCAATCACTTCCGCCGCCAGAAACTCGGCTCTATATACCGCGGGAGTCTCCGAAGCGAGCGTCATGTTCCAATACTCGCGAAGCGACAGTAGCCGTGGGTCCACGACAGGCTCAAAGTAATCCGTGCCAGTCAGATGGAGGTAGAGCTCACCGCTGCGCGGAATGATGGTGATGTCGAGCTCTTGAGTATTCACTGAAAAACGGTGACGCGGCCCGAGCTTGATGACGTTGCCGCCCTCTTCGAAGATATCGGCCTTGTCGCGGAGAGAACGCTGTGCCTGTTCCCGAGTCGCCTTGAATCGTGATTCGATATCATCGGCCTGGGTGGCACTGCCGAGCGAGCGCAGCTGCTCGATAAGCTCGCGCACCTTGAGCACCAGCGCGTCAGACGCAAAATAAGTATTGAGTTCATCGGCCGCCGTAAAGCGCATCGACCGTTTCTCGATGCTGGCAAGCATTCGTCCCGCTGCATCAGCGACTGACTGAGCCTTGCGCTGTCGCTCATCCAGCAACTGCTGCTTGTGGGCTTCAAAGGCTTCGTAGATTTCCTCGCGCTTCTGCATGATGTCGGCGAGGAACTCTTCATGATCGCTGAACTGGCTTTCGAGCTCTTCCAGCTGCACGAGCAGGCGTGCCAGTTGTTCGTCGCACTTGTCGGGCGTGGTCGCCACGCCCAGGGCATTGGCGATACTCTGTGAAAACAGTTTGAACTGCGCACCGAACTGGGCCACCGCCTCTTTTGAGCCCATGCCTTTGCGCTTGTGGACGGCCCGGGCCTTCGCTTGGTTCAGTCCAGAATACACATGCGAAATCGCTTCTATGATCCGTGTGCGAACATTGGCGTCCTGAATTTTTAAAGTGCCCATCAGCTCTGACAGGAGATCGAGGCCGACAGCGGTCTGCTCAATCGTTTCTATGAGCGGCGCTATGGCTGCCACGGTATCGACCGAATCGATAGACTCGCCGAGCTGATCGAGTTTTTCATGATATGGGGTCAGCGCTGCCTCATCGGACAAATAGGCGACTGTTTGCTCAGCAAGGCGGCCTTCCACCTCAAGTAGCTCGGCCTCCATCGCACTGATCCGGTTCACATCGATATAGCGAAGGTCCTTGATGGTGACGAGATGGCCACGCTGACGCCGGAGCTTCGCGAGTGCGTCCACAAAGGCTTCAGCGCTGCGCCAGTTATCCGGGGTGACCTCGACCAGAAGCAATTGCTGCGCCTGCACGGCTTCAGCAATAGCCGTGGCAGACTGCTGGCGAATGGCATCGACTTTCTCGAACTCATCGACAACAAGTTCGGAGGTGGCTTCGACTTCCTTGATCAGCGCAGAGAGCGCCGCAGTTTCGGGTTCGCTCAACCAGTAATACTTATCGAACAACTGCCTCGTCGTCTGACTCAGTTCTTCATAGCGACGCAATGAAACAGCGTCGCTATCAATGAGCCGGACCACGCTGTAAAGATCCGAAATACCACGAACAAGTTCAGCGTTGCCAATTCGACCACAGAAGGAATTACTGGCCGCTGTCCTGCTGGCGTGCTCGACACTTTCATAAGGTGTTCGCCAGATCTGCATCGGGTGAACACGCGTCGGCTCATCTTCCGCAGAGAAGATGATGATTCGACCATCCTCCGCGAGCGCATAGCCATGCCCGTATATCGGATTGCCGAGCTTTCTGGCAATCATGTTGTAGGTGAAGAGTGCGACAAGCCCCGCCTCAGGCTCATAGAAGATATACAGCACATCTTCGCCGTTAGGCGAACGAATCATGCGCTTGAACTTCAAGCCAGCGACTTCGTCGGCGAAAGCCTTGTGATCGCCCGACTGAAGATAATAACCGCCGGGGAAAATGATGCCGTGATCCTCCGGCAGCTGCACACAGGACTCGCCGATGGCATCTATGCGAAGCACAGTTTCCGTGAGCGTGTTGTAGACGAGATAACGAAATTTCGACTCCCGATATGGACGCACCTTGAGCAGGATCAGGCTGCCCACACGTGCATAGCTAAACTGTCCGTCGCCAAGCGATTGGGTCTTGTCGTCTACGGGTTCTCGATAGATGCCCAGGCCGACTTCGGTATTGTTCTCGACCTTGATGGTCAAGTCACCGCCGGTGGTATCGACAAAGAGGGTATCGAGAATATTGATGTGGGCATGGCGACCATGGATTTCGTCGTCCCGCGTCGCCAGTGTCCATTCAAAATCGTAGGGCGACGGCAACTGGATATCGCGTTCGCCGCGATTATCGATGTAGCTTACCGTCTTGCCATCCGCAGAAACGGACCAGCGAAAGACCCTCAAATCGCTGAGCTTGTCACCGATCTGAAATCCCGCAAGCAGCTTGCCATCCTTAACGGTCAGCTGGAGCAGGCGTGTATCCTTGTAATAGCGATAGAGCTCATCGAAGTCATTGCGGAAGCTGGGATCGGCCAGGAATGTACCGGTTGTGTCGACATTGACAAGCTCCAGAGCGCCATCAGTCTCTACTGCCCTGAACAGCGCGAAGACGTCCGCGATACGGGTCTCTTTCTTCAAGCCGATGAAGACGTTATAGCCGAACAGCAGCACATCGCCGACCTGCACGATATCCCGGGCCACACAGTTGTTTTCCGTGCGCACCCGTACCCGTCCCAGGATGCTGATATCAGAGTTGCCGAACTCTGCGAGCCTGTCCCTGTTCAGGGCTTCAGTGGCGGCATTGAGTCGCTGACCCTGCTCTACCAGTCGCTTGCGGATGACCTCATATGCGCCACCTTCGGCGACAGCAGCATCCAGTATCTCTACTTCAGCACTCACGGTTTAACCTCCCGTACTGCCCCAGTGTCATCACTGACCGGCGAGGCCGATCAGGCTGACTTGCTGTCGAGGGAAGGCGGGGTCCTTTCTGCAAGTACGCGACCGATGAGAGATTGCAGCACATCGCTCTTGCCAGCGAGCCCGTCCACGGCTTTCCCAATCGACAGCGACTTGGCAAAATTGTCGAAGAAGTGTGCCTCCCCGCCGACGATGTCGATCTTGGCTTTGCCGAGTGCGACCGCCAAGACCTCGGCGTTTTCTTTGGCGATCTCCTTGCCGGCCTCGATGGAAGCCAGGGCTTCTTTCAGGGCTGTTTCGAGTCCCATGCGGAACTCTTCATGCTGGCGTGCTTCGACACTCATTGTGCCCATGGCGTTGAACTTCTCGACCAGACCATCGGCCTCGGCCTTGAACTGCTCACGCGTGACTTCAGCATGTGCCATACCGATTTCACGGGCAGCCCTGGCATCTGACTCACCCTGCGCAGCCGTGACATCGGCGCGGGCCTTGCCGGTACCCAGCAAGGCATCCGCATCTGCATTGCCTTTCGCTATGATGACTCGCGACTCGGCGAGACCCTCTTTCTCCAGTGCCGCTGCCAGCGCTTCTTTTACACTCGCATCTGCCAGACCAGGAGCCGCACGTTCAGCCTGTAGACTTTCTGCAAGCTTCTTGCGGGCATCTGCCTCTTTCGCAGCCGCTTCGAGATTCGCCTGCGCCAGGGCGGTGATTTCGACAGCCTTATGTTTGGCGGACAATTCTTCGGCTTCGGCGGCCTTCACCTGCTTGACCTTGTCTTCTTCAGCAGCGGCTTCAGCAGCCAGCACGCGTGTCTGCTTGGCGCGATCGGCTTCGGAGACCTCACGAACTTCCTTGATGCGCTCCTCTTCGATGGCAACCGTTTTGTCCACGACCACACGTTCGCGGATAACGTTCGCAATTTCCTTCTTCTGAACTTCGACAGCTTTCTCGGCTTCGATACGCTGCAGCTCAACTTCACGCTCGCGGGAAACAACTTCCAGATCGCGGGCCCGGGTGACTTTCTCTTCTTCAATGACTACAGCACGTAGACGGTTCTGTGCAGCGACTTCAACTTCCCGCTGCTGGTTCTCGCGCTGAACAGCAAGATCCTGCTCAACCCGAATCGTCGCGCTATCGGATTTCTGCCGCTCCTCTTCCTGTACCTTCTTCGTCTCGGCCTCTTCACGGGCGCGCAGCGTAGCAATCTCACGCGCCTGTCTGGCTTCGGCATCGGCCTGCTGCCGCTCGAGCGCAAGCATGGCCTCCTTGGTTTCAACGTTCTTTTTCTTGATCGCCAGCTCTTCATTACGCTCGAGATTATTCGTGTGAACGTTCTGCGTGCTGGTCAGCTCGGTAATCTTTCGGATGCCTTCGGCGTCCAGAATATTGTGAGGATCGAGCGACGACTTAGGTGTCTGCTCCAGATAATCGATCGCTACATCTTCGAGGATGTAGCCGTTAAGATCTTGACCAATGGCTTCGAGGATCTTGTCACGAAAGTCCTGACGGTTTTCGAACAGCTTGATGAACTCAATTTGCTTACCGACGGTCTTCAATCCCTCGGAGAATTTGGCATTGAACAGCAGGTTTACGGCATCACGATCAGACGCCCGGCTAGCACCTAGCGATTTGGCAACTTTCAGAACGTCCTCAGCCGTTTCGTTCACCCGTAAATAAAAGGCGACGGTGATATCGGCACGAAGATTGTCGGCACAGATCAGACCATCTTTGCCACGTCGATCCACTTCGAGCGTGATCAACGAGATTTTCATCAGCTCTTTTCGGTAGATGATGGGATAGACCATGGCACCGGTGAAATGCACCTTTGGGCTGGACGACATGTCATTGACGATAAGCGCCGTTCCCTGATCGACCTTGATGTAAAAAGACTTGAAGAGAACTGCCATACCGACAAGCACAGCGAAAAATATACCCACTCCAGTTATCAGGGGCATCAATACCGATAAATCAGCCATTACTTGGTTTCTCCGCAGCCAACTGCTTTTATTGAACTGTGTTTAGTTAAGGGAGGTCCCTTCGAATTCCTGCTCGGAAACGACCCGATAGGCGTTTTCCTCTGCGGAGTAATCCAGGAGTACAACACGATCACCACGTGCAAAGACCTGACCGCCTGTGGCACGTACTTTTAAGATTAGACCTGCACCGCCATCATTCAACATGGCTTCTCCAAAACCGGCGTTTACATGTTTCGTGCGCACGATAGCGACCTGCCCGAGCACGCGCTTAATCGTCTGCTGGTCAGTCTGTTGAAAGAAGCGACGTAGAGGTTTGATGACCACTGCAGTACACAGAACCGCGCAATACAGTGAGACGGACAGAATCGGAATTCCTACCAGATATCGAAGCACGCCGTCCGGGACGAAGGGGAAGATGAGGTGCACGGTGTAGTAAGAAATCAACCAGCCGAACAGCGCTACAAAGGAGAGGATCACTGTAACCGGAACACCCACGAGACCATACCGGAGCATCAGACCAGCCAGGGCATTCGGCCCCGACTGCCCCGAATCCATACCAGAGTCAAACGTGCCATCGGCCTGCGTGAGATCGATGTGCAACAACTTGATGTCGACGATCCCCAACACGGCAACGAGCCAGTACAACGCGAGAACCGCAAGTACGAAAGTAAAGATCACGGTCGGAAACGAGGCGATGTTCTGATAGAAAGGATCCATATCATCCACCAACAACAGTGCAAACATAGCGAACCCCTAAGCCTTCTTCGCCGCACCCTTCTTTCGTAAGCGAGCCAGAATGTCATCGGCGCGATGCGCATTGGCGGTGATACCCGCAGCCTGCAGCTTCTCCTGAAGCGAATCATCAGAGTTTTCTCTGGCGAGCTCGCTGGCCGCGTTCATTTGCGCGCCCTTGAGGGCCTGCTGCTCCTTGATCCGCTCGAGCGAGTCGAGCGCCGTGCGCATTTTTGAATCAGAGCCACTGTGTCTCTCGGCAACAGCAGCCTGCGCACGCTGAACGTTGTCGGTAGCCTTCACTGTGTCGACCTGCTGCTTGAGGCGCTTTAGATCACGCTCCGTCTGCTTGAGTGCAGCTCGCATTTGCTCGGCATGGTTAGCGAAGCCCTGAACTGATTCGTCTTCCTGAGCAACCTGACTTTCGAGTTCGGCAATCTTCTCGGCCACTTCTGTAGCAAGGGCCTCATCACCCTTCTCCAGCGCCTTTAACGCATAGCCTTCATGCTCGGCAATTTTCGACTGCAGGTTTTTGCGCTTTTCTTCCGCCAGCTTCTGCCGTGCCAGGATTTCCGCGAGACTGTTTTTCGAAAGCCGCAGCGCCTCGGAGGCATCGCGTACTTCCTGATCAAGAATGCGCAGAGCCTGACTATCCACAATACTTTCGCCAGCTTCGGAAACGCCACCGCGGAGGGCGGTCATCATTTTCACCCAGATATTCATCGCTTCATTCCTCGCTTATCAGCTATTGGCCGTGTCTGTATGTAGATACTCGGCGTAGCCTTCCGTTGCCTGAATCACATTGTCGCCCAGCACTTCAATTTCCAGAATCACGTTCTGCAGCAAGGAAGCTGAGCTGAGGGCGCCAAACATATGGTAGTAATCGTCGTCACCGACCTTATCGAGGCTGATTGTCGACAAGGGGAAGTACTTGTGGGTCCGCAGTACCGCGTCATTGAAGGCTGCAATGTCCTTCACATCTGTCGCAGGCCAGAGCACAGCTTCTGCGATCATCTGCTCTCCCGATACAGTCAGAAAAATCGGCAGATCCCCAAGCTCGTGCATTTGGATATGAATCGACTGCTCAACCCCATCGATCAACTCCAGGGTCGCTAGACCAGAGGTGGCGAATTCGGATTGTTGCAGCGCCTCGAACAGCGCGGTGGTCGTCCAAGTTGCGTGCTGATCCATTGACTGACTCCTGAGCGCCTCGGCTCGCTGATCTGAAGGGTTGCCCACCACCCGTTGCCGGAGTTGCTTTTCAGCGACTGCCAGCTGCTTGGTGTGCTCCGGAAGAATCCAGACTTCCTTCTTCACAAGCCCCTGCTCTCGCAGTCGCTGACGATAGGCGCGTTGATAATGTGCGGATGATTTTGTGTTCATGGAGGCACAGTAAATCATTACATGTAATTTTGTCAAAACATTACATGTAACATTATAATGCGGAGGCGGAATTTGGAGAAAGGTACTGGGAGGGAGTAACTCGCCCCTGTTCAGGAGCGAGTGCATCAGCAAGTCTTACTGAACAGCTTCTACTTCGTACACTTGATAGAGGCCGATATTTTCAGTAGCCGTCACACGAACCCTTGCGTAGCGGATAGTTTGAGTACTACCAAATGTGCACCTGTAAGTGCCGCCGCTCAGCTGCAATGATGAACATGGCACATCACCACCCGTCAGGTCGGCAGTTCTGCTCCAGCTTTGTGCATCGGCAGAAACTTCGATGACCAGGTTCGGTTGTGTAGTCGAGAAGCCAGTGTTATTAGTATAGACATTCAGCTGGTTGATACTTTGCAGTGAACCGAGGTCAACGGTCACAGCGTCGTCGGTGATATTGCCAGACCAGAACGTGTCCGGCTGCGTATTGCCATCGATGACTACAGCTGCGCTATCGTTGTCGTAGGTGGCCGTTGCAACTGGTCCTGTTGCCACAGCTTCCGTGGTCTTCGTGCCAATGGTGCCGTCGCCGGAAGAACCGCCCGAACCGCCGCCGCATGCAGTGAGAGAAAGTGTTGCTAGTACAATTGGAATCAGTCTCATTTTTAAAGCACCTGGTCAGAAAGTGAGCGCAAGATACCAGCGAGCCTTTTTGGTCACAATACAGCCAGCTGAGATATGACATTTTTTTGCAATTCGTCGCGGGGCAGCACTTCAGGCATATAGAGAACACTTATGAAAATCGTGTGCGTATCCGATACACATAGCCGCCATGAACTTGTTGCCGTACCTGATGGTGATGTTCTTATTCATGCGGGGGATTGCACTGGACGTGGCAGTGAAGAGGATCTGGTGGCGCTTGACCGGTGGTTTTCTCGGCAGCCCCACCGGCACAAGATTCTGATCGCTGGTAATCACGACAGATTGTTCGAATCCGAACCTGCACGCGCACGCGAATTGATCACGGCAGCTACTTATCTTGAAGACTCCGGTACGGTAATTGACGGCTTGAACTTTTGGGGCAGTCCGTGGACGCCAACCTTCTTCGACTGGCACTTCATGCGTGAGCGCGGCGCGCCGATGGCAGAAGTGTGGGAGTGCATTCCGGCGAGCACCGATGTGCTGATAACCCATGGGCCACCCATGGGTGTACTCGACGAGGTGCCGCGAGGGCCGAATGAGGTCGAGCATACCGGTTGTGCCGATCTGATGGCTGCCGTTCTGCGGGTGCGTCCAAAGATCCACATTTTCGGCCACATCCACGAAGGCTACGGGACGAGCGAGATAGATGGCACGCTGTTTATCAATGCCAGCTCCCTTGATGAGCGCTATCGACCAGTTAACCCGCCCATCGTGTTCGAGATCAGCTGAATCTCTTCCGCCATCAGAACCATCTCTTCTTGCGGAAATAGATCAGCATGCCGCCCATCATGCCGACGATCGCTATCCACACAAACAGATATCCATACGGTGAGGCGAGTTCCGGCATATTCAGCGAACTTGCGCCTGGGTCAAAGTTCATCCCGTACACGCCGACAAGAAAGGTCGGTGGTATGAATAGCACCGAAATTACAGTCAGTACGCGCATGACCTCGTTCAGGCGGTGAGTCGCGTTGGACAGGTAGATATCGAGCATGCCGCTAGCAATTTCATGATAAGTTTCCAACAGCTCAGTGATGTTCACACAATGGTCATAACAGTCCCGAAGGTAGATCCGGGTGTCATCGGCCAACAGCTCCAGATTATCATCGCGCTGGAGCTGACTGACGATATCGCGCTGCGGCCAAAGCCGTCTTCGTAACAGCAGTAATTGCCGCATCAGGAAATAGATTTCCTGGACGATGGCTTTTTCCGGCTTCTCGAGCAACTTGTCTTCCAGTACCTGAATATCTTCCGCCAGTGTTTCGACGACCGGGAAGGCATGGTCGACGATGGTATCGATCAGGGTATACGCCAGATAGTCTCCACCCCTGTGCCTGTGCTTGCTCGTCGGCTTACGTATCCGCTCCCTCACCAACAGGAAAGGATCCAATTCACCAGTACAGAACGACACGACAGTGTGATCGGAAAGAAACAGGCAGACCTGCTCCGTCACGATCTGCTTGTTCTCGAATCTGGGAAGGCTGAGGATGACAAACGCATGCACCTCATTGACTTCCAGCTTGGCTCGATGGCCTGTGTTCAGAATGTCTTCGAGATAGAGCTCGTGAATGTCGAAAGCCTGCGAAAGCGTGCGCAATGTCGCGCTATCGGGAGCGCCCTGAACATGAATCCAGGTGATATCGGAATCCTTGATGAAGCTGTAGCAGGCGGCCGGCTCGATCTCTGGACGCTCGGTCAGACTAGCTGGGGTATAACTCATCATGTGCAGGCTATAGTGCCCATTCTTGACATCGGCCAGGGTACCGGGCTTGGTACCCGGCTCACTATAAGCAGTAGGAAACAGTTTCATGGGACACCGAGGCAGCTATGACGGCGTGTAGCTTCCGAGCAAAGCGTCTACATGTCAACGGCCGCCTGGCAGCACCATCTCGGGTCTACCAGGGGACGACTGCGCCATTGTATGCGAAAAACTCACCGGATCGGTCGTCATCCAATTCCGCAATAACCTTGCGGAGTCCTTTCACACTCTCTTCAGTGGTGATCAGTGCCTGTGGACCGCCCATATCAGTCTGCACCCATCCCGGATGCAGCGCGACCACACGCAAGCCGCCGTCTTTCAAATCATGCGCCAGGCTTTTGACTACCTGGTTTACCGCGCTTTTCGATGACCTATACAGGTAACTGCCCCCAGAGCTATTCTCGGCGACACTACCCATCTTGCTACTGACGACAGCAATCTTTTTCAACTTGCCGTTTTTCAACTGTGGCAGCAATGCCCGAGCAACCATGAAGGGGGCGATGCTATTGACACTGAGGACGTCCAACCAGTCCTGTTCATTGATGTCACTGAAGTCCATGCCTTTTGGGCCATATACTCCGGCATTATTGATCAGCACATCGAGTGCAGTACCCACGAGAGACGCAGCCAGCTCGCCGATCTGGTCTGCCTGGGTCACATCGAGCTTGAAGATGGTGAGTGCGTCATGCTGTCTGGCAAGCGCAGACAGCTCATCAGCGGACTCTGGATCCCGACAACAGGCGAGGACGGTGGCGCCCTCTTCGAGGTACTGTTTAGCGAATTCGAGACCGATGCCACGATTGGCACCGGTGATCAGTACACTAGACATGATGATCTACCTTCAGGTTGAGGCTGAACCTGTAGTTACGGATAACTACAGGCCTGAGCCCAACCTTCGGCAACTGAATAGCAGCCACCTTTCTTCCTGAAAAGATCCGGCGTCTGATTCCCGGTTCCCGAAGGCCCTGCATCATTGAAGATGATACTACTCTCCTTGACACCGTCCGCCATCTGAACCCTGAACCAGCCATCACCCAGGCTAGTCATCGGCACACCTGGCCAATCGGGACTGGGTGAGGCTGCACCGAACCAGTAGAAGTTTACCTGGTCACTCCAATCGTCCGGCTTCTTGAAGTGGAACTGCAGGCCCGGCAGTTCACAGTTATCGCTCCACGCCGCCGAGGCAAAGTCGTAGCAGCCGTCACCTTCCCGATAAAGATCCGCGGTCTGCTCGCCCGCCCCAGCGTTGTTGAAGATGACGTTTGCCGCATCAACACCCGACGGCATGGTATAGCTGTACCAGTTGTTGCCGAGCGATTCCATTGCGACACCAGGCCACTCCACCGACACAGCTGTGGGACTGGTATCGAAGTAGTATACCGATGCGTCAGTCCATTCTGCCGGACTCTTGAAGTACACCGTGAAGCCAGGCTCCAGTATCAGATCTATGCTGCTGTTGCACGGCATGGCCCCAGCATTCTCGGCACCCTCGGGCAACACGAATACAGCATAGGTTCTGCCTGGAATAGTGAAGTCACCTGATGCCGCATCAAAAGTCGACAGGCGCACCACATCGTCACTGCCCGCGACCTGCAGCGGATGCAGGATGAGTGGCAAGCCTGCCAGGCTGTCTGCACGATACGTAACGGTGTCGTCATCGGCGTTGAACATCACAACCAGCCCCTCATAAGCCGGGTCGAGATCTGTTCCCGCACACTCGCCGTCACTGATAGTCATGGCGATCAGACCAGGCGTCTGAGTCGTGCCAGTGTTCAGGAAGCCAAGTCGATTGATGACGTCATCCGCATTGTCCAGGCGGAACAGAGGGCTCGAGTAGCGCAGCGCCAACTGCTCCTGGAACAGCGTTGCAGCGCGCTGAATATGGACAGGCTGGGGATCGATGTTTGGGTTGCTCATGATTTCCCGCATCACCGGCCAGCGCTCGACGTTCTTGTCTTCAGAGGGCAGGCCCACGGCCCAGTTATTCGACTGGCCAGTGAAGTCGACCTTGTTGAACCAGTCGCCGGCATCGAAGCTGTCACGATCCATCGATTTGGACCGTAACAGATCCGTGCCCATCTGGTGGAACGGCACGCCCTGAGCCAGGTTCACGAAAGCCTGACTGAGCAGATGCACACGCACGCGCGCATCCATCTGCAGGTCGTCCGGCAGCTTCGCCTGGGTGTTATCCCACAACGTTTCGTTGTCGTGCTTGTCCACATAAACGATGTTTTCCTGCGGATCAGCCGTGTAACCAACGCCCGAATAATCCAGCCCCGTCGTGACTGCGCCTGTGTTGCTCACGAACGGATAGTCGGACAGGTTGCCGGCCAGGCCAATTCGGATCCGATCCGCCTGGTCACTCAAGGCGCCTGCGCCAGGCGTCACACCATTGGGATAGGTCTCGTTACCATTGGCAAAGCCCTGAGCTCTGCCGCGATCGGTAAAGTTGCCACCACGTACGCCGTCCCTGAGACGGTCATTGAAGGTGCCGACGCCAGTTCCAGCCATGTTGAACTGTGTTGCCTGTTCGAAGCGCTGTCCACCTGCAACCTCACCGAAGTCCCAGCCTTCACCGTAGAGGTAGACCTTGTCACCCTCAACCCCATCCTTGGCTGGCGTGAGCTCTGCCAGTGTGGCCTGGATCTCCTCCATGACAGTTTTCGGATGGTGCCCCATGAGATCGAAACGGAATGCGTCAATCTTGTAGTACTTCGCCCAGGTGGTCACAGCCTGCTTCATCAGGTGCGCCATCATTTCATGCTCGGCAGCCGTATTATCGCAGCAGGTTGAAGTCTCGACAGCGCCTGAGGTCGCGTTAAGTCTGTGATAATAGCCAGGTACCAGCTTGTCCAGCACCGACTGATCGGAAAGGCCCGAGCCATAGGTGTGGTTATAAACCACATCCACGACCAGTTTCAGACCGATCTCGTCCAGCGCCATCGCCATTTCACGCAGCTCGCGAATGCGGGTCTTGCCGTCAGGATCGGTTGCATAGCTGCCTTCCGGTGCGAGGAAATGGTAAGGGTCGTAGCCCCAGTTGAAACCGTCCACACCCGGAAATCCGTCCAGACGTGAATCGTAGTTGATGGCCTGCAGACGCTGGGTCACTGGATCTGTCGCCACCAGATCGGCAAAGACCTCGCCAATTGGCGTGTCACCAAACTCCGCACAACCAGCCTGTACAGATTCGACAGAGACCTTGGTGCAGAGTCGGCTGTAAGGATCATTCAGATCAACGCGATCGGCAGGATTCTCCTTCACTGACGCAATGTCGTTTACTGGAAGCACATGGAAGTGAGTGAGGCCTGCAGCCTTGAGATTCTCCAGATGCTGCATACCGGCGGACTTCGGCTTGCCATTGCGACCGTTGTAGGTAAACGCCAGGTACTTGCCTCTGAGTGCTTCAGGTACCGATTCGTCAGTTGCACTGAAGTCACGCACATGGCCCTCGTACAGCGTGATGTCTTTGAAGGCCGGCAGCTGCTTCACGAGACCATCCCAACCGGCAGGCTTGAGGCTTTCGTCATTGGCGATATCCACCAGCTGACTGTACAGCGAGTCTGTGCTCAGGCTGAGTGAATAAGGGTCGGTGACCTCATAGGTTTCGATTGCGCCACTCGCTGGCTGATAAACCCTTACTTCAAAACGGTAGAAGAGATCGGTCCATTCGCTACTGCCATTGAAGGTGTACAGGCCGTTGTCGACCCGATCAGCTTCCAATGTCTGAAGCAGATTTTTATCTGCGTCAAACAACTTCAGCTTCAAGGCTTGCGCGGTAGGTGCCCACACCCGAACCACTGGCAACCCGCCCTCGAAGACCGGACCCAACTGAGCATCGGTCGTGTACAGTGCATCAATGACGCCGGGCACCTGTACTCGAGTAGCCTCCAGGAAAGCGCCCGCTTCATCGTAGGCCACCGCTACCAGCTGTGTGCTGAGTAGTGCTTTTGCCTGCTCGTCAGACAGGTCCATGCTAAATACAGGCGCTGCAGCCAGATGCGGGAATTTTTCGAGCGTTGCAGCCGAAAGTGCACCGCCTGAGCTCACATCCACCGCTTGAGTCGCGCCACCTATAGTCTCGGCACCATCCTGCTCTACCACGGTGATAGCGGCGGTTTCTGAACTAAGCAGCCTGACGCTGGCAACTTCTGTCGACGCAGTTCGCCATGCGAGACGGCCAGGCTCGAGCCAGTGCGCCTTTGCACCGACGATTTCAACCGGTCTGAACTCAGGGATATCGCAGCTATCCGTCCACTCATCGCCAGTCTCACCAAAGCAGCCATCACTATCGCGGAACAGATCCGCGGTCTGATTACCCTGACCATCGTTGAAGATGAGATTGCTGGCCGTGACGCTGCTTGGGAACTGATACTCATACCAGTCATTACCGAGCGAGATTGCGGGCACACCGGGCCATTCAATCGCTGGCGTCTCACCATTGGCGTTGAACCAGTAGATGTTGACGTCCGTGCCCCAGGTGGCGGGCCGCTTGAAACGAACGCGCAGCCCGGGCGCAGGATAGTCACAAGTGTCGGTCCAGGCCGTCGTGGCAAAGTCGAAACAGCCAGTACCTTCACGGAACAGATCAGAGGTTTGGGCGCCAGCACCATCATTAAAGATGATGTTGGAAGCGGTCACACCTGCCGGGAAGACGAACTTGTACCAGTCTTCCCCGATCAGCGTCATCTCGACACCAGGCCAGGTCACCGGCTCAGCAGAGCCTGTCGGATTCCAGTAGTAGATCTGCGCTTTCGCCCAGGCCGCCGGCTTCTGGAAATAGATCGAGAACGAGCCATCACTACCGCCGCCATCGCCACCACCATCGCCACCTCCATCACCGCAGGTATCGGCCCATGCAGCGCCGTCGAAACAGCCATCAGCATCACGGAACAAGTCAGCAGTCTGATTACCGGCGCCATCATTGAAGATAAGATTTGCAGCCGCCGTACCATCGACAAACTGGAACTCGTAGATACCGTCACCGAGCGCTGTCGCCGGCACACCAGGCCACTCAACCGCAGGTGAAGGATCAGCATTCCAGTAGTAGATATTGACCTCATCACCCCAAGCGGCGGGCTTACGGAAGCGCACTGTTAAACCCGGCTCGAGACCAACTTCGACTGTCGAAGTCTCGGAGATCAGCTTGGCACCCTTTGCCGACTCTGCGACCGCTCGAAACGTGAGCATCGCGCCTTCTTCCAGATCGTCAGCCGAGTACACCGCGCGGTATCTCAGCGAAGACTCACCGTCCACACCAACTCGATCTGGCACCGCATCAGTGGCGACAGTCTCGAACTCACCCGCAGCATTCTGCAGCTGAAGCTTCACGGCTGTCATCGGCAGCACTGGCGCCTGGGCCCATTCAGCAATGACTGGAATCTCGAACCGACCGCTAACCTTGCGGCTCTCATCCAGATTGATCGTGATCATTTCAGGTGCGGCTGCGCTCACCTCAGTCTTGGCTCGGTAGATCGCCACGGACAAGGCAGGCATTTCAACGACTATTTCACCCGCAGCATCTGCCTCCAGCCTTTTACTGGTATCTGAACCGAAGACGCGATCATAGCGGTCACTCGTGCCCGCCAGAGACAGTTCCTTCGGCTCTGTCGACGTATTCATCACCACAAGGTATTCGTTAGGATCCTCCTGCCAAACTCTCGAAAAGGCAAAGATACCTGGCTCGCTCGATGCGCTTCGGACAAACATCTGGCCATAACGCAAAGGCTTGTGACGATCCAGGATTTTTGCATAGGCGCGCAGCGTCCGATACATCGGGTGCTTGGTGGAAAAATTATCGTCGGCTGTCGTACTGTCGGTTCCAATCAGGTCGTCATCGTTGTAGCTCGCGACCTGCGAGGCAAACATGTCCTGTCTTGCATCCCCGTCACCGCCTGCACCGGTGAAACCCTGTTCGTCACCGTAGTACACCACTGGTACGCCGCGACCGAAGTAGTTCAGGGCATAAGCCATCTGCAAGCGCGCGAGATGCTGGGCATCGCTTTCGTCTGGAAATGCCCGCTGGATATCTCCGCCTATTCGACCCACATCATGGTTGCCAGTAAAGGTCATGAGACTGCTGGCATCGCTATCCGCATCAGCGTACCAGTCATCTTCTCTGAAGAGTTCAGCCAGACGCTCCGTACCGGCAGTACCGGCAAAGACGTCCTTGCTCGCGAAGTAGGCCCCAAAATCCAGCGCACTCTGCAGCTTGCCAGTGGTGGTATACCGCGATACCACCCGCGGACTGCCATCAAAGACTTCGCCGAACATGAAGAAGTCATCAATACCTCTGGACGCGGCATAGGCCTTGATTTCTGGCGCCCACTGCTGCCAGAAACTCAGATCCACGTGCTTGACTGTATCCAGGCGGAAACCATCGATACCGAACTCCCTGATCCAGAACTTGAAGATTTCACCCATACCACTGACCACACGCGAGTCAGCCGTGTTGAGATCGTCGAGGCCATAGAAGTCGCCCAGAATGCTGGACTCGCCTGCAAAAGTACTGTCTCCGCGATTGTTGTAAACAGAAGGATCATTCAGCCAGTCGGGCGTCTTTGCATCCTCCAGGCCAGCAGGCACGAAGGGTGTATAGGCTGGATTACTTGTGTCGGTGTATGGACAGGTCGTCAGGCCCTCGAGCAGTTTCCCATCAGGGTTGTGGCACTCATCGTAGGCGATAACATCGGCGGTATGATTAATAACGATGTCGAAGAACACCTTCATGCCCTTGCGATGGGCATGCTTGATGAACGCAGCCAGCTCCTTATTGGTGCCGAGATGCGGATCAACCGTCGTGTAATCGAGCGTCCAGTAGCCGTGATAGCCCGCGCTGCCTGGTTGGGTAGGGCGATTCTTGAAAATAGGCGTCATCCAGATCGAGGTGACGCCCATGTTCTTGAGATAGTCGAGCTTGTTGTACAGCCCTCTCAGGTCACCACCGTGGAAGTAGTTTGCATCAGTCGGATCCAGGCCGCTGACTTCTTTATCAGCTGCCAGGCCGCCGGTGTCGTTGGCGGGATCGCCGTTACTGAAGCGATCAGGGATAACGAAATAGAAGATCTCATCCTGTATTGGCCGCTCCTTGCAAGCAGTCAGTACTGAAAGTGCGAGAAAAACGAGCGCAGCAGCTTTGAGTTTAGCGGCGTGCCATTGGAGGAAATGGAGAAGGATTCCCATGAGCATGATCCTGACATTGTTGTTTTAATCAGGATCTCCCACGGAGGAAAGATACACATCCCACTACCCGTAAGTTTTGAGGGCGTAGCTTACCGGCGTAGATGGTTTTCGAATGCTCGACTGCAGAACTGCAAGTGTGATCTCTGCCAAATATCTACGGACTGAAGGTCAATATCAGCGTCAAACCGTCCTAACGCCAAACTGCCGAAAGGAATGATGAAGCTTGTTAAAGCGCATAAAAAAAGCCCCGCTGCGTTCGCAACGGGGCTTTCGGTGT